>Ga0181520_10006701_pt1 | contig 17440 bp, 10 predicted proteins | sample PEATcosm2014_Bin_29_FD_132451 | JGI IMG/M metagenome (GOLD analysis project Ga0181520, IMG submission 132451) | Peatland microbial communities from MTU Mesocosm Facility, Houghton, MI, USA - PEATcosm2014_Bin02_30_metaG | ecosystem: Environmental > Terrestrial > Soil > Wetlands > Peat | place... | reverse complement strand
GGTTTCCGACTGGGCGGCGATTGACCAGCTTTCACCCGATTACAAAAACGACATCGAGCAGTCCATCAACGCCGGGCTGGACATGATCATGATTCCCAGCGGCCCGGGCAAACCGCACAGCTATGTCGAATTTATCGAAGATTTGAAGCAGCTCGTCGCCGAGGGAAAGGTGATGCAATCGCGGATTGACGACGCGGTGCGCCGGATTCTGCGGATTAAATTCCAGCTTGGACTTTTTGACAACCCGGCGACGGACCCGAATCTCACCGCTGCCATCGGCTCGCCGGAACACCGCGCCGTCGCGCGCCAGGCGGTGCGCGAATCGCTTGTGCTGCTGAAAAATGAAAACCAGGTTTTGCCGCTCTCGAAGAAAATCAAGCATCTGGCCGTCGTCGGCGGGGCGGCGGACGATTTGGGAGTGCAATGCGGCGGCTGGACCATTGACTGGCAGGGCCGGCGCGGCAACGTGACGCACGGCGGCACCACGCTGCTCGCGGCCATCCGCCAGACGGTTTCGCCGGAAACGCAAGTGACATTTTCACCCGACGGCGGCAATCTTCAGGACGCGGATGCCGTCATCGTTGTGATTGGCGAGAATCCTTACGCCGAGGGCCGGGGCGACCGCACCAATCTGGATTTGCCGGCGGAAGACCTGGCTTTGGTTGCGAGAGCCAGGGCCGCGGGCAAGCCGGTCGTCACCATTTTATTTTCCGACCGTCCGCTGCTCTTGAATTCCGCGCTGGCGGACAGCGATGCGTTTGTCGCCGCGTGGCTGCCGGGCACCGAAGGGCAGGGGATGACGGACGTTTTGTTTGGCGACTTCCAATTCGCCGGCAAACTCCCGCGCGCCTGGCCGCGCAGCAACGATCACATCCGCACCGGTGACGCCGCTGAAAAACCGCTCTTCCCGTTCGGCTATGGTTTGAGCCGGTGAATCATTAAATTCCCGCCGTCCGGTAACGCGAAAAAGTGACCGTTGGACAAGACACACGACGCCGATGCCGGAAGGCCTCGGCGTTTTTCATTGAAACAGCGCTTCTCTGCTTTACATCGGGCCAGTCGGATTCTGTTTCGGCTTCGATTTTTTGGCTGGCTTGGGTTTGGTAACCGGAACCGGAACGAATATTTCGACTGGCGATGGGTTTTGATTTTTCTTGTGCAGGCGGTCGCTTAACCACTGCCGCTGCCAATGATTCATTCCAGAATGAAACGGGCTCATGGGTTATTCAGGTTGGATTTTTGGGAGCGAGCAAATCGTTTCCAGCGTTTCCATACTCACGGTGATGACCTGCCCGACGAGACGGACGATATATTCCTCGTCGTCCATCCGGTTCGGGTCGCTGGCAATGTTGCCCTTTTCGTCGCGGGTTACGCGGTATTGGTCTATCACCCATTCCAGCGCGCTGCGGTTGCCGAGTTTGTAGTCGAACACATCCGGCGGAATGCCCGCCAGCGTCAGAAAATCATTGTAGATGATGGCGGATTTGTCTTTCGTCAGCTTCATTGCCTCCACGCGCCAGTCGAGTTTGACCTCTTTGTTTTCCTGCCGCTGCAATTTGAATTCCTTGGCGGATTCATAATTGACGTGCAGCTCGGCGAGCTTCTTTCCGGCCTCGGCGAATTCGTGAAACAGTTTGGCGCTGGCTTTCGGATTGTGGTCGGGCTTGTAATTGCCCTGCATCGTCTCGACGGCGGCGAGCGGATAAAATTGTATCTGGGAGGGATGCCGTGTCGGCGTCCCATTTTTCGTCTTTTCGGATTTATGGGACGGCGACACGCCGTCCCTTCCTACGCCGACGAACGGGATGCGCGGCAAATCGCGTTTCAAATTCTCGGCGAAACGGGTGCGGTAGGCGGGATGATGCAGCACGGCATAGACGTAATGAAAAATGTCCGCCGCCGTGATGCCGTCGTCATCGTAGAAAATCTGGAACAACGTCCGCGCTTTGGGCGTGATGTTTTCCTGCTTGTGCTTGCCGTCTGCGGAATAGGTGAAACGAGGAAAACATTGGCCAGCTCGACCAGCAACCCCTGCATCAAAAATTAAATTACCGGCAAAAACCATAAAAGGAATTTGGCAGTGGTTTGAAGAATAAATGACTTGGTTTTCATCGCTGATATTTTTGGTCGGGAAGAACTCCAGCGTTCCTTCGCGATCCACCACAGGATTCTTTGTGTAAAGTTTTAGCCTTGTGAAAGGGCGGTAAATTGCATCTCGAATGCAGCGAGGGTTAAATGAAATCTCGACTTCGCGTTCTAATTTCAATTTCAAATCACGACTCCATTTGATTTTTGTGTAGCTGACAAAATTATCCACGTCCGCTGGTTTCCCCTTTTTCTGCCAGCGATTCAATTCGGCGTTGTAGTCGTCCGCAAATTGTTCAACCCGTTTGGCGAGCCGCTTCGCATCAAAATCATAAGCCACGCTGTCGCGGTTTGTGGAAACGCCAAGCGAGTAGTCGCGAAAAATAGCTGGCACGCTTGAGCCGGCTTTGGCCTCCTTGCTGCCGATGGGCAGGAAACTTTGAAATTCTTCGTCAGTGTCGTTGGTTATCCAGTTGCCGCGGTCATCCGGTTTGAGCTTTTTCCACTTTACGCCGCTGACGCTGCCTTTCTGGTCGAGGAAATCATATTTCTCCTCCTTGAGCCAATCCTGACCAATCGCATGGTAATAAATCGCACAGCGGCGCTTCTTGGTGTAATCCGAACTGCCGCGCCGGACAAAGATATTGATGCTCACGCCGACTTGAATGCCAAAAACATTGTGCGTGGTACCGGAAAGTTTCGGGTTCTTCCGCACGTTGCCGCCGAGGTCGAGGATATAAATCTCATCGAAATCCTTCGCCAACTCCTTGCGCATCCCGTCAAAAGTTTTCTCCGTGACAAAACTCCGTGACAAAACTGTTGTTGTTGACGAAGCAAACGATGCCACCGCCGGCCAACCTGTCCGTGGCGTAACGGATGGCCTTCACATAAGGATCAGCCAGCTTGCGCAACAATGTGGCATCCGAGGCTTCGCCATAGGTTGCGCTGACGCGCCGATCCAGTTCGGGATACTTGCGGTTTTTGTTGTTGTCGTTTTCATCGGCCTGCCCCGCGTTGTAAGGCGGATTGGCGATGATCACGCGAATGGGTGAATCTTTTTGCCGCTTGATGCGCTTGGTGTTTTCAGGATTAAATCCAATGGCCATTTCATCCTGTTCATGCTTCTCGTTAAACCCGTAATACGCCATTTTGCCGTTTATGGTTTGAAACGTGTCCACGAGGCAAATTCCCTCAAATGCTTCATATTTGCCGGTGGCCTCGTAGTAGGCGTGCTCGATGTTCATCGAGGCGACGTAATACGGCAGCAGCATGATTTCATTGCAGTGCAGTTCGTTGGCGTATTTGTGCGGCAGTGCTGACTTCAGGATGCCCCGGATGAGATTGACGATGTAGTTGCCCGTGCCTGTGAACGGGTCGAGGACGTGAACGTCGCGGTCGCTAATTGATTTGCCAAAATACTTTTTCAGCAAGCATTCGACGCTGGCGACCATGAAGTTGACGAGCGGTTGCGGCGTGTAGACGATGCCGTGCGTGTCGGCCACTTTCACGCAAAAGCCCTGAAAGAACCGCTCATAAACGGTGTTGAGGAAGGTCTGCTTTTCGTGAAAGTCGGTGATGGTGGCGGCTGCGTTTTCAATCGCGCCGTAGAAATGCTCCAGGCTCTTGCTGAAATCGTCGCGGCTGAAGGAGCGGGAATTGAGCGCGGCGATGACCTTTTCAATCTCCAGCGCGATGACGTTGCGTTGCATGAAATCCGCCACGTCAAAAATTTTGCGGAAGATGCGCTCGGTCAGGATATGCTGGACGATCATTTCCTCGACGGCCTCGATGGAGATGTTCGGATTGAGCGAACCCCGGCAGAGCGAGGCAAAATCATCAAAGGCGGCGATGAATTTCTTGTTGGTCTGGCGCTCGGTCTCAATGAGATTTTTCAGGCTCGCGCCGATCTGTGGGACTTTGTCTTTGAATTCCTCGACGGCCTTTTCCCATTCCACGATTGCCGGCGGGGCAAATTCCAGAAACAGAGTGAGGATTTTGACGAGGTTGTCGGCCACCTTCAAGTCGGCCTCGAAATGCCGTTCGCCGTTCTGATAAAGCACGGCGCGGTCTGGCTGCCAGAAAAGAATGTTCTGCTTGGGATAGCCGATGGAAAACTTGTGTTTGATTTCCTTTTCCAGATCGTCGTCTGAATCCTTGGCTTCCCAGAGGCCCCGGACCAAAGTGGGGATGTTGCCCACACAGGTGAAAACCGCGCCGTCGGCGGAAACATCAGCCTGGCCTTTGCGTTTGATGCGATATTCGGGAACGAGTTTCCAATCGAACTGGCGGGCGCAATGTTCGAGCAATTCCTGAAAGGCGGAGCGAACGGCGGTTTCGTGTTTGACGCCGAGCTTGGCGAATTTGGCCAGCGAGTCGTAGTAGGCACTTACCGCTTTGTGCGTGGGTTTGAGGGTCAGGCTCGGCATGGCGGGAGTTTGCGCCGGAAAATAGGCGGCGTCAATTCCAGGCTATTCTGCAATCGGCTACGAACCTGACGCCGCCGGTCGTCTGGCAGCCCATCTTCACCAACTACGGGACACGAACGGCAACTGGAGTTTTACCATCCCGGATTTGTCGGGATTTCCCGCCGGCTTTTACCGCGCCGGCGCGCAGTGATTACTTTTAAGAAGCAGCAGCCGACGTGAGCAGGCTCTGTATAATTTCCGATTTCCGATTATGAAGTCAGAGCCTCGTCACCCCGGCTGCCACATGGCTTCGCGGCAAAAAGCCATTGGAAGTTTTGCAAATTTCATGCTGGAAAATTTTCGCCGCATTCCCATAATCCGCTTCAAATGAAAATCGCATCTTCCATTCGCAGGCTTTTGAACATCGCCATCATTCCGGTCGCCGCACTTGTTTTGACGGCCGCCGGAATCAATTTTGCCGGCGCTCAAAACACCACCAACGCAGTTACGACGACGGGCAATGCGGTTGACGTGTCGCAATTTCCAAGCCTTGACCGATTGCCGGGCAAGGTGCCGTCTCATGTTTGGAACGGGCTGGCGGGCGTGTGGTCGCGCGATCATGCGCGCTGGGCGGCGACCGCGACCAATGACGCCGGGGCGGTGGTGTTTCTGGGCGACTCCATCACCGAAGGCTGGCGGACGCTCGCGACGGATTTTCCGAACTTGAAGGTGGCCAACCGCGGCATCGGCGGCGACATCACGAGCGGCGTGCTTTACCGGCTCAAGGCGGATGTGTTGAGCCTGAATCCCCCGGCCATCGTGCTGCTGATTGGCACGAACGATGTCGGGGATGGCGCGGACGCGGAGGATGTGGCGGCGAACATCCGGCTCATTTTGCAGGCCATCAAGGATTTCAATCCCAACCTGAAGGTCATCGTTTGCAAAATCATGCCCAGAAGCGAACGCGACGGCCCGATTTACGCGGAGAAGATTCAGAAGGCCAATTCCCTCGTGGAGCAGTTTGTCAAAGGCGAGCCGAACTTTGCCATTTGCGACACCTGGGGAATCTTCGCGGATGCGCAGGGCAATCCAAACCCGGCGGATTTCAACACGGACCATCTTCACCTGAACGCGGCTGGTTACGCGGTGTGGAAAACGGCGCTTGACCCGGTGATTGCGAAGCTGATTCCGGGCGCTGACAAGGCGAAATAAGATTTCCGCCCGGCGGGAATTTCCATCGGTCGGAAATGAAAACCGGTCATCGTCCCGGCCCGAAGGTTGTGCCAATTCAAACTTGCCGAAGCGGTTCGGGCTTGATAATCGGCCCCGTTGGAATCCAATCTGGAGCGTGGCTGACACCATTCAACCGCCGGACGGCCCGCAAACCGCGCGAACAGCCGGGTCTGCCGGGAGCAAGTCGCTGACCGGCCCGCTTTTTGCGCTGCGGGCGGCGGATGTGCAGCTTTACCGCATCTGCGATGATTTGAGCGGGCTGCTCATCTTTCCGATGCTGGTTTTTGGTCCGTGGGCGTTTGGCACGACCGATCCGTGGTCCATCTGGATCATGAACATCGCGGGCTACGCGCTGGGGATTTTGCTGTTCGCAAAAATTTTCATCCGCAAATCAAAAGGATACACGGCGCTGCGCTGGGAAAATTATTCGATTCATTCCGCCACGAAAACCCGCCACCGGCATCCGCTGGCGCGTTTGCTGACGCGGAGCCTGGCGGGATTGACGCTGGCGGTTCTTGCCTTTTGCTTGGTGAGCGCCTTGAACGCGCGTTCCAGTTACAATTCCGACACGCGCCTGTTTGAATACCACCGCTGTCTTGCCTGGCTGCCGCACAGCCTGGACAGCCACCGCTCCTGGTTCGCGTTCTGGACTTATCTCGGACTGGCCGCTTCGTTCTGGGCGGTTCGCGACTGGCTGCTGGGCATGACTCCCGCCGAGGAACGCGCCATCCGCAATTCCGAATTTGCCGGTCACCATTCGTCATTCGCAATTACCGGCCGGCTGCGGCAATTGCTCTGGCTGCTTTGCATCAACGGCGCGCTGCTGGGCATGGAATGCATCGTCCAGCGCGCGAGCGGCTCCAGCAAATTGTTGTTTCTGATCCAGCCGCTGGTGAATCCGGAAGGCGAAAGCCAGTTCGGGCCGTATCATTATCGTTCCAACGCCGCCCAATACTTCAATCTGCTCTGGCCGGTGTGCCTCGGGTTCTGGTGGTCGCTGTTGCGCGCCGGCGGATTGCGATTCAAATTGCATCACGTGTTGCTGCTTTGCGCCGCCATCATGGCCGCCTGTCCGATTATTTCCACCAGCCGCGAAGGCGCGCTGGTCGCGGCCGGCATGCTCGTCCTGGCGGTGATTTTCCTGGCGGTGTTCGGAATTCCGAAATCGTCCTTTGCAATGCTGGGGTTTTTCCTTGTCCTGGCGTTGGCATTGGGCTGGTATTTCGGATGGAGTTCGCTGGAGCCGCGCATGGAACAAATCGGCGAAGGCTACAACTATCGCGAAGCAATGTATGACGCCGCAAAGCCGATGGCCGCCGATTATCCGATCTACGGCACCGGGCCGGGAACCTTCGCGACGGTTTTTCAACTCTACCTCGTTTCCCCCTCGACTTACTGGCCGGAACAGTTGCACAACGACTGGCTCGAAACCCGCATCACGTTTGGCTGGGCGGGAACGGCGCTGCTGCTCGCGGCGCTGGCGTGCGTGGCCTTGCGCTGGTTTGTGCCGGGCGGAATTCGCGGCGGACGGCGGTTTGTGGTTTTGATCTGGCTGGCGCTGGCGGGATGCCTGCTTGAGGCGCGGTTTGATTTTCCATTCCAGATTCACTCCATTCTTTTTCTGTTTCTGGTGTTCTGCGCGGTGCTTTTCAGCGTGAGCCGCAGGCCGGGGTCTTCACGGCGCTGAACCGCCCATAAGTCGGCGGATGGAAGATGGGAGACGGCAGTTGGGATTTTGTGTTCGATGCGTTTTCCCAACTCCCGTCTTCTATCTGCCATCTCCTTTGAATATCGCCGCGCGTTCGTCGCCTTCCTTGACGAGGAAATGCCGCGGCAGTTCAATCATGGTCTGCCGCCCCAGAAATTCCATCAGCACCGCGATGCGCTCGCGGCCCGGCATGACGCGCGTGACGATGGCGCGCAGGCCGCGCATCGCGCCCCCGGTGATTTCCACCTCGTCGCCGGGATTGAAATTTTCCGGGATGGTGCGCGGCTCGTCCGCGCCGATGGCCTGTTGCAATTCGCGGATGACGGATTCGGGAATGGCGGGCCAGCGTTCGCCAAAATGCACCACGCCGCGCACGCCGCGGGAGTGTTGCACCAGGCGCAGGGAAGACTGCCAGTCAAACCGCGAAAACAAATAGCCGGGGAACAGCGCCTCCGTCACCCAGACTGTTCCCTGCCGCGTGGCGCGTTTGAAGCGGACGCGAGGCAGGAAGACCTCGACGGCGCTGTTTTGCCGGAGATGCGCCGCCGCGATGTGCTCGTGCTTGGGCTGCGACTTGAGGCAGAACCACAACGCGCCGGCGCCGGCCGGGGGCGCGGGCGTTGGATTTTCGTTTTCGGCCACAGATGTCTTCGGAAATTAAATCCGGTCGTGAGGATGCCTCACTTGGCCGGTTTGGACGGCTTGGCCTTGTCGGTTTTGTAATAATCCCGGTAGCGGTAGTAGGAGTAATAATCGCTGGCGGTGGCGCGCACGGAATTGAACACCAGGCCGAGCACGCGCGATTTGCGCTGATAAAGCATGTCGAGCGCGGCGCGGGCGACCCGGGCCGAGGTGTGTTCGGCGCGAATCACGAAAATCACGCCGTCCACGCGCGGCGCCAGGCTGGTCACGTCGTCCGCCGCCATCACCGGCGCGGTGTCAATCAGGACGTAATCGTAATCCTTGTTGGCTTCCAGCAGGAATTTTTCCATGACCGGGCCGATGAAAAATTCGCTGGAGCGTTGCGTGGTCGCGCCGCGCGGCATCAACCACAGATTGGCCACCGGCGTTTCCTTGACGACTGTGCGCCAATCCACCCCCTGCAGCAGCACTTCGGACAGTCCGGTCTCGGCCTCGATGTTGAACCGCCCGGCCAGGTTGCCCTTGCGCAGGTCGGCGTCCACCAGCAACACCCGCGCGCCGCCCATGGCCAGCATGATGGACAAATTTGCCGCCGTGAGCGATTTGCCGTCGTTGGGCACGGAGCTGGTGACTAGCAGCGTGTGCGGGCGCGTGCCGGTCTGCGCCATGTAGAGCAGGGACGACCGCAGATTGCGATACGACTCGATGAACGGATGCCGCTGGTCGTCCGCCTGCACAAACGGCAGAATCCCGCCGCGCGGCGGTTTGCGCTCGCGCGGAACCTGGCCGAGCACCTCCTCGTCAAACAATTCCTCCAATTCCGTAAAGCTGTTCAGCCGGTCATCCAGCCGGTCCAGCAGCAGCAGCAACACCAGCCCCAGAACCAGTCCCACCGCGCCCGCAATTGTCATTCCCTTCACCTCCAGCGTCTTGTCCGGAATCGCATCGCTCGCCGGTTCATAAACGGTGACCGTCTCCGGGCTGATGTCCTTGCCGACATCCAGCGTTTCCAGCGTGGCCAGCAGCGAATCGTAAAGCGACTGCACCCGGTCCGACTTGGCCTTGAGCCGCGCGTATTGCGCGCTCTTGCGCGAGAGTTCCAGATTTTCCACGCCCCATAATTTCGTCTGATTGTTGAGATTCGTGATTTGCAACGCCATCGCGCTCTTCTTGGCGTCCAACTGCTCCACACTCTGATCCCGGTAAATGTCCAGCATCTGGCCCAACTGCTCCAGCTCCCGGCTCAACACCACCATCTGCGGATGCTTCGGCTTGAGAAATTCCCCATACCGCGCCTCCTGCGCCTTCAACAGCAAAATCTGCTGCTTGATCGTCAGATACTCCATGCCCACCGTGCTCGGCGCAAACAAACCCGACTGTTCCGCCAGGCCCGCGTTCACCAGCAACCCGCTCGTCTGCCCCGCGCCCAGTTCCGAATTCTGAACTCCGAATGACGGAGCGCCCAGCGCCGGTGTCCCGCCCTGCTCCAGCAGCAAACTCTGATCGAGTGTCATCGTCTGCAACAAATCATATTCCGACTGCGCCGTCGCCGTCTCCTGATACAACGCCACCAGATAACTCCCCACACCGCTCGCCTCCTGCAACAACGCCGCGTCGTTCGTCTCCAGAAACGACTGCATCTCGTCGTCGCATTTCTGCAACTGCGGCTCCAGCCGCAACATCTGGTCCGTCAACCCCGCTATCGTTGTGGATGACGTCCGCTCCGCCATCTCCTTTTTCAAATTGATGTATTCCTCCATGCACGCCTGCAAATACACCTTCGCATACTCCGGATTCCCGCACGTCGCCTTTAGCACAAAAATCGTTGTCCGCGGCTGCACGCCCACCTCCAGCAACACCCGCTGCGCCACCAGACCCGGATTCTGGCTCGCCACCCGCTCATGCGCCCGTTGTTGCACCTCCGTTCCCTGCATCAATGCCTGCTGCGTGCCCACAAAATTGTTCAAATCCTCCGAGTAAAGCGAGCCTTGCTGGATGTTCAGCCTCATGCTCACGATCATCGAACCCGACGACACATAACTCGGCGGCTCAACCCGCACATAGGCCACCATCCCCGCCAGCGCCAGCCCCAGGCACAACACCGGCACCCACCAGCGCCGCCGGAACAAATTGCGATACCGGTGCATCCGCGAAAAAAACCGCGCCGTCCACGCGGAGCGATCCTGTGACGTCAAACCTTGTTCTTCATTCATGGCAGTTCGTGGGGAAATTCGGTCAATAAGCCGTTCAGAAATTGATCAGGCGCGAGGGGACAATTATCAGGTCGCCCGGCTGCAACACGATGTCCTTTTCCGTCTTCCCCTCGTTCAAAATTTGTTCCATGTCCAGCGTGATGGGCTGCTCCGGCTTGCCCGCCTCCGTCCCGGTTCCGCTCCTGATCACTTTCACTTTCCGCTGATTCGCAAAATCCGCAAATCCGCCCGCCCGCATGATGGCCTGCCCCACCGTCAAATTTTCGTTCACCAGCACGTCCAGCGCGCCCTGGTTGCGCACCTGTCCCCACACATACACCCGGCCCAGCACCGGACTGGCCACCTGCATGCTGATCACCACCGTCGCCTGCTTGTAATAATCCTTTTCCAGCGACGCCTTGATTTCCTCCGCAAGCACCTTGCACGTCTTCCCCACCGCCATCACCCGCCCAATATACGGCACCTCCAGCTCGCCGGAATCCTGCACCACCAATGACTTCGGCTCGTTTTGAAAATCCCACACCTCGTCCTCCGTGATTTGGAAGCTCACCGTGTCGCCCACCCGCAGCTTGTAGCTCTCGTCCGGCACAAATCCGTTCATCAACCCCGGCGCACCCGGCGCGCGCCCGGCGGCATTCGGATTTGAAACGACGGGAACCGGATTTGGGTTTGCGCCCGCCGGCATGCCGGGCAGGGTGGATGGCAGTTGCAACTGCGCCGCCGCGGTGAATGCGGCGCTGACCGCGAGCAATATCAACAATCTTCGCATAATTTATTTATGATTTATGACTGAAGATTGCGGCGGCGGCCATGCGCGGTTGCCCAAATCGCAAATCGTGAATCATAAATGCAGGGGCATTATTCAGAATTGATATGTGAAGTTCAAGCTCACAATGTTGGCGGTGTAATTCAGGCTGCTCTGGCTGGAGCTTTCGCGGACGAACTGCCAGCCCAGGCTGCCGGCGAGTTTTTGGGTGATGGGGCGGCTGATGTTGATGCCCGCGCCAATCTGGTCGTAATCCCCCGCGCCGCCAAGCGCGTAGAGCCGGGACCCCTTTTGCCACCAGAGCGGCGTGCTCAATTGATATTTCCTGAACAGGTTCCAGGCCGGGTTCAGCCGCGCGAAGTAATAATTGTAGGGCTGCCCGTAAAAGGACGATTCCGTGCTCTCGCCGGCGGAAAGGCTGTAATTGAGAAACTGGTTGACGCGATGGGTCAAGGATAATTGAAAATAAAGATTAGCGGCGTTGTTCAGGTTGGTGAACGCGCCGGTGGCGGACGGCGCGTAGATGGTGTAGCCGGCGTCGAGCTGGCCGCTGATGTATTGGCTGATTTGCGCCTTGCAGAACACGCCGGCGTTCCACTGCGTGGCGTCCGGCTGGTTGAGCGTGTTTTGCGCCTGGCTGTAACTGATCAACCCGACTCCGCCCTCCACGCCGGCGGTGATTTGCGGGAGGAAATGCAGGCCGGCGGTCAGGAAAAAATTTTCGGACGTGGTGTCGGGCACCTGCTGGCTGGAGCCGATCGAGATGTCGTTGGCGTGGTCGTAGCCGAGTTGGGCGGCGAGCTTGTTCAGGTCCCAGAGCGTGCTCGCGCCGGCGGTGTTTTCCAGTTGGGCATAATCGCCGTTGCCGCCCGCGGTGGGATTCTGATAGGCGTTTTCCGTGATGGAAATCCGGTCGTGCAGGTTGATCACGCAGTCGCCGGCGTAAATGTTGAACGAAAGCCCCGAGCCGGGATCCACGTAGAACTGGTTCCATCGGGAATAAATCGCGTGGAAGGAATAGCCCGCGCCCAGCGTAACGTCCAGGCTGTTCCATTTCGTGATTGGCCAGTGCGTCTGGGTGTTCAGGTTGGGACGGACGATGAAATCACCCTCGCGGTTCTGCGACTGCAGGTTGATGTTGTCATCATAATCGAATCCCAGTCCCGAAGAAAATCTCCACGCCACCGGCCCCCAAAGCAGGTTGTAATAGCCGATGGTGCTTTCCGCCTGCTGCTGGCTCTCCGCCGCCAGACTGCCGGCCAGCGACATTCGCAGCGCCTCCTGGCTGCGCGCTGGTCCTGCGAAAATCAACAGGCACGCCGCAGCTATCATTGATGGGAAAATGCTGGCCGGACGGCATGTCATGGAGATGCGCCTGCTCACTGGCTCTTTCGGGAAGCAAAACTCAAGTTGGCTTTCAAGTGGTGCATTTGGAGGGTGCATGATGCCGCTTGCCGTCTTGATTGTAAATGAATTTCTGGTGACAAACCGGTTGCAATCGGCCTCCATTGCCGGCGATTTTGCTGTTGTTTTTTTGTTGACTTGGCGGATTGCAAAGCATAGGCTTGCTGGCGTAGTGAGTTCGGGAAGCTCTATCAAGCTATGAAAACTTTGAAAATGTTGAGTTTGGTGATGACCGCCGCCTTGATGGCGACGGTGAAACTTCAAGCCGGCGACACTCCCGCTGCCAATCCGTTTTTTGCCGCATTGAGCACCGTCAGCCCGGCTGAACTGCCGGCCAAGTCCGCTGATTTGGTGTCGCAAGCCGATTCAAAAAATCGTGTTGAGACGACCGCCAGTGTGGTGAAGGCGGCGGTGGGATTGAATCCGGCCGCTGCTGCGGCGATTGTGGGCACCATCGCCCAGTCAACGCCGGAAATGGCCTCGGTGGCCGCCGCCACAGCGGTGGCGCTGATGCCCGAACAGGCCGTTGCCATTGCGCGCGCTGCCGCGGCTGCCGCGCCATCCGAAGCCGGCAAGATTGTCGAGGCCGTTTGCCGCGTGGTTCCCAATGCCTACAAAGAGGTGGCCAATGCCGTGGCCGGGGTGGCGCCCGGCGCGGGCAGGGAGATTCTGGCCGGCATTTACGCCGCCATCCCCACGCTCAAGGTTCCCATCAATGACATTCTGGCCAGTTACAACGGCGGCAATCCTCCGGTGGGCGACGTGTTGGGCCAGCTTGCGTCGGCACCCACGGCGACCGCAAATGGTCTTCCTGTTGCAATGGCGCACGCACCCGGTTTGGGTGGCGTTCCCATGGCAATCACGCCCGCCGTGACTTTCAAGCCGCCCTATGTTCCGATTCCAACTTCCCCGGTGAATTATTCGAGCGGTTCCAGTGGCCAGGTGCCGCCAGGTGGGCGCCCCTATAATCCGCCACCACCGCCGTGAGCCAGCATGTTGTTATTTCAGCCCGTCTTTGATCGAAGGCGGGTTTTTTATTTGGCTTCCCGCGGATCGCGTCCAAACAAAAACTTGCCCCGGTCGTCAAGGCAAAGTATCTTTACAATCAGGAAAGCTGGATGCGGAGCGTCTTTCAATTTCTGTTTTGTCCGGTGTGCCAAGGCGGACGGCTGCCGGCAACGCTGATGGTTTTTGCTTTTCTGTTCCAAGTCGGCCCGGTCCGCGGCGACAACACGTTCACGGTTACCAACACGGCTGACAGCGGGCCGGGCACGTTGCGCTGGGCCATCACCAATGCGAACGCCAGTCCCGGGGGGGTGAATTTCATCTATTTTAATATCACCAACGGCGCCGCGCCTCACACCATCAGCTTGTCAAGCGCGCTCCCGCTCGTGACCAATTCATGGACCATCATTGACGCCACCACGCAGCCGGATTATTCGGGAACGCCGTCGGTGGAATTGAACGGAACCGGCGTTGCCTCGGGCGGTGTGGGTCTGCAGTTGAACTCCGCGTTCAACACCGTGGCCGGACTGGCCATCAACCGGTTTCCCGCGCAGGGCATTGTCTTGAACGGCGTGTCGAATGTTGTCCAGGCCGATTTCATCGGCACGGACACGACCGGCGCCATCGCGCACGGCAACGGCAGTTTCGGCATCTGGGTGGGAAGTTCGGGCAACAGGATTGGAGGAAGCAAGGCCGCAAGCTTGAATGTGATTTCCGGCAACAATGACAACGGCATTTACATGAACGGCAGCAGCAATGTGGTGCAGGGCAATTGCATCGGCCTCAACGCCGCCGGCGCTGGCGCGTTGAGCAACCGTTACAGCGGAATCATGATTTACGGCGGCAGCGGAAACCTGGTTGGCGGTCCCGGCGGCGCCCGCAACTTCATCTCCGGCAACGGCGGCAGCGGCATTTTCCTGGACAACGCGGCTGCCGGCCGGAATGTCATTTCAAACAATTACATCGGCACCGATGTTTCCGGCGAGCTTGTCATCAGCAACACGGCCGACGGAATCACCGTGAGCGGCGCGCCGTCGAACGCCTTTCTCGGCAACGTCATTTCCGGCAACGGAACCAATGGCGTCTTTTTGTCCGGCGCGGGCGCTGTCGGCAACATTGTCGCGGGAAATTTCATCGGCACGGACGCCGCGGGCAAACTGGCCCTGGGCAACCACAACGCCGGCGTGACCATCACCGGCAGTGGAAATGTCGTTGGCAACAGCAATGTGATTTCCGGCAACCTGCACGACGGAATTTTTCTGATTGGCGGTGCCGGCGGGAATTTGGTTCAAGGCAATCTCATCGGCCTGTCCGCCGCCGGCACCAGCGCGCTGGCCAACGGCGGCAACGGGATTGAAATCAGCGGCGCTTCGTCGAACACCATCGGCGGCGCGGTCGCGTCCGCGCGCAATGTGATTTCCGGCAACACTTTCAACGGCGTGCTTGTTTTGATGGTCACCGACGTCTCGAACACCGTTTGCGGCAATTACATCGGCACCGATGTCACAGGCAAAAAATCCGTGGCCAACCTCCTTGCTGGCGTCCAGGTCCAGGGCTGCTCAAACGTCGTCGGCGGCGTGGGAAGCGGCAATGTGATTTCCGGCAACGGCCAGGAGGGGATTTACCTGGTGGGAAGCAATGGCAATGTGGCCGGCAACGTCATTCAAGGCAATCTCATCGGACTGGATGCGACCGGCACGAACAGTTTGGGCAACGGCAACGCGGGCATCGGTGTTTCCAGTGCCGCTGCCAGCCAGATTGGCGGCGCTGTTTCCGGCTCGCGCAATGTGATTTCCGCCAACGGCAACAATGGCATGTTTTTGATCGGGACCGGCACCGCCGGCAACGTCATTCAGGGCAACTACATTGGCACTGACCAGACCGGCAGCCTGCCCCGCAGCAATGTTCAGGACGGCATTGTTCTTCAGAATGTCAGCGGCAATCAGATTGGCGGTTCCGCATCGGGCGCGGGAAATCTCATTTCCGGCAACAACGCCAATGCCACCACCAGTGGAAATTACGGCATCAATCTTACCAACGCGGCATGGAACGTCATTCAAGGAAATTGCATCGGAACGGACGCGACCGGCACATTGAATCTTAGCAATTCTTGGAGTGGCATTTACATGCAAAACGCGAACAGCAACCAGATTGGCGGCGGCGTTGCCGGCGCCGGAAATCTGATTTCGGGCAACGGGCGGGATGGCATCTACATGACCAACGCCGCATGGAACATCATCCAGGGAAATTTCATCGGCACCAGGGCGGATGGCACAAACGCCCTGGGCAATGTTTATCACGGCATTGACATTTACACGGGTTCAACGAACAACGCGATTGGCGGCACGGCGGCGGGTGCCGGCAACCACATCGCCTTCGCCCAGACACCGCTTTACTCCGGCGTGCGGGTCCGCAACGGCAGCCTGAACAATTTGATCAGCGGCAATTCCATTTTCAGCAACGCCGAGTTGGGAATTGATCTGGGCACTTACGGTGTGACGGCCAATGTGGATTGCGAAAGTGGCATTGCGCCTGGCACAGCCAACGCGGGGCAGAATTATCCGGTCTTGTCGAATGTCTATTGCGGCACGGTAACGCTGATTCGCGGCATGTTGGACAGCGGCAAGGGCAAAACTTACACGCTCCAGTTTTTTTCAAATCCATCCGGCAACGCGCTGGGCTACGGCGAGGGGCGGGTTTTTCTGGGCCAGACGAATGTGACCCTGTCCGCGACAATGTGCTCGTCCAACTTCACCGTGTTGCTGCCGGTTTCCATCCCGGCGGGCTGGGTGGTCACCGCCACCGCGACCGACCCGGCAAACAACACCTCTGAATTTTCGGCGTGGGTTCCCGTGGTGATTGTTCCCCAATTGCTGTCGAGCGCGGTCAGCCCGGCCGGCCAGCAGTTCTCCATGTCGTGGACCAACAACGGCGGCAATTATGTTTTGCAGCAGACATTCAGCCTCAACCCGCCGCAGGTGTGGACCACCGTCACCAACGCGCCCCAGCTCGCCGGCGGGTTCTTTGTGGTGACACTGTCCGCCACCAACGGAGACGCCTTTTACCGGCTGCAGGTGCAGTGAGCAACTGACGCTTCGTGGTGGCCGGGGTGACGGAGGCTCAAATCCCAATCCTGTCCATCCGTGGGTAAATATGGAGTTTTGCCCTTGCGTTCTTTGCGTCCTGGCGGGGGTCGCTTTTCCAATTTGAGCGTTTTCAAGTTTGAGGCGTGATCCAAAAAAAAAGCCGGCTTGCGCCGGCTCTTACCATGAATTGTTTGAAGCTGGATTTACCCGCGCCGCTGCCGGCGACGCATGACTGTCAGCATCGCCGCCCCAAACGCACCCAGACAAAGGACGGTTGGCTCGGGCGTGGGTGATGGGCTGCCATCGAATTCCGCGCCGAAGGCGACTTGGGAGGCGCCGGGCACGTTGTTCGTCAGCAATTCCCAATTGCCGGAAAGGTCATACCAGTAATCCCCGTAGTTTGTTCCAACCGATGGCGGCTCGAAAACGGGCAGGTCCACCGTGTTGCCATCCAAACCCGAAAACGTGATGGTGAACGTGAAGTTCGTGGGCAGAATGAGGTTTGAATCCAACGGCGTGCCGCCTGCCATCGGGAATTCCAAATCCGACAATGCAAAATTCGCCACCAGCGCATTCGTATTCCCGCCCGAGACACTTAATGGATTTGGAAAAGGCTCCGGCCCGCTGTCATAAAGAAGTGTTCCCGGTGTGGCATATCCATTGAACAGCGTCGCGCTGTCGTTCGCATAAATTCTGACATCGGCCGTGACAGACCAGGCGACATTGTTCGGGCTTGAATATTCAAACGAAAAATTGGTCAGATATTCGGATGGCAACAAGGGATTCAGCCAGACTTGTTCCCCGATCTGCTGGCTGTCCGGAAAAATCAAGCTGTAACCCAAATCCGTGGAGGTGTTCTGGTATAGCACATCGCCCTTTACGCCGACACCGCC
>Ga0181520_10006699_pt1 | contig 17451 bp, 13 predicted proteins | sample PEATcosm2014_Bin_29_FD_132451 | JGI IMG/M metagenome (GOLD analysis project Ga0181520, IMG submission 132451) | Peatland microbial communities from MTU Mesocosm Facility, Houghton, MI, USA - PEATcosm2014_Bin02_30_metaG | ecosystem: Environmental > Terrestrial > Soil > Wetlands > Peat | place... | reverse complement strand
TGATGACCGGCCACTCGGATTCCGTGAGTTCCACGACAGGCTTGGACATGCGGCCATATTCTCTACAAATGTAAATAATGTCAAGCTGAATATTTACAGATGTAGAGAATAGATCACCGCGCTCTCCCTGAGGCCCCGCGCAAGTACAACGCGCCCGGCAAATCCGTACGCGTCATGGACTGCGCCGGCAAAGCGCAGCGGCGACGGCGCTTTCGCCCGCCCTCGCGAGCTGCGAGCTTTTGCGAACCGTTGCCCGCACGAAAGCGGCGTCGCGCTTCGCTTCCCGCCGCAGTCCATGACGCCCCGCGCAATGACGACGCGCCGCCTCTGTTTCCCATCGCCGGAAGGGCAGCGAGAGACCAGAAAACCTGGTTAGGATGAACAAGATGGACAAGATCGAGGATCGAGGATGGCGGGGCCGGGAGGGGCGGGCCCTCCTTCGCTAAAGCTACGGAGGGCAGGCGGGCGAACCAAAAAGTTTTCAGGCTTGACGAGGCTTGACGATGTGGGGTTTTGCCGGGGTTTTCGCAGATTTCGGTGAACGGTCCAGGGACTTTTGGGTTCGTTTTGCGAGGGGAAAAAACAACCAAAACCGCCCGAACCAATTGCAGTTGAACACGATCCACAGGAATTGCTTTGGGTTCGTTTCGTAATTTTCATGATTCAGGGCCGGGCCGAGAGTTCCAGCGCCAACGGCGCGGCACAGCTTTTTGGATTTGTTCGGGGATTGCAGAATTGCGGAGAGCGTGACGCGACGGGGATGCGCAGGGACGCGCAGGGGCGCGGACCGCGTGCGGCCGAACGCGGCCATCCCATCCCACTGCCGCTGGCTGGCAGCTTTCACCTGACCAGCATGACACAGTTCTTACGGGGGTGTTAGTTAGCCGCTAACGGAAAACGCGTAAGTGGTTGCGCCGAAACTAAATTCAGTTCAAAGAAAAACGAAGTCGGGAGCGGTGGAGCCCCTGCCAACCGGTCCGCGGTCGCCCCCTTTCTTCGCACCAATCCATGGCTGGCCCAGTTTTTGGATTGACCCAGTTTTGATAACAGCTTGACTTCCAACTGGCGCCAGCCAATTTCAGAAGCAACATGTTCCCGCCGGGCTATTATCAGACAAACTTTCGGGCGTTACGTTTTCGTGAGATTGTCCGCATGGTGGGACTCCGAAAGGCATTTACCAGCTATTTGGTCACCCGCTTCAAACGGCCGCAAAACGACACTTGGATGCCAGGTTTATGGGGCAGCATTGAATGTCGGCAGGAGGATTTATCCGAGTATATATGGCAGGGCACCAAGCCGCACCGGGCGGATTTCGAAAAACTGGGCTTTGCCGTTTGCCGATATTCGAAGATAACCAAGAGCCTGAATCCCAACCTCCGCGATTCCGGCGGCATTGTGTATCTGGATTCCAGCCGCCGTTTCGTTGCGCACCTGGTTTATCACCGGTTATATGTTCCCGCCAAGGGAAGCATTCGGAACATCATTGTCATAGCGTTCACGGCCGTTTTTGAGCAGGGCTGTCTTTCTTATACCAACAGCAAAAACCGCTTTGACCCACTCGACCAAGACGAAGTCATCTGCCTAGATTCCTATAATGTCAGCTTCATTTATCAACAATTCCTATCCCATGTGCAGCGCCGCCGCGATCAGCCACGGGAATTTCCCACGCTGGAGTCATTACGCCATTGGTTTGATGATCTCCAAGTCAAAAGATTTGAAGAACGGGTGAGTCGGCGGTTGTTCATTCCCATGACAGAAAAGCAAGTGGCGGCGGCCAGGCAACGGCTGGAGAAACCCGCAGCTTCCACCCTCGCCTCGCCGCCGGCCATTCGGAACCCGGTCTTCTGGTTGATTCTAATCGCCACCGTTGTGGTGCTCAGTTTGCTTCATGGACCACATAGGGAGTGGTCCGACACCATAACGTACCAGGGCCAGCAATTTAAAATGGCCAGACCTTACGCCACCTACGAGGATTACAAAGACGATCCTAACAACCTGGACACCAATGAACTTGGCAGGATCGAGCAGGCCATGACTCTCGCCAAAGTTCCCGCAGTCTTCAAAAACCGTGAGGAGTTTTTCCACATGCTTATCTTTGATCTCAATTTTCCGGGATACGGATTTGGCGGCCTGGGCGAGAGGCCCAAAACCGACGATGGATCAATTCTCGACGTGGAGGCGATTGAGATTCCCCAACGCGACAAGTCGCGTTATCTCGTCGTCCGTGAATCGGCCGGCCAATATGATTTAATGGATGATTTCATTGCCGGCACCGCCACCAACGCGATTGCCCACGTCAAATTGGAAGCCCGCTCGCTGCGCTATTACGATGAACACGGCGGCTTGGTGCGCGAACACCGATTCTAGGTGCTTTCAGTAAGGGATTTGTCCAGACAGAGCAGCCGCGTCTCCCGACCCTTGGAGAAGGCCGGAATGAGTGGCGGCAAAACCCGAAAGCCGCCAATTTCTGCCCCCCAGGCACGCGAAGTTGCGAGCTTCGTCTCTGCGTGTGCGGGGCCGCTCTCCCAGCAAATTTTGTTTTGCCTTTTTCCAATTCGCTGATAACTCCAAAGTAATCATGCGAAGGATAATTCCATTTTTCCTGCTTTTTCTCCTGCCCTTGATGGCTTGGGCTGATGGAATCGTGCTCCCAACCCTCGCCTATCCCGCCCAAGTGACGATTCCCGACCAACAGGCAGCCCTCTCCTTCAGCAACGGCGTCGAACGGTTGGTGATCGAAACGCGCTTCACCGGGGCGGGCACCAATTTCGCCTGGGTTGTCCCGTTCCCCAACCCGCCGGTTATCGAGGAAGCCACGCCGGGATTTTTTCCGACCCTGCGCTATCTGTGCGGGCCAAAAATCATTCACGAGGTTCCCCATAACTATGCCGCCATCCTGGCCTTGATCGGAATTGGCAGCCTTTTGGTGTTCGTTCGGCCCACGGGACAAATAAAATGGACGGATGTCTTGGCTTGTCTTTGTGTGGGTGTGGCGGCAGCCACGACCTCCAAACACGAGACGTTCAATTGGTTCGCTTTTTCCTTTGTTGCGTTGGTCCTCTTTTTCGACGTCTTTCTCATTCGCGTTGAAAGCAGGTCGGTTTACGCGGTCATCGGCTGGACCTTCGTGCTCTCTATTTTCCTCTGCGCAATGGCGCTGCCAGCGGGGATGACATTATCCACGGCAGGAATACCCGCGGCTCCCGCTGGAAAGATTTCCGTCCTTGACCGGAAAATGGTTGGTATTTTTGAAACCACGACCATCGCTTCAACCGATGCCAATGCGCTGCAAACCTGGCTTTCTGGCAACGGATATTTGCTGCCCACGAATTCAGCACCGGTCATCGCCAGCTATGTCCGGGACGGTTGGGTTTTCGTTGCGACTAAAGTCCGCCGGGAGAATGCCGCTTCCAGCACCGACACCCCCCACCCGCTTTCATTTACGTTCAAGACCGAGAAACCGGTTTATCCCATGCGTTTGACCGGCCTTGGCAGCCGCTCGTTGAACGTTGACCTTTATGTTTTCGGCGACACGAGTGCCACGGCGCCGCATTTCGCCGTGGCCAGCAGCACCCAACAGGAATTGGCTCATCCCTTGCTAAAACAATGGTTTGGCAGTCCGGTGGTTGTCACAAAACTGACCGCCACGTTGTCCCACAAAAACATGGGCGAAGATGTTTGGGTCGGTTTTTCGCCAATGTATCTTGAACATCAAAACCATTTTTACAGCCAACCCGGCGCCTTGAACACCGCCCTGAATTGCGGCTCCTATTTCTTGGGCATCGGCTTGCTGATTGTGAGTGGCCTGGCCCTGGCCAGCACCGGCTACCGGCGAACTGCCCCGCGGTTGATTTGCCTGGTCCTGCTCGTAAGCACAGTCGTCGTGGCTTTGCGATATGAGTCATTACCGCAAATGGAGGTTAAACTAGTGAGGAACGGCAAGTGGGGTTTCCGTTTTCACGAGCAGGGCGAGGTGGGGGTGCTCAGTGGGGCTCTCAATGAGGCTGGTTACCGCAACGCAACTGATGTCCGTGCCGCCATTCAAGCGACGATCTCGGACGCCACCAATGCAGACCATAGCATGGAACGTTGGGATAATTACTATGTTGGCGGCCAATTCCGCGAGGAAGATTCGCCAGGCAATTATGTGCTGCGGGAAACCAACCACCTGGTGAAACTCATCCCGATCGGTCCCGACGGCGGGGAAGATGCCAAGAACACGTTGGATTGGCCTTTGCAAAACTGAGGTTCCAATTCCGCGCTTGAATATTCTTGCCTTGCCCCCGGCAAATCGGTATTTGCCGCCGCGGTTAAAAGGAGACCATGAACCCGACCGCCATCGAGGGCCACCTTACACTGGTGCTCATCCAGTGGATGCTCATCATCGCCGCCGCCTGGGCCTTTGGCCGGCTCGGCCGGCGCTACCTCCACCAACCCCTCGCCGTCGGCGAAATCGCCGCCGGCATCATCCTTGGCCCCTCCGTTTTCGGCGAGCTCTGCCACGCCCTGGCCGGATACTTCGCCGACCCCGCCATCGCCGAAATTCCCACCCGCATCTTTCCGCCCGAAACCCAGACCTCCCTCCAATTGCTCGGCAAGCTCGGCCTCGTCTTCCTGCTGTTCCAGGTCGGCATGGAATTCGATTACAGCCATCTGCGCGCCCGCTCCAAATCCATCGTCGCCGTCTCCCTCTGCGGCATGCTGTTCCCCTTCCTGTTCGGCCTGGCCATCGGCCCCTGGCTCCATCAAACCTTCGCCCCGGACACCCCTGACTTCGGCTTCCAACTTTTTCTCTGCGTGGCCCTCTCCATCTCCGCCCTGCCCATCATGGGCCGCATTCTCCTGGAAATGAACCTCGAACGCACCGCCCTCGGCGCCATGACCGTCAGCACCGCGGCCATTGACGACGTCATCGGCTGGGTGCTGCTCGGCGTGGCCACCGTGCTCGCCACCCATCAATTCAGCGGTTGGCATCTGCTCCTCCAAATCATTGCCATAGTCGCCTTTTTCCTCCTCTTGCAGCGCGTCGTCGGCCCCGCCCTCATCGCCCTCTGGCACAAGCATCCGCCGGCGGCGCTGGAAGCCGGCATGCCCAACTCATTCCTCGCCCTCCTCCTGATTTGCCTCTTCGCCGCCTGCCTCGCCACGCATTACCTCGGCATCTTCGTCATCTTCGGCGCCTTCCTCTTCGGCACCTGCCTCCATCGCCAGACCGCCATCGTCAAGGCCTGGCGCGACCGTTTTTCCGGCGTCGTCCTCGTCGCCTTCGTGCCCATCTTCTTCACCAACACCGGCCTCAACACCCGCATCGGCGGACTGCAAACCGCCGACGCCTGGCTCGCCTGCGGCCTGATCCTCGCCGCGGCCATCGCCGGCAAGCTCGGCGGCTGCTACCTGGGCGCCCGCCTCACCGGCCAGCCCCCGCGCGAAGCCGCCAGCATCGCCGCCCTCATGAACACCCGCGCCCTCATGGCACTCATCGCCATCAACGTGGGCCTGGAATTGAAACTCCTCACCCCCGAGCTCTTCACCATGCTGGTAATCATGGCGCTGGTCACCACCGCCATGTGTGGCCCCCTCCTCCGCTGGTGGCTTCCCAAACCGCTCCTCGCCCTCGTTCCCCGTTAGCGCATTAAACCCTGAACCAATTCACGTTCCTCTTTCCGCCGTCAAAAACCCCCGAAAAATCCAGTTTTCCAACCTCTTGTCCTCCAACCAAATCAAACCAAAATTTTCTCTCTCCCAGCCGGTCCCGTCCGGCATTCTCCGACCCGCCCCTTTCGCCTTCAGTTTCAGCTTTGGCCTTCCTTTCGCGCTGTGCGTTCCAAACTCCGCGCTTAAATGATCTTGCCTTTAGCCCTTGCTTTCTTAAACTGACCGACCGTTTTTCTTATTATGCACGTGAATTGTTTATGTGGCCTCTTGGCCTTCGGAACTCCGCCGGCTGGCAGCCAGTCCGGCCCGGCCCAAAATCCGCTGATCGGGTTCCTCCCGATGATTTTGCTGGTCGTCGTTTTCTATTTCGTCCTCATCCGCCCCCAGCAGCAGCGCAGCAAACAGCAATCCAAAATGCTCGCCGCCTTGAAAGCCGGGGATAAGGTCATCACCGCCGCCGGCCTCGTCGGGATCGTTATCACCGTCAAGGACAAGACCGCCACCCTGCGTTCGGGGGATGCCAAATTTGAAGTCACCAAGGCCTCGATCACGGAAATCGTTCCGGACGACGCCAACACGCCGGCTGCCTAAGGATTTGCCATGAATAAGAACAACAACTTGGGTCGTTTCATCCTCGTCCTCGTCATTATCGCCTGGGCGCTGATGGAGGTTTACCCGCCCACCTCGCGCGACCTGATGCAGCAATTCGTCAAACGCGCGCAGAACCGGGACGCCGCCTTTCAAACGCTCACCAATAAGGCGGTGGCCTTGCAAAAGGCCGGCACCAATGAATTCACCGCCCTCCAAATCGCCACCGGCACCAACGACCTGCAAAGATACTTTCCGTTTTATACCGCCGCCGGCAACCAGCTCTTTCCCAATACATATATCCTGAACCATTTGCAGCGCGATGCCGCCGGCAAGATCAAGCTCGGCATTGACCTCCAGGGCGGCACCTCCTTCCTAGTGGAGATGAATACCGACGTCCTGTTCCAGGGCAGCACGAACAACAACGGCCAGACCAAGTCGGAAGTGGCCAGCGCCGCCCTGTCCCAAGCCATCGAAGTCTTGCGCAAACGCATTGACCGGTTTGGCGTGGCCGAACCCATCATCCAAGCCGTCGGCGGCAACCGCATTCTCGTCCAGTTGCCCGGCTTGTCCCAGTCGGACAAGGACAGCGCCCGCGAACAAATCACCAAATCCGCCTACTTGGAATTCCGCCTCGTGGCTGAGAATAGCGCCGAAATCATTCACAATGGCGATCCCATTCCGCCGGGCTATGTGCTGATGAAGCACGTTGAACAGGGAAAGAACAATCAATCCACCTTGGAGCAGTTTGTGGTTAAAAAGACTGCGGAAAATGGCCTTTCCGGCGACGTGATCAAGAACGCCATGGTGGTGCGCGGCAACATGGGCGAGCCGCAGATTGATTTTGAGCTGACGCCGGACGCCGCCAAGCGCTTCGGCGAAACCACCCGGAACAACCTCCATCGCCAGCTCGCGATCGTGTTGGACAACGACCTCTATTCGGCCCCCGAAATCCAGAGTCCCATTGAAACCGGCAACGGTCAGATTACGGGCAGCTACACCATGGAAACTGCGCTGGAACTGGCGAACGTCCTGCAAAACCCCCTCAAGGCTCCCTTGAGCATCGTTTCCAACAGCGACGTGGGCGCCACGCTCGGCCAGGACGCCATTAGCAGCGGCATCCGGGCGGCCATCTACGGCGTGGCCTTCGTGTCCTTGTTCATGTTCTGTTACTACTTCGTGGCCGGTGTCGCGGCCAACGTCGCCCTCATCACCAACGTCGTCATTCTTCTGGGCGTCATGTGCTCCATCGGCACCACGTTCACGCTGCCCGGCATCGCCGGCGCCGTGCTCACCGTGGGTATGGCGGTGGACGCCAACGTGCTGATTTACGAGCGCATTCGCGAGGAACTCGGCAAAGGCAAGTCCCTCCGCGGCGCCATTGATGCGGGCTACGCCCGCGCCTTCGGCACGATCTTCGACTCCCACGTCACCACGCTCATTTCTTCCATCATTTTGATTCTGATGGGCACCGGCGAAATCAAGGGCTTCGGCGTGACGCTGACCATCGGCGTGGCCGCCAGCTTGTTCACGGCGCTGGTCGTGACCCGCCTCATCTTCAATTTCCTGGTGGATCGGAACATCATCAAATCGCTGCACATGCTGCACATCATCCGCAGCGCCAAGATAGACTTCATGTCCATCGCCACTCCCCTGGCCCTCGCCACCGCGGTGTTCACCATCGCCTCGCTCGGTTATGGTTTCACCCGCGGCAGTAATTTGTTCGGCATTGATTTCATGGGCGGTGACGGCACGCTTTTCACCTTTACCCAGCAAGTTGACCTGAAGGATATTCGCGCCGCGCTGCCTCCGACGGAGCATGACGCGCAAATCCAGTATCAAAAGGGCGTCAACGAGCAGCGCCTGAGCATCACTAGTTCGAGCGGTTCCAGTGCCAAGGTGGCCGCTGCCCTCGAAGAGAAATTCCCCCAAGCCCACTTCACCGTCGTCGGCCAGCAGGAAGTCGGCGCCACCCTCGGCATTGAAATCCGCCAGTCGGCTGTCATCGCTTCCCTCATGGCCATGTTCGGCATCCTCGTCTATGTCGCCTTCCGTTATGAGTTTTTCTTCGCCGTGGCCGCCGTCATCGCCGTGCTCCACGACGTCTTGTTCGCCATCGGCGCTTATTGCATTGCCAACGGGGTCACCCACTCCGAGCGCCAGTTCAACGCCACCGTCGTCGCGGCGGTCCTCACGATCATCGGTTTCTCCATCAACGACAAAATCGTGATCTTCGACCGTATCCGCGAAAACTTGCGCCTCGGCGTGCGCGGCTCCTTCAAGGAAGTCATCAACCAGGCGCTGAACCAGACCCTGAGCCGTACCATTATCACCAGCGGCACGGTGCTGATCGCCACTCTCTGCTTGTTCATCTGGGGCGGTGGCGTCATCAACGACTTTGCCTTCACCTTCCTCATCGGCATCATCGTGGGCACCTACTCGTCCATCTTCATCGCCAGCACCATCGTCCTCAAACTGCATAAGGGCCAGCGCCCCACCATCGGCGCGGTCACCGCGCCGGTCCAGACCGCCGCCACGGCGGCCAAGGTCTGACCGCCCGCGCGCCGAACCCATGGCCTTTCCGGACTGCGCTGAGCGGGCGCAGCCGGGCTGGCTCCCGGCTTCCGCGCGGAGCGGACGCCCCGGCTCGCCCGTCGCACCCGCGCCCCGGACGATTGCATTTGCGCCCCGCGCCGGAATCGTAAATTGTTGACCCGAATGACTGCCATCACCCCATGGCATTGGGCCGGGTTCATCGGGTTCGTCCTGTGCTGCGTCGCCGTGGACATGGGGGCGTTTCACCGCCGCGCCCGGGCCGTCACGTTCCGCGAGGCGCTCGCCTGGTCTTGCTTCTGGTTCGCCCTCGCCCTCGGCTTCGCGGGTCTGCTCCTGTTCCTGCGCGGCCATGAGGAGTCCACCCAGTTTCTCACCGGCTACGTGATTGAGTTGTCCCTCTCCCTCGATAACGTCCTCGTCATTGCCCTCATCCTCTCCGCGTTCCAAGTGCCGCCGGCCTATCAGCGCCGCGTGTTGATCTGCGGCATCGTCGGCGCCCTGATCCTGCGCGGCGCGATGATCGCCGCCGGCGCCGCCCTCGTCGCGCGCTTCAATTGGATCCTCTACGTCTTTGGCGCTTTCCTGCTGGTCACCGGCGCCCGGATGTTCTTCGGCCGGCCCAAACCCATGGAACCGGAAAAAAATCCCGTGATCCGTTGCGCGCGAAAACTCTTTCCCATCTCGCCGGCCCTCGACGGCCCCCAATTCCTGACGCGCGTCAATGGCCGGCTCGCCCTCACCCCGCTCATGCTGGTGCTGTTGCTGGTGGAAACCTCCGACCTGATTTTCGCCCTGGATTCCGTGCCCGCCGTCTTCGCCGTTACGCAAAAGGCGTTCATTGTTTTCACCTCCAATGTCTTCGCCGTGCTCGGCCTGCGCTCGCTCTATTTTCTGGTCGCCGACGCCATCGCCAAATTCCCGCATCTCAAGGCCGGCCTCGCCGTCGTGCTCGTCTTCGTGGGCGCCAAGATGCTGCTGGATCCCCATCAAGGCAGCCCCACTTGGATTCAATTCAGAATCTCCACCCCCGTTTCGCTGCTGGTCATCACCGCGATCGTGGCCATCGCCATCGGGAGCTCCCTCGCCGCCCGCCGCCCGCAACCCCGAAACCATGATTCCTCCGCACCCTGAATTCGATTTGACCTAAAGATGCCACCACGCTTTGACTCATCCGCCGTCGCCGGCATAAAATGAAATTCCGCTGGACGATTACCCCGCCGCAACCGCTGCTGGCCCGGACGCTGGCCGCGGCGCTCCACGTTTCGCCGCTGCTCGCGCAGTGCCTCCTCAATCGCGGCTTGAGCGAGGCGGCCGTGATGGAGCGGTTTCTCACGCCCCGCCTGCGGCACCTGGCCGATCCCTTTCTGCTGCCCGCCATGGCCCCCGCCGTCGAACGCCTGCTCCGCGCGCGCGAACTCGCCGAGCCGGTGGTCATCTTTGGCGATTATGACGTGGACGGCGTCACCTCGACCGCGCTGCTGCTCGAGGTCCTTGGCCGGCTCGGCTGGTCGGTAAACGCCTATCTGCCCAATCGCCTGGACGAGGGGTACGGACTGAGCCGCGACGGCGTGGAACACTGCCTGAAGAAATTCCCCGCCAAACTGCTCCTCGCCGTGGATTGCGGTTCCACCGCCGTCGAAACGATTTCCTGGCTCAAGGAACACGACGTTGAAGTCATCGTCCTCGACCATCACCAGGTATCTTCGCCGGCTCCCCAGGCTGTGGCGCTGGTGAACCCCCACATTGCCGCCGCCGATCCGCGGCCGGCAGTCCCCAACTTTCAAGAGCTCTGCTCCGTGGGCCTGGCGTTCAAGCTGGCGCATGCCATTCTGAAACGCGGACGCGAAACCGGCCTGCCGGGTGCCTCGGAATTTGATCTGCGGACGCTGCTCGACTTGGTCGCCCTGGGCACCATCGCGGACTTGGTGCCGCTCACCGGCGAAAACCGGATCCTGGTCTCCGCCGGTCTCCGCCGGCTGGATGCCACGCGCCGGCCCGGAATCGTCGCATTGAAAACCGTGGCCCAGTCTCCGGCGATGTTGGGCACCTACGACGTGGGATTTCAGCTCGCGCCGCGTTTGAACGCCGCCGGGCGCCTGGAGACGGCCGAGGAAGCGTTGTGCCTGTTGCGCGCCGAGACGGTGGACGAAGCCATGCCGCTGGCGCGGAATCTGGATGCTTGCAATCGCGAACGCCAGAAAATCGAAAAAACCATTGTCGAGAAGGTGATTGGCGGAGTGCGCCTCAAATTCGACGCCCAAAAGGATTTCGTCATCGTGGAGGGGCGGTTGCTCTGGCACATCGGCGTCGTGGGCATTGTGGCGTCGCGGGTCTTGCAGGAATTCTACCGTCCGACACTCATCATTGGCGGCGAGAACGGCGAAATGCGCGGTTCGGGCCGCAGCATCGCCGGGTTCGATCTGGCCGCCGCCCTGCGCGAATGCGACGACTTACTCCTGCGCCACGGCGGCCACGCCATGGCCGCCGGCTTGAGCGTGCTGCCGGGGAAAATTGACGAGTTGCGCGAGCGCCTCAACACCATCGCCCGCCGCCAATTGCACCCGGACGACCTCCAGCCCCCCCTGCGCCTCGATGCCGAACTGGGCCTCGCGGAAATAGATATTCCCGCGCTCGCCGAATTGGAAAAGCTCAAGCCCACGGGCATGGGCAATCCCGCCCTGCAATTCTGTTCCCGCAATCTGATCCACAAAAAACCCTTGCAACGGATCGGCGCTGACAAACGGCATGTCAAAATGTGGGTTACGGACGGCCAGGTGACCCATGAGGCGGTCTGGTGGAATGCGGGCGAAGGCCCGTTGCCGACCGGGCGGTTCGATCTGGCCTTCGCCCCCGCGCTCAACGAATTCAACGGCCGAACCACCGTGCAATTGAAGGTCCTGGATTGGCTGGCGTGCAGTGCGCGTTGATTATCAATGACTTGCGTGGTTAAGATTTTGGCTTGTCAAAACATTTCAAATGGTTACAATTACCATGTCTGTAATTAAAACCAACTGACCTTTCGGACCATGGTGAACCTTCAAGTGAACTCCGTTCAATGATGCTCCTTTCCATGATGATTTGAAAGCCGGTAATCGGGAACAGACAAAAACCGTTAAACACATCCAGCAGCTAATCATCAAATGAGCACAAAACTGTTTGTCGGAAATCTGTCCTTCAACACCACGGAAAACGATCTGCAGGAGGCCTTTGCCGCCCATGGTCAGGTCGTCGAAGCCAACCTTATGATGGACCGGATGACCGGTCGCTCACGCGGGTTCGCCTTCATCACCTACTCCACCGCGGAAGAGGCGCAAAAGGCGATTGAGGCCATGAATGGCGCGCAGTTGGATGGCCGCGCATTGACGGTGAACATTGCCCGTCCCAAGGAAGAGCGTCCTCCGGGCGCCGGCGGCCGTGACCGCGCTCCCCGCCGTGAGTACGGCAGTGGCGGCGGCGGCTACGGCGGCGCCAGCCATCGGGACCACTAAGCCGTTTTAGGAGCTGAGCCAGTTTCCGGGACGACATTCATGTCGGATGTCGTTCCGGCGTTTTTTCCAGCGGCTCGGACCCGGCGCGAAAACTCCCCAGTTGTTATCTTCCCATTTTTTCTGTCAATGCTCTAAACCGGATATTTTATAGTCAAAGCTGTAGCGCAGACTTCCAAGTCTGCTGTATCGCGGGTTTCCAAACCCGCAGACGCCACGCAACGGCGACACCCTGCCGATTTGGAAATCGGCGCCACAGCGGGGAGAGACCCTTCCCTGAAAAGAAACGTCAGGGAACCCGCCTTGCTTTGACCGTCTTTTTGGAGACCACTGCTTGCGCTTGCTTTACAAAACTCATGAAAGGAACCGTTTCCCGCCCGTCGCTTGAATAGTCAAAGGGGTCAAACCATAACTTTGCCACATAAGGGGCCATAATTTGGACGCATTATCTGAGGATTCCCGGGTTTTCCGCCAGCGGTACAGCTTGGCGTTCAGGCGCTTCCAGGTGCCTGCCTGGAGCCGCGCCGCAATGTTGGGCGTTGAATGTTTCTTTCAGTCACTTTGTGTCTCCGTGTCTTTGTGGTTCATGTTTCCTGGCGTTTTCCGTTGGCCCTTTCCCGTCCCGCTTAAAATCGTTTCATCACAGAGGCCAAGATGCGCAGAGGGAAAGCCTCTTTTTGTGCTTCTCAGCTCTGCGGTTTCTTTTTCTTCGTGTCCTTCGTGCCTTCGTGTGAGCCAAAAATTCTCTGATTGCGGCTTTGCCGCGCGGATATCCGCAGCCCGTGCTTGAACCCAGCGATTGGAGACTGCACCCTGTGCGGACATTATGACTTCCGCCATTATTGTGGCCGCCGGCAAAGGCACGCGCATGGGCGCAGACGTGGACAAGCTCTGGTTGGAGATCGCGGGCCGGCCGGTGGTGGCCCACACATGGAAACGATTTGACGAAGCGGATTGCATCGCAGAAATCATTTTGGTGGTGCGTGATGGCCTGCAGGCGGATTTTGCGGAACTCGCCGCGAAATTTGGGTTTAAAAAGCCCTTGCGCGTCGTCGTTGGCGGCGCGGAACGGCAGGATTCCGTCTGGCATGGGTTGGCGGCCCTGGCGCCGGAGGCGACGATTGTTGCCATCCAAGATGCCGCCCGTCCCTGCACCACTCCCGAATTGATTGCGGCGACGATTCGCGCCGCCCAGGAAACCGGCGCCGCCGTGGCGGCGCAGCCGGTAACCGACACCATCAAGTCCACCGACGACGGCAAAATCATAACCGGCACGGTGGACCGCTCAAAATTATGGTCGGTGCAGACGCCGCAGACCTTCCGCGTGGAAGTGATCCGCCGGGCCTTGGCGGCAGCCCGCGCGAAACAGCTCCATCTTACGGACGACACCGCCGCCTGCGAACTCATTGGCCAACCGGTGCAACTGGTCAAAAGTGCCAGCCCCAATCCCAAGGTGACGGTGCCGGCGGATCTGCCTTTTATTGAATCGCTGTTGCGAACTGGAAGATGATGGCGTAAAAATGGAGATATGAAACGGAGTTTGATTTTTGGCTCGGTGCTGGTGGCCTTGGTGCTCAACCTGGCGCTGGGCGCCAATATCTATCTCAACGCCGCGCGCACCACCAGTGAAACGGACAGCGCCCAAGCGAGCTTGGAGGTCTTTAACGATGCGCTCCAGAAGATCCATGGCGAGTATGTGGACGGCAAAGACTTGACGTATCGCCAGCTCGTTTACTCGGCACTCAAGGGCGCGGTGAGCCGGTTGGACCCGCACAGCGAATTTCTCGACGCCGATTCCTACCAGGAATTGCAGGATGACACCCAGGGACAATTTGGCGGGGTGGGCTTGATGGTGGGCATGAAGGACGGCCAGATCACCGTCATCGCGCCGATGGATGATACGCCCGGCTCGCGGGCGGGCATCTTGAGCGGCGACCGCATCGTCAAGGTCGAGGGCAAAAGCGTTGATAAAATGGAACTGGCCGATGTGGTCAAGATGTTGCGGGGAGACCCCGGTTCGACCGTAACCCTGACGATCGAACGGCCGGCCACCGCCATAACCAAGACCTTCGTCTTGACGCGTGCCATCATCCAGATGGAAATGGTCAAAGACGTCAATGGACAGAAAGTTTTCCCGGTGGATGAGAATCAGATCGGTTATATCCGCATCACTCAGTTTGGTGAAAAGACGGGGGATGAACTGGAAACGGCGCTCGACAAGCTCAAGGAGGAGCACGTGAAAGGGGTGATCGTTGATCTGCGTTGGAATCCCGGCGGCTTGCTCGACCAGGCGGTGGAAGTCTGCCAGAAGTTTCTGCCCGCAAACCAGTTGGTGGTGTCCACGGAAGGCCGGCATACCATGGAAAAGTATTATGCACACGGGAGCGGCGATGAGTTGAAGAACATTCCCATCGTGGTGCTCGTGAACCTCGGCAGCGCCAGCGCGGCGGAGATTGTCACCGGCTGTTTGCAAGACTTGCACCGGGCGGTGGTGCTGGGCGAGAAGACCTTCGGCAAGGGCTCCGTGCAGACCATCTTTCCGCTGGAGGATGGTTCGGCCCTTAAGCTCACCGTGGCCAAATACTACACTCCCAGCCACAAGGTCATTCATGAACACGGTATCACGCCGGACATTTACGTGCCGCTGACCGATGCCGAGGAAGCGGCGGTGTTGGTCAAGCGGACGCCGGGCGGCATCGAGTCGCTTCCGCAAAAGGACCGTGCCGGCGTGCTCGACGCGCGTGACGAGCAAATGGACCGGGCTGAGGACCTGCTGAAGGGGTTGATCCTCTATGACCGGTTGACAGGCTCGCCGAAGCCGGAGAAGATGGCGGCGAAATGAAGCCCGTTGCGTCGGCAGCCCGAAGTTCAAGATTCGAAAGCCAGAGGAAGTCCCTGGCCCGAACGCCGAACGCGATTGTTCGTGGGCCAGGCCGGTTTTGTCCGGGCGCCACGGCTGGGAATTTGGCCGGGAATCGCGGGTACTGGGGCAACGAATGACGCTGCTCGCCCTTGAGACTTCGTGTGACGAAACCAGCGCCGCGGTGGTGCGCAACGGGGTTGTGCTGTCGAATGTGGTGTCCTCGCAGATCAAACTCCACGCGGAATACGGGGGGGTGGTGCCTGAACTTGCCGCTCGCGAGCATCTCAAAAACCTTTTGCCGGTCGCGCAATCCGCATTGCACGACGCGGGAGTGTCCGCGCGCGAGCTGGATGCCGTGGCCGCCACGCAGGGGCCGGGGTTGGCCATTGCTTTGCTGGTGGGGTTCAAGGCGGGGCAGGCGGTCGCCTTCGCCCTGAACAAGCCGTTCATTGGCATCAACCATCACGAGGCGCATTTGTATTCGCCATGGATTCAACGAGCCGACGCGGCGCCGGGCACGGCCAAGCCAACGCGGCTCATTTCCGGGTTCGCCCATTTTCAGCCCAGCGTGTCGCTCATTGTCAGCGGCGGGCACACGCTGCTGGTGCACATCGAATCCGAGCTGAGACATCGCGTGCTGGGCGGCACGATTGACGACGCCGCCGGCGAGTGTTTTGACAAGACGGGCAAGCTCATGGGGCTGGCCTACCCGGCTGGGCCGATCATTGACCGGCTGGCCGCCGGGGGGAATCCGGCTGCGCATGATTTTCCGCGGCCCTTGCTGCACGACGCCAATGACGATTTCAGTTTCAGCGGTCTGAAGACTTCCGTGCGCTATTTCATTCGTGACCATCCGGCATTGCTCGATGATCCCCAGAAGCTCCGCGATTTGTGCGCGAGCATCCAGGCGGCCATTGTGGAAGTGCTGGTGAAGAAGACGATTCGCGCGGCCAAGCGCGAAGGCGTGCGCTGCGTAACGGCGTCTGGCGGCGTGAGCTGCAACAGCCGCCTGCGGCACGAACTGGAACAGGCCTGCCAGCGTCACGGTCTCACGCTGCGCCTCGCGGAAAAGGGCCTGTGCACCGACAACGCCGCGATGATCGGCATCCTCGCCGAGCGGAAGCTGTTGGCCAAGGCGCCGTTGCCGCCGCTGGATGCGGAAGTCAAACCCGGCTGGGCGCTGGCTTGAGGCTATTCCAATCGCTTCCGGAATTCCGCGCAGGCTTTCGCCACGTCGGGCGCGTTCAAGATGGCCGATACCACACAAATACGCCGCCCCCCCGCCGCCAGCACTGCGTCCACGGTTTCCAGGTTGATGCCGCCGATGGCAAACCAGGGGACGGTGGCGTTGGCGGCGGCCCAGCGGACGTATTCGATGGTCACGGGCTTGGCGGAGGGCTTGGTGCCCGTGGCATAAACGGGGCCGACGGCGATGTAATCGGCCCCGGCTTCGAGGGCGCGTTGCGCCTGGGCGGGGGCATGGGTGGAGAGGCCAATGCGGACGACCCTGGGGGGTGGGAGTTCGGAAATGTGCCGACGACCGGCGGCGAAGAAATCCTCCTGACCGAGGTGGCAGAAATCCGCGCCGACGGCCTGGGCGATATCGAGGTGGTCGTTGATGACGAGGCCGACGCCGGCACGACGGACGACGGGAACGATCCTTTGCGCCAGGGCGCGGATGTCGTCCGGCGGAGAGAGCTTGGCGCGGAGCTGGATCAAATCGCTGCCACCGTCACATAGCTGCTGCGCGACGAGTTCCGGCGCACGGCCATGGAGAAAGGCGGTGTCCACGAAGGTGTAGAGGCGGCAGTCGGCGAGCGGTTTCATGGAAAGGATTGAACAACAAAAAAGGCCGGGAACAAAGGGAATCCGTGGGGGAGCGAAAAAAAACGGCGGCGGGAAAGGTTCCCGCCGCCGTTGGTGATTAAGGCGGTTACTTGACGCCGACGAGGTAGCCGAAGCGCTTCTTGAACTCGTCGGGCTTCATCTTGACGACAGCGGCCAGCTTGGCGAGATGCTTGGCGTCCTCGAAGTCGTCGCGTTCGAGGCGGATCATGTAAGCTTGGGCGCATTCGAAGGCTTCACCGTCCACGTTGACGCGGCGGTTCTGCATGCGGCCGGTCTTGGGATCGAGCATCTTCTCGAAGGGCAGCGGATTCATCTTGCCGTCCACGAAGCTGATGATGGCGCCGTACTTTTCGGCCTCGGGCGAGCGGAGGAACTTCACCGCCGCGTAGCCGAGGTCGCGCGTGTATTCGGCGTCGAACGGAATGGGGTCGGCGCAACGGAGCTCGTAGCCCAAGT
>Ga0181520_10006697_pt1 | contig 17455 bp, 12 predicted proteins | sample PEATcosm2014_Bin_29_FD_132451 | JGI IMG/M metagenome (GOLD analysis project Ga0181520, IMG submission 132451) | Peatland microbial communities from MTU Mesocosm Facility, Houghton, MI, USA - PEATcosm2014_Bin02_30_metaG | ecosystem: Environmental > Terrestrial > Soil > Wetlands > Peat | place... | reverse complement strand
TCCGGCCATTTTGGAAATTCAACGCCTTGCTTAGTAACCGCCGCTCCTGCAGCAAAGATGCAGGTACTGGCCCCGGGTATGGCGCCGATGCCTGGAACCGCGGAAGGTTATGGCAATACCCCTTATGCCCAGTGTATAAATATGGATGTTACATGCACGGTAAATATTACTGACAACTGGTGGAACATTATTACGGGAAGATATGACGAAATAGCACTTACAACAAGCGACCCACAGAATTCAAAAATAAACGACAATTACCAGCTGCCACAGGATACATTTCTTTCCAACGGGACAGCAACGTTTTTGTTCAATTACGCACTGCAGACTTCATCATTATACGCTGAGGCTGATAATATTTCAGTCGGCGGTATAGCGCCGGGAAAATTGCCGGATATGACCTTTTATCAACTTACACCGTCCGCAACCCCGGTGGTTAATATGTCACAGATATCAATTACCGGGCCATCCGGAAATTCTCTTACAACCCAGACAGCCGGAATGCCTTTTACAATTGTTATAACGGTTTATTCAAGTCCGGGAGTCGTGGATACTTCAGTTAACGGGCCGGTGCAATTAAGCGCGAATACTAATTACAGCACTTCTAATTATACAATTGTTCCAACACTGTCCGTTAACCTTGTTTCAGGAACAGCGTCAATGCAGGTGACAATGTACAGGGCGCGCTCCGCGGCAATTGACGGGAGCGGGGCGATAATTTACGCGGTATATGGAAGCAGGAATGGCACATCCAATATTTTTGATATAGCAGCCGGTTCGGCAACAGGCTTGCTTGTTCTAACCGACGGAATGGGTTATTTTCCGGGATTAAATGCTGTTGGAATACCGGGATACGAAGGATATTCAGGGATACCAAATGCACTGGAGGCCGGAACAGGAGCAGGGTTACAGGTTTTATTTGTTGATTCTTATTATAACAGGGTTTACAGCCAGCCCATTTCATACTGCAAAATGACTTCAAGTGACCCGAAAGCCTCGCTTGACGGAAATTTATTAGCTTCTAACAGCGTTTATGTAACAGTTACAGCAGGAGCTTTTGTCTCACAAAGCGGACTGATTCTGGGAACAGTTGGGCCAACGGGATTTCAAACAATAAATGCAAATTATTTTTCCTATATGTACAACGTATCGCCGCCTATACCTGTCAGACACTCTGATTTTAACAAACTTTTTGTTTCTGCTCCGGCAGGCCCGGTTATAGCAGGCGCCCAGGTATTTTTAACCATAACGGCGGCCGATGCATTTGGAAATACATGTAATAACAATAATGGTGGAGCGCCCTTTAACAATCTTGTTAACCTGACGGCAAATACCGGCGCTAATACAATGTGGCCGTATACAAGCCAGCTTATGAACGGTGTTACTGTGACCGCTGTGCAGCTTTTTAAGGCGCCACAGATAGATACGCAGGTTACAGCGGAGTATTCCGGAATTGAAGGTACAAGCAGTGATATTATTACAACCCCCGGGCAATTCAGCAGGCTGCTGCTGCTAGGCCCCGGTATGCAGAGGGAGAACGGGGTATTTACAACGGCTCCTCCTGCCGGTTTTATGATGTATGACACAACGCAGCAAGTTTTTGGTTCAAATGGCAGTGCTTCTGTAAATGACGCGGCCCATAATCCCGCGGGATATCAGTTTGAACTATATTCATGCGACATGTACGGCAATGTGACGGCTTCAGCAGGAGTTGCCGGAAGTCCTGTGACAATAACCACAGGCGATATAAATTCGCCTTATGCGGCGCCTGTTTATATCAATCCTCTTACAGGTGAAACGCAGTTCAATGTTGCTTTTCATACGGCCATGAATGGAGTGAGTGTTACGGCATCCATTGCTGCGCCTTCAGGAGGTAATTTTACAACGCCTTTTTTTAATACATTACCTGGAACACCATACGGCTTACAGGTGATAACACCGGGTTTGTACACAGCCGGAGGAACCGGATATTATGACGGCACGGCCATGAAATGGTACAACGGCATCACCGGAACGGCGCTGTTGCAATTATCGGGCGCGCCATTCGCAGTTACAGTTCAGGCCGCGGATATTTATGGAAATGTGGAAACAAATGAAATTTATGACCGTATTATTGTTTCATCAGGAGCAGGATTGCCTTCATTTCCATCTTCCGGTAGCGGATCTTTTAACGGTCGAATTGGAGATGTTGACATATACGCTTCAACTTTGACCGCACAATTTATTGTTTCATTGCCACAAAGCATTTCAATACAGGCGCAGGATATTGACAACAGCAATATAAACGGCGTGACTATTTATGTGGGAATTGTACTGACACTTCCATACACGCAGACAATCACACCAACAGTTACACAGTCGTTTACGGCCACAATATCACCAACTCCTTCCGCAACGCCGTCAGGAACTTTTACACCGACGGCTACACCAACAATAACCCCCGATTCTACATCTTCACCAACACAGACGCCGGACAGCACTTTAACCCAGACACAGACTATAACGGCCACGCAGACACAGACAACGACGCCTGTTGAAAATCTTACGAACATTCCCACTCCTGAAGGCGGGACAACATACGCTTATCCGCAGCCGGCTTCAGACAGGGTGAATTTCGCATTCGGACTTGATGAAGCCTCGCAGGTAACGCTGGAAGTTTATAATGTCCTCGGCATACTCGTAGCCAGAAACGACCAGTATTTTCAGCAGTCACCGGCAAATATAATATCGCTGAATACTGCGTCATTTGCGCCGGGAGTTTACTATTATATTATAAAAGCGCAGAAATCCGGCGGCGGTGAAATAAAATTCAGGGCGAAAAAATTCATGGTCGCCAAATAGGAAGGTATAAAAAATGAAAAAGATTATTATGGCCGTTATTTTTGGCTCCATGGTTTTTAACCTGACGGCGGCGGAGCAGATAAATGAAAACGCGTCGCAGGTTTTTGCTTTTATGAATATCGGGGCCGGCGCAAGGGCGAACGCCATGGCTGGAGCCTTTACCGCGGTCAGCGGTGACGCTTCACTGATTGCCTGGAATCCGGCCGGGCTGGCATTGGTAAAGGAACCCCAGTCGTCGGTCACCTACAGCAGGATATTTGTGGACACAAATTACCAGTATCTGCTGGGGGCATTTCCAATGACAGCCGGAACAGCGGCCTTTAACATAGCTTATCTTGATTACGGCTCATTTGAATTAAGGGATATAAACGGCGCGCTTCAGACCGGCAATGCGACGGCATATAATCTTGAATTTTCAGGGGCGTACGCGATGAAATTGACTGATTCCTTTTACGCCGGGGCGGCCATTAAATACGCGAATCAGGAGGTTGACGCCTCGTCAATTTCCGGATTTGCGGTGGATTTCGGCCTGCAGGCCGGCATAGGGCCGGTAACAACTGGACTTTGCGTTCAAAATGCCGGAACCGCGGGGAGTTATTCCACACCCGCGCGCATTAAGGCGGGAGTTGCCGGCAACATAAATGCAGCTGAAAAAAACGACCTTCTGCTTGCGGCGGATTTTGATTATCTTTTACAGGGCAGCGCAGGCGTTGACATAGGAGCGGAATATTCATATTCACAAACGATATTTTTAAGGGGCGGGTATATTTTTAACAGCAACGGCACAGGGTCCGGAACGCCATGCGCCGGGGCCGGGATAAAATACGGCGGCATCAGCCTTGATTATTCAGCTGAATTTTACCCGGAACTGGGAACAACAAACAATATTTCATTATCATATTCTTTTGGCCGGGCAGGAGAAAAAAAACAGCCGTGAATAACCATCAACAAACACGGCAGGGCGGTTAAAAAGGGTTTGTGATATAATATCCCCGGACAGTAATCCTAAATTATTTGGAGTTTTAAAGAGATGAAAAATCCAGGGATAAGCAGGGTACTTCTTGTAAGGCCCGCTCCTTCAAGCGAACAATTCGGCGATGAGTCTTTCATGCCGCTGGGGATCGCTTATATCGCGGCGGCCCTAAAAAAAGAGGGGTATGAAGTACAGGTTAACGACCTTTTGATAGAGCGCATGGGCGATGAAGCGTTTCTTAAAAACGCTTTTGCTTTCGCACCCGACGTTGTTGGGTTCACCGCGGTTACGCCTGTCGTAAAAAGCGCCTTCAGGCTTGCCGGCCTCATAAAAAAATCCATGCCGGAAACTGTCACTATAATAGGAGGGCCTCACGCTACCGCGATGCCGGAAGAGTGCCTTGAAAATTCCTTTGATTTTGTCGTCTCCGGAGAGGGCGAAGCCGCAATTGCCGACCTTCTTGAAAATATAAAAAATCCCGAAAAAGTAAATTCCATCCTTTATAAAAAGAACGGGCAGACAGTCAAAACGCCTGACAGGGGTTATATAGAAAATCTTGATTCAATAAAATTCCCTGCCAGGGAGCTTTTCCCGCCGCTCTCAAAATACAGGGGGCAGGAGGCGCTCGGCAGCTTAAACCCGGTCGGCTCCATTATGACATCGCGCGGCTGCCCTTACGCCTGCAAATTCTGCTTCAAGGCTGTCTTCGGGAATAAATTCAGGATGCGCACGGCTGAAAATGTTCTTGAGGAATGGATGCTACTTGTAAATGAATATAAGGTGAGGGAAATAGCGGTTGTGGACGATTCTTTTACAACGGATGTGGGCCGCGTCCATAAAATATGCGACAGCCTTATAAAGGCAAAGGTAAAAACGCGCTGGAGCTGCCCGAACGGAATAAGGGTGGACCTCGGCGGGTATGAAATGCTGAAAAAAATGGCCGATGCCGGCTGCCGCAGGGTGGCGCTCGGAATAGAGTCGGGCTCGCAAAAGGTCCTTGATTCAATAGGCAAAAAAACAACCTTAAAGCAGATAGAGGAAACTGTAAAGAACTGCCGCAGGGCGGGGATAAAGACAATGGGGTTTTACATGCTCGGCAACCTCGGCGAGACTGAAGAGACAATGAACGAAACAATAAACTTCGCGAAAAAAGTAAGGACTGATTACGCGCAGTTCCTGATTGCCATACCGTACCCCGGAACTCCCCTTTATGAAGAGATAAAAAAGAACGGGAAATTGTATATTAATGACTGGGACCAGTACGGCCAGTACGAAGAGCGGGCCTGTTTTGAGTACGGCGGCCTTAACCCTGAACTGCTCTCTAAAATGTCCGGAAGGGCCAGGCGCGGATATTACCTGGATCCGGCATATATTTTCAGCCAGCTGTTGAATCCGGAAACATATTATTTCGCGCCGCGCAGGATAAAAGCGGCGCTCAGGATGATAACCGGCGCGAAGTAATTGATTTTGACAGCGGCGCGCGGTTATACTAAAATGATGATATTAAAATGTAAAAGGAGCAATTATGAAAAAAACAGCCCTTGTTGCCGGAGGCGCGGGATTTATAGGCTCGCACCTTTGTGAGGCCCTAGTTGAGCTTGGCATGAAGGTTTACTGCGTGGATAATCTTGGTACGGGAAAGGCTGAAAATCTTAAGGGGTTAAAGCGGGATAAAAATTTTAAATTTATAAAAAAGGATATAAGAAAGAAATTTACCATAAAGGGAAAAATAGATTATCTTTTTCATCTTGCGTCATACGCTTCTCCGCCGTATTACCAGTCAAAATCAATAGAGACCCTTATGACAAATTCAATGGGAACATATAACCTGCTTGAACTTGCGCGCGGAAAAAAAGCTGTTTATCTTATAACCTCGACATCCGAGACTTACGGCGACCCGCTTGAGCACCCCCAGAAGGAGACATACTGGGGAAATGTAAATCCAGTCGGGATCAGGAGCTGTTATGACGAGGCAAAGAGGTTTGCGGAGGCTCTTACCATGGAATTTGTAAGAAAGCACAGCCTCGACGCGCGTATAATAAGGATATTCAATACATACGGCCCCAGGCTGCAGAAAGACGACGGCAGGGTCATATCCAATTTTATATGGCAGGCCATACATAACAACGACCTGACAATATACGGCGACGGAAGCCAGACACGCAGTTTCTGCTATATTTCGGATCAGGTAAAAGGGCTCATTGCGGCTATGTTAAAGCCGGGCTTAAAGGGCGAAGTTATAAACATAGGCAACCCCGGAGAATTTACCGTAAAGCAGGCCGCTGTTATGATAAAGGAAATGACAGGATCGGAGTCAAAAATAATTTACAAACCTCTCCCCAAGGACGATCCAACCAGGAGAAAGCCGGACATCACAAAGGCAAAAAAGCTGCTGGGCTGGGAACCGGCGGTCGGCTTAAAGCAGGGGCTGGAAAAAACCATTGAATGGTTTAAAAATGGCAGGTAAGGCAAAACCGTCCTTTAAAATATTCACAGCCGCGGTTATACTGTTCATGGCAGCCGCTCTCTATATATTATTTAACGGGGTATTTACTCCAGGAAGCATACTTTTTGGATCCGACTTTCTTACCATTTACCTTCCCTTCAGGATATTCGCTGATGCCATGTTCCACAACTTTCACCAGCTCCCGCTGTGGATGCCGCACCTTTTTTTCGGTTTTCCTTTAATCGCCTCATCAAGCCTTATATATTTTTACCCGACAGATTTTATATTCATGCTGCTCAAATTGCCGCCGCAGTTTATGGGGACAATTGACATAAGCCTTCACATGGCGGCCGCGTTTCTCGGTATGTATCTTTTTCTGAAGCAGGCCGGCATCAGAAAAGAAGCGGCTTTTTTCTCGTCAACTATATTTATGCTGAGCGGTTTTATGGTTTCCTATATTTATGTGGGCCACTGGAATAATATTAAGGCCGGCGCCCTTATACCCGTTGTTTACTATTTTATCCTGCGCGGCGCGGACGAAAAAAAACTTATACATTATATGAATGCATCGGTATTTATGGCGCTTCAGATTCTAGCCACAGGAATGCAGATAATGGCATATACGCTTTTTGGAGGACTTTTGCTGGCAGGATGGAAGTTTTTTTCCGAAAAGCAGACGGGGGAGCGGGCCAGGATAACCATTTATATGGCGGCAGCCGTTTTATCAGCCTTTCTTTTATCGGCGCTGCAGCTTGTGGAGTCCATTCCATACACTGATTTTTCATGGAGGGGAGATTTTAACTACCAGGCATTCATATCATGGTCCCTGCATCCTCTGGAGAGCCTTACGCTGTTGTTTCCGCACCTTTTCGGCTTTACGGCACAGACTTATTACGGCGCGATGAATTTTAACATGACCACTTATTATTTCGGCAGCATGGCGGTGATACTTGCGTTAGCGGCTTTTTTCAGAAAAAAAACCAGGGGAACCGCGGTTTTTACAGCGTGCGCCGCTGCGCTTTTTCTGATTCTATCATGGGGTGGATTTACCCCGCTTTATGGCATCTTTTTTCACATCCCGGTTTTCAAACAGTTCAGAACACCTTCAAGGTTCATGTACATTTTTACATTTTTTATGTGCGTGCTTTCCGCAATAGGGCTGGAAAATATTATGGCAGCCGCGGAGGAACAAAAAGAAAAAAAGACCTGGGATTATTTTAAATGGGCGGCCATAGCGCTCGGCTCGGTATGCGCGCTTCTGCTTGCCGCGGCCGGGGCGGGAACACCGCAGTTGATATCATCCCTGTACGGATTTTTTAAAGGAACTGTGGCCCCGGCGCAGATCATAAGTTTTGTGGAACCGGAAATAATTACTGATATAATATTTTTTGTTGCCGCCGCCGTAATCCTTGCCGCAATAATCTTTCTTCTTTTAAAGAAAAAAATAAAAAATTTAGCCGCCGCTGCTTTTGTACTTGCCGCTTTTAACCTCATTGATATGCACAGAATAGATTCAAAATTTATTAATTTTGTGGATTACAACACGGTGATACCTTCAGTTGACCCCATGGCATCGGTTATAAAAAAAGACAGCGACATTGTAAGGAGCACGGATTTTTCCTTCGACTGGGGCGCCCCCAACAGGAATATTTATTATGATCTGGAAGGTGTAAACGGCATGCACGGGCTTATGCCGGGTAAATATGTGAAAATGAGGAACGACGGGGCCTTTAATTTTCTGAACAATGACAGATATTTTAATATCAAATATTACATAACAAAACAGGAGCTCGTTGTGAAAGGGCTCACAAAAATATACGACGACGGCAGAAAGGTTTTTATGGACGCTTCCTGCGCGCCGCGTTTTGATTTTACCGACACAATAATCAAAATGCCGGGTGACGCGGAAATTTATAACCTGATGAAATCAGGGGGATTTGACTATAAATCAGCCCTTGTAAAAGATGACATCGTTTTGACCCCGTCAGGGGAGAAGCTTGCCTATAAAATAGGGCTCTTTATGTATTCCCCTAACAGGATAAAAATGAGGGTGACAACAACCAAAGACGGACTGCTCATTGTAAAGAACCAGTATTATCCGGCCTGGAAAGTAGAAGTTGATAAAAGGCCGGGAAAAATCTATAATGTGGACTACTGTTTTATGGGGATACCGGTAAAAGCCGGGACGCACGTGCTTGATATTTATTACGGAATGGGCGGCTTTTACGCCGGTCTTATGCTTACCCTGGCCGGCCTTGGAGCGTATATTATTGTATTTATATTTGAAAGGCGGAAAAAGGAGAAAAGTCAGGATAAATGAGAACCTTAATTGTCATCCCAACATACAACGAGAAGGAAAATATTTTAAATATTATACCCGCCATAAAAAAGGCTTTAAAGGGGGCGCATATTCTGGTGATTGATGATTTTTCACCGGACGGGACAGGCGCCGCGGTAAAAAAAATGGCGGGACGGGATAAAACAATAGCGCTCATTGAGCGCCCGGGTAAATTCGGGCTCGGTACGGCGTATGTGGAGGGGTTTAAATACGCTTTAAAGAAAAAATATGATTATATATTTGAAATGGACGCTGATTTTTCGCACAACCCCGGGTATCTTCCGGATTTTATGGAAGCGATGAAAGGCTGCGACCTTGCAATAGGCTCAAGGTATCTTAACGGTATATCGGTCGTGAACTGGCCCATAAGAAGGCTGGCCCTTTCAAAATTCGCCAACCTTTACGCCGGGCTAATAACAGGAATGCCGCTGACGGACTGCACCAGCGGTTTTAAATGCTACAAAAGAAAAGTGCTGGAATCACTTGACCTTGATAATGTTAATTCTGACGGATACGCCTTCCAGATAGAGATGCATTATAAGGCGTGGAAAAAAGGATTTAAGATAAAGGAATTGCCGATTATATTTGTCGACCGCCACGCGGGTTCATCCAAAATGTCAAGGAAAGTAATGATGGAAGCGGCATGGATTGTGTGGAAGCTGAAATTAGGGCTTATAAAATAATTCAGGAAGCCGCACGGCATTGCCTGCGGCAGCGGAGGAAAAAATGTCAAAAAGGATCCTGGTAACCGGGGGCGCCGGGTTCATAGGCTCAAATTTAGCCGATGAGCTGATTAAAGCCGGTAATGAGGTAGTAATTATAGACAATCTGGCCACGGGTGAAAAAAAGAATATAAATAAAAAAGCAAAATTCGTAAAAGGCGACGTGAAAAAACCGGCCGATATTGAAAAATGTTTCGGCAAAAAAATCGACGCGGTTTTTCACATAGCAGGATGCGCGTCCACTATAAAGTCTTTTGACGATCCGGCCGCCGACCTTTATACAAATGTTCTTGGGACCATAAATATAATAAACGCGGTTATAAAACATAAAACACCGCGGCTGCTTTACGCCTCTTCGATGACTTCCTACGGCGTCCCGGAAAAGATACCCGTCAGGGAGGATTTTTGCACAAGGCCGATTGCCTATTACGGAATAACCAAATACGCCGGAGAGAGATATGTGATGGCGACGGGCTTAAGGGACGACCTTGGCTTTAAGCTTAACACAACGGCATTCAGGATGTTTAATGTTTACGGCCGCCGCCAGTCGCTTACAAATCCGTACCAGGGAGTTGTTTCAATATTTATCGGCAACGCCGCGCGCGGCGAGGAAATAAAAATTTTCGGCGACGGCGGGCAGTCAAGGGATTATGTGCATATCAGCGACGTGGCAAGAGCCTGGGCCGGCTCAATTGACAACCCGCGTTCATACGGCGAGGTTTTTAACCTTGGCTCAGGCATAAGGATATCTGTGAACGAGCTCGTTGACATCACGCTTAAGAGTTTTGGAAAAAACAGGAAGAATTACAGGATAAAATATTTTCCGGCCAGGCCCGGCGACCAGCGCCATATGCAGGCGGATATCTCAAAGGCAAAAAAACTTCTCGGGTGGAAGCCGGCAATGAAGTTTGAAGAAGGGCTCCAGGACGTTATCAACTGGGCCGGGGAACTTTATAAAGGGGAATAAATGGCTGTAGAACACGGCGCTGTTACGCTTTACGAGAGATGGTTTCTGACGCCTGCCGGCATGTATGTGGACGACAAGGAAAAAGAACTTTTGATAAATTCCATACGTTTTAAAAGGGACGAGCGCGTGCTTGAAATAGGCTGCGGCTCGGGAAGGTACATTGAATACCTCGGGGATATCGGCCTGAAGGCGTCCGGAGTGGAACCCGTTGACGAGCTGGTCAGGCGCGCCAGGTTAAAATCCTCAATTAAGGCCGATCAGATAATAAGGGCGCCGTATGAAAGCATACCCATGGCGGACAATTCATTTGAAAACGTAATTTTTATGAATTCTTTCGCTTTCGCAGCGGACAAGAAAGCGGCTCTTAAAGAGGCCTACCGAATAGCTTCAAAAAAAATAGGCGTGGGGTTTTTAAACAGGAATTCCATAACTACGCTTTTTAAGGTAAAGGAACGCACCTCTGTTTATCATGACGCCACGCCGCTTTCCGGAAAGGATATCGCGGATATAGCGGCAGGGGCCCTTCCGGCCGGTGGATATGAATTAAAAATAAATTACACGCTTTATCTTCCAATAAAGTGGGGGTTTCTCATGCCGTGGGTTGACAATATTCTTGAAAAAGCCAACCTGCCTGCCGGGGATTTTGGAATGGCAATTATCACAAAAAAACAGCTGTAAAAAAGGAAAGGCGGAAAAATGGCGGTAATAGGTTATATGTTCACTGCGGCCGGATACCAGTATGTCAACCTCGGAAAAAAAGCCTATGATTCCGCCTGGGCTATGAGGCAGTACTACGATAAGGTTGAAAAAAAATATCCGGATTTTAAAATAAACAAGCTCTCGTTTATCGGCCCGGAAGAGGAACTATTGAGGGAGGATAACGGCATAATAATAAACGGTGTTTACCAGAGGGGCATATTCGATATTTTAAGGGATTACAAGGTCAACCCGGAGCAGCTTTTCGGCTACAAGTCAGGCGAGATAATGGCGCTTGCCTGCGCGCAGGCAATAACTTTTGAGGACGCCGTGGAGTTTCTTTTCAAAAAAAGAAACATGGTGACAGAGGATGTGGGGAGGGATTATTTTACCCACATGCTGATAAATTCAGTTGCCGTATCCCAGGTGGAAAAGGTAATTGACGAGGTTAAATCCACTGTAAAAGCCGGCATAACGGCATATAACGGAAAAGACTCCTCAATAATTATATGCGAGGAGAGGGTTAAGGAAAAAATGGCTGAAGTTTTCAAGAAACTTGGCGGGGCGGTAATTTATCTGCCGCATGAGGAATTCGCCGGTTTTCCGCTTTTAAAACCGATTGCCGATAAATTAAGGGACGAGTTCATAAAGATACCAATGGACAAGCCCCTAAACAGGATACTCTGCCAGACAACAGGAGAATATTACGAAAACGTTCAGGAAATAAGGGAAAAATTCACGGATTATATAATAAAACCATCAAGAATTGACCTCTCCCTTGAAACAATGCTGAAAAACGGGGTAAATACATTTATTGAAATAGGGCCGGGCACCTTTCTTTCGCGTATGTCGCGCAAGCGCGACAGCGGCAAGCGCTCGCTTAACACCAACGACCTTGGCGAGCTGAGCAAGACCGTAAAGCTGGCAAACTGACATTTTTTTAAAGATTTTTCAGGAATTTCCGATATAATATATTAAGCGGTTAATCCGCTTCAACGCCAACACAATAAAGCAAAGCGAGAGGAAGGAAAATCATGGCCGACGATGAGAAGAAATTACGGAGCTTTCTGGACACTGACAACGTAAATGATTTCAAAAAAGTAAAGGCACACCTTGAAAAATTCCCCATGGCCTCTGTAATGGACGTCATGAGGGCTACAGGGGTGACCTCGGCGCGTATAATGGGATTTGTTAACGCAGGCGCGCTTAAAATTAAAAACAAGTCGAAAAAATAACCGCGCAACAGCGCATCCTTTTCTTGACAAAAAATCATTTGAATATATAATCAATGAAACTTTCCGCCTGTTTTTTTGGGAAATCATATTTTTAATAATTAATTAAAGGAGCATTTCTTGAGTATATCCGAAATGATGAACCCGCAGCAGCTTGAGGCCGTAAAGCACAGGGACGGCCCGATACTTATTCTTGCCGGAGCCGGCAGCGGAAAGACAAGGGTCATCACCTACAGGATAGCGCATCTTATTTCCGAATACGGTATAAAGCCGGAAAACATCCTGGCAGTGACATTTACCAACAAGGCCGCCGAAGAGATGAAAAACCGCATAATGAAGGTGGTGGGAAAGAAAGCCTCGGCCATAACAATGTCAACCTTCCATTCGCTCGGCTGCAGGATATTAAGGGCCTATCCGGAGAAGCTCGGTTATACAAAAGCTTTCTCGATTTATGACGAAGACTACAGGGAAAGGCTCATCAAAGAATGCATGCACGACGCAAAGGTGTCGGACAAGGAAATAAAACCCTATGAAATAATAAAACGCATATCCTCGGTGAAAAACCAGCTCCTGACGCCTGCGCAGTTCGAGGACATTTACGCGGTTGATTACGAATCAAAGGGCGTCTCCCGCGTTTATGCCATAAGCGAGGAGAGGTTAAAACGCAACAACGCCGTGGATTTTGACGATCTTATCTCCAAACCAATAGAACTGCTGAAAAACAATCCTGACATACTTGATTTTTACAGGGAAAAATTCAAATACATTCTTATAGACGAATACCAGGATATAAACAATTCGCAATATACCCTCATATCCATGCTTGCGGAAAAGTACCGCAACATCTGCGCCGTGGGGGACGACGACCAGTCAATTTACAGGTTCCGCGGCGCGGACATATCCAACATACTTGATTTTGAAAAGGATTACGGCGGCGCGAAAATAATAAGGCTGGAGCAGAATTACCGCTCGACAAAAATAATATTAAAGGCCGCCCACTCTGTTATAAAAAACAACCAGGACAGAAAAGGCAAGGAACTCTGGACCGAGAACGACGAAGGAGATAAAATAACATTTTATTACACTGACGATGAGGTCTCGGAATCAGAGGCTGTAATTACAGAAGTTTTTAAAATATTAAACACAAAGGATGTTCATTTAAGGGACATGGCGGTATTTTACAGGACAAACGCGCAGTCGCGCGTCGTCGAGGACAGGTTCCGCAGGGCCGGGGTAAAATACAAACTTGTCGGAGGCCTTTCGTTTTATTCCAGGATGGAAATAAAGGACATGCTCTCATACTTAAGGCTCATATCTAACACAAGGGATATGATGTCATTCAAGCGTGTAATAAACGTCCCGCCGCGCGGTATAGGCGAGAGTTCTGTGGACAAGCTTGAACAGTTCGCCTTCGGCAATAATCTTTCATTCCTGGACGCCCTTGGAAGGTCGGCGGAAATATCCGATATAAAGGATTCCACAAAGGATACACTTATTAAATTCCATGATTTTGTGAAATTCATGAACGAAAACGCCGCCACAATGTCGTTAAAGGATATTACGGCTAAGATACTAACCGGCACCGGCTATATAGATTACTGGCAGAGCGACCCGTCGCCAAAGGCAAAGGAAAGGGTTGAGAATGTCAAAGAACTTGTATCGGCCATGGCTGAATATGAGGAGGCCAATCCCGGGGCAAAGCTTGAGGATTTTTTGAACCAGGTGGCGCTCATGTCAGAGGTTGACAAGCTTGATGAAAGCGCGGAAGCCGTGACCCTCATGACCATACACAGCGCCAAGGGGCTGGAATTCGATGTGGTGTTCCTTACCGGCATGGATGAGGGTATATTCCCGCATAAAAATTGTATTGATGAGCCGGGAGGCATTGAAGAGGAGCGCAGGCTGGCCTATGTGGCCATAACCAGGGCAAGGAAAAAACTTTACATATACAGCGCCCTTTCCAGAAGGCAGTTCGGAACAAAAAAGATGGGAACAATTTCAAGGTTTGTACATGAAATTCCGGAAGAGCTGCTCGAACATAAGGGAAGGCTGCCTGTAAACCAGGTAAGGGAAAAATATTACGGGAGCGGCTCGGACGAAGAACCCGCGGATTCATGCCCGGCGCCCGGCAACGACATTGTATATAACGACGAACCGCAGGAAAATCCCTTTATTCCCGGGCAGAAAGTCAAACACGCAAAAATGGGGACGGGTACTATATTAAAATCCGAGCCATACGGCGATGATGTAAAAATTACAGTGATGTTTAAAAACTTCGGAAAAAAAGTACTTTCCGGTAAATTCGCCGGACTGGTGAAAGTTTAAAATAAATAAAAGTATCCTGCCATTGGATTTTTATTGTTTCTTGAAAAAACTCCCCCTTTGTTGTATCTTTAATATGTTCATAAACACATTATAAAGCCCGGGTGAAAAAATGGATAAGAACGCGTATCTTTTAAGCAGGGAAAAACTGGAAGAACTCGAAGAATCAACTCTGGCCCCTTTTGCCATGAAAAGCCGCGAAACCCGCGGCAGGAAATATAAGGAAGCAGAGCACCCTTTCCGCTCTGTTTACCAGCGCGACAGGGACAGGATAATACATTCAACGGCATTCAGGCGTCTGGAATACAAGACGCAGGTATTTGTGAATCTTGAAGGTGATTATTTCCGCACAAGGCTCACGCACACCAACGAAGTGGCGCAGATAGCAAGAACCATCGCCAGAACGCTGCGGCTCAACGAGGAACTTACCGAATCAGTGGCGCTCGCCCACGATATCGGACACACACCCTTCGGCCATTCAGGAGAAACGGTTTTGAACCGGCTTATGAAGGAAGAGGGCGGATTTGAGCACAATGCCCAGAGCTTAAGGGTGCTGGACGAACTGGAACAAAAGTATCCCGATTTTGACGGCATAAATTTATGCTGGGAGACAAGGGAAGGCATAATAAAACACACCACTGATTATGACAATCCTGCATGCAAAGATTACGACCCGGCATTGTCTCCGACACTTGAGGCGCAGACCGTAAATGTGGCCGACGAAATAGCCTATAATTCGCATGACATAGACGACGGCATAACTTCCGGGATACTCAGCGTTGAAATGCTCAAAGATACGGCAATCTGGGAGGATATGGCAAAGGCTGTTGACATGAAAAAATTTGACAACCTTCCGCTGGAAATGAAAAAATACAACATCTGCAGGGCGCTGATAAACCTGCAGGTTACCAACCTTATGGAAACGGCCATAGAAAACATCAGGGACAATTCAATTGATTCCGTTGATAAGGTGAGGAAGCATAAAAAACTTCTCATTGAATTCGGAGATGAAATGAAGAAAAAGCATAAAGACTTAAAATCATTCCTGTACCGCAGTTTTTACAAGCACTACAGGGTGATACGCATGGAATACAAGGCGGAGAAAATAATAGAGGACCTCTTCAATATATATAAAACGCGCGGCGACGTGACTGACAAAAGAGGGGTGTCATCGTCAATACTGCCGCCCGAAGCCAGGAAAAGGCTCGGCAAAGATTCCTTAAAACGTGTTATCTGCGATTACATAGCGGGCATGACAGACAGGTTCATACTTGAAGAGTATAAAAAACTTTTCGACCCGTATGAAAAGGTTTAAAGACCATAAATGATCAGGAGCATGTATACCCCCAAAGGCATAGTGCTCGTGCCGACATACGACTGCACTGCAATGTGCCGCCACTGCAATAATGATTTTTACCGCCATGACCTCTCCATAAAAATGGACCCTGCCAGGGCCGTTGAAATCCTCAAAGAGGCAAAAATAGCAGGGCTAAATTCGCTCCAGTTTACAGGAGGAGAGCTGACGCTTTATCCGGAATTTATGCCGCAGATCATCCCGCATGCGAGGAAAATGGCCATGAGGATAAACAGGCCGCCGACAAACTGTTATATCGGGGCATACCCGGATAAGGCGCGTATATTTTTCAGCGCCATGAAAAAGGCGGGTTTCTCGTCCGGGTTCAGGATATCAATAGACAATTACCACCAGAAAAAGATTCCACTGGAAAGCGTTGTTCAATTTGTCTTTATCTATTCAGAATATTTTCCGTTAAATTCCCTGACAATAGGTTCATGCTGCCGTGATTTAGATGAGATTATGCCGCTTTATGAAAAATTTATTGAAGGACTAAAAAAACACGGCATGAGTGCGGAGATTAATAAAGAAAAAAAATCAATATATATAAACGACAAAAGGGTAAAGTACGGCACATGGCGGCCGACAAGGCCGTCATGGAAACCAATTGCGGACGAAGAGGCGCACATGGCGCCGATAAAAAAAACAGTCCATTGCCTGGGGCCGGACGGGCTGGCATACCTGTGGGTGGAGCCTGATTTTAAGGTAAGGGTATGTTCCTGCAATGGCAATGGATTTACTGATTATCTGGTAGTGGGAGATTTGTCAAGGGAAAGAGTGGCGGATGTGATTGCAAGAGTTAAAAAAGATAAAATTTTCGCCATCCTTGCCGACTACGGGCCTGCGGGGTTGAGAGATGTTATTAATAAGGATAAGGAAGTGCTTGATACTGCAAAAGAGTATTCCTTCATGTGCGAGCTATGCAGGGAGATACTGAATAACAGCGAACTTGTTGAAACTATAAAGATGGATTTGTGACGGCTGTATTGACTTTATCAAAACTTTGATTGATAATAAACATTTAAAGGGGCTTTTGGCCCCTGATTACGGTTTTTAGACTCAAATTCAGCCGGGAGGCGCGATGAACCTGATTGATATTTTGTTCAGGGCCGGGAAAGAGGCCGGCTCCAAGGTTTTCATGGCCGAACAGAAAAAAAAGATGACCTATACGAAAACCTGCTCTGAAGTAATCAGGTTTGCGTCCGGGCTCGCCAATATCGGCATTAAAAAAGGCGACAGGGTGGCAATTCTTCTGAATAACTGTATGGAATTTGTAATAGCCTATTTTTCCATTATTTATTCCGGCGCAGAAGCAGTGCCTATTAATACATTCCTGCGTTATGAAGAAGTTGTTTATATATTAAAGGACTGCGGCGCAAAATGCCTTATCACATCACCGGATTTTAAGGGAATTATATCGCAGCTCGGCGGACTGCCGGAACTCAAAAATTACATATCAACCGGGGAAATACCTGTGAAGTATATTCCTTATCAGGACATATTCAGCGACTTAAAAAAGGAACCGCCTGAAATAAAGGACTCTGATACGGCGGTCATTATTTAC
>Ga0181520_10006694_pt1 | contig 17459 bp, 13 predicted proteins | sample PEATcosm2014_Bin_29_FD_132451 | JGI IMG/M metagenome (GOLD analysis project Ga0181520, IMG submission 132451) | Peatland microbial communities from MTU Mesocosm Facility, Houghton, MI, USA - PEATcosm2014_Bin02_30_metaG | ecosystem: Environmental > Terrestrial > Soil > Wetlands > Peat | place... | reverse complement strand
TGGCTGCCCCCCAGGGATTCGAACCCCGATATGCTGATCCAGAGTCAGCTGTCCTGCCGTTGAACGAGGGGGCAACAAGCGCACGTGGCGACGTCTTGCAGCCGTGTGGCCTGGCCCCACCCATGGGTGCGCAATGCCAACTCCTTCATCTTAAGGGGCATTCGCAGGCGCGGTCAACGGCACGGGACACCATGAGGAACATACGCCGCTCAGGGGGCCCTATGGGGCGTTTTGGGAGGCTCGGTGTTCCCAAAACTGAGAAAAAGTCGATGTTTACCAATTCTCCTTGGGAATCGCGACCCGCGTCTTAAGGATTTCCGTCCAACTGAACAAACAAAGGGACTTTCCGTTGACATTCCTTACTCATGTAAAATTGGCTCTGGGAATGGAGCTAACTCTCAATCTCGGTTGGGCGTTGGTGGCCATGTGGATGTTGTGCGCATGGGTGCGCACAGCACCGCGCAAAGCAACGGATCGCCGCATCCAGATGGTGGCCCTCGCGGTAGTGATCCTGATCCTGCTGCCGGCCATTTCCATGACCGACGACCTGGTGGCGGCGCAAAACCCCGCGGAGATCGACTGCTGCGCTCGTCGCGATCACAGCCACGGCGCCAGCCCGCACTCCATTATTCCGGCCGCCGCGGCCCTTCCCTTGCCCAGCTTTGCAGGCGTCTCGCTCGCTTTTGTGGGGATGGCGGCGCCCAGCGATCTCCCCTCTCCTTTTGTGGAGAACCCCTGTCTGGCATCGATTCAGAACCGGCCCCCTCCGGCCGCCTGATCGCTCCTCGCCGTTTTATCGTCGTCGTCAAATTCCCGGTTTTTTCATGTCCGCCGTGCAAACCACGGCGTAAAGGTTCTGTATGAAACGGATCTTCTCTTTCGTTGCCGTTGGGGCAATGAGCGCGGTCCTCATTCTGGCGCCCTGCAGCGCACCGGCTCAGCAAGCGCTTTCGTGGGATCAAGTCAAGGCCAGGTTTGAAGCCTCGAATCCGGCGTTGAAGGCCGATGCCGACAATGTGGACGAGATGCGCGCCGAAGAGATCACCGCGTATCTGCGGCCCAATCCGCAGTTCACTTTGTCGGGCGACGGCACGCAGATCGCTCCGCACGACGGAGTGTGGACTCCTTTCAAGGGCACCTACGAACAGCCCAACTTTAGCTACCTGCACGAGCGCGATCATAAACGTGAGTTGCGCCTAGAAAGCGCGCAGGAAGGCACGCGCATTACCGAAGCTCAGCACGAGGACCTGAAGCGCAACCTGGAGTTCACGCTGCGCGCCGCGTTTGTTGAGACGCTGGAGGCCAAGTCGGTGCTCGACATGGCCAAAGCGGATCTCGATTACTACGACAAGATCATTGAGATGAGCCGCGCGCGGCTCAAGGACGGCGACATTGCGCAGATCGATTTCGACCGCATCGAGTTGTTGCGCGTGCAGTACGAATCGGAACTGCAGACGGCAATTGTGAACCTGCGCACCGCCAAAATCCAGATGCTGCAAATGCTGAACGATCGCACGCCGGTGGACCAGTTCGACGTGACCGGGATCTTCGATTTCTCCGATGCGCTCGATCCTATTGACAACTTCCACCAGGCGGCGCTGGCTACGCGGCCCGACCTGCAGGCGGCGCTCGAGACGATTCAGCAATCCGACACGAACCACAAGCTGGCGATTTCGAACGGCTCCACAGATCCAACCTTTGCGGGGTGGTATACGTACAACTCGTCGAACAACAACCCGAACGGCATTCAAACTCTGGGCGCAAGCGTGAGCATTCCCCTGCGCATCTTCGACAAGAACCAGGGCGAGAAGAAGCGCACGCAGATCGATATCGATCGTGCACAGCAGGCCAGTGATGCCACGAAGGCCGGGGTCTTCAGCGACGTGGACACGGCGTACGAGCAGGTGCGCAGCAACATCGCGTTGCTGAAGCCCTACAAGGAGAAGTATAACGATGAGGCGCTGCGTGTGCGCGACGCCGTGAGCTACGCCTATTTCCACGGCGGCGCTTCGCTGATGGATTTTCTGAATGCTCAGAGCGACTACCGTCAGGTGCAACTGGCTTACACTCAACTGATCGGCGCTTATCTTACATCCGCAGCACAACTGAGTCTTGCCGTAGGACGCGAGGTAATTCCATGACGAAAACTTCCCTTATTCGAAGCGCGTGCTTCTTGGCCGCAGGTCTCGCGCTGGTGGCCTGCAAAAAGAATTTCGACCCGGCCAGCGGAGCCGCCTCTCCGGCGCAGGTGGTGGAGACCGGAAACGCGGGACTGGGGACCGTCGACCATCCGGACCAATATCCCACAGTGGCGGCGAGCCGGATCGACGAGCCGGACAAGCTGGACGTCACAGGCTCAGTGTTTCCCGACATCTCGCGCGAAATTCCCGTCATCTCCATGGCCAACGGCCGCGTGGTCGATATCCGCGCGCGGCTGGACGACAACGTGAAAAAGGGCCAGTTTCTGTTCAGCGTACAAAGTCCCGACATCAGCGGCGCATTCGACACCTACGTAAAGGCCGCGGCCGACGAGCAGCTCGCCAACAAGGCATACCTGCGCGCACAGGACCTGTTTCAGCACGGCGCCATCTCGCAGGCAATGCTGGAGCAGGCCGAGGACACGGAAAAAGACGCCAAAGCCGATCTGACAGCGTCCGAAGAGCAGTTGAAGATCTTCGGGGTGGACAAGGCACATCCGAGCCCCATCGTAAAAGTGTACGCGCCGGCCTCCGGCGTCATTGTGTCCCAGAACATTACTGAATCCGCCGCGGCGGGCGTGGCCCTGTCGGGTACGGCAACGGCATTCACCATTGCCGACCTGAGCTCGGTGTGGATTATTTGCGACGTGTACGAGAACGACCTGCCCAAAGTAACTCTGGGACAGCAGGCGCAGATCAAGCTCACCGCGTATCCCGACAAGATTCTCACCGGCCGCGTGAGCGACATCGGGCCGGTGCTCGATCCCACAATCCGCACGGCCAAGGTGCGCATTGAGGTGGCGAATCCCGGCATTCTGCGCCTGGGAATGTTTGTCACGACGACGTTGCTGAGCCGCACTACGGTAACGCACGCATCGGTTCCGGCCAGCGCCATCCTGCACCTGCACGATCGCGAATGGGTGTTTGTTCCAGCGGGCCAGGGACAATTCAAGCGCGTGGAAGTGACCGGCGGCCAGATGCTTCCCGGAGGCAACCAGGAGATTCTGTCGGGCATTACGCCGGGACAGCAGGTAGTAAAGGACGTCTTGAATCTTCAGGCCACGGTGGAGGCGCAATGATTCGCAGGCTGGTCGACTTCGCGCTTCAAAACCGCTTTCTCGTACTGGCCATCGGCGTCCTGCTGTTTGCCTGGGGAATCGTGTCGTTTCACCAGCTTCCCGTGGAGGCCTATCCGGACGTAGCCAACAACTACGTTGACATCATCGCGCAGTGGTCGGGAATCAGCGCCGAGCAGATCGAGCAGCAGGTGACGATTCCCATTGAGACCACAATGAACGGCATCCCGGGCATCGCCCATGTGCGTTCGTGGTCCATCTTCGGGCTCTCCACGGTGGAAATAGTCTTCGGTGAGGAGACCACAGACTTCGAAAACCGCGAGCGCGTGAACGAGCGGCTTGCGCAGGTTACGCTGCCCACCGGGGTGGTGCCGCAAATGGGCACCGACTGGAGCCCCGTAGGCCAGATTTATTTCTACACGCTACGCAGCACCAATCCCGCATACGACGTAATGAACCTGAAGACCATCGAGACATGGGTGGTCGAGAAGAACCTCAAGTCCGTGCCGGGCGTGGTCGACACCAATCCCTTCGGAGGGCCGACGCGTGAGTACCAGGTGCGCCTCGACCCCGACAAGCTCATCGACTATGGGCTCAGCATCGCCCAGGTCGAGCAGCAGTTGACCAATAACAACACCAACGGCGGCGGTAGCTTTATCCAGGAGGGTCTGCAGGAAGTGAACGTGCGCGAAGTGGGCCTGGTGCGCGACGTTCAGGACATTGCCAACACCGTCATTGCCAGCAAGAACGGCACGACAATTCGCGTGAAGGACATCGGCGTCGTCGAGCAGGGCCCGATGATTCGCCTGGGGCAGTTTGGCGATGCATTTCACTCGAAGGACGGCAAGCTGATCGACAACGACGACGTGGTGTCGGGCATTGTGGCGCTGCAGAAAGGCACTAATGCGCAGCCCACGCTCGATGCGGTGAACGAAAAGGTCGGTCAACTCAACGCGCAGATCCTGCCCAAGGGCGTGACTCTGCAAGCGTTCATCGACCGCAGCGATCTGCTGCACTTGACCACGCACACCGTGCTGCACAACCTGACCGAGGGCATGATTCTGGTTGCGCTTATTCTTTTTCTCTTCCTCGGCAATGTGCGCGGCGCAATTATCGTGGTTTTGACCATTCCCTTTTCGTTGCTTTTTGCGGCCACGTGCCTCGACCTGAGTCATATACCCGCCAATCTGCTTTCGCTAGGCGCGCTAGACTTCGGCATGGTAGTCGATGGCGCGGTGGTGATGGTCGAAAACATCGTCCGCCATCTTTCCCGCCATGACAATACGCGCACTCCGCCGCAAAAGATCCGCGACGCCGCTCACGAAGTGCAGCGCCCGGTGTTCTTCGCCATCGCCATCATCATCACCGCGTATCTGCCCATCTTCACCCTGCAGTCCGTGGAAGGCCGGCTATTCCATCCCATGGCGTGGACGGTGGCGTTCGCGCTGCTGGGCGCGCTCACTTTTTCCATCATCCTGGCTCCCGTATTGGCCAGCATGCTGATGAGCAAGGGCGCAAAAGAATGGCGAAACCCGGTGATGGAATACCTCAGGGAGCGCTACCGCACCGGCGTGACCTGGGCCATCCACCATCACCGCCTCATGCTCGGTTTTGGCGTGTGCGCGTTGATCCTGGCCGCCTTTTTGGCCTTCAGCGGCGCCATCGGCTCCGAGTTTCTGCCCCACCTGGACGAAGGCTCGCTGTGGGTGCGCGGCACGCTCGAGCAGAGTGTCGGACCGGACGAAAGCATCCGCGTCGCCAATCAGGCTCGCCTTCTTCTGTGTTCGTTTCCCGAAACCACCGAGTGCACCAGCCAGACAGGCCGCCCCGACGACGGAACCGACCACACCGGTTTTTTCAATACCGAGTACTTTGTCGGCCTCAAGCCCAAGGAGCAATGGCGGCTTGTCTTCCACGAGAACAAAGACGATCTGATCGCCTCCATGCAGGACGCGCTCAATAAGCGGTTTCCCGGCGTGATCTGGGGCTTCTCGCAGCCGATTGAAGACAACATGGAAGAGGCGGTGAGCGGCGTGAAAGGCGAGCTGGCAACCAAGGTCTACGGCAGCGACCTGCACACGTTGGAGGATCTGGCGAGCCAGATCGCCGCCGTGATGGGCCGCGTGCGAGGCATTACGGACCTCGGCGTGTTCCAGGTGACCGGCCAGCCCGATCTGGATGTGACAGTGGACCGCGCCAAGGCCGCGCGCTGGCAGATCAACGTAGCCGACGTGCAGGACGCGATCCAGACCGCGGTCGGCGGCAACGCCCTGACGCAGGTGCTGCGCGGCGAGGAATCGTATAACCTGACGTTGCGCTATCTGCCCCAATACAGAAGTACACGCGAAGCCATCGAGAGTATTCGATTGCTGTCGCCGTCGGGCGAGCGCGTTTCCCTGGCCCAACTTTGCGATGTGCGCGAGGCCGACGAGGGCTCGGAGATTTATCGCGAGAACAACGAGCGCTATGTGGCCATCAAGTACAGCGTGCGCGACCGCGCCCTGGGCGACGCCGTGCGCGAGGCCATTCAAAAAGTGAACGACCAGGTGAAACTGCCGCGCGGATATCACCTCGGCTGGGAGGGCGAGTACCAAAGCGAGCTTCGCGCCGAGGCGCGCATGGCCATCATTGTGCCGCTCACGGTGCTACTGATCTTCATCATTCTCTACACCATGTACGGTTCGCTCAAATGGGCTTCGCTGATCCTGGCCACGGTGGCGATGGCCAGCATGGGCGGCTTGCTGGTACTTCTGGCGACGCGCACCAACTTCAGCGTCTCGTCGGAGGTCGGCTTCCTGGCGCTCTTCGGTGTTTCAGTGCAAACCGGTGTCATCATGCTGGAATACATCAACCAGTTGCGCGCGCGCGGCAACACCATTGAAACGGCAGCCGTGGAGGGTGCGGTCCTGCGCCTGCGCCCTATCATGATGACCATGCTGGTGGCCACGTTGGGCCTATTGCCTGCTGCCGTCTCGCACGGCATCGGATCCGATTCGCAGCGGCCATTCGCTATCGTGATTGTGGGCGGATTGATAACGAATCTGCTGATGAGCATCTTCCTGCTGCCCACGCTGTATGTGTGGGTAGCCCGCAAGGACGATGTTCTGCCAGTAGTGGACACGGCGGAGGAGTTTTAATGACAGTGATTAGTGATTAGTGAGTAGTGAACGGTGGCTTCTCCTAGTCACTAATCACTAACCACTAATCACTGTATTTCTCACTCTTCCCGCAGCACCTCGAGCGGGCGCAAACCGAGGATGCGGTAGCTGGCGATCCATCCTGTGGCCGTGGCCAGCACCGCGGTTCCAACGAGCGCGATCGCCGTTGCAATCCAGTCGAATTGAAAGTCCACTTCGAGCCGGTGCAGCAGGATGCGCGTGAGCAGGTTGGCGAAGACGACGCCAACCGCACCCGCGAGCAGCCCCAACACACTGAACTCCACGCTGAAGGTGCGCACGATGCGCATGCGCGTGGCGCCGAGCGTCTTGAGAACCACCGCCTCCTGCATGCGCCGAAAACGCGTGCTGGCAATGCTCGAAGCCAGAATCGTCAGGCCGGCGAGAATCGAGAATCCGGCCAGCAAGCGAACCACCAGAGTGATCTGATCGACGACGTTTTCAATGCGATCGAGGATCTCCGCAATATTAATGACGGTGATGGTGGGATAGACAGCGAAGAAGGGGCGTTCCATCGCGGCCACCCGTTTTGGATCGATATGTACGCCGCCATACCATGTCGAAGGTTGACCGGCGAGTTGCCCTGAAGGCAACACAAACTGCACGCGCGCGCTCAGGTGCTGGCCGTCGGAACTGTAAATGGCGGCGACGGTAAGCGCATGCGTGACGCCGCCGGTCTCAATTTCCAATGCGGAGCCCACGCCAAGATGCAGTCGCTTGGCCACGCCGTTGCTGACCGCGAGTTGCGAGGCGCGGCCGCTGGTCCACCACGCACCCGCGGTCACCTTGTCGCCCTCGGGCGGTGTATCGGCCCAACTGAGCTCGACGTCTTCCAGCATGCGGCGCGGATAATGCTGGTCCTTCATCTCCGCCACCGGCTTGCCGTTGATGGAAATGAAGCGGCCCATCACCACGGGAATCAAACTGAGCGGCTGACTCACGCCCGGCTGCCTGGCAAAGAATGCCTTGACGCCTGGCACCTCTTCGCTGCGCATATCGAGAAGAAAAACGTTAGGTAGTTTGGGTGAAGCTGTCTCATGCAAGTCGCGCAAGAGGCCCTTCTGCATGAGATAGACCGCAAGGATCAGCATGACTCCCGTGCCCAGCGCCGCCAGTACCGCGGCCGATTGATTGCCGGGCCGGTAGAGATTCGCCAACCCGTGGCGCAGCGACGACGGCAGATGCAGGCGCGTGCGCTTGAGGAATAAGCGCAACGCGCGCAGGGCCACCACGGCCAGCACCAGCAGAACCAAAAGCGCCAGCGTGAACAGCAGAGCAAACCACGCGCCGGCTTTGGGTGAATCGGTAAGCGCCCAGGCGATGCCGCCGAGCGCAGCCACCACCACGGCCGCGATTCCCAGTTGCATGCGCCGCGCCCACCAGCGCGACAACCATCCGCCGATGCCGGTGGGGCCTTGCTCGACCAGCCTGCGCAGCACCAGCACCGGGCGCACCGCGCGCACGTCGAGCAGCGGCGGCAAACAGAAGAGCAACGTGGTCAGCAGACCCGTTGCCAGGCCAGCCAGCGCCGATTGCCAGGGAAATGCGAACCGCAAATGGATGGTGAGCAGCGGCCCGAACGCCGCCGGCAACGCCACCATCACGCCAACACCGGCCGCCACGCCCAGCAATCCCCCCGCGAGACCTAGACTGAGCGTTTGCAGGAGAAAGATGCGCAGCAAATCCGCAGAATCGGCGCCGAGTGCCTTGAGAATGGCCAGCGTATCCATGTGCTGCTCGAGATGCGCATGCATGGCCATGGCGACCCCGATAGCGCCGAGCACCATCGCGACCAAACAGATGAGACTCAGGATGGATGTCGCATTGTCGAGGCCGCGAGTGAGCCCAGGATTGCCTTCGCGAAAGTCCATCACCTGCGCGTCGGGCAGCGCCGCTTCCAGTTGCGCGCGTACTGCCGTGGCTTCCGCATCGGCGGTCAGGCCGCGAGGCGGCGTCGCAGGGAACTTAAACAGCAGGCGGCGGGATGCGCGGCTGCCGGGAGCCAGCAATTTGGTGCTCGTGAGCGACGCCTGCGAGATCATCACGCGCGGGCCCATCACCATGGTCTCGCTGATGCGGTCGGGTTCCTGCTCCAGTGCCGCGGTGATGCGAAAGTTGCGCTCGCCAAGGCGCACTGTATCGCCGACGTGCGCGTTGAGCCGGATTAGAAACTCCTCGGACGCGACCGCCGAGTCGCCCTGGAGCGCCTGCGCGAGCGGCATCGACGGCGCGAGATCCGCGGTTCCGTAGAAGGGATACTCTGCCGGGTCGACTGCCTTGAGCGAAACCGGAATCGGCGTCGGGGCCGACGGCACGGAGGCCATCGAAACCGTCTCCATCACCCAGGTGGAGCGAATGCCGCTGTTCGGCCCGGCAATCGCGGCGATCTTGGCTGACTCCTCAGGCGTGGGCGCGCGAAACATGCGCGCGCTCAGGTCGCCCGCCAACAGTGCGCGCGCCTCGGTGTTCAAGGTCTCGCGAAAACTGTCGCTCAGCCCGCGCACGCCCACCAGTGCGGCGACGCCCACGGCGACCGAGAGAACCACAAAGCCGAACTTGCCGGGAGCAGATTTCAGGTCGCGCCAACCGATGGCCGCCGCGCGCTTCCAGCTCAATGCGCGCTTAGCCACTATTTTTCTCGCTTTGGACAAGAGTGTCTTCGACCACTAAGCCGTCTTTGAGCACAATCTTGCGATCGGCCCGGCTGGCGATTTCAGCATCGTGCGTCACCAGCACCAGCGTGATCCCGGCCTTGCGATTCTGCTCAAGAAGCAGATCGAGAACCAACTTTCCATTCACTGAATCGAGGTTGCCGGTGGGCTCGTCGGCCATGACGATGGGCGGCGCGGCCACAAAAGCCCGCGCCAGCGCCACGCGTTGCTGCTCGCCACCGGAGAGCTGCACGGGATAGTGATCCATGCGCTCGCCCAGTCCGACTTCGTCGAGCAAGCGCCGCGCCTGCTTGAGTCCGCTGCCTTCCACATTCAATTCATAGGGCAGCAGCACGTTTTCGAGAGCGGTGAGCGTCTGGATGAGCTGGTAGGACTGAAAGACGAAACCGATCGTGCGCCCGCGCACCGCGGCCAACTCGGATTCAGCCAGATTGTGGATGGGCACGCCGTCCAGCCAGATTTCCCCTTCGCTGGGCGTGTCGAGACCGGCCAGCAGTCCCAAAAGCGTGCTCTTGCCGCTGCCACTCGCGCCCAGGATGGCCAAAAACTGCCCTGACGGAATGTCCAATGAGATTCCCCGCAGAATCTCCACGCGCCGCGCGCCGTTCTGGATCCACTTTTTTGCGTTCTTGACCTGAATCAATGCGGTCTCCTGCCTATCTACAGTGTAGTCGGAGCCAGTTCGACAGACTTTTCTCTCGACGCCGGCTTACACTCTATTACGTGGACGTTCGACGACTGGCTCCTGCCGCACTCTTTCTCGCGATATTTTCCGTTGCGACGCTTTCTGCCGCGCAGCCACCGAAAACTGATCGGCCGGTCCTCGTCTGCTACGGCGACAGCATCACCGCCGGCCACGGCCTCGCCTACGGTCAGGCGTATCCCGACTTTCTCGAGAAGAAACTGGACGCGCAGGGCTACCGGTACAAGGTCATCAACCAGGGAACGAGCGGCGCCACGACCAAAGATGCGCTGGCCGGCCTGCCGTTTATACTGCGCCTGCATCCGGCCGTCGTGATTGTGGAGTTCGGCGGCAACGATGGTCTGCGCGGCGTGCCCGTTGAGGAGTCGCACAGCAATCTCGACCATGTGCTCTCGGCGCTCGAGAAGGCTCACGTGAATATCCTGCTGGCAGGCATTACGCTGCCGCCGGATTACGGGCCCGATTACATCCGTTCCTTCAACCAGATGTTTCGTGATCTGGCCGCGCATCACCACGTGGCGTTTGTGCCCATGATCTACGTGAACCTGGTCCACGTGCCCGGGACCATCCAGGACGACGGCATCCATCCCACCGCGAAGGGTTCGGCCATCATCGCCGATACGCTGCTTCCAGTGCTCAAGCCGCTGCTGCACAAAAACCCATGAGCGGACTCGGCGCCTAAAACAGCAACAGCCGGGATCGCTCCCGGCTGTTCACTTCTGCTCCGTCCAATTGCCGCTGGAAAAACTACTTCTTCTTGGTCTTCGTCTTGGCGGGGGCGCCCGTGGTGGCCAGCGTCTTGAGGCGCGCGTTCAAGCGGCTCTTGTAGCGGGAAACCGTGTTGGAGTGGAGAACGCCCTTTTGCACGCTCTTGTCGAGGCTTGAGACCGTGGCGCGATACTGCGCCTGGGCGGCCTTCACATCGCCCTTGGCCAGCGCCTCGCGCAACGCTCGGAGGCTGGAGCGCACGCGGCTGCGGTTGGCGCGGTTCACTTCGGTGCGGGTTGCGGTCTGGCGGGCGCGCTTGAGCGCAGATACATGATTTGCCATGGTTTTGCTTCTATCTCCAAAGCCTGAATTTCAGGGGTGGTCTTCTAGAATGATGCGGGTGAAAGGCCGCCTGGCCGCATCCCTCGCAATTTCTTAGTCTACGGGAATTTGTGAGGTGGGTCAATCGGCGGACCCGCGGCGCAATTGGGCTATCTTGAGTTCGGCATTTTGCCCATCGTGCGGAATATAAAAAACGCGACGATTGCGATCAAGATCAAGGACCACGGATGAAGCAGGATACCCATGAAAGATCGCTCCCCTTGGCCGCTCGGCGCTTTGGCCGCCGGCCCGGACCTCATAAGTATACCGTTTTCAATCTCGACCTCAACTGCGGGATGCGCGGGACCGCATCCCAGGACCGCGGAATGCGTCCAACTTCGCGACGTACAAGCCGTTGCGCCGCGGGGGCTGCCGGTTTGACCGGGTTTCGGCGGCCCGGTATACTCGAATCTGCGTCAAGCGGGAGTAGCTCAGTGGTAGAGCATCGCCTTGCCAAGGCGAGGGTCGCGAGTTCAAGTCTCGTCTCCCGCTCCATTCCGCACCACCCAGGCAGAAATTGTCGCGGTGAATCGCGGAGTGGGACGATCCTAGCCCAAGGCGCGGTACCCAAGTGGTAAGGGAGAGGTCTGCAAAACCTTTATGCGCCGGTTCGATCCCGGCCCGCGCCTCCAACTCCTTCAAACGCCCACACCTCCGTCAACCTTTCACAGTTCATGCAAAAGCATCCCGGGGCGCAGTTTGCCCAGATGGAACGAGGACGCGCCATGTCTGAAATTGCCGAAAAGGATTTGCACCAGCAGTTTGCCAGCGACAACTACGCCGGAATCTGTCCTGAAGCTTGGGCTGCGATGAAGACCGCCAACCGCGGGCACGTCACGTCGTATGGCGACGATCCGTGGACGGCCAAAGCCGCCAATGCCTTCCGCACCCTGTTTGAGACGGAATGCGAAGTGTACTTCGTCTTCAATGGCACCGCCGCCAATTCGCTGGCGTTGGCGTCGCTCTGCCAGTCGTATCACAGCGTCATTTGTTCGGACCAGTCGCACGTGGAGACGGACGAGTGCGGCGCGCCCGAGTTCTTTTCCAACGGCTCCAAGCTGCTCGCCGCGGCCAGCGCCGACGGCAAGTTGACGCCCGCGTCGATTCGCGAATTGGCCACCAAGCGCCACGACATTCACTATCCCAAGCCGCGCGCGGTCACGATTACGCAGTCGACCGAGACGGGGCGTGTGTACTCGCTCAAAGAGCTGGGCGCGATTGCCGAGGAGTGCAAGGCGCTTGGACTCTCGCTGCACATAGATGGCGCGCGCTTTGCCAATGCCTGCGCCAGCCTGGGCTGTTCGCCGGCAGAGATGACGTGGAAGCTCGGCGTGGATGTGCTTTGCTTTGGCGGCGCCAAGAACGGCATGGCGGTGGGAGAAGCGGTACTGTTTTTCGATCGCGCGCTGGCCACGGATTTCGACTACAGGTGCAAGCAGGCTGGTCAACTGGCATCGAAGATGCGATTTCTCTCGGCGCCGTGGGTGGGAATGCTCGAGAGCGGCGCGTGGCTGCGCAACGCCCAACATGCCAACCGCTGTGCGCAGCAGTTTGCCTTGCTGATCGATTCCATCCCCGGCATCAAGCTGGCGCAGACGGTCGAGGCCAACGCGGTGTTTATCGAAGCTTCGGAGCAGATCCTCAGCGCGCTCAGGAGCCGGGGCTGGAGTTTCTACACCTTCATCGGCGGCGCGGCGCGCTTCATGTTCGCGTGGGACACCGATCCCCGTCGCATGGAAGCGCTGAGCCGCGATCTGTTCGAGTGCGCGACGGCAGCCAAGCCCGTTTAACACCTTGGGTTGACCTATCCTTTCGCGTCTCTTGCAAAAGGGTGGGACAGCGCAGACCCATCATTCCTATTGCAGCACCGCTTCCCACCGCCTCGATTCCCCGGAGCGGAAGATGGCTTCAATCACCGCCATATTCCCGATGGAATCTTCAAGCGGAACCGGAACCTCGGTGTTGTCGAAAACCGCGCGCGCGAATGCGTTCCCTTGCAGCGTGTACTGATCCGCTGTGGGGAACGTCTCCGTGGCGATGCCGTTGAAGCTGAGGTCGCCGGTTGCGTCGATAAAGAGGCGCGAGGGCCGGTCGTTGGGCGCATTGAAGGGAATTTCGAGCTCGATGCGGCCTCTTGTGCCCAGAAACTGTACCCTCTGGAACGGAATCAATTGCGTGCTGCAGGTGAAGATGGCCTGGCCGGAGGGAAAGTCGAGGATCGCCGAGGCCAGCCGATCGGTACCCATCTGCGGATCGCGATCGACGAGCGCCACCACGCGCCGCGGCTCTTGCTTGAAGGCGAAGCGCGCTGCCTGAATGCAGTAGCAGCCGATGTCGTACACGCCGCCGCCGCCCGTCTCCAGGCTGTTGCGGATGTTGCCGGGGTTCACGTTGAAGTAGCTGAAATGCGCGTTGACGGCGCGCAGCTCGCCGATGCGGCCCTCGTCGAGAAGCTCACGCACGCGAAACCACTGCTGGGCGCTGCGAATCATGAAGGCCTCGCAGATTTTTACGCCGCTGCGTTCGCGCACGCCGAGCAGCGTTTTGGCTTCGGCCACGGTCATGCTGAGCGGTTTCTCGCACAACACATGCTTGCCGACCTCGGCGGCCTTCACCGTCAAAGGCACGTGCAGCGGATTGGGCAGCGGATTGTAGATGGCGTCGATATTGGGATCGGCGAGCAGTTCTTCATATGAGCCGTACGCCGTTGGAATTCCCAGCGCAGCGGCCGCCTCGCGCGCTTTCGCAAGATCTCGCGAAGCAATAGCAGTAACCGTGGTCAGCTCGCCCTGCTGCATGGCAGGAATGACTTTCTTCAGGCCGATGTTGGCGGTGCTGAGCACGCCGAAGCGAAGCTTTCTTGACATACGGGCATGATACAGCCGCGCGCTCGGAGTTCGCGGATCAGCCGCGTGCGGCCATGGCCAGCGCCTCGCCCGCATTCGCGGCCACGCGCATCAGCTCGCGGTTGCGTGCTTCGATGAAGCCGCAAGTCACGGCGGTATCGAGAAACGCCAGCAGGCCGTCCCAATAGTTCGCCGTGTTGATGAGGATGATGGGCTTGGCAATCAGGCCGATTTGCGCCCAGGTCAGGGCTTCCATCAGCTCGTCGAGCGTGCCGTAGCCGCCGGGCAGCACCAGGATGGTATCCGAGAGCTCGTGGATGCGGGCTTTGCGCTCGTGCATGGTGAACACCACCTCGAGCGAAGTGAGGCGCGTGTGTGCGATCTCGCGGCCGCTTAACGCTTCAGGCAGCACGCCGATCACTTCAGCGCCCTCGCCCAGCGCCGCGTCGGCAAGCACGCCCATCAATCCGCGGCTGGCTCCGCCATACACCAGGCCCAGGCCGGCTTTGCCGATGGCGACGCCGAGCGCCGAAGCTTCCGCGCGAAAGGCAGGGTGCGATCCAAAGGCCGAACCGCAGAAAACCGCCACGCGGTGCAGGGACTTTTCTGGTTGAGTCATGGTACTCCCAGAATAGCTGCACGGGGCGCTGGATTGCTCACCCGGGAGAGAGATCGTTGTCAACAAGGATTTCCACGCCACCGGAGAAGCGCTGCGCAACGTGATAGTGCTCCTTCAGGTAATCGCGCAAAGGCTGCAAATTGTCGCCAGGGCCGGAGCGATCCATGATGTCGGCCCAGATCAAGAACCGCGTGGGATATCGATGGAGCGCAATCACGAGGTTGCTCACTTGCTCCGGGCGGGTGAACGCATCGTTTTCAACCCATTGCACCTCGGCGGGATTCGCGAGACCCAGCACGAAATTCAGATCGGGGTCGCCAAAGAGCCGATCGCCGGGATGTGCGTTGCGAAATAGCCACTCCACCATTCCATAGCGTTCGCCTTGCAGAAATGCCACGGAACCGCGCGGGCTGTCGAGTCTCTCGACCGGATGCATCACGGCAGCGGTCACCTCCGCGAGGCCGATCAGGCCTGTGACTGCCAGCGCAATGCCGATCAAGCGGCGTTTGCCAAGATCGTGAAGCATTGCCGCTCCGAGAATGTAGGCGAAGGCTGCGGCGCAATTCAAGCGCAACAGCGACAATGAACCAGCCTGCGCAAGGAATTCGAACGATCCGGCGAAGCAATATAAGACCAGGGCTTGATGGGTCGAAGAAGCGCGCGGTGCGATGGGTTTGCAGAGCAGGCGCCGGGCAATGAATGCCATGAACAGGAGCGGCACTGCGGCTTTTATCGCGAGCCATAAGCCCACAGACAAAACGGAATGGGCCCGCAGCGGCAGAGCGGAATGCAACTCCACAAAGAACATGGCTCGCGTGTTGGAGCGGCCCGCGGAGAAATAGTGCATGGGGAAGACGACCAGCGACTCGAACAGCGCTCGTGGGGAGACCGTAGTTGCCAGGTAAGCCAGCGCTGCGGATATGACCACGACCAGAGGGATGAGCAATGCACAGACGGCGCGCAAAGCTTTGCGCCAATCGCGGAATTTCCAGATGAGAAACACACACACTCCGGCCGCGACAAAGACTCCGCGGCTGGATGTGAAGAGCGTAGCCAGGCCGAGGAGAGCGCCTGCGCAGCAAAGCCAACGGAGATTGCGCGCCCTGGCTACGAGAGTGACGGCGGCAAACACCAGCAGAGTGCTGTACAAGTGATGCGTTCCGTCCATCAAGCTGCGCTGGTATAGGACGAGGAAGGCGGCCGCGGGAAGCAGCGCGGCGCAACCACGAAGCACCGCGCGCGAGAGCGAGTAAACCAGCAGGGTGCTTGCGGTGAGAGCGAAAAACACGATCAGAGGCGCAATCCAAAGGCGCACACCGAAGCACAGAAAAAACCAGTAGTAGAGATATTCGGTACCGGGAAGGTTGAGCTGAAACAAGTCGCGATAGAGGACCTCGCCATGAAACATACGCTCGGCGTGCTCAAGAAAGACGGATTGGTCTCCCCAATGCCAAATGGGCAGAAACGGAAAGCGAAACAGTTGCAGATAGAAGAAAATCGCGGCGACGATGCCGAGCTGAAGGTACGGCCATTTTGCCTGAGGAGGCGCGGCTTCGGGCGCGGCGCTGACGGTGCAACCTGAATTCATCGGATTTCGCATGAGGCAAAGATCTTTGGCCAGGATTCCCGGAATTGTTTGCTGGACGCCGCAATTGTACACACCGGGGCCAGCATCGGCTAATGAGCTTCCAGGGAAAGCTTTTTTACCCGCAATCGCTCACCGCCGGCACGCGAGGCCGCGTTTTAGAGGGCGGTGAGCGCGGATGCGCCGGCTGGCAGGCGCGAGAATGCCACGCCGGGAAATCGCGATTACTTGCCTGCCGGGGCCGCCGTCTTGTGCTCCACGAAGACGTGTGCTTGATGACAGCTCACGCACGTCTTGCCATTCATGAATGGATCGGACTTCAGTTGCGCCACCTGATCGGTGTGACAGGCGTCGCATGTGCCTAACGCCGGCGTGGCCGCGAAGTCCTTAGCGGTTGTTTCGCCATGGCACACGGTGCACTCCACACCGTTGGCGCCATGCGGGCTGGCTTTCCATTGGTCATAGATCACCTTGTGGCAACTGGCGCAGGTATCCCCGGCTGGAATCAGCCGATGGACAATATGCTTGGCTTGTTCCTGCTGAGCCATGGCAGGTTGGACGGCAACAGCCGAAAGGAGAAAAACCAACAGGGCGAAACCGAACATGCGCGGACAGAAACGATTCACGGGAGACTCCTGAGTACGGTTTCCAAGTATCGAATCCAGCGAGGGCTGCAATCTGTGATCCACATCACGTTTCACCGCAATTCGATCTGCGCACTGGCTGCAAGGCCTCTTGCCATCCCCAAAGTGGGCGGTTCAGTGCGCTTGAGACTTCAGCGGCGTAACCACGGAAGGGATCAAGTCTTTCAGGGGTCAAACAGGCTGCGGAAAGACGGTGGGCAAGCAGCGAATTCTCGTGCGAAGTTTCCGCAGGGGCTAAAGGCCCCGATCCATTGGTGTGGCGCTCGTTGGCACGGCTGAAGCCGTGCCCTGACACTTCGTGCTCCCCTGGAAGAGTTTTTCCGCAGCTTGTAAAACCCCTTAGCTTTCCTGCCCTTTTCGGCACGACTGATCAGCCCGCTGAAAAAGTCTCTCCGGCGTCCTCAAAAGAAAGGCCCGTGTCTAAAGCCACACTGAATTGAGGGCCTTTATTCGGGAGGCTGAAGCCTCCCGGTCCCTCCGACATACGAGAAACCGAGATTTTCGGCAGGCTGGGAAGTCGTGCCCTATCGCGGCGCTCATGATGCAACTAGTTCTAGGCGGCTCGTTCGCCCTCCTCGCCGCCTCCTCCTCCGCCGGCACCGTTGCCGGTCTCGCCCTCTTCAGCCTCCTCGCTGCCGTCGGCGTCACCGCCGCCGTCGTCGTCTGCGCCACCGCCGCCGTCGGCCTCTTCAATCTCGTCGCCGTCGATGTCGCCCTCTTCATTCGCGCGGTCGTCGTCAGTCTTAACGCCGTCGTCGCCGGCATTATCCTCTTCGCCATCCCTGTCGTCGTCGGCCTCGTTCTCGTCCTCCTCGCCGCTGCGGTCAAGAAGCTGGCTGTTGGTGGCGGTG
>Ga0181520_10006693_pt1 | contig 17461 bp, 8 predicted proteins | sample PEATcosm2014_Bin_29_FD_132451 | JGI IMG/M metagenome (GOLD analysis project Ga0181520, IMG submission 132451) | Peatland microbial communities from MTU Mesocosm Facility, Houghton, MI, USA - PEATcosm2014_Bin02_30_metaG | ecosystem: Environmental > Terrestrial > Soil > Wetlands > Peat | place... | reverse complement strand
GCGTGTTCCGCCCTGATCATTGCCGGGAATCCGGCGTACAGGAGGGTTAGTTGTCATGGCACAAGCCACTCAGTACGAATTGAAACTTGCCGGCCGCATGGCGCGGCTGGGCACCGAGACTGCCTTTGAAGTCCTCGCCAAGGCCAAGGCGCTGGAGCGCCAAGGAAAGAGCATCATTCACCTGGAGATTGGGGAGCCCGATTTCGACACCCCAGTCAATGTAGTGGAAGCAGCCGTGGACGCGCTGCGCAAAGGATGGACCCATTACGGGCCTTCCGCCGGACTGCCGGAACTGCGGCAGACCATCGCCCACTCCGTGAGCCAAAGCCGCGGGGTCGAGGTTTCGCAGGACGAAGTGGTGGTGGTGCCGGGCGGCAAGCCGATTATGTTCTTCACCATGCTCGCTCTAATCGACGAAGGCGACGAAGTGATCTATCCCAATCCAGGATTTCCCATTTACGAGTCGATGATCAACTACGTAGGCGGGAAGGCCGTGCCGATCCAGTTGCGCGAGGAGCGTGGTTTTGCGCCGGATTTCAACGATCTGCCCGCGCTCATCACCGATCGGACGAAACTGATCATCCTCAACTCGCCGCAGAATCCCACCGGCGGCATACTGCACCGCGAAGAGATCGAGCAGGTGGCCAAGATCGTTGGCGAGCGCAACATCATGGTGCTCTCCGACGAGATTTACAGCCGGCTTCAGTTTGAAGGCCAGCCATTCTCGATCCTTTCTCTGCCGGGTATGAAAGAGCGGACCATTCTGCTGGATGGCTTCTCCAAGACCTATGCGATGACCGGCTGGCGCATGGGCTACGGCGTAATGCGCGCCGATTTGGCAGTGCAGATCACGCGGCTGATGACCAATTCGAACTCGTGCACGGCAAGCTTCACCCAGATGGCGGGCATTGAGGCGATTCTGGGCGACCAGAGCCCGGTGGACCGGATGTGCGCCGAGTTCAAGCGGCGCAGCGAGTTCTTCGTGGCCGGGCTGAATCGCATCAAGGGCTTCTCCTGCATCATGCCCAAGGGCGCGTTCTACGTTTTCCCGAACATTACCAGGACGGGATGGCAATCCAAGCCGCTGGCCGATGCATTGTTGGAGCAGACCGGCGTGGCGGCGCTTTCCGGCACCGCTTTCGGCAAGTTCGGCGAGGGCTACCTGCGCTTCAGCGTAGCCAATTCCATGGAGAATCTGGACAAGGCGCTCGAACGGATTGGGCCTTGGGCGGAGAAGAACCTGTAGTTGCAGGAATCGTTGGGGTGTCCGCAATCCCTGGTCTCAGAATCGAGACCAGGGGCGCCCGGCACTCGGCGGAGGGGAAAAGCAACCGCAGGTCCTTCGACTCCGCTGCGCTCCGCTCAGGATGACAAGGTATTTTGTTGGTGTCCATTGAGACGGGATCGACATTTTTGAGATTGCACCGCGCGAGTTTGTTGCCGCGCGAAGGAGAACGTTATGGCGCTTATCGATTCCCACCTGGGAGAAGTTATCCGGGACTATTCCATCGCACAACTTGAAGAGGCCGCGAATCTGATGCGCGGCTACGACTTGGTAGCCTTGCACGCGGCGGGTTCGGGCCACGCCGGCGGCACGCTCTCGATCATGGATATTACTGCCGCACTCTACCTTCATATCGCCCGCCACGATCCACGCAATCCCAACTGGCCGGAGCGCGACCGCATTGTTTGGTCCACCGGGCACAAGGCTCCTGGATTGTACGTGGGGCTGGCCTTCGCGGGTTTTTGCCCGCTTGAAGAGACCATGACGCTGCGCAAGCTCAGCTCGCGGTTCCAAGGACATCCGCACTGGCTCAAATTGCCGGGGGTGGAGATTTCTACCGGCTCGCTGGGCCAGGGCCTGAGCATCTGTGTGGGCATGGCGCTGGCTGCGCGCCTGGATGGCAGGAAGAACAAAGTTTTCTGCATCATGGGCGACGGCGAGCAGCAGGAGGGCCAGGTGTGGGAGGCGGCCATGGAGGCCGGGCACTACCACCTGGACAACGTGATCGCGATCGTTGACTGCAACCGCTTGCAGATTGACGGCTGGGTCAAGGACGTGATGCAGGTGGAGCCGCTGGCCGAGAAATACGCCGCCTTTGGCTGGGAGACGATGCGCATCGATGGCCACGACATGCGCCAGGTGGTGGAAGCGCTGGAGAAGGCCATGGCGGTGGAGGGCAAGCCGGTGGTGATTCTGGCCGACACCGTCAAGGGCAAAGGCGTCAGCTTCATGCAGGATCAGGCCGGATGGCACGGCAAGACTCCGAACCGCGACGAATTGACAGCGGCGCTGAAGGAGATGGGCCTGGAAGATCGCATCCCGGTGGCGGAGATGCTGGCAGAAGCCAAGAACTATCAAGCCGCCGTGGATGTGAAGCTGGCGGCCAAGATGCCCAAATTCGCACGCGAGTATTGGTGGAACGCGGGCGAAACCATGAAGGTGAAGATGGAGCCCACGCGCAAGGGCTTCGGGCAGTCGCTGGCCGCCAACGGCGACGACGAGCGCGTTGTCTGTCTGGGTCTGGACATCTCCGGGTCGATCACCATCAGCGACTTTTATGCAGGCAAGCCCAACCGCGCGGGGCGCTGGATCAGCATGGGCATCGCCGAGCAGTCGGCAACATCCGCGGCGGCGGGCATGGCCAGGGAAGGGAAGCTGCCGGTGCTGGGCTCCTACGCCACATTTTCGGCGGCGCGCAACCTTGACCAGATTCGCACCTCGGTTTGCTACGGCAACTTCAACGTGTTGATCGCCGGGGCGCATGGGGGTATCTCCGTCGGCCCGGACGGCGCGACGCATCAGGCTCTGGAAGACCTCTTCGCCATGCAGGGGCTGCCCAACATGTCGGTGGTGGTGCCATGCGACATCGTCGAGACGCGCAAGGCCACGGACTACTTGCTGTTACAGCACGTGGGGCCGAAGTACATCCGTTTTGCGCGCGAGGCTACGCCGATTGTTACCGGTGAGGAGACGCCCTTCGTCTTTGGCCGGGCCAATGTGATTCGTTTGCGCGACGAGGCGGCCAACTTCATTGATGCTTTCGAAACCCGCCTGGCTTCGGAGTACCGCAACGAGGCCGAGGACTTGAGCATCGTGGCCTGCGGGCCGATGGTGCCCGAGGCGATGCGCGCTGCCTGGATTCTCAAGCGCGATTACGGCTACGAGACGCGCGTACTGAATATGCACACGCTGAAGCCTATCGACGCCGATGCGGTGATTCGCGCGGCGCTGGAGACCGGCGCGGTGGTCACTGCCGAGGAGCACCAGATCGGCGCACTGGCGTGGCGGGTGAGCGGCGTACTCACCGAAAGCGAACGGCTCTACGGCCAACCGCTGATCACTGGGGCGATTGGAGTGAAAGACCGCTTCGGCGACTCGGGCGCGCCCTGGGAGCTGATCAAGGAGCTGGAAGTCAGCGCCGAGCACATCGCGCACAAGGCGCTGGAACTGATGGCGGTGAAGAAGAGAGCCGGGGTCGATCAACTTATCCGGTAATCAAACGGTGGAGTGCCATGGTTTCCGATCCTTGCGGCAAAAAGTGCCGCAAGGATGGGGCGGAGCTTTGTGCGCCGATTTCCGATGGTCCAGATTCTAAGGACTGGGTACGCGGGACGAATTGCCAACTCCACCTTTTGGAATCACCTCATATCGAGTTCACGCCTTACTCAGCGGAACCTTCGCAAAGTGTATTGGCTCTAGCTCCAAGGGGATTTCAGCAGGCGATTCGCTCCAATAAATGGGGCGGACAAAATATGGGTCGGGACGCGAAGACCTCTCCGAAAGAGCACATTGCCATTCGCTCCTTACGTATTTGGATCCTGCGGCTCTGTCTGACCAGAAAAGCTGAAAGACATGTGCTCTCTTGATAAACCCGCGCAACTCCTCATTCCACTCCTGTCCTGCGCGAAGAGAGCGAACGTCGCGGAGGTAGGTATCTCCAAACGCCTCTGCGTAGGACTCCAAGCGCTCTACAACCTCTTTGTCTTCGTGGGAGTAGGAAGGAAACACGAAGCGGTACGGCCTTGCATTCGATTCCGCGAGAGCGTCGCGAAAAATCTCTGGAACTTGATTGACTTCGACGAGTATCGTGACAGATGCATCCGCCAAAACGATGCCTTCAAACCAGAAATGAACCCATCCCCGGCAGAGTTGTGCGTCAGAGGATGGCATTGGCTTGAAGCGGAATTCAACGAGCTGCTGATCCTCCCACACACACAGACTTGCGCGCGTGTTCTCAAAAGCGAGACCGGGAACATCGACAGTAATCTCGATCGAGCTTTGCCGAGGCAGCCCTATGCTTGCAATCTGACTTACAGCCTTCATCCTGTCGCTCTTTGGGAGGCCGAGTCGACGAGCAGCTTCGCGGACCACTTCGGAAGCAACAGATTCGAGGTGGACACCGGCAATAATCTTACCGATGCTTCTTGCCTCGATTCGCTCGGGATAGAAGGCGCTGCATCGGAAACTCTCAAGCGGGGCTGCGGGCATGAGTTTTGAATTGCGTGTTTCTGGCGCTCCATGGCCGGGATCAAGGCTGATGGCGCGGCCCGTGTGATCCGGCTCGTCGGGGTGATTTGGCGGGTTTGACGCTGGCGATAGAGACGCCGAAGTTGTCAAATCGCGGCTGAGGGCTTGGTCATTCTCCGCTGAGGATGCCCAGCGACTAACTGAAGTTATCCCTTCGCTGGACACTTCATCCATGCGCGCATCTAGAAGTATCGGTTCTTCATCGAACCGCCTCATGCCACCAGGAGGCACATCGATATTATTCTCAGATCCAGTTGCGTTCTTGCCAGAGTTCTCCTCTCCCTGTTCGTGCCGGCAGTCCTCCCATTTCATCCGGCGCATGAAGCACGGAATATCCAAGTCACTGCCACCCTCGTCCATGGCCGCCGGCGACGAGAAGAGCACCGGCACATCCGCCTCGGCTGTATCCTGTTCTGGATCTGCGCCCTGGCTAAGGAAGTGCTCCGCCTCCGGCGCGGGTGCAGGCAGGGACTCCGTAAGCCAGTCCTCAGGTGCGATCACCGGTACCGAAACTACCGGCGCCGCTTCAATGCTCAGCATTCGGGCCCGCCGCTCCTGTATCTGATCGCGAAACCCGGTGGCGATGACCGTGATCTTGACCTCTTCGCCCATCTTTTCGTCCAGCACCGAGCCAAAGACAATTTTGGCGTCCTCGTGCGCGACGGACTGGATAAGCGACGAGATCTGGTTGATCTCCTTAAGGTTCAAGGAACTGGACCCGGTAATATTGATCAGGATGCCACGTGCGCTGTCGATTGCGCCTGCATCGAGCAATGGCGAAGCCATGGCCGCCTGGACCGCTTCAATGGCGCGATTCTCGCCCGATCGCACCGCGGTGCCCATCACCGCGCTGCCCATGCCGGCCATGGCGGTCTTCACATCTCCAAAATCGCTGTCGATGATGTCGCTGATACCCTGCACCCCCTGGCGAAGCACGTCGTCGGCCATGTGGAAGCTCTCAAAGAACCCTGCGTCCTGAGCGACCACCAGCAGCTTTTCGTTGGGAATCACGATCATCATATCCGCGCACTCAATTAGCTCTTTCATGCCGCGCTCCGCCAAGTGCAGGCGGCGCTTGCCCTCAAAAGCAAAGGGGCGGGTAATGACGGCCACAGTCAGGATGCCCAGCTCGCTGGCCAGCGAGGCGATCACAGGAGCAGCTCCGGTCCCGGTGCCGCCGCCCAGACCGGCGGTGACAAACACTATATCCGCGCCCTCCAGCGCCTCGATGATCTTCTCGGAGTCTTCCAGCGCGGCCATGCGGCCCACATCCGGGTTTCCGCCCGCGCCCAGACCGGAGGTGAGTCGTGCGCCCAACTGCAGCTTCAACGGGGCTTGCGAGAGTTTCAGCGCCTCCATATCCGTGTCAGCGGCGATAAACTCGGTGCCTTTCATGCCTGCATCAATCATGCGGTTCAGAGCCTTGCCGCCGCCGCCGCCGACTCCGACTACCTTGATTCTCTTCCGACGGGGAAGAGCATCGCGATCCTGAGTGAGCATTTCACAGGCCTCCACTTGGTCACGATCTTATACGAGGCAACCGAACAAAAACCACGGCGCAAGTATTGGCGCCGCCCTGCGCACTGGACGCCGGGATCGGCAAGCATGCTGCGCAAGTAGCGCAGTGTCCGCGGGGATAGGCGGCATCAATGTATTTATTGGACAATAAGATGGCGAACGTTCTTGTTGGCAAAGGAATGTCCTCGATTCCCACCTCAGAGTCGCCTTCGGCTCTTACTCCTCTGAGATTTGCCGCGCCGAGCAGTTGCGCGCATTCGACAAGGAAACCGATTCCGCTGTGATATATCATGGTCGCTACGAGAAATCCCAGATGCCCGTCTCCGTCCGAACGTTTCGTGTCTTCGTCAGTTCGACCTTCGAAGATCTGAAGGCGGAACGCGACGCGCTGCAGCGCGAGGTTTTCCCCAAGCTGCGCCAGCTCTGCGAGAAGCATGGAGCGCGCTTCCAGGCCATCGACCTGCGCTGGGGCGTTCGCGATGAAGCGGCTCTCGACCAGAAGACGATGGAGATCTGTCTGCGCGAGATCGAGCGCTGCCAGCAGTCGGGCATCAAGCCAAACTTTATTGTGCTGCTGGGCCAGCGCTACGGCTGGCAGCCGCTTCCCTACCGCATCGAAGCTCAGGAATTCCAGGCGCTCCTGAACAGGATGTCGTCGCCCGGCGCGCGTGCCCTGGTTGAGCGGTGGTACAAGTGCGACGAGAATGCCGTGCCCGCCGCGTATCTGCTGCAACCGCGCACCGGCGAGTGGGTCGGCGCAGAACGCTGGCAAGAGTGCGAGGCGCGTCTGCGCCACATACTGCTGGATGCGGCCCATACCGCCCAACTCACCGAGGATGCGCGGGTGAAGTACAGCGCCTCGGCCACGCACCAGGAGATTCTGAAGGGCTTGTGCGCAACGGAGGAGGAGCTGCGGCACATCTTCACATTCTGCCGCCGGACAGGGGACGAGACCTGCGACCCCGGTCTTGCCGCACTCAAGCGATATCTCGGTTCCCGGCTTCCCAAGGAACACGTTTTCCCCTACGAGCCCGACGATTTTTCAGCGCTCTGCCAAAAAGTGGAGCAGTCGCTGCGCGCGGTAATCGACTCTGAGTTGGTGCGATTTGAATCGCGCCCTGCGTTGGCTATCGAGAGGGAGGCGCACGATGCCTTCGCGCGCGGACGGGCCAGCATGTTTGGCCGCGAAGAAGTGTTGAGTGAGATCAACCGGTTTTTGCATTCCGGCGGCGGGACGCTGCTTTTGCAGGGTGCCTCGGGAAGCGGCAAGTCGGCCGTTATGGCCAGAGCGTCGGAGCAGGCGATCTCGTCTCTGCGCTCCGTCCTGGTGATACGCCGCTTTCTTGGCGCGACGCCCGCATCGAGTCATGGATTGACGCTCCTGTGCAGCCTTGCGGAAGAGATTGGAGAGTCGTTGCTGGGCGCCGGTCAACCGCCTGTCGAACTCGACGGCGCTCTGCGGGCATTGCGCGAACGCCTGGCCCTGGCCACTGCGGCGCGCCCCATTGCCATCTTCATCGATGCATTGGACCAACTCGATCGGGACGATCCGATCCGTTCGCTCGATTGGTTGAACGAGCCCTTACCGGAGCATTGTCACATCGTACTTTCGACCGCCGACCGGGAGCAGCGCACGGACACCCTGGAGGTGCTCGATCTCCCCGCGCTGCCCCAGGCCGATGCGGCCGCCGCACTGGACGATTGGCTCCACGCGGCTCAGCGGCGGCTGCAGCCCGCGCAGCGGGAATATCTGATGGCAGCCTATGCGCGCAGCGGCCTGCCGCTTTTTCTTAAGCTCGCTTTTGAGCACGCGCGCACCTGGGCTTCGTATTCTCCGCGCGAGGAGTGGGAGCTCGGAGAGAGTATCGAAGAGCTGATCTGCGGAATGTTGCAGCGGCTGTCGCTCGATTCCAATCACGGGTCGCTCATGGTCGGCCGCAGCCTGGGATATCTGGCCGCGGCGAGGTATGGGCTGAGCGAAGACGAGATGCTCGATCTGCTTTCCAGCGACGGAGAGGTCTGGGAGGATTTCGACCGGCGCACGCATCATGCCCCGCCGGAACACCGCCTGCCGGCGATTGTCTGGTCGCGGCTCTACATCGACCTTGAGCCCTATTTGTCTGAGCGCGCGGGGCCCGGCGGAGCGCTGATGGGCTTCTTTCACCGGCAACTGGCGGAGCAGGCTGCGAAGCGCTTCCTGGCGGGCGGGCAGAAGGTGCAGCGCCATGAGCATCTCTCGCGCTACTTCCTGGCCTGCGCGGACCCGGAGAGTAACGGCATGTGGAACGGCGCAAGCCCGCACGCCTTTGCGGAGCTTCCCTTCCAGTTGGGCGGCGCCGAAGTCTGGCGCTTGCTCGAAGAGACTCTTGCCGATCCTGTTTTCTGCGAGGCGAAGATCGGGGCGACAGACGCTTACGACCTCAGGAGCGATTGCCGGCGCGCGTTGCGTTTGCGGCCAAGCGGCGCGATCGCGGCCACCGAACTGGCGGTTACCGGCGCGCTCGGAGTACTGGTCGAAGATCCCGCGCACACTTTGCAGACGCTGGTGAACCGGCTCGCCTGGATGGCGCGGGAGGAACCGCTCGTCCAACGCGGCCTGGAGCGCGCCATGAGGCATCTGGATCAGCGCGGACCCTGGCTCTGCGCGGATTCGCCGTATCCCCGCATGAATGCCGAACTGGATATTCTGCCCTTTCAACTCGAGGCCAAGGCCGTGTGCCTTTCAAGCGACGGGCGGGCAATTGTCGTTGCCAGCGAAGACGGGCGCGTGCGGACGATTGACCTGCGCCACGGTTCCACCCACGACATGCATACGGTGCCCGCGGCCGAGGGCGGGATACTCTCGATTCAGGAGACATATCCCGGCGGCCCCATAGCCTGGCTGGAAGCAACAGGAACTTTGCGCGTGGAACGATCCCCGCACGTGATTCACCTCTCCGACGGGGAGAGTAAGTTTGCTTGCCTTCCGCGGCTCGGAACTGTTGCGATGGACAGCGAAGGAAATCTCGTCGCCCAGTCCGTGAGCGATGGCGCCAGGCGCGTCTTGTGCGAGGGTCTCCCGCGCCCTCTGAGTCTGCTCAAAGCGCACGGCGCATTGCTGCTTTGCGTGGCGGGAAGAACCAATCAGCGGATCCTCGTTTTTGCGGCCACTCACCAAGAACTTGAATTGAGACTGGATCTCGCATGGTCACAGGCTCCAATCGCGGACGCAGATATCGATCTTGCCGGCGAGACGGTTTTGTTGCTATGCCGCGACCGCTCTCTCCGGTGTCTCGCCGTGGATGGCGGCCAGGCTCTTGGCGACGCCTTCCGCTATGAACAGGGAGGTCCCGACGCCATCTGGGGAGCGCCACTCTTTTGCGCCATGGGCTCGGACGGCTGGGCCTTTGTGGCCACGCGCGATCTTCAAATTGGCGCGTGGAACCGCGACGCATCGCAACTGTGCCGCCTGCCGGACTGGCGCAGCGAGCAGCAGCGCGAAATCGCGCTCTTCGCCTGCGAACCGGAGTCGGGCCGGCTGGTTCTGGGGCTGCAAAACGAAGCCCGCATACTGACTCACGGAAGCCGGCGTCGGGAGCAACGCTTTCATCAATCGCCCGTGGATGCCTGCCTGATCTGCGAGAGCGGCGCATGTGTTTCGATGAGCAAGTACGACGGGGCGGTCTGCTGGTTTGCGGAAGATGCGGGGCTGAACCTGACCGCGCGGCAATACCATAGCGGCTTGTCCGCGATTGCGCCGGTTCCCCAATCGAACGATGTCTTGCTGGGCAGCGAAAAGGGACGGTGCTGGCGCCAACGGTCCGACCGGTCGGCGCAAAGCCAGGAGATCTGGTGTCTCTTCGATCGTGAGGTTGCCGCGCTGACCAGCAGCAACGGCGGCCTCTATTCCGCAGCCGACACCAGCGGCCGCACTTTCGCAATCGATGCGGTGAAAGACAGTGCGGATTTGCTTCGCCCCGGCCTGGGCATAACGATCAAGCAGATTGCATTGCACGCAGCCGACCCAGCCGGCGCCTTGTGGAGCGTGGAGCAGTCCGCGGAGCAGGGCGACATTTCTTTCCGGCTTTACCTGATCGACGGAGCTAATCGCGCCAAGGAGATGCTGGACCAGAAGGAACGGATCGGACTCTTTGCGATAACCCCCGATCGAAAGCTGCTTTGCCTTGCCGATTCCAAGATCCGTCTGATGAAGATCGGCGACGGTTTCGAACTTGTGGAGTTCCTGCGGCGCGAAACTCAGGCTGCATTCATGGTCTTTGTTTGCGGCCCGCAACACCTTGCCGTTGTGCGCTCGGACGCGCCGTGGCTGGAGATATGGAATGTCGCGGACGGCCTGCCTACGATTGCCCGGGCCGATTTACCGGGAATGGCGACGAGTTTCGCCGCTTTGGGCGATCGATTGCTCGTCGGCTTTCAATCGGGTGAATTGCTGCGGTTCCGCCTGCGTAGTACACCAAGCTCGACTCAAGCTTCACAAGGAGGGTGCTGATGCGCCTCTATCGCCGTTCCAAAGAAGTCGATTTGAACGACACGATCGCCTTGGCAGGATTCGACGCAGACCATGGACAATTGGACACGGCGCTGGAACGGTTGCGCGATCTTGAAGCAGAGCTGGGACCCGACGCCAGGATCTGCTACGCGGAAGGTCTGTTGCGTAAGGATTTTCTCGGCCAGGGCCGTAAGGCCTTCGAGTGTTTTGCGCGCGCCGCGGAGCTGGATCCCGAGTACGCCTTGGCGGCTTGCAACGCCGCGGTATTTGCGCCCACCGAAGCCGAGTACCAGAAACGGTCTCTCATTGCGGCCCGGTTGTCTCCCGCGGATGCCGCAGCGATTGAACAGGCCCGCCGGCAGATTCGAGAATGTGGCAGCTTCGCGAGGTTCCGGTTGGAATGTGGCCTTCACGAGTTGGAAGAGAAGGACTACGGTGGCACAGCCGCGTATCTCGAATTGGGCTTGGCCGGTCAAGTCATCGACCCGGAGGAAGCAACCGGATTCCGGCGGCTTCGCGCGCAGAGCCTGCGCGCGCTTGACGAGCGGGCGGCAAATCAGCGAGAGACGGCGGGAGAGTGGTTTCCCCCGCTAGAAAGACTTGCGCTGCAGGAGGCTTTGCTCGAACTGGATCGGGCAATTGCGCTCGATGAATACGATGCCGAAATCTGGAACCTGCGCAGCGCTTGGTGCACACTGCTCGAAAGATTCGATGATGCAGTCGCTGCCGCCGAGCGATCCATTGCGCTGCGGCCCTCTGGATACGCCAAGCCATTCCAGAACAAGGCGACCGCATTTTGGAGGCTGGGAAGGACGGCCGAAGCGAAGGAAATGGCCAATCGCGCAAGAGAAGAGGCCCGGACCGCCGGATCTCCCAAAGACATTCAACTTGCAGAGTCGTTTCTTGAAGAACTTCGCGTCACGCCCGCGACCCCTTTGCAAGAGTTTGTCGTGCCTCTCGCTGAGATGATTCTGAAGGGATCATTGGTACGCGCAACCAAGTTTGCCGGTTTGATCCAAGGTACAGTCGAGGATCTCGACAAGGGCTTTCAGATTCGCACTCAATCCATCACCGCGCGAGAAAGCCTGGCTTATGTGCCGGCCGTGGCCCAACTGCTCGCCTACTATCCCGTGGATGCATCTGCGACCGTGATGCGCAAGCTCTGTCACGGCCATCCGCTGTGGCCTCTGTATGTCGAGGCGCTCTGCTATGTCGCCGCGCATGGTGAGCCAACGATGCAGCTCGACGCGGCGCGCGTTGCCGCCTTGCTTGTGCTCGACCAACCCTCCGTGGATTCGATGCGCGGTTTCTGCCGCCAGTATTTCATTTCGCCCGGGGCCGCCGATCCCGAGAACTTCGGCGTGTTGGCGCAACTGGTCGGCGATGCCTTGCGGAGGCTGAACAGGCACTTCCCCAAATTCCTCATGGAACAGCCCGCACCCGGCTTTTTGGAAATAGAAGACGCACGCAGCGGCATGATCGAGCGGCTGCGCGGCATCCCGTTTGTGAACGATTTGGGGAAGCTCAGCCGCGGCTCACCACATGGGCCAGGTTGCGGCGGCATGACCGCCACTTTGCTCATGGCGGCGCTCTTGGGCGGGACTTGGTCCTATCACCATCAGAGATCTGCAAACGCACAGTGCCAGCCAGGCGATGCCCTCGTTTCCGTGGCGTTGACGCGGGCCGCGAACACAGTCAAGCATCGCCTTTCGTACGCGGAAGCGATCCGGCCCGCCGGCGCCGGAGACCATACGCCGGCCAACCCATCGCCGCAGTCTTCTCGGAGAATCCAATGATCAAGAATCAAAGCTGGTTCCAGCGCAGGCTTGAAGTCGAGGAGTACAAGAAGGAGAAGGAGATTCGCAGCGCCCTGGCTTGGATTGCCTGCCGGCCGCATCTCCGCGCGCTTCTCAACGTGTTCGTTCTGCGCGATAGAGCCTTTGACACAGGGCTGGGAATCAAGAAGGCTCTGCTTGGCTGCATCGCCAGGGCGGATGCCGGTGAAAACGTGGCGGCAGGCGCGTTTCCCGAATTCGATGGGAAATCTCCCCAGCAAGCTGCGATAAGTACATGGCTGCGGAATGTATGCCGGCAGGATCTGGGCGGAATTCCAGAGTCCAGGGACCGCATTGTACCGATCAGTTGCAATTGCGATTCAGCTTCGGCGGCGGTGGTTGCGGCGACCTATGCGACGCTGGGCATGCCCGCCGGAGATGCCCACACTCTCGGGGGACAAATCCACGATTTGGCCAGCCGCGCGGTGATCAAAACCTGGGCGGAGATCGCTCCATTCGTTGTCGGCCCGGCCTTTGCTTCCTGCGGTGGCCCGCTTTCCTACGCGGAGGCGTTGTTGCTCCCACGCATCGGGTCTGGATTTGTTTATGATCCTGGCCTGGGAGCGGTGGAGGTGAAAAGCGCAAATCTGCTGGTGATTCACAAAGCTGCCGCCCGAGAAGCTGGCTCCATCCTGAGGAGCGTGTCGCTTGTCGATCCACTGCCAGTGAAAGAGGTAGAAAGACTAATTGACCGCGCAGGCTGGACGGTTATGCGAATCTCTTGAGGTGCGGCGAATTGAGATCCGATCAGACGTTTTGGCCCTCCGGATCTGTCTCTATAGGTATTGCGATGAAAGCGCTCGTGGGAATGATCGATTCTCAGCCTTGCGAGACTCTGCGGCGCGCGAAGCGATGGGATGACTTGCGCCAATTGTTGTCCGCCTGCGATCAAGGCGAGCGTACCTTGGTGGTCAGCACATTGATGCGCGCGCTAGCATGGCTCGCGCTCCTCGAGTTGTCTCCCAAACGTTGCCGGTTGGCGATAACACGGGCCCATTCCCTGACACGGTTTAGCCGCGTGAGTTCGTTCACCGCCGAAAGGAAGCGCCCATGAGCGAGAACCGCCGCATCCGCGTATTCGTTTCCTCCACCTTCCGCGACATGGTAGAGGAGCGCAACGAGCTGATGACCCAGACCTGGCCGGAGTTGCGGCGCTTCTGCCGCGAGCGGCAGGTCGAACTGGTCGAGGTGGACCTGCGCTGGGGCATCGCCGAGGAGCAGAGTACGCGCAAGGAGACCCTCAAGCTCTGCCTCGACGAGATTCGCGCCTGTCGCCCATTCTTCATCGGATTGCTGGGCGAGCGCTATGGCTGGGCGCCGGGTGCTGACGCCTTCACCGCCGACCTCAAGGAAGAGCAGCAGTGGCTCCGCGGTCTCGGCGGCAAGAGCGTCACGGAACTCGAGATTCTCCATGGTGTACTCAACAACCCGGAGATGGCAGGCCGCGCGTATTTTTACTTCCGCGACCCCGCCTACGCCCAGGCGCACGGCTCGGATTTTCTCCCGGAAGATGGCGAGGCCGTCGGCAAGCAGACTGAACTGAAGGAGACCATCCGCCGCGCCTGCGCCGAAAAACGCATTCCCCTGCGCGAGAACTATGCCGATTCGCGCACAGTGGCCGCGCTCGTCCTCGAAGATCTCAAGGCCGCCATCGAGGAGCAGTTCCCCATTGAAGAGATCCCCGACCCGCTCACCCGCGAGGCGCGCGATCACGAGGCCTTTGCTGAAACCCGGCGCCGCACCTATATCGGCCGGCCAGAGTATATTGCCCGGCTCGACAGCCATGCGGAAAGCGACGGGGGACCGCTGGTCCTCGCCGGCGACTCCGGCAGCGGCAAGTCGGCGCTGATGGCAAACTGGGTCGAGCACTGGCGCACCGTGCACCCCAACGACTTCTTCTTCCAGCACTACATCGGCGGCACGCCCGACAGCGCCAGCCACTGGAGCCTGATGGCCCGGCTCATCGCAGAGATCAAGCGCTGGACCGGCGATCCGGAAGACGCGCCGCGCTCGCACGACGATCTGCTGCGCGACTTTCCCCTTTGGCTGGCCAGGGCGCGCTGCAAGTCCGAGTACGACGGCGTCCGCTGCATACTGGTGCTCGACGCGCTCAACCAGCTTGAGGATCACGATTACGCCCGGCTGCTTGGCTGGCTGCCCTCGCATCCTTTCGCAGGCGGACTGAGGCTTGTGGTTTCCACACTGCCAGGCGAGACGATGGACGCCGTCATGCAGCGCGGCTGGGAGTCGCTCCGCGTCGAGCCGCTCACACACGATGAGCGCCGCCGCATGGTCGAGCACTATCTCGCGCGCTTCGGCAAGAAGCTGGATTCAGTACGCCTTGACCGTCTCGCAACAGCGCCCGCCGCAGCCAACCCGCTTTACTTGAAGATTCTGCTCGACGAGTTGCGCGTCACCGGCACCCACGACCGGCTCGACGAGCGCCTCAACGATTATCTTTCCGCACCGGACATTCCGACGCTGCTCCAACAAGTGCTGGAACGTTACCAGCGCGATTACGAGCGCGACCGGCCCGGCTTGGTAAGCGAGTCGCTCGGGTTGATTTGGGCCGCGCGGCGGGGACTCAGCGAGCCCGAGCTGTTGCGCTTGCTCAAACCCGCTGACAAGGAAAGATTGCCGCAGGCTGTCTGGTCTCCGTTGCGCGCAGCGCTGGAAGAAGGCTTGGTTGCTCGCGGTGGAATCCTCAACTTCGCCCACGACTTCCTACGCTCTGCGGTTGAACTGGCCTTTCTGGGCGAGAACAGACTTCGTGAATTGCGCATGCGCATGGTGGACTATTTTGCCGCTGTTCCTGAACCGAGTGATCGGAAGTTGGATGAGCTGCCGAGACTGTATTGCGAGCTCAAGAAATGGGAGGACTTAAAAACCCTCGTCGCGGACATTCCGACATTTCTTCATCTACGTTCCACTGAACAGAGGCAAGTGGAGCTTCATCAATACTGGGCTCGCCTTAACCCGTTTTTCGACGCTGGAGTAGTCTATCGCGACGCCGTGAGAGCACTGGCTCCAACCCAAGGTGAGGGACTGGACATGCCTGAGCTGTTGAGTCAAGTAGGTAATTTCCATAATGAACGCGGTGATAAAAGCAGCGCCGAATCGTTTTACTTGCAAGCCCTGCAATTAGTGGACCCGTCAGATCAAGCGAGTGATTTGGAACGCGCCGCGACGGCTAACAATCTCGGCTGCTTTTATGTTGCTTCGGGCCGTCTGAAAGAGGCTGAGCCGCTGCTGCGAAATGCCCTTGACATCAGTGAACACTATTCGCGCGGTCAATTGAACCACGCTAAGGCACTTGGCAATCTCGGCCAGTTACTCCTGTCTCTTAAGAGATCCCAAGAAGCAGAACCGCTTTTGAGAAAAGAACTATCAATTAAAGAGGCGCGTCTCGGTTCGATGCATCCCGGTATTGCAACGACCCTCAACAGCCTCGCTTTGGCTCTTATCTATGCTGGAAGCCACTCAGAGGCGGAGTCCTTCTTAAGGCGAGCATGTGCAATTCAGGAGGCAAACGGGGGCGAGAACAATCCGGACGTCGCAACTGCTCTACACAATCTTGGCGCGTACCTCGCTGCCACAGGCAGGATCGGCGAGGCGCATTCATTATTCGAACGTGGCTCCTACATCGTTAAGAACATATTCGGCGCCGATAGTCCCCAACAAGCTCCATTCCTTCAGGGACTGCAGTATGTGCGCGAAGAGAGCCGCGAGAAGCAAGATACTGAGTCTGTTCTTCGCGAGGAGCTCAGGAGGAAGGAGATGGAGTACGGTGCTACACACCATGAGGTTGCCTCGACTCTCCTTCAGTTGGCCAAAGTCTTCGCTGACCGCGGACGCGAATCTGAAGTCGAAGCTCTTCTTTCACGGACGCTTTCGATTATCGAAGCGGATGATGGTTGCGATAATACGGCGCTTTCACTACTGACTCACAATTTTGCCACGGTACTCTATGGTTTGAGTCGATTGACTCGATCCGATCCGCTTTGGGTGCAGTTGCTCAATCTCGTGGACACCAAGAAGAGGCTGCCAGCTGATGAAATTGCGCTGGAGTTTTACGCGCTAGCAGAGGTAATGCGCAAGGAGTCACGGCCGTCTGAGGCCGAGCCCTTATATAGGCGCGCCATCGCGATCCTCGATGGCGGCAATGGAGAGGGTGATTCGAACTTGGCAACATGCTTGCACGGACTGGCACTTTCTTTACAGCGAATGGATCGCTTAGGCGAGGCCGAAGACTCCTTTAAAAAGGCTATCGCCAAGTTTAGGGTGACCGTGGGTGATCGTCAGCCTCAAGTAGCCGCAGCACTGAGCGGGCTCGGGCTGTTGCTCCTGTACAACAATCGAAGTCAAGAAGCGGAGCCGATTCTTCTGAATGCATTGGCGATTCAAAGGGAAGTCCACGGCGATGAGCATCCGGATACCGCATCCGCGATCAACAATCTTGGGATGTTATACGCCGCAATGAAGCGCTTCTCGGAGGCAGCGGAACTCTTTGAGCGGTCTTTGAGTATTCTTGGTCCCTTTATTAAGCGCCGAGAGTGCCCTGAACTCCAGGCCAGGACAACGATCAGCAACTATTCAAAGACTCTTGAGTTGTTGGGAATGTCTGATGCAGAGATCAACGCAAAAATCCACAACCTTTTGCCATGAGAGGGCAAAACGACATATAACACAGAGCAGAAGACAGGAGTCAACCATGTTTGAAATTGCAATTATCAAGAAGGTTCAAGAGGTGCGGGAGCACATTTCAAGGGGTGAACATCGGCAGGCAGTTGAGGCAGTTGATTATCTCGCCTCCCGGTATTCAGAGCGGAAGAATCTCATGTCTGCACCGGAGATGCTTGAATTCACAGGGTGCATCGCGGATCTGTATTCACGACTCGATGAATCTGCCAAGGAAGTGCCATTCTGGGAGGATCTTTGCAGGATGGCAGATAACGATCTTGCTGAACTAGCCTGCATTATTCACGAAGGCCCTTCGAGAGACGTTTTTGGCGGTATGAGAGGGCGGGAGTCGGAGGCTGCAGCGTGAGGTTGTTGTTTTCGATCTGTTGGCGGGGTTTGTGGGGATGC
>Ga0181520_10006691_pt1 | contig 17467 bp, 10 predicted proteins | sample PEATcosm2014_Bin_29_FD_132451 | JGI IMG/M metagenome (GOLD analysis project Ga0181520, IMG submission 132451) | Peatland microbial communities from MTU Mesocosm Facility, Houghton, MI, USA - PEATcosm2014_Bin02_30_metaG | ecosystem: Environmental > Terrestrial > Soil > Wetlands > Peat | place... | reverse complement strand
GAGAGACAGCGACCCAGGGTCACCGGGAAACGCGTATCCCGGTAACAGTCCTGCCTCCGCCAGAACGGAAGGCAGGTAGGCGTGTTTGTGGTCCTCGCGCAGCTTCTGGGCCAGGCGCCGATAGGATGATTCCGTGAACTCTTCGGCCCGATTCAAGCCGACCTGATGCCCCAAGTCGCTCATGCGACGCACCGCGTCCGCAATCAGCTCTCCACGCTGTAACAGGGCATCTCGCACCTTGCGGGGAAACGCTGCCGTCACACTCTGAAGCCACGCACCGGTGACTCCGGCGACACTGCCGAAAATGCTCTCCGCGCGTGCCGCCGCGCCTGCCGCAGCCTGTTCCAGACGCCGCACAAGATCGCTGACATTGGATTCGATCAGCTCACCCCGGTCCGTCAGCATCGGCTCCAGATTGTTCGAATACTCCAGTGCCGCTTCTTCCAACACGAGACTGTCGACGTGCCTCTCCATGGCGGCGAGGTTGTCCAAGTTGAAGCGAGGCGGCGGAATGGCGCCACTGATTACTTCGTCGGGGTGATCAAAGAAGTAGCCATCGTGCGGTGTACCGCGAGCAAATCCGGCGATGATTCCGGTCCGGGTTTCACGACCGGTACGGCCGGCGCGCTGTGCATAATTGGCGGGGCTCGGCGGGACGTTGCGCATCGCGACGCCCTCCAGATCGCCGATGTTCACGCCGAGTTCGAGTGTCGGAGTGCAGACCAGCACGTTCGGGCGCGGCGGGTTCTGCTTGAAGCCCTCTTCTGCTTTGAGCCGCTCTTCTTCCGTAACCGCAGCCGAATGCTCTCCCGCCAGCAGCATAGGGGCAAACGATTCGGCGATCAGCCTGGCGTTCAGGTTGCCTTCGGCAACGGGACCCGCATACGGCAACATCGTGCCGGAACATCGCGGCCTGGCGCAGCCGGAGTTTGGTCTGCCGTTAGCTTCTATGCGTCCGCAGACGCCGCACCGGGTGAAACTGCTAGCGACGGATGCCTCCAGGGCATCGTGGCGCAGCAGGATTCCCTCCGCTTCCTGCGCGTTGCGCCCGATCCTGCCGCGGACCAGAAACCGGCCGCCGTCCAGCATCCACTGCACCGCTGCATCAATCGATTGCTCGGTCGCTTGGTTGTCGAGCGTTTGCCGCCAGATGCTCTGCGGCCCCGCCGGCATGCCAGTCCGGTTCCAGCAACTGAACAGTTTGTAGGTCTGCTTGAGGTCGGATGACTGCCCCTCTTCCCGATAGGCCACGGGGATGCCAACTTCCCGCCCGGGCGTGATGTTATACTCCCGCGCCATCTGGTCATTGCCGCGCAGATAGCGCTGCATCGCCTCGTGCGCGATGGCGCGCCGGGTCCGAAATAGATCCAGCAGCCGCTTCACCCCGAGGCAAGCCTGGTCGAAATCCAGTTTTTGATCGCGCACGATCCGCGCGAAATCGTCGCCGTGCAGTTCTTCGTCGAGTTGGGAGTAACCAATCTCCACCAGCCCCAACCGTTCGAGACTCTGGCGAACGTTCGGAGCAATTACGAACTCGTGCAGCAGGTCGCCATCCAGCGTGTGCCGGCGCCTTTCCCGCTCATCCCGAGAGCAGCGTGCCGTGAAATCGCCCGCCTCGACGTATTTCTGGTAGACCCGCTCCTCCAACCACCGCAGATCGTGAGGCGCCGGCGAGGCCTCCAGGGCGGAGTGAATGAAGCGCCGCAGACGGAGCAACCGTTCCGCTCCCTGAATGAAGCGCGCCTGGTGAGCGGCATCCTGCCGGCTATCGGTGAAGATCAGCAGCTTGCGCCGTTCGGGAGGCAGTTCGCGCAGCAGCGTGCGGGCGACGTGAGTCAGAGCAGAGGAATTGCCCAGGCTAACCGGCGTGATGACGTCGAAGCGACCATACCGGCTGCGACAGACCGGGCAATTGGTTCCGCGGCCCTGGAGCAGCCGAACGGGACGCAGCGGCGGTTCACATCCGCAAGCCCGGTCGTTGGGATCCGAAGTCAACACTAGGCACTGCGGGCAAAGCCAGTGCGTGGCATCCGGAGTTGTCGGAACCGCTTCGCCATCCGGCTCCGCCGCCTCACCCTCGTCGCCTTCCTCGGGCGAGTCTTCCGGGTCGACTTCCACGGTACCCGCCGGATCGTAAACGAAAGTCGTACCCTTGGTCGAGCGGCGGCCGAGCCAAGGCGCCACTGCGGTCGCTGCTCCGGCATAATCCTCTTCGCGCCCGACAAAGAAGTCCCATCCACAAGTGCGGCAAAGTGCCAGCGGCAGCGACTGGCAGCCGCAGGCGTCGCACGTTCCAACTCCCATATCGACAAGCTTTCCGCATGATGGATTGGTGCAACGCCAGAAACGCGCCAGTCCTCTCAAGAAGCGGTGGACACGCGGGCGCAGGCGCAATGGGTGGTTGAGATCCAGGCAAGGCCCGACCAGCAGCGCCGCTTGTGCCTCCCGAGCCAGGGCCTCGGACGCCACGCCGGCGCGCTCAGGACGCTCTGCCAGCATCTCCACCACCCCGGAAATCGGTTGCGGGTCCTTCAGCCAGTCCAACAGCAGATAAGGCAGCGCCGTCGATGCCCAGCAAGCTTCCAAACTGGCGGCATTGGAACTGGTCAGCTTGCGCGCCAGGGCCAGCACGCTCTCGGGTTCACCAGGCAAGAAGACGTCCAGATCTTCCTGTGAAACATCGGGCGGCGGGGCCAGCGTCAGGCCTGCGGGAAGCGCCGGGGCGGCGGTCCGCTCTCGAATGACGGACTCCGGCGGCGTTGGCTGTCCCGTCAGCCGCGCAAAAAACTCCGCTACACCCGTGCGCGGATCGCCGTCCCCCGATTGCAGCGTGGCCGACGTGCCGATGAAAAGCGGACTGGCTTCGCCCAAGGCCGCTCGCAACCGCCGCACCAAGCAGGCAACGTCCGTGCCCAGCGCCCCCTTGTAAGTGTGAACCTCGTCGAGCACAATGAACCGCACAACGTGATTGTGAAATAGCGCGCGCCCGTCTCCCCGCAGCAGCAGGTACTCGAGCATCCGGTAGTTGGTCAACAGGATATCCGGCGGATGCGCGCGGAACTCGGATCGCATGAGCCGCTCATTCTCAGGAATGCCCTCCGGGCGCTGGCCCCACTGCCGCGTCTCGCCCGTGTATACCCCAAAGCTGACGGTGGTCCCGGCAAGCAGCTTGCGGATACGGTCGCGCTGATCGTTCGCCAGTGCGTTCATCGGGTAGACCAGAATTGCCTTCAACGTGTCGGCCGCCGCTACACGCAGGCAGTGATCGATGATCGGCATCAGGAAGGCTTCCGTCTTGCCTGATCCCGTACCAGTGGCAACCACCGTTGGCAACCCGGCCAGGATGCGCCGGACCGCTTCACCTTGGTGCGCGTACGGAGTTTCCGCGATGGCGCCGAATCGCTCTCGCGTCTCCGGCAGCAGCCCGGTAAGAGCAAGGGCCTCTTCGTAAGGCAGCGCCAGGGAGACGAACGGTTCCCTGGTGAGGAATCCTTCGCGCTCGACGGCGGCGCGGAAGTCCCGCTTCAGCCGTTCCTGCCGCGGAGCGAAGGTGGTCGTCAGAAGTTGCAGGTAATCGGTGCGGAGTTGTTCGGCGATGCGCAGCGGATTCATATGTCCTGGCCAGCCGGTCGCGCGGCGTTCTGGTGGTGGCGGAGATCGCGCTGGCGGTGATGCTGGCCCTCGCGGCGGGTCTGGTCATCAAGAGCTTCGGCCGCCTGACCAGGGTCGATCCCGGCTTCGCTGCGGATCGTGTATTGACCTTGAACGCCGAGATCGGCGGCCCGGCCTACGCGAAAGGCCCCGCCCAGATCGAGTTCTGGCGGCGCCTTCTCGACGAGGCGTCGGCTAAGGGGTCCGTCGCCAGTATCGGCATGGCCAGTTTCCTCCCGATGACCGATAACGACACCGAGAACGGTTATGCGGTGGAGGGCCGTCCCCAGCCCAGAAACAGCGGTGAACGCCCGTACGCGGACCTTTTTGTGATTGGCGGCGACTATTTCGGGACCATGGGCATCCAGCTTCTTCGCGGCCGCGCTTTCGCTCCAACGGATAACGGCACGGCTCCCCCGGTGGCAATTATCGACGAGGAATTTGCTCGCAAGAACTTCCCCCATGACGACCCGCTCCGGTACCGGATCAACTACAACGACAGGCTCTGCCAGATTGTCGGCGAGGTGCGCCACGTGAGAGATTTCGGCCTCAACGGAACGTCGCGCGAACAGTTCTATTTTCCGTGGGAGCAAACCCCTTGGACGTTCATGACGATCACGGTGAGGCCCGCGGCAGACACCGCCAGCGCAATCGCAGCGGTTCGCGACACGGTCCGCGGCATCGATGCCGGCGTTCCGGTATTCGAGGTCCGCCCGATGTCGAGTTGGGTCAGCGACTCCACTTGGCGCCAGCGCCTGGGCATGGTTTTGTTGGCTGTCTTCTCGGGCGTAGCTCTGGTGCTGGCCAGCATCGGGGTCTATGGCGTCATGGCATATTCGGTGGCGCAGCAGACGCAGGAAATCGGCATCCGTCTGGCCCTCGGCGCCACCCGCGCGCTGGTAGTGCGCATGGTGTTGCGGCGGGCGTTGCTTTTGACCGTCACCGGCGTGACAATCGGCGTCGCCGCCGCGCTTCCACTCGCCGGGCTGCTCGGCTCACTGCTGTTCGAGGTGCCACCCTCCGATCCCGCCGTATTCAGCACGGTCGCATCATTATTGATTTTCGTCGGCGTCCTCGCCGGCGTGGTCCCCGCCCTGCGCGCGGCGAACACGGACCCTCTGCAGGCGATTCGCAGCCAGTAGATCCGATTCATGACCTCGACGCCCCGGATCAGCACACGCCCGACAACGCGCCGCGACACTCGGAGCCCACGCTTCGAGCCTGCTTCAGCGCGCGGGAATCAGTTTGGTGTGCCGCCCGCGAAAAGCGGAACTTGCCTACCGATATCACCACATATCCGGGGCGTAGAACGCCTAGCCTTAGTGCTTCACAACCTGCCCGTCCTTCATGACGAAGGCGACCCGCTCTAGGACGGTGACGTCCGCCAGCGGGTCGCCGTCTACCGCGATCAAGTCGGCGAACTTGCCCACTTCCAACGTGCCCACCCGATCCGTCCAGCCCAGTAAGTCCGCGGCATTAATGGTGGCCGCTTGAATGGCCTGGAGCGGCGTCAGCCCGAGCCGCGTCATGGCCGCGAACTCGTGCGCGTTCAAGCCGTGCGGATACACGGCTGCGTCTGTGCCGAACGCCACCTTGACTCCAGATCGCATTGCCGAGCCGACGTTCTTGCCCGCCAGCCCCATCACTACCCGTGCCTTTTCCAGCACGCCTGGCGTCATGCCGAGCTGGCTGGCGTGTTCCGGAAACCACTCCAGCAAGTACAGCGTGGGAACCAGGTAGGTGCCGCGCTCCTTCATCAGGCGAATGCACTCCTCGTCGATATAGGTGCCGTGCTCGATGGAATCCACTCCCGCCAGCACGGCGTTGCGAATCCCCAAGGCGCCGTGTGCATGGGCCGCGACCTTCCGTCCCAGGCCATGCGCCGTCTCCACGATGGCGCGCATCTCCTCGGGGGAATACTGCTCCAGTCTCGGATCGTCGCCTTCGGACAACACACCACCGGTGGCCATGAACTTAATCACGTCAGCGCCGAATTTGATGTTTTCCCGAACCTTCGCCGTCACGCCGGCAACGCCATCGGCTACGCCGTCGCTGGCCGCGTGAAACTGTGGCGCCAGGAAATTCTGGTCGAAATGCCCGCCGGTGATGCTCAGCGCCGGCCCGGAAGGCACAACGCGCGGCCCGGGCACGTCCCCGGCGTTGATGGCGTCGCGCAGGGCGATGTCCGAGTAGCCGTGGGCTGCAAGATTGCGCACCGTGGTGAAGCCCGCCTCCAGAGTCACGCGCGCATTGCGAGCCCCGAGCAGCGCTTCGCGCGGCACGGACATGTGCAGCCCCGCTGGCCCGATCAGGTTGGGGGAAAACGTCAGGTGCGTGTGGCAGTCGATCAAACCCGGCAGCACTGTCTGGTTGCCCAGGTCGATGACGTGTGCTCCGCCGGGCAACTTCGCCTCCAGTTCCTGTGTGCCGCCCACCGCGAGAATGCGCCCGCCTTCAACCAGAATCGTCTGCCGGGTCAGGTATTGGCCAGTGTGGACGTCGAGAATCCGGCCGGCCTTGATCGCCAGCGTCGGCGTCTGTGCCTGGGCAAGTAGACAGCCCAGGATCTGGTAGCAGACGACAGACCAGACCCGGGAGCGGCGTCCGGGCATTTTGGCCACCGCTGAGTGCATCTGATCTGCCGGGACAGCCCGCGCTACAGGCGCGGCCTTGCTGTAGCCATCCCCCGGCTCTAAGCGCAACCAGGAACTGCAGGGACCTAAGCTGGTCAGCATTTTGGATTTCTCCTCTTCTCCAGGGCCCACGCTGAAGCCGCAGCCTCGCGGCCTAATCACGGGATTTCGGTTGTTGCTTCAGATTGTCAATGAGTATATCCGAAGTGGCTCAGGTCGATACTGGCCCAGCTAAATCTGGCCTTGCTAAATCGGCGCTCACAATCGTCCGAGTCACGAGGCTGACGCCCTGCGCCAGTTTGGCTTGATGCCCCCGGCCACTCCGAGGATGTAGCCGTAGTTCATTGCGAAACCACCACCGGCATTCTTAACCCGATCGATGCGATCGGCGCAGTGGTGGAACGCGCGGGCGCGGCCTACATGGTCGATGCCATGAGCAGCTTCGGCGCAATCCCGCTGGATCTCGCCGCGGCCCGCATCGATTTCCTGATTTCGTCGGCGAACAAGTGCATCGAAGGCGTTCCCGGTTTCGGATTCGTGCTGGCGCGGCGCCTCATAGTGCTCTCCTTCCAACGAGTGTATCAACGCTGCGCTGGTTTGCATACTCAGCGCGAATCCCTGCCAGCCGCCGGGTCGCGATGCTCGGGGGCGTAGCCGGTCCAAATGTACAGCGGGTCGATGCCCAGCCGCTCTGACAGGGTATAGGCTGCGAACGCCGTACCGCGCGGGTTCGACCCGACCAGCCACACGGCACCTCCGGCTGTGACGATGCGGTAGCTCTCCCATTGACCCTCAATGGCGGCGGCATCGATAACGGCCGGCGTCTCCCCGTGACCCAGTGTCACGAGCCGAATGCCGACGCGATCCGGGCTGGGCGACTTCACTACCGGAGGTTTATAACCGCTGATCCTTTCGATGTCGCACGCCAGGAACTCGGCGGCCTGGTGCACGGCGGAGTTCTCGTCGTCGCTCACGACGATTTCGCCGGCATGATTCTCGCCAGCGAGGATCACGTCGCCTTGGGCAGGTGGCCCCGTCTGAACCCACGACCCGCGAAGGGTGGTGGTCCAGGGAGCGGTCTGAGCACACGCCAAGCTGGTGGCGCACAGAGCCAGGAGGAAACAGGGGATGGTGCGAACTCGTCGTAGAGTCATGGAAGCTTCCGCAGGCTCTCGACATCTGCAGTTCAGTTCGAGAAGCGAGCTAAAACAACCTTATACCGATGCTTCACCCGTGCCAGTGGGCAGCCTTCAGAGTCTGCGCAGGACAAAGTAAGGCTGGTTCGCCAGACTCGCTGTGAATCCAGGGTACAACCACGCCTTATCCGGCTCCTCCCTGAACTCGAAATAGTATTGCAGCGGATAGGGCGAATCGGTATAGCCGTCAGGAATGCTCGCCCGGCATACGCCGTCCGCAATTTCCATGGCGGCGCTCTCATAGCACTCCATCTGATTCACGTGACGGTAATACAATAGCGCCGACTCGATCCTGCGCCCGCTCTCCACGACGACCTCAATGGCTGCCGGCTCCTTCGGCCGGAAGCCCGCGGGCGGTTGGTGTTTACATGCGGCCGGCTCGCGCCGCGGCCGCCCCAGCACTTCCGCGATGGCCGCGGCTACCCGAGTTTCACCGGCTGTCTTGGCGGATGAGAGCAATGAAAGCCGCTGCTCTATCCTAGCGATATCCTCGTCAATCGCCGGAAGCCGCTCCAGCCATTGGCCCCGCTCCGAAGCTCTGTCGCTCGACGACAGATCGGCCGCATAGACTCCCTTAGCCTGATCGGCGACCTGCGCCCACATGGTTCGTGCCGTGCGATAGGCCTTCAGCGCTTCTTCGAGCGCCCGGCGGTCACCGGTGCGTTCGTGAATCGCGTACAGCACGCCGCTGCGAAACTTGGCGGCGAAGAAACGGCCCAGTCCCGCCTGCATTTGCACGTCGATCGCCAGCCGCCGCAAGTCCACCGGCTGGGGTTTGCCGGCACGCAGCAAGTCGTTCACCGCGCCGTCGGCGAAGTCCTCCAACCACCATGCCACTTCGACCGGCGAATACTTGGCGCTCCGTTCTCCCTTGAGCAGCTCCTCCGCGAAATCGCCGATGCGGGAAAAAAGTTGCGGGTCCAGCGGGCTCACGTTCTGAAACGTTTTGGGCGAGGGCGTATCGCCGTAAGGATTGTATTGCGGTTCGCCAGCCATGGCCTGGTTCCAGTAGATCTCCGGCCAGTATGCATCGCACGCCGCCGAGGGCAAATGCGCGGTAGTCACGATGGGCAGGATGCGGCTGGCGCGTGCCAGTGCGGATGCCCAGGGTCTGGCCGCGGAGCCGCCGCCGAACTCGCGAAGCCAGACTTCGGCATCGGTTTCGGGGTTGTACATCAGGCGTCCCCAGACCCGGTACCAATATGTGTACTTATCCCAATCCCATCGCGGCTCCAGGCGAGGATCGGTATACCCGACGCGGCTGCCGCGCACGCCGGTCCCACGGCGGCCACGGCAGGTGAGCGGCTCCATCAGGTCCGCGCCCGTCGAGCCGCAGAATTGAAACATCCGCGAGTAGGCCGCTGCCGCGCCGGGGTCGCCCCACAGCAGGAGCCGCTGGGTTCCCGAGAACACGCGGTGCCGAATCGTGTACTGACGATCATCGCGCAGCAGGTCGGCATATCCATAACGCGTGGCGATGCGCGCGCCCTCGCTGAGAGTCATCAGGCCGGCCCCCGAGCGCCCCGCCACGGGCATCTCCAACTCGCGAATGGCCGCCTGGTGATACGGCATGCCGAGGTGTTCCGCCCAGTATTTCGGAGACACGTTGACCGGCATCCCGGTGGCCAGTGCGGCATCGATCATGGTGGTGTCGATGCCCTTGGCGTGCAGATCGATTTCGACTCTGCGCCCGCAGCGTTTGACGCCATCGAAGACGGTTTTCCAGAAGTCGTAACTTCCCTCGGCGATGCCGCTCTCGCCGTGAATTCGCAGCGCCACCGCGGAGATGGCTGGACAGGCTTGCAACACCGCCGTCAGGGCGTCGCGGCAGTAGGGGCCGTGCGTTTCGGCTGTGAGTCCTTCAATCGTGTTTTGCGCGCGCGGGCTGCCGGGCCAGCGGTATCCATGCATCCAGATCCCCAACTGAAACGCCAGCCCGCGCGCGACGGTCTGTTCGCCGATGAACCGCAGCGTCTCCAGGTTGCGGTCGCGCTCGGCGTCGGATAGATTCGTCGCGCGCACGCCGTAACCCGGCACGGACAGCAGAAACGGATAGAGGAACAGGAAATAAGAGTCCGCGATGTTCTTCAGGCTGTCGTAGCCGAGCCCAAAGGCCAGGTGAAACCGGTTGAAGCGCTGTGTCGCCAGCATGGTCAGGTAGCGCGGCCACATTTCGCGATCGTAGAACCAGGGCTTGTCGAGCGTTTCGCTGGTGAACTGCCGCATCACGCTGCGCACCGTGTTAGCGGGGCGTTCCAGAATCGGCGTGTCGATCTTGACCGCCGTGTGCGGCGCCGGCCCCAAACGCACGCGGTCGGCCAATTCGAGAAGTGCGTAGACCAACCCTCGGGCATCCGCGCCACACGCCAGAAGGGCCGGGACTCCCGCAATCGTCGTGCTCAGCAAAGCCAGGCTCTCCGGCGTGTTCGGCGTGGAAATGCCCGCGCCCTTCAGCGCCGCCGCGGCCAACGGCGCGGCGCTGCCCGAAACGACGATCGAGATCTCACCGCCGCGCGCTTGCTGAGGTCGCTCGCAACGGCGGGCCGTCACGCCGGCACCGGCGAGGGCTTGTTGCAACTCCCCGGCCGCCCATTGAACCGGCGCGGCCGAGGCAACCGCGTCCGCGGGATCGAGCGCCAGCCAAATGGTGCCCTGAGAAAACTGCGCGGAAACCAGCGGCCCGCAGGCAAGGGCGCCACCGGCGAGACCCGCCCGGCGGAGGAAGTTCCGCCTGTCTATGGAAACTCGATCGTTCATGTTAGCCCGACTGTCCTTGGGTCGGCGAGATTCTCGCTCCCGATATTCGAAGTAGTCGACTCGACCTCCACCCACAGATGCACGCGGAATCGAAACAGATCAATGCCGACTGAAATGGTATCATGGGCCTTCTCGCGGGACGAAAAACATGATACCGGGTAGAAGATCATTACTGTCGGCGTGCACACTTGGCTTCACGATGTCGATCGCGGCTGGCCTTGGCCTGGCGCAGACGCGCGACCTTGGCCTCTTCACCGATGAGGGAAGCGTCGGACAGACACCGCCCGGATGTAAGGCGAGTTACGACGCGGGGAAGGGCGAATACCGGATTACCGGCGGCGGCGCCAATATGTGGAATGCCGTCGATGCCTTCTACTTCGTCTGGAAGAAGGTGTCAGGCGATGTGACTCTCTCGGCCGACGTGCAATGGGTCGGCACCAGCGCCGTGGGACACCGGAAGGCAGCGCTCATGGTCCGGCAGTCTCTCGATCCTGGTTCGGCCTATGCGGATGCGGTATCCCATGGCGATGGACTTACCTCGCTGCAATTTCGCGGCGCGCCAAATGAACAGACGTATCAGGTCATCACACATGTCGACGGACCGGCGCGCTTGCGCATCGTGAGGGCGGGGAGCCGGTACACCATGTACGCCGGAAAACCAAACGAGGAGCTGAAGATGGTGGGTCCCGTTGAGTATGTAAGCCTTCCCGACTCCGTCTATGTTGGTTTGGCGGTCTGTTCGCACGTAGCCACTACAGTGGAAACGGCGATATTCTCAAACGTGAAGCTGGAACCAGGGGCAGTGGCGAAATAGATGTGCTTCGTTTAAAGGAGAGGTCATCCATGTGGCTTAGAGCATCTTGCTGGTTGGCGGTTGCAGTGACGTTTTCCGCTCAGGCGGCGCAGCGGCCGCGAATAGTCGGCATCGCCAACATCGCCGTTAAGGTGGACAATCTCGACGAAGCTCGAAAGTTCTATTCGGGCGTTGTCGGCATGGCGGAGGCTTTCAAGACCAGCTATACCACAGTTACCGGTGATCTCGCCTGCTTCAAAGTCAACGATCGCCAGTATGTGGAAGTCTCCCCGACTCTCAAGAGTGAGACGGAAGACCGGCTCATCCGGATCGGCTTCGAGACCGGCGATGCCCGCGGGCTGCGCGATTATCTGGCAAGCAAGGGCGTCCAGGTGCCGGTCACTGTGGGCAAAGATGCGAACGGCAACCGGAGCTTCGAGGTGACGGACCCGGACGGCCACTCGGTGCAATTCGTCGAGTACCTGCCAGGCTCCATCCACAGCCGCAATTTCGGCAAGTATCTATCCGACAAGCGCCTTTCAGACCACATACTACACGTGGGCGTTCGCGTGGTCGACCCGGCAAAGGCCGACGGCCTCTACAAAGACATCCTTGGATTCCGTCTGCAGTGGAAAGGTGGACGGAGGGGAGATCGCCCCGAGTGGATTTCGATGATGGTCCCCGACGGATACGATTGGGTGGAGTATATGGTGGCCGAAACCACGCCTTCTCCGCGGGAGCTTGGCGTGCTGAATCACTATGCGCTGGATACGCTGGATGTGCAGAAGGTGTACAGGACGGTGGTCGAACGCGGCTACAAACCGCCGAGCGAGCCGGCGATCGCCGTTGACGGGCGCTGGCTCTTGCAACTATACGATGCTAACTACACGCGCACGGAGATCATGATCCGCAAGCCGGTTCGGACTCCGTGCTGTTCGCCGAATCTGGACGATTTCAAGCAGTGAGAACCGCGGCGCGGGGAAGGATGGGGTGACAGGCCCACGTAGCCTGGCAAATGCGCACCTGCCTCGGCAGTTCGCATATCCTTCTTGGAAGAGCAGCCAGAGGCAGTGCACCAGGCTAGCGTGCAGAGGATAGAACTATGAGTGAGGCACAGAAGAGCGACGGAACGGAGATGGACCCGCTATGTTGTCAATGCAGCCGATCGGGTATGTAATAAGCCCTTACAGGGATACTCAGGATGTTCCGAAGGGGTTAGGCGCGAAGCACGAGGCGGAAGGGGCTCTTGAGATACGGGCAGAATTTGAGCCTGGCCTCAAGGATATCGAAGGCTTTTCTCACTTGTTCGTCATCTGGGCATTCCATCGCTCCGAAGGATGCGATCTCGTGGGAACGCCGCCGAACGACAATCGGGCGCACGGTGTGTTCGCGACTCGCTCACCGCGACGCCCGAATCCGATCGGGTTAACTGTGGTCGAACTTTTGTGCCGGGAGGGTCCGGTCCTCCGCGTCCGTGGTATCGACATGCTCGATGGAACGCCGATTCTCGACATCAAGCCCTTTCTCTCAAACGTTCCCCAGGAACGGCTGCGGCGCGGGTGGCTCGCGGAGGCCGAAGCGCGTGCCGCAGAGAGGTGAATCAATGACAGACTATAGGGGCGTCTGGAGAGTGGCGCCCTTATGTCCAGGACCTCGCACTGAAGGATGCTCTATCGGAGCCGATAGGGCTCATTTGGCGCCGGTATCGGGTCGGGAACCTCGGGACCTTCGATGGTGGCGGCGCCCTCGAGTCCCTTGCCGGTTACACTGTGGATGCTGAGGAGCGGCCCAGCCAAGCCTGTAATATTGATGTTGCGGATCTCCGCCTTCTGAACGTTGGCGAGAGAGATCCCTTTAGCACAGGTACCAGTCACGTTGATGAGCGAGAAGCCATCCAGCGGTTTGTTCGGGTGGATGCCGACGCCGTCGGCCAAAACCGCACAATCCGTGACGCGAATGTTGGAGAATCGGAAGTTTCTGAGGGTAGGGATGCCCTCATCGCCGGGTACGGGATCCGGGTCCTGAATGCCGCTGGAGAGCAGGTTGAGGCGGAGAAACCCGCCGCCGGCGCCCGACACGTCCAGGTCATTGGCGGTGATGTCCTCGATGAAAGCGCCGCGGCCGGCGCGGCTCTTGATATACAAAGCGAAAGTTCGGGCCTGTGTGAACTTGCAGTGTTCGATGCGCACGTTGCGAATGCCCCCGGAGGTTTCGCTGCCGATGCCGATGCAGGCGAAGATGGAATCCGCGAAGGTACAGTTGGCGATTTCGATGTCTTCGGAGGTTTTGAGAAGCGTGTAGGCCTCGCTGCCGCGCCCGCTCTTGACGGAGATACAATCGTCACCCGTGGCGATGTCGCAGGCGTCGATTCGCACATGCTTGGAAGAATCGATATCGATACCGTCGCCGTTGCCTCCGCTGCTGCGGATGGTGAGGTTCCGGATCAAAATGTTCTCGCAATAGGTAGTGTGGATAGACCACATCGAGCGGTATTCGGTGGAGAAATCTTTCAGTCGGATGTCGTTGCAGGCGATGAGCTCGATTAAGGAGGGACGCCGCAGCGGGTTCCGGGCATTGGGCCGGCCGGCAAGAGCGGCGTTGCCGGCGATCTTGCCGGGCCCGATGATGCCGATGTGGCTGGCATCAATCGCATAAATCAAACCGGCGTGCCCTTGGATCCATTTGCCTTCCCAGCGAACCTGGGTGACGGGATAGTCGGCAAAGTCGGGGCTCCCGAGGATGTTGGCATCCTCTTCGAAACGCACAATGGTGTTGGATCTGAGGGCGAGGGCACCAGTGAAATAGTTGCCGGCGGGCACGAGCACTTCGCCCCCACCCAACACGGAGCAACGATCGATGGCCTGTTGGATGGCAGCGGTATCTTTGGTAGCCCCGTCCCCGGTTGCGCCGAAGTCGCGAATGTTCAGGATGAGCGCGGGCTTGCGCGGTGCGGGCTCGACGGCCGTCCCCGGTTTTTTCGCCGAATCCGAGTGAACGCGTTCCTGAGCCATGCCCGAGGCGAGTACCGAGGCGGCTGGAAAAGCGGCCAGACCTAGCCCGGCCTTTCTTAAGAAACTTCGGCGCGCGAGATTCTTGTACAACATTCCGGATGCCTTTCAAGACCTTATTGTACAGGTCGTCAGCAGTACCCTCGGTTGAGTCCGGCGGTTGGTGCGGAATAGGGATAACATGACAAACAACACCTTTTTCGAAGAGAGAAACGTCGTGAAACATGGATCAGTCGGGGTCGTGGCCCTTGCCGCCATGGCGGGCGTTCTGTGTGCGCAGGCACCGGCGCCGTCCGCCAGCTCGCGGCCCGACCCGAAGGAAATTCCCGTCCCTGCGATTCGGACCTCGATGCCGCCCATGGCTGGCGCGGATCGGCTTCCCAGCCGCCCTGCGATGCCCGACGTACTGACGATGAACAGCGGCCGGAAGGTCAAAACCGCCGCGCAGTGGAGACAACGGCGCGAGGAGATGAAACGCATCCTGGAATATTATGCCGTCGGGCAGGCCCCTCCCGCGCCGGGAAATGTGAAAGGGCGCGAGGTCATCTCTCAACTCCTGATGAACGGCCAGGTGAAATACCGTCTAGTACATCTGACGTTCGGACCCAAGGAGAGCCTCAGCCTGGGCGGCGCCCCAGGATCTGGACGCGGGGCCTTTGGCGGTCCGCGCACGGCAGAATCCATCGCCCAAAATAATCCGGCGCTGGCCCACGGCTTCGCGTTCGTGACGTTCAACAACAACGATTGCGGTGAAGATACGACGCTCCGCAATCCCGACGGCAGTTGGGCATTCCGAACCACGCGATTCTACCCTGCCTATCCGAACTACGATTGGGGACTCTTGCAGGGCTGGGCATGGGGCGTGTCGCGCATCGTGGATTATCTCGAAACCGACTCTTCCATCGACAACACCAAGCTGATCGTCACCGGAGTGTCGCGAACCGGCAAGTCGGCGTTGTTCGCCGGCGCCTTCGACGAGCGTCTGGCCATGGTCGCTCCGGTTGCCAGTTCGGGCGGGGGCACTCCCGCGTACCGGTTCAGCGGCGCGGAGCGTGGCGGCAAAGAAGGCTTGACCGAGATGATGCGAAAGTATCCAAATTGGTTTTCGCCCCACCTGCACGAGTTCTGGGGGCAGCCGGACAAGCTGCCGTTCGACGAGCACTGGTTGATCGCGCTGGTGGCGCCGCGTCCCTTCCTCGCGCTCGAAGGAACCGACGACCAGAACGTGAACGCCAACGGAGTGCGCCAATCCTGGGTCGGTGCTCAGCCGGCCTACGCTTTGTTCCACGTGGCCGACCGGCTCGGCGTGAGCTGGGCGGATCGTCCGCACGGAATAGTGCAGGGAGATTGGGATGCCTTATTGGCGTTTGCGGACAAATACCTCCTGGGAAAAGCCCTCACGCGACGATTCGATGCATTCCCGGCCGAGTTGTTCCAGGGTCCGTAGGACCTGGTGCTCGCGGGAGTCCTCGAACACCCCTGGCACCTCGCTATCGGAATTCCTGACGGCATCGCTTGGATTCATATTCCGCGCCGCGGCTACCGCCGAAGGAGACGCGTGGTTTGTCCGCGGCGAATCATCTCCACGATTTCGATTTTGTCATTCTCGTCCGGGCCGGAGGGAATGCGCGCACGCCGGAGGAGCACGGGCGTCTCCCGGTCGCCTGCATCGGCCTGTCGGGTAAATGCGACTTGCCTATCGGCGTCTATGACCAGATCCAGAATAGCTCCGACAAGCGACGGCGAATGAGCGCTTCGTCGCGCACCAGCACCGGCCAGAGTTTAGCGTGCGGTCGTGCGCCACGGCGCCACTCTTAGTGGCGGAAATGCCGCACGCCGGTGAAGACCATCGCGGCACCCAGGCGATCCGCGGCGGCGATCACTTCCTGATCGCGCACGCTCCCGCCGGGCTGAATGAAAGCCGTCGCGCCGTTCTTCGCGGCCTCTTCCACGCCATCGGCAAACGGAAAGAACGCGTCGGAGGCGACCACCGTTCCCGCCAGCGGCAGCACCGCTTTCATGGCGCCGATTTTGACCGAATCCACGCGGCTCATCTGCCCCGCCCCCACTCCCGCGGTTTGCCCGGCGCGCGCATAGACAATCGCGTTCGACTTCACGTGCTTGGCCACCACCCAGCCGAACTCCAGCGCGCGCCATTCTTCTTCGGTCGGCGCACGCTTGGTCTTCACCACCGCCGCCGCGCGGTCCATCGTGACGCGGTCCGCCCGCTGCACCAGAAAACCGCCGGTGATCGATTTCACCACGAACCGATCGAGTCCCGGCGCCACTTTCATCAGCCGCAGGTTCTTCCTGGCCGCCAGCACCGCCAGCGCTTCCGGCTCGTAATCCGGCGCGGCCACGGCCTCCACGAACAGCTTCGCCATCTCGCGCGCGGTCTCCACATCCACTATCCGGTTGATGCCCACCACGCTGCCATACGCCGATACCGGATCGCATTCGAGCGCCTTGCGCCACGCCTCCGCCAGCGTCGCCTGCTCGGCGCACCCGCACGGATTGGTGTGTTTGATGATGGCCACGGCAGGCTCCGCGAATTCGAGCGCCAACTGCCATGCCGCGTCCAGATCCACCAGGTTGTTGTACGAGAGCTCCTTGCCCTGCAACTGCGCCGCGCCGGCAATTCCCTGCCCCGCTCTCCCGTAGAGCGCCGCCGGCTGGTGCGGGTTCTCGCCGTAGCGCAGGTCCATCACCTTCGGCGCACGCAGCGCCAGGTCTTCCGGCAGCTCGCCCGCCGCGTCTTCCTGTTCCAGGCGCGCGCTGATGGCGGCATCGTAGTCGGCCGTGGTGCGAAACGCCTTCTTGGCGAGGCGCCAATGCGTGGCCGGCGCCAACTCGCCGCCGCTCGCGCGCAGCTCGGCCGCAATCGCTTCGTAATCTTCGGCCGAAACCACTACGGCCACATCGTGATAATTCTTCGCCGCCGCGCGGATCATGCTGGGACCGCCGATATCGATGTTCTCGATCAGCTCCGCGCGCTCCACCCCAGCCTTCCGTGCCGCGTCTTCGAACCGGTACAGATTCACCACCACCATATCGATCGGCAGGATGCCGTGTTCGGCGATCGCGCGCATGTGCGCCGGGTTGCCGCGGATGGCCAGGATGCCGCCCGCCACATGCGGGTCGAGCGTCTTCACACGCCCGTCGAGCATCTCGGGAAACCCGGTCACTTCCGCGACGTCCTTCACCGGCACGCCGCCCTCGCGAATCAACCGGGCCGTTCCCCCGGTGGAGATGATCTCCGCTCCAATGGCATGGAGCGCCGCGGCGAACTCTAGAACGCCGGTTTTATCGGTCACGCTCATCAAAACGCGCTGAATTCTAGCCATCCCTGCCACGATAACAGACTTGCGCGGTGAGATAATTGAACCATGCTCACTTCGTATCTCCGGGCAGCCATGCGCCGCGCCCGCT
>Ga0181520_10006690_pt1 | contig 17468 bp, 10 predicted proteins | sample PEATcosm2014_Bin_29_FD_132451 | JGI IMG/M metagenome (GOLD analysis project Ga0181520, IMG submission 132451) | Peatland microbial communities from MTU Mesocosm Facility, Houghton, MI, USA - PEATcosm2014_Bin02_30_metaG | ecosystem: Environmental > Terrestrial > Soil > Wetlands > Peat | place... | reverse complement strand
GGAGTCGGCGCAGAGGCCGCTGGTGTTGTCGCGATCCTCCACAGTTGAGCCGCTGAAGATCATTACGCCGTTCTCTTCGCTCAATGCGACAGGCAACTGCTTCCAGTGAGAGAGGTCGGTGGAGACGGCGTGGCCCCAGCTCGTGTGCCCCGGTTGGTCGCCGAACGGGTTGTATTGAAAGAAGAGGTGATACTGGCCATCGAGGAAAATGGGCCCGTTCGGATCGTTGATCCAGTTGGGTGCAGCGTTGAAGTGGATGGCCGGTTGCCAGGGCGTGGGTGCGGTCTGCGCTTGTTGAGCGGGAGCCTGCGCAATTGCGATCGGCGCCATCCCGGCCAGATGCGCACTTACGATGCTGAGCAGAATCTTCCTGCGTGTAGGGCGGGGAACCTTCCAATACATAGATTGATTCTACTTAGTTGTTCTGATAGCGGATGCGCGAGGGGTCAATTGCCTGCGGTTCAATTCCGCGCGGCTGGGCCAAACCAGATCCTCACCGTGTTGTCGGCGCTGCCCGAGGCGAGGTTGGTTCCATTCTGGTTGAACGCCAAAGAGAGGACCGCTGCCGAATGGCCTTCGAGTGTTTTGAAGGCCTCGGTCGACGATCCCGATAAATCCCACAATCGGATCGTCGAGTCGGCGCTTGCTGAAGCCAACGTCTGTCCGTCGGGCGCGATCGCGATGGCGCGGACCGCGTCGGTGTGGCCGTGCAGAGTGCGCGTGAGCTTGCCCGCGGCCGGATCCCACAAATTAATGGTCATGTCGTCGCTGCCGGAGGCGACCGTACGGCCATCGGGCGAGAAGGCAATCGAGTTGACCGGCCGCGTATGGCCTTGCAGGGTAGACACGACTTTGCCGGTCTGCGAATCCCAGAGCTTGACGAGGTTGTCGGCGCCGCCCGATGCAAGGGTGTGCCCATCGGGCGACCATGCTATTGCATTCACGTCTGAGGTGTTGCCGGCAAGCGTGCGCAGAATCTTGTCCCCGGCAACATCCCACAATCGAATAGTTCGGTCGCGCCCGCCGGAAGCCAGAACCCGGCCATCCGGACTGAAGGCTACGGCGAGCACCTGGTCTGTGTGGCCGCTCAGCGTAGCAAGCACCTGCCCTGAAGCGGCGTCCCAAAGCTTCACGCTCTTGTCCCAATCGGCGCTGGCCAGGTAGCGGCCGTCCGGCGAATAGGCGATGGCCAATGCGTTGTCTGCCAGAGTGGCTGTGGCCTTGAGCGTATTCATGTCCCACAGCTGAATGGAGTTTTCGCGGCTGGCCGAGGCCAGAACCAGCCCGCTCGGATTGAAGGCCACCGACACGATGGGCGCGGTCTGCGATTGAAGCGTGGCAAACTTTGCCTTCGGTTTCGAGTAGTGCTGGAATGCAAATGCGCCGGCGACCACCAGTAACAGGCCCGCCACAAGAATCCATGCCGGAACGCCTCTTGACTTCTTCGCCGCCGGGTCGGTTGCTGCGCCGAGCCTATTGACTACCGTTCCTCTGCTGGTTCGAATTGCGCTGCCACGGATCGACGTCGTGTGCGCGCCGGTGCGCGTCGAGGCCGCACCGCTCTGGGCCGAAGTCGATGAAACGCCGGTCCTGCGTGCCTCGTCCGAGGTGGGTGGCGCGGGTGCCTGTGATTCTGAAGGCTGAGGGGCAGCCTGGCTGGGGCCGGGGCTGGGAATCGTCGGGGGCCGCGGTGCCGCGGGTGTGCCGGCTTGAGCAGGACGCGCGCCAGCTTGGGCTGGACGAGCGAAGGTCTCCCCAGGCCCCGCCGAGCTGGATAAGGAGCTTGCGTTGGGGAGCGAAGTCACGGCTTCCAGACGGCTGATTTGCGAAGACGAACCGCCCGGTTGAATCCCGGTTGCAGACGGCGCAGCAGGGGGCGCTGCGGGCAACGGGGGCGTAAAGATCATCGTCGGCGCATAGGGGTCGAGCATTCGCACTGGAATCGAAGGGTCGTAGTCGATCCGCGTCATCAGTGCAAGGAAGTCCGCGACATTGGCGGGACGCGCGTTGCGGTCCTTGGCCAGCAGGCGCAGCACGAACTCGTCGAGCCCCCTCCACTTCACTAACTCCGGTCGCAGCGAGCTTGGCGCGATCGGCGCCGCGCTGAGGTGCTTCTGCGCCCAGCCGTGATAGTTCTCCGCCTCAAAGACTGTTTGCCCGGCAAGCATCTCGAAAAGCACGCCGCCCAAAGCATAGAGATCTGCCCGGCCATCGAGATCGGCCGCCCTCATGCCCATCCATTGCTCAGGCGCCGCGTAGGCCATGGTCAGTAGAGTGCTTCCGGTCTGCGTATGCTGGCTGCTTTCGCGCGTGGCCACGATGCCGAAGTCGGCGATCTTCGGAATCCAAATCTCGCGGTCGCGCGCCATCAGGATGTTTTCCGGCTTGATGTCCCGGTGGACCATCCCTTTGGCATGCGCCGCGCCCAGGCCTTCGGCTATCCCGTGTGTGATGTTCAAAGCGAGCGCCACATCGAAGGGTTTGGGAGCAGTCTTGAGAAAGTCGCGCAGGTTGGGCCCGTCCACAAACTCCATCGAGAAGAAGAGGGCTCCGTCTTCGGCACGCTCGGGGTCGCCGCAGTCGACAACATTGCGGTTGCGCACCTGGCGCAGCGTCCGCACCTCGCGTAGGAAGCGGCTGGTGAAGTTTTCGTCTTCGCTCAACTCCTGGGAAAGGAACTTCAGCGCGCGCGGCTCATCCATGAGCGTGTGCTGCGCCAGATACACTGCGCCCATGCCGCCTTTGCCGAGTTTTCTGACAATACGGTAGGTGCCGCGGATCAGCATGCCCGGCCGCAGGTCGCGGATCTCGCTCAACAGGCCGCCATGCGTGGGGCAAGTCTCGTGGCTGTCGTGATAGCCGGTTTCGCACTGCGGGCAAATCTTCATGGGAGCGCCAAGCTTCGATTCTGGAAGAAAGACTTCGGGCGTAGGGGGTACCAGTATTGTGCCAGCCACGCTCGTGCGCGTGCAACCGAGGATCATGCGCGCGGGCAGAGGAATCGAAGTGCCCATTCGCCGACAGTCCGGCTGAGAGTGCGGACGAAATCGCGTGCCAGGCATATGTCAGCTTGCAGCTGCCGGCACTAGTTGATCGAAATGCGAATCAGGCTCGGCGGAGGCGCTTCGATGGGCCGAGTATTGTCCGGATTGAATGGAAGGGGGACTTCAGTGGCCTGTCCCAGCTTGCGGAGCCTCTCCAGAAGCGCGGAGTGAGGATCATAAGTGCTGGTCTCGTATTGCACCAGCCACACCGTCTTCGGTCGCGAAGTCGAGAGGTTCGAAATGTAATTGTCAAGATCTGAATTCATGATCACGGGGCCGCCCCAGCCTTTGAAGCTCTGACTGGACCACCAATCGTAGACAGAAAGCGGGAATCCGTTTTCCGTCGGATGAAAGCTTACGCTGTTGGCGAAATAGTCAAAAGGTACCTGTGCATAAAGTGCATTAAAAATGACAATGTCTCCCGGGCGATAGTCTTTTTGGACAGCGTTGACCACATCCTGCCAGGGATGTCCATGCGGCTTTACTGCCTGTCTGTAAAAGCCCGCGGCATAAAGGCACAGAATCGACGCTCCCAGAGCCAGGCCGAGAGACCGCATCCGCGGCTTTGCTGCCCAATACTTGAGGGCGCTTCCAATGGCTAAGACAAGGGGAGGAATAAGTGGGACCATGTAACGCGTGGTATAGACATGGAGAAGTAACATGCCTGCCGAGACTGCCAGGGTAAGCAGGAGGAATAATCGGCAATACTCGTCCCCCGCGCCAATTGCGAGAAAGCCGATGGTGGCAAGGCAAAGAACGAGCGGAATCGCGCAGAGCAAGAACAGCGGAATCGACTGAGCGGGATAGAACCCCGCTATAGCTGCCATACTTTTTGGTATGGCCGCGATTCCTGCAGGTTCGTCTGGATACTGCACTGGAGTCCCGAAAGAGAGGGCGTGCGGGTTGTGATGGCTCAGCTCCACAACCCGAGTCAATTGAGTCTTTCCGGCAAGCTGGTGAAGAAGTAGCGGAACGCCCGGGGAAATCAACACGATAGTTACCATTCCGGCCGCGAAGAGCCGGAGGATGTGCCGCCGAATGAAACCCGAAGCTAAGAGCGAGTGAGCAAAGAACCCTAAGACGATAAAGACGTCAATGTAATGCACGTAGAACAACAGGGCCGCCAAAGCCCCGTATGCGATGACAAGCCAGCGACCCTCCTTCTTTTCAATGGCAATGAGCCAATGCACCATCAGAATGCAAATGACCAGGAGAGTCATGATCATATACATCCGTACTTCCATGGAGTAGATAAAAACTGCGGGAGACAAAACAAAAAGAGCCGCGGCATAGGCTCCCAGTTGATTTCCAAGCATTCGTTTGGCAAAAAGATACATCGCCACTGAGCTAAAGAAATCGACTACAACGCTGAACAGTCTTAGTTGTGCCTGTGCATCGCCAATAACTTGAATCCAAATTCGCAGAAGTAGATAAAAGAGCGGAGGATGAACGTCTCCTGCGCAATAGCGAAGGATATTGGCGAAGGAAAGGTTGGCAACAAGGTCGGAATAAGTTTCATCCAGCCACAACTCGCGTGAGTTGAGAGAATTGAGCTTAACGAGCGTGCATATCAATAGGACAATACCAAAGAGGACGGAGGGATTCTTGACCAAGGACGCAATGGAATAGATCAGGCCTCGGCTGCGTGGGTCTCGAAGTGACTTCACCATGTGCACAAGTCCTGTTCACCCAGTTTGAAAGATGGAGAGTGTTCAGTTTATATCAACGATGAAACTCTCTCAAGAAGGGTTTCGTAAGAGCTGATGAAACGCTGAAGCGGGTGATGCGCCGACGGCCAATTGGATGGGATCTATTCTGTATAAACCAGAGCAAGTCTGCTGCAGTCACCGTTATTCAATGCCTGGGCCAGAACCGGAATATCCGCGCGCTGTGCCGGCCGCGCTCGTTCGCACGCAATAGTGCTTGTCGGCAACCAACTTGGACCAGCTGGAAAACGAGCATTCAGTAAAGAGGGAGATCAGCACGGTTTAGACTGGTTCAAGCGACCCCATGAAAGACTCTCTGCACGTATCGAAAGAGAATTACCTCAAGGCAATTCTCGAGGCCGAGGCCGAAGGCCACCAGGTGATCCCGGCGATGCTCGCCCACTGGCTCGAGGTGTCGGCGCCCGCGGTGACCATGGCGCTGAAGCGGCTCAAGCGGGACGGGTGCGTCGAGGTGGGCGCGGATGGAATTGTCCGTCTGACGGCAGTGGGCCGCGAAACGGCCTATCGCACCGCGCTGCGGCATCACTTGATCGAGCGGATGCTGAGCGAGGTATTCGGGATGGAGTGGTACGAGATCCATGAGGAGGCCGAGCGGCTGGAGCACGCGGTCTCGCCCGCATTCGAAGCCAAACTTCGCGAGAAGTTGGGTGAAGGCGGCGCCTGCCCGCATGGAAACGCAGTGCTCCCGAGGAATCCTGGCGAACGCAAGAAGAACGGGGAGGTTCCGCTGTCTGAGGCGGCTGCAGGCAGGAGCTACGTGGTCACGAGCCTGCAGGAGCGGGACCCAAAGCTGCTCCTTTTCCTGCACGATGCGGGGGTCGGTCCCGGTCAAGAGCTGCGCGTCGCCAGCCAGAACTACGATCAAACCGTTTCGATTGAGATGCTTGACGGAAACTCGATCTTGGGCAGACCGGCAGCCGAGGCCGTCTGGCTTCGGCCAGTATGAATTGGTAATTAAATATAAGAAAATATATTAACCATGATTAATTAGCTGTGGCATACTCAAGTTGAGGGCCCAGGTTCTCGGGCACGTCCGGCGGCCTTCTCCCAAATTCTCTATGTCCACAGAAACGCTTCCGCGCCTCCCTATCGCCGAGCCGTCGCTTCCCTCCGAGCCCTCACTTCCTGAGGTCCACTCGAGCGTTGGTATCTCGCGCTCGCATGTCCCCTGGCGCCGGCTGCTCGGCTTTCTGGGACCGGGGTTCCTCATCTCCGTCGGCTACATGGACCCCGGCAATTGGGCGACCGACATTGCCGGAGGCTCGCAGTTCGGCTACACGCTTCTGTTCGTCATCATGGCGTCGAATCTGATGGCGGTTCTGCTGCAGAGCCTGAGTCTTAAGCTTGGCGTGGCCACAGAGCGCGATCTGGCCCAACTCTGCCATGAGAGCTATGGCAAGCGGGTGAGCTTTTTCCTTTGGGTGGGAGCGGAGATCGCGATTGCGGCTTGTGACCTGGCCGAAGTCATCGGCTCGGCCATCGCGCTCAACCTGCTGTTCCACATTCCGCTTTTCTATGGCGTGCTGATCACCGGGCTCGACGTGCTGCTGATTTTGATGTTGCAGCGCTGGGGCTTCCGCTGGATCGAGGCGCTGGTGATTACGCTGATCGGCACCATAATTGCGATGTTCAGCGTGCAGATGATCCTGTCGCGGCCTGACTATGCGGCGGCCTTCGGCAACCTGTTTCTGCCTTCGCCCCAGATCGTCACCAACCCCTTGATGCTCTACATCGCCATCGGCATCCTGGGCGCGACGGTGATGCCGCACAATCTCTATCTGCACTCGTCGATCGTGCAGAGCCGCCGCTACAAGCGCACGCCTGAGGGCAAGCGCGAGGCCATCTTCATGGCCAATGTTGATTCGGCGCTGGCGCTGACCGTGGCGCTGTTTGTGAATGCAGCCATCCTGGTGATGGCGGCCGCAGTCTTCCACCGAAGCGGCCACTTTGAGGTCGCGGCCATCCAGGACGCCTACAAGCTGCTGAGCCCTCTGGTGGGCGCTGCCGGCGCGAGCACCCTCTTTGCCATTGCGCTGCTGGCCAGCGGCCAGAACTCCTCCATCACCGGCACCCTCGCCGGGCAGGTGGTCATGGAGGGTTTCATCAACATCAGGCTTGCGCCGTGGCTGCGGCGCATGATCACCCGCACACTGGCCATCATCCCCACCATCATCGTGGTTGCTTTCACCGGCGAGCGCGGCACCGAGAAGCTGCTGATCCTCAGCCAGGTGATCCTCTCCATGCAGCTGAGCTTCGCCGTGGTGCCGCTAGTTATCTTTACAGGCAGCCGAAAAGTGATGGGCGAGTTCGTGAACGCTCGCTGGCTACAGGCATTGTCATGGTTCGTTGCCGCGCTCATCGCCGGCTTGAACGCCTGGCTGCTTGTGCTCATGTTCAAAGGCAACTGACTCTCCATTCCCCAACTAATCCCTCAATCCCCGGGGAGGTCACCGATGACTTACAGCCGCGAGATTCAATATAAGTGCATCTTCTTTGTCATTTTAACCTTAGTTAACCCGCAATTATCGCAGGCGCAGAGCGGCACTTCGAGCGCAATCTCCGGCGCAGTGACCGATGCCAAGGGGGCTGCATTGGTCAAAGCAACTGTTACTGCAACCAATGTCGACATGCACGCAACCCGCATCGGAGAGACAAACGCCGCGGGTAGGTTTCTCTTTTCGCAGGTGAATCCGGGGACTTATATCGTCTCGGTAAGCGCGCCCGGGTTTGCTGACCAGAGCTCGCGCCCGGTGGCCGTTGAGGTAGGGCGCACGTTGACACTGGATTTCACTATTACGGTGGCGTCAGTTTCGCAAACCGTCGAGGTGAAGGCGCAACAGGCCCTGATAACACTGGAGAATCCGAATACCACCACCACTCTTGCGGCCGAGACAATTGCGAGTCTGCCGAACCCGGGCCAGGACCTGACGTTTGTCGCACAGTTCGCCCCGGGCGCGCTGATGAACACGGCCGGGTCGTCGAATGATGCCAAGGCCGCGGGCGGCTACGGGAATGTGGAGTTCAACGGCCTTCCGGCGACTTCAAATGGGTACATCCTGGACGGATACGACACCAACGACCCGTGGTTGGGCCTGAATATAGGACTCTCGACGAATTTGGTCATTGGCTTGGATGCCCTGGAGGAGGCGACGGTCAACACCAACTCCTATGCCGTGGATCAGGGAAGATATGGTGCGTCGCAGGTGAATTACTTCACCAAGTCAGGGACAAATAGATTTCACGGCGACCTTTATGAGTTATGGAACGGATCGCTGCTGAATGCGGAGGATTACCTTCTCCACGCGAACGACACGGCGGACAGCATCGCCAGAAAGCCGCGTTCGACCGTGAACGAGTTTGGCGTAAGCGCCGGCGGACCTATCCGGCAGGACAAACTGTTCTTGTTTGCGCACTACGAGGGGATCCGGATGGCCCTGCCTCTGGTGACTCAGGCGACCTTCCCGTCACCTGCATATCAGCAGTATGTGCTGCAACAGCTACCTCTTGGCGGAAACGACAATATCACAGGAGCTACGCTGCCCGCCGAGCCGCAGGAGGTTGGGTTCTACCAGCGGATGTTCGCGCTCTACAGGAATGTTTCGGGCACTCCCAGGCCTGTTCTCGGTTGTCCGTTCGACGCGCCAGGAGTGCCTTCAGGAGGCTGCGCAAACCAACGGCAGGTATCGATGACAAACGACGACACCGAGAACCTGATCGTAGTGAAGATCGACCACACCATCGACCGCAATAACAGCGTCTGGTACCGGTTCCAGCAGGACACAGGCCTACAGGCGGCCTACACCGACCCGATCAACGCAATCTTCAATTCCTACTCGCCGCAGCCGCAGCGGACTCTGGTGGCGGGATACACGCATATCTTCAATCCGCGACTGGTGAACCAGTTCAATCCCGGCGCAAGCTGGTACTCAAGCATCTTTGAGCCGGAGAATTTCGCGCAGACGCTTGCGGAATTCCCGATTGTGCTGATGCCAGGAACCAACAACGCTCCCTTCACGACCATCGGAGGGAATAACAATACCTATCCGCAAGGGCGGATCGTGACGCAGTGGCAGATCAACGACAATCTGATCTGGACCAAAGACAAGAGCACATACAAATTCGGTGTGAACTCGCGGCGGATCGATGTCAGTGACTACGATCTGGGCGAAGGGACGGTCCCCACAGTGACTTACAACGACCTCGCCGAGTTTACTTACGGAGCCGCTTACACGGCCAGTCAGACATTTCCGGTTGCCCTGAAGGAACGTGTGGCGGCGGGAAATCTCGACCTCTATGCAATGGATACTGTGACGCCCACCGCGCGGATGACGCTCAATCTAGGCGTGCGGGCGACATGGAATACCGATCCGGTGAACCAGCAGCGGCTGTTTGCGCGTCCGGCGGGATCATTTCTAGAGATATCGCACCAGATAAGTCAGCCGCTCGATCGGGTTCTCCAGACCGGCGTTCGCGGGTTGTTTCCGGCTACCCCCCTTGAGGTCTGGCAGCCGCGTGCTTCATTGGCCTATGAATTGAGAGCGGGAACGGTCGTCCATGCAGGGCTTGGGATGTTCAACGACATTATTCCGGCACAGGTTGCGGACCTGGCCGCGACCAATGCACCCTACGCTCCGACCTTCGTGGGCGGCATCGGTGGCCAGGCAGGCGGGATCGGGATTGCGCCCGGCGTGAACGGGAGCGCGGTGGACGCAACCGAAAACGCTGAGCGGAGTTTCGAATCGGTGTTTGCCTCGGGCGGCGCTCCGTGCAGCGGAATAGCCGCGGGTGCGCCGACCTGCCCATTGGCCGTAAGTCTGAACACGTTTTCGAGCGGAACGCTGAAGACGCCCTTCTATTATCAATTCAACTTTGGGATCGAGCAGCAGACGGGCGCACATGGGTCAGCGCGGGTCGACTATGTGGGTACGCGGGGCCTCCACGAACCCTATCAAGTGGAGTTGAACGGCTACCAGACGGTCTGCGCGGGATGCTTTGCGCCGTTCGCGTACCGACAGCCTCTGGACCAGAGATTTGGAAGCGTCAATGAGTTTCAGACCGGCGCCGGCAGCAGCTACTCCGGGCTTCAGACGAGTATCTCTGAGAAGTTAGGGGCACTTACGTTGCGCGCTAACTATACGCTGAGCCATTGCCTCGACGAGGTGTCGAACGGCGGGCTGCTTCCGTTTTCGACACAGGGCATTCTCTCGCCGCTGCCCGGGGAACTTCATCGCCAGTATGGGGACTGCGACTACGACGTACGGAACAATGTTTCGGCATTTGGCGTCTACCAGATTCCGTTCCGTTCACATCGCGCAGCTCTCCGTGCGGTGCTGGGAGGCTGGTCGTTTTCGGAGACCGCATTTCTGCATTCGGGATTGCCGTTCACGGTGCTGAGCCAGCCATACACTGCCAACGGCAATGGGGTGTTTCAGGCAAGTGGGCCACAGTTTGCACGGCGGGTCCCTGGCGCGCCTGTGTACCGCAAGACTGCGTATCCCGGTGTGACCGTGGCGGGAACCAGGCAATGGCTGAACCCGGAGGCGTTTGTTTCCGTCGTGGATCCGGAGACAGGAGCATGCACGGGAGGCGACTCCGCGGCGAACTGCCAGTTTGGCGACGCCGGCCGAAATACGGTCCGCGGGCCGCATTTCACCTACTCGGATATGTACTTGACGAAAAGGTTTTCGTTGACCGAACGCCTCACTCTTCGGTTTGATACACAGTTATTCAATGCGTTTAACCATCCCAACTTCGCCCTGCCCAGCAGTGTCGAGGCGGGTGTGCCGGGCGAGTCGATTCCGGCGAAGTTCGGAACGCTGGAAAGCACCATCTCGCCGCCGACGGGGTTGCTGGGCGTTGGGCTGGGCGGAGACAGTTCTCCACGGATGATTGCGTTTCAGGCGCGAATCGAGTTCTGACATCCATCCGGTACCATTATCCCGATGCAAGCAATCTCCGCCGTGCCCATCGCCGGCTTGGACGTATGGCTGCTGGTGCTGATGATCTGACTCCCTGCTATGCTGAGGAGGGGGTGCTATGAGCGAGATTGTCTTCCAGGTTGAGCAGGAGGCCGACGGCGGATTTGTTGCCGAGGCCATTGGCGAGAACATCGTTACCCAGGGTGACTCATGGGATGAGCTGCGCGTCAACGTCCGCGACGCCGTCGAGGCCTTCTACTTCGACTCCGCTCCGCCGTCATCCATCCGGCTGCACCTGGTTCGCGACGAGGTGATGGCGGTAGCATGAAGCTGCCGAGGAATCTCAACGGCGTCGATCTTGCGGAACATCTTGTGAAGAACTGGGACTACCGGCGAATTCACCAGACCGGCAGCCATATCATCCTCGAAACCGAGTCGCCTGCTCATCAGCGCGTTTCCATTCCAGCCCATAAGCCGCTCCGCACCGGCACGCTGGCCAAGATCCTCCAACTCGTGGCGAGCCACAAATGGGAGAGTAAGATCGAAATCCTGAAGGGCCTCTAGGGCTCTCGGTTTCGCACCTTTCCAATCCATGTGACGCGAGAGTGAATCGCCTGTACAAAAAGGCTCGCTTCGCGAATTCGCGTTGGCCTCAGTTATCGCGACTTGCGGAGTCTCAAGAGACTCCGCGTGGCAGGCCGCAAAATGACCCAGAGCAAAAGTCCGAGCCACCAGAACCAGGCGAAGACCGCGATGAGCGCTGGAAGTCGCGCCAGAATATCAATGGGCCGGATAAGAGCCAAGGCTGATTCGAGAAGTGTGCATGCGGTAATGAACGAACCCGGCTCACCGTAGAACTTCGTGGTCTGTTGCAATGGAAAGGCGCCGATCAGCAGCCACTCAACGGCGATGAGGGCAAGAAATGCCAGGTCTGCGCGTCGTCGGAGCGCGAGCCCGTGTTGCGTCATGGGCAACCAACGTGTTCCCACGATCCGGCCTTCGATCGACCACGCCGGAGGACATTCCATCTGCCATTGCGTCAGAAATTCGGCAGGAATATTTCCGAAGACCACGACGTCCATCTGCGTTGGGTAATTAACCCACATCCCGCACGGGCTGAATGTGACCGTCTCTCCTTCTTGAACGACGACGAGTCGCGGCCTCATTGCCCTATCGGAGCCGGCCAATTGCATTCGGGCGGTACCGACAGACTCAGACTGCTCCCGATCTCTTATCTGCTCCGCCAAGCGGTTCTCGAGCATGAGCATCATCGGGCCTGCTGCCGCAACGTTGATGGCTGCAAGCAGCAGTGCACGCTTCCAATGAATTAGCCGGAGCATGAGAGCAGGGTACACCCGCGCGTCACATCGCGAACTCTCGCCCTCGCGCCTTGTCGTACCATTATTCCGATGCAAGCACTCTCCGCCGCCGAGATGCAGGCCTGCGACCGCGCCACCAGCGAGGTCTACGGTGTTCCGTCGCTCGATCTGATGCGGAACGCAGCGCGAGCCGTCGCGGACGTTGCGCAGAGCCAGTTTCCTCAATCGCGGCGGGTCGTGGTGCTTTGCGGACGGGGCAATAACGGCGGCGACGGCTTAATGACGGCGCGGCTGCTGGCCGAGGCGGGCCTGGCTGTTACCGTTGTCCTTCTTGGCGGTGCCGACGGGCTCAAGGGCGATTCGGCAGAAGCCTGGCGCGAGCTCGCCGAAGCCGGACAGTGCGCGATCCACACGCCTGATTCGGATGCCGACCTGGAAGCGACCCTGGCGGCTCTCAGTACCGATCTCGTCATCGACGCAGTGGTTGGAACCGGATTCGCGCCTCCGCTGCGCGGACTGGCTTTAACAGCACTTGCATGGGTGAACAGAATCTCCGCGCCCGTGCTGGCCGTCGATCTGCCCTCCGGCTTGTCTGCGGACTCGACTTCGTCCGATCCTTCCGGTCCGGTCTTTCCCGCCGACGCAGTGGTCACCTTCACAGCACCCAAGCCGGCACATCTTTTGGGCCAACTCACCCGCCGTTGGGATCAGCCGGTAATCGTCGCGCCCATCGGCTCGCCCGAGGCGGCGATTGTGTCGGAGCTGTCAATTACGTGGGCCGGATCGGCCCTTTCGCTGGTCCAGACGCCGCGGCCCATCGATTCCAATAAGGGCAAATTCGGCCATGTTCTGGTGGTGGGCGGATCCTCGGGCAAATGGGGCGCGCCGGCGATGGCCTCTCTCGCCGCGATGCGTTCCGGCGCGGGGTTGGTTACCGCAGCGGTTCCGGCTCCGGGGCTTGCCGTTGTATCGGGATTCGCGCCGGAGCTGATGACCTGGACGCTCGAAGCCGGAGAAGATGGACTGATCCTGGGCAGCGCACTTACCCCCGAGGCGCAGGCACGGCTCCTTGCCGGAAAGACGGTACTTGCGCTTGGCCCTGGGCTCGGCCAGAGCGAACAGACGCTCAAGCTCATTCACAGCCTGCTCTCCGGAACGCGCGTACCGGTCGTGATCGACGCCGACGCGCTCAATCTGCTCGCTGCGCATCGTGGTTTGCTCGGCGAGTTGGGAAAAAGCGCCAGGGAAGGGCGCACCGTGGTGCTCACGCCGCATCCGGGCGAGATGGCTCGGCTCATCGGGTTGACCGTGGCCGAGGTCCAGGGCAGGCGACTGGAAGTGGCCCGCGACTTTGCTCAACGATTGAACATGATCGTGGTACTCAAGGGAGCCCGGACGCTGATTGCTCATCCGGACGGTCGAGTAGCGGTGAACACCTCGGGCAACCCGGCAATGGCCAAGGGAGGGAGCGGCGACATGCTCACGGGGCTGGTGGCGGGGCTGCTTGCGCAGCATCCCGCGCAGGCCGGTTTGGCCGTGGAAGCCGCCGTCTGCCTGCACGGATTGGCTGCCGACCTGGCCGTGGGCGAGGGCGATCAGCATACCCTGTTGGCGACGGACAGTCTTCAACAGTTTTCTCGGGCTTTTCGGTTTTGTTTTTCGGGCCGGAACGGGTATGTTTGGTTGCAGGGACTGCCGGCGAATTCCCGGCCCGGTGCTGCATCCCCTGAGGGAGCTCAATGACCAACGCCGCACCCACCGCCGCAGGCCGGATTCACGAGTTCACCACTCAGAGCGGGGCCGACACGATTGAAGTGGGCCGCAAGCTGGCCAGGCTGCTGACGCCGCCGCAGCTCTTGATCCTGCGTGGGGACCTTGGCACGGGGAAGACCACGCTGGTGAAGGGCATTGCCGAGGCGCTCGATGCCGCGGAAGCCGACGAGGTCACGAGCCCGACATTCACCCTCATCCACGAGTACGACGGATCGCTGGACGGCAAGCAGGTGAAGCTGTTTCACCTGGATGTGTATCGACTGGAAGGCGAGCGCCAGTTGGAGACGCTGGGGCTCGACGACCTGCTGAAGCCCGACGCCCTGGTGCTGGTGGAGTGGGGGGAAAAGTTCAAGAGCATTCGAAAGAGATCGACTGGGGAGATTGCAATCACGTCTGCCGGCGGCGACGCTCGAAAGATCACCGTCACGCTGAAGGATTAGGGCGTAAAGCGGCCCGGATCCGGCTGGCCGCGCTCGCCAGATATGAGTGGGCCGCGTTGGAGTCAGGCCTCAGTCCGCACCGATCGGCCGATCCCAGATTCAATTTGTGTGGAGGTATCAATGCGCGCGATCGCAAATGCCGCAAGGCATTCTTTTGTTGTTGTTCTCTTGGTGGTTTTTTCCGTCTCAGTTCCGCGCGCATTCGCGGCGGCCGAAAAACCCCACATTTTTCAGCGTCCCGCGCTCAGCAAAGACCTGATCGTCTTTGGCTATGCTGGCGACCTGTGGAGTGTGCCGCGTGCCGGCGGGCGAGCCAACCGGCTCACCACCGGCGTGGGAGTCGAGACGGCCCCCATCTTCTCGCCCGATGGAACCACCATTGCGTTCGCCGGCGAGTACGATGGCAACACCGACGTGTTCACCATTCCTGTCACTGGCGGAGTTCCGTTCCGCGTCACCTATCATCCTGCCCCCGATGTTCCAGTGGGGTGGAGTCCGGACGGAAAGCGAATTCTGTTCCGCTCGAATCGCCTTTCGTTCAGCCGCTACACGCAGCTCTACTCGATCCTTGCGCAGGGCGGCGTTGCCGAGGTGCTTCCGCTGCCCATGGCCTATGGGGGCCAGTACGCGCCCGATGGCAACCAGATCGTCTATACCCCGCTGCCACCGGCTTTTGGATTCGATTACCGGAGCTTTGTGGCGTGGGGTAACTATCATGGCGGCCTCGCAGGAACGGTCTGGATCACGACGCTGTCCGGGCTCGACTCTGTTCAGGTTCCGCACGAGCAGGCTGCGGACTTCAGTCCTGTCTTTGTCGACGGCAAGGTCTACTTCCTCTCCGGCCGCAACGGACACATTGGCATCTTCCGCTACGACCCGGCGACCAAGGCAGTCACAGAGGCGCTGCACAACACCGGGCCGGACTTCCGCACGCTTTCAGCAAACGGCAGCACGCTGGTCTACGACCAACTCGGCGAGATCTACCTCTTCGACACAGCGACGGGCAAGAGCCACAAGGTGCCGATCGAGATCGATGCGGATCTGCCCGAGGTTCGTCCTCGCTTCCAGAGTGTCGCCGGCGAAATTGAGCACACATCGGTTTCGCCTTCGGGACTGCGTGTGGCCATCGAGGCCCACGGCGATATCTTTACCGTTGCTGCCAAGCATGGTCCCACGCGCGATATAACAAACACGCCCGGAGTGATGGAACGCGACCCCGTGTGGTCGCCCGACGGGCAGTCGATTGCGTACTTCTCCGACGAATCTGGGCTTTACGCACTGCATGTGGCCCCGCAGACGGGTACATCCGTCGGCGGCGCTGCAGCAGTCAAAAAGTTCCCGCTCGCGCCCGAAGCTGCGTACTACTTCGATCCGGTGTGGTCGCCCGATTCGAAGCGCATCGCATTCCGCGACAATCGCCAGCGCCTCTACATGCTCGACACGACGACCGGCAAGCTGACCACCCTTGTCGAGCCCGACGCGAACGGCAACTTCGGCTACAACGGCCGACAGGGCGATGTTTCGTGGTCGAGTGACTCGAAGTGGCTTGCCTATCCGCACACCGGCAACAACATGCTCCAGTCGTTGTACCTCTACTCGGTGGAGAGCGGAAAAGCGACTCCAATCACGGACTCGCTGGCCGATTCATCGCAGCCGGCATTCGATCGCGAAGGCAAGTATCTCTACTTTGTCACGAGCACAAACTCAGGCGCGACCCAGTTCGGGCTCGACATGACGAGCGACCTCTACCAGGTGAATTCGAGCGTCTATGCCGTTGTGCTGGCTGCGGGCACTGCTTCTCCGCTTGCTCCTGAGCTTGAGGACGAAAAAGTAGGTGGAGAGACGAAGGCGGAAGGCAAAGAGGGCGAAAATTCCGAGGGAGATGAGAAAGCCAAGGACGCTCCGAAGGATGCGGAAAAGGACACCGGCAAAGAGCCTGCCAAGGAGGGCGGCGGCAAGGCCAAGCCCGCTGCTCCTCCCAAGCCTGTGAAGATCGATCTTGCCGGAATCGAATCGCGAATCGTCGCGCTACCGTTTCAGGCATCGATGTATCTGGCGCTGGCCACCGGCCCCAAGGGCAGCCTGTATCTGCTCGACCAGCCGCAATCTGGTCGTTTTGCCGAGGCCGGCGCAACGCTCACGCGATGGACACTTGAAGAGCGCAAGGCAGAGAAGCTGGCGGACCATGTGGAGAGCTTCGCACTCACGGCCGATGGCAAGAAGATGCTGCTTGGCATCAGCAATCGAAAACCTGAGGAGGCCATGCCGGGAGGGGGCGGTCCTCCGTCGTGGTACATCGTGCCGTCGACCACGCCCTTCAAACCAGGGGAAGGGGCGCTCTCGTTCTCTGACGTCAAGCTCCGCGTCGATCCAGCGGCGGAGTGGAACCAGATGTACCACGAGGTGTGGCGCATCGAGCGGGCCTTCTTCTACGACCCGCACTTCCACGGTACCGACACGGTTGCCGACGAGAAGCGGCTAGAGCCATATGTTGCCTCGATCGCCTCGCGCGCTGACCTCAACTACATCTTTCAGGAGATGCTGACGGCCTTTTCCGTGGGGCATCTCCGCGGCACTGGCGGGGCAATTCCCGAAGGGCCGCACGTGGCTGGGGGCCTGCTGGGCGCGGACTATCTCATAAAAGACAACCGCTATTGCCTGGCCAGGATCTACACGGGGGGTTCGTTCAATCCGCGCGTGAAGGCGCCGCTGGCGCAGCCCGGATTGAACGTCTCGGTCGGCGATTGCATCCTCGCGATCAACGGCCAGGACGTGACCGCCGCCGCCGACCTGCAGGAGCCGCTCGAGGGCACGGCCGGCCGCCTTATCAACCTGCGCATTGCATCAGCCGACGGAAAGAACCCCCGCGACATCAACGTGACGCCGGTGGCAAGCGAGGCCCAGCTGCGCAACATCGACTGGATCGAAGGCAATCAGCGCAAGGTCGATCAGCTCTCCGGCGGAAAACTCGCGTATGTCTACCTGCCCGACACGGCCGGCGGCGGGTTCACCAACTTCAATCGCTACTACTTCGCGCAGATCGACAAGCAGGGCGCGATCATCGACGAGCGATTCAACTCCGGCGGCCAGGTGGCAGATTACTTTGTCGAAGTCATGAACCGGCACATCGAGTCCTACTGGTCGCCGCGCTACGGCCCCATTAACCACACGCCGAACGCCGGCATCTACGGGCCAAAGGTGATGATCGCGAACGAATTCTCCGGCTCCGGCGGCGACGCGTTGCCCT
>Ga0181520_10006689_pt1 | contig 17469 bp, 18 predicted proteins | sample PEATcosm2014_Bin_29_FD_132451 | JGI IMG/M metagenome (GOLD analysis project Ga0181520, IMG submission 132451) | Peatland microbial communities from MTU Mesocosm Facility, Houghton, MI, USA - PEATcosm2014_Bin02_30_metaG | ecosystem: Environmental > Terrestrial > Soil > Wetlands > Peat | place... | reverse complement strand
CAACGAAAACCACAAATTGTATAAACTTTTCCCAGCCGGACAATGAGTCTGAAATGACCTGCTTACTCAGACCCCTTCGGTGTCTTTTTTCAATGAGTCAACGGGTTGACTTGGGCGCAAACGGCGGTTACTTTCTGTTGTTCCATGCAGGAAATTATTGAGAAGCTGCTCGTTTTGCAGGACCGAGACCGGAGAATTCTCCGCGTCTCCCAGGAACTCGCCCATATTTCACCGGAGCGCGAAAGCCTTCGCGCCCGGGCCGCCTCCACGCAACATTCGCTTGAAGCCGCCAAATTGCGCGTCAAACAAATCGAATCCGACCGCAAACAGCGCGACCTCGAAATCGAGACCCGGAAATCGCAAATTGAGAAATATCTCAATCAGCAGTTGCAGACGCGCAAAAACGAGGAATACAAGGCGCTCACGCATGAAATCGAGATGGCCCGGGACGAGATTTTCAAGATCGAGGATGCGCAAATCGTGTTGATGGAACAGGCCGAGGCCGCGCAAAAAGAGGTGGCCCGCACCACCGCCGAGGCCGCCGCCGCCAAAAAACTTGTGGACGACCAGATTGGCCAGTTGGACCAGCGCGAGGAGAATTTTAAGAAGGAACTCGCCGAGTTGCACGCTGGCCGCACCGCGCTGGCCGGGGCCGTGGACGACTCCACACGCAACCGTTACGAACGGATTCTCAAGAGCAAGGGCGAAAACGTGGTGGTGGGCATTGAGCACAGCGCCTGTGGCGGCTGCCACATGAAACTGCCCGCGCAAATCATCCAGAACTGCCGGGCGCAGATGGAACTCGTGAACTGCCCGAATTGCGCCCGCATTTTGTACTTCACCCGCGACATGATTTTGACCGCGGCGGAGTAAAAGGAAACCGCCAGTGCTTCACAGCTTATCCCCGCGCCCTTCCGAAGGGGCGGGAATTGGATTTTGACTGGCGTGAGCATTGGGTTTCAAGGATGGTTTCTCAAGCCAAGCGCCAACTAAAACCAACGAGTTTAATAATGGTAATTACCTGAATCCTCCGTCAATGCCGCTTGTGATTTCCCAAAAATGACGTATTCTGATGACGGTTTTGGAAGGGTGGAGGATCGCTCCCGGCGCAAGCCGGGGGAGGAAAGTCCGAACTCCATTGGGCGCGACGCCGCGTAACTCAAGTCCGTACGATTGAGATACACGCGGGCGGAAAGCCGCGAGGCTTTCCGACGGAAAGTGCCACAGAAAACAGACAGCCTAAATTGTAGCGGCGGTCACAAGCCGTGGTTACAGTCGGTGATGGTGAAAAGGTGCGGTAAGAGCGCACCGCGTGAAGCGCAAGCGACACGGCACGGAAAACCCCGCCGGGTGCAAGACCAAATAGGGAATCTCCGGAGCGGCCCGCTCCAGTGCCGCGAAAGCGGACGGATTCCGGGTATTGGTCGCTAAGACAAATGATTCTCTCCGCCGCAAGGCGCAGACAAAATTCGGCTTACAGCCCTTCCAAAACCAATTTCAAGAAAGGGCATGGAGGAAGCCTGTACCGGTTCAGATGCGCTCCCTTGCCATGGCGCAGATTTGCGTTGGGTCCCAAAACCTGCTTTAATAGGGAGCATGAATTTTTTCATTCAACGCAGCGAGTTGCGCGACCTCTACGACAAGGTCGTCGCGGGCGAACGCATTTCCGAGGCGGACGCGTTGCGGCTGTTTGAGTCCAAAGACCTGAATGCCATTGGCGCCATCGCCGATTTTGCGCGCCAGAAAAAGGCCGGCAACCGGGCCAGCTACATCATCAACCGCTACATCAATTACTCAAATTACTGCATTCTCTCGTGCCAGTTCTGCTCGTTTGCACGCAAGAAACGCGACGCCGATGGCTTTCAGTTTTCCATTGAGGAGATCGTCCAAAAGGCGCGCGAGGCCCTCAAGCTGGGCATCACGGAACTGCACATCGTCGGCGGCCTGCACCCGTCGCTGCCATTCAGCTATTACACGGATATGTTGAAGGCGTTGCGCGCGCTCAACCACGAAGGCAAGGCCCCCTCTGCCGCGCGTTTGCAGTTGAAATGCTTCACCGCCATCGAAATTTTACATCTCGCCTGGCTGTCAAAAAAGACCGTCGAACAGACGTTGATTGAATTGAAAGACGCCGGCCTGGAATCGCTCACCGGCGGCGGCGCGGAAATTTTCCGCAAGGAAGTCCGCAGCGCCATTGCCCGGGGCAAGGAATCTGCCGAGGAATATCTGGACGTCCACCGCACCTGGCACCGGCTGGGCGGCCGCAGCACCTGCACCATGCTTTACGGCCATGTCGAGAGCCTGGCCGACCGCGTGGATCATCTGCGGCAACTGCGCGCCTTGCAGGATGAGACCCACGGTTTCGTCGGCTTCGTGCCGCTGGCGTATCAGCCGGAGAACAACGACATCCCGGTGAAACATCCGCCAACGGGCTTTGATTCGCTGCGCACCATTGCCATCAGCCGCATCTATCTGGACAACTTCGACCATCTCACCGCCTATTGGGTGGGCCTGGGCATGAAGCTGGCGCAGGTGGCCTTGAGCTACGGCGCGGACGATTTGCACGGCACCATCATCGAGGAATACATTTTCCACATGGCCGGCGCCACCTCGCCGCAATTGCAGACCGAGACTGACATGATCAAGGCCATCCGCGAAGCCGGTCGCACGCCCGTTCAGCGGAACACTTTTTACGAGCCGATCCGGATTTTGGAAGACGCGCCCGCGCCCGCCGACGCTGATAATCCAGCGCACTCGAAGGTGCTGGAAGACAATCTGGCAACGGCCTAAATCAAGCCACCAAGCTTTCAGCCCTGTCCCCCATACCGGAGCGACAGCTTCCCTGTTGGCGTGAATGCGTCCGGATATTCGCAGGCTTTTTCTTCCGGCTTCCCCCGCCCCTCAAATGGGGAGATGGACCGAAGTTCGTTAATGGCGCAACTTCAGTTTCTTGGTGATTGATTGGTAACGGTTTGAGTCGGTGCTTTGCAAATAATCAAGCAGGCGACGGCGTTGGCCGACCATCATTAATAAACCTCGGCGGGAACTATGGTCCTTGGTATTAGCCTGTAAATGTTCAGTCAAATGGTTGATGCGCTGGGTCAGCAATGCAATCTGCACGTCAGCGTTACCAGAGATGTCTTCTGCCTTTGTCTGATCCTGCTCTGTCAACAACCCAACGTGTGAACCTACGGAACCGGCTTCTTTGAACTGCTGCTGAACGACCCTGCCTGCGTGACTCTTTGCGAGGCGACTCTGCTGGAATTTTTCCGCGGTGGACAAAACACCACCGGCGGAAAAACGGCCGGACTGTTTCGCACGATCAGCAAAAACTGCGGTGCGGCTGCCAGCCAGGGCTGGGTGCTGCGCCTCGATGTCGTAAATCTGATCCAGTGTTAGTTCGTGAAGATTCATTTCTTCTTCTCCAGACTTGACCATTTTTGTTCCATTGTATGGGCAAACGCAATCAAATTCTCTTTTGGAATATAGAGCAGGTCTTCCACGGTTTCCAAATTAAATAACCGCTGATAAAGCTCGCAAGAATTTTGCGTGGCCTCGCCCCACATTGCGCGGCAATCGAGTCGGACAGCCACCTGGCACAGGAAATACAGCATGGAGGTGCCCACGCCCGACACTTCATTCGCATATCCCGGGGGTGGCGCGGCGATCCATGGATGCGCCGCCAAGTAATCAAGAATAAGGTTGTTGCACCAGCTCCGCCGGAAATGGGCCAGGCCAATGACATCCGCGTCCGCGAACCAGTCACAGCGCATCACCACGAGGCCCGCCACCTCGCTGCGGGGATTATTCTTAACGTGGGCCGCAATGTCTTCAAATCGTTCCGCATAATTTTCCAAGGCGAAATGTGCTTGGAACCGCTTGCAAGCCAGGCTGGCAAAGTTTACTGCGTCCGCACGGATGGGATGCTTGTCGTTGCGCACGCACCGCTGCCAGCGGTTTAAAAAGGCGAAGTCCGGCCGGCTCACAAACTCAATCCTCGCATCTTTGAATTCTCGGTTTATCCGGATGGGCGCTTTCACGAAAGTCCTTGGAAAATGCTTCAAAGAATGATCCGAACGAACGGATTAAGCTGGGGATTCTGAAGGTCAATCCATTCTGCCATCGTCAGCGTTTTCGCTACCCTGAGCATGATTTGCAACCAATTTTAGGCCAACCGGGAGCGGTGGCAAACAAAAAGTCAGCCGCCCAGTCGTAAAAGGTGCATCTTGACACTTCCATTTATACCACAGCTTGCGCACTTGAGATTTTCCAAAATCGCGCTATTGTGTCCGGCATTGGAGCGATTTCCGTTTCCACAGGTTTAAACATATTTTTTATTTTATGAAACGCAAAGCATCCGCCGTCTGGCACGGCGATTTTAAAACCGGCAAAGGCAGTATTTCCAGCGACAGCGGTGTGCTCAAGGACACGCAATACTCCTTCAGCACCCGGTTTGAGAACGGCATCGGCACGAATCCCGAGGAACTCATCGCCGCGGCGCACTCCGGCTGCTTCGCGATGGCATTTTCCGCGGAACTCGGCAAAGCCGGCTTCACCCCCTCGGCCATCCATGTCACAGCCACCGTTACCTTGGACAAAACCGACGCCGGTTTTACGGTCACCGAGTCGCACCTGGACATGACGGCGAAAATTCCGGGCATTGACCAGGCCAAGTTCACCGCCATTGCCAACGGCGCGAAGGCGGGCTGCCCCATCTCCCGCCTGCTCAACGCCAAAGTCACGCTGGATGCCAAACTGGAAGCGTGAACGCAAATTAATTTCAACCTCAGCCCAAAGCATCGCCTCGTACAATGACGCCAAAATCGTCCCATTCTCCCAACAGCCTCACGGCCAAACGCCCGCTGGTCTTCAACAAAGTTTTTCGCTGGCAGCCAGAGCCGCCCGGCGGGCCGATGCCCGTAAAGGTGGAAATAGCCGGCACCTTCAATGGCTGGCAGAAGACGCCGCTGAAGTATGACCGCGCCAGCGGCGTGTGGCAGATTACCCTGGAGAACATCCCGGGCAACTGCACGCACAATTACATGCTGCTCGTGAACGGCCGCCCCACCAACGACAAAAATTCCGATGGACTCGCCGTGCCGCACACCGAGCAGGAGAAAGAGCATCAATTGATAACTCCTCGCGGGCCCCGCGTGTTCATGCTGTTCAGCCAGACGAAGTAGCAGCCATCAAATCCGAAATCCGAATTACCGAAATCCGAAAGAAGCCCGAAATCCGAGTTTTGAAACGGGTTTGTGGCCATTCTGGAGAAGTGCGTATGAAATCTCGCGCCGACTATTGATTCGGATTTCTGGCCTCGGTTGTCGGGCTACCCAGCCGTGGTTGTCCCGGCGAGCAACGCATCCACCGCCCGGCCCACCTGAAAAACCGCGAGACAAACTTTCGCCTGGGCCGGATCGTTCAGGCATAGCGCGCCTTCGCGAAGGCGCGCCCCCGGTTCGCCTTCAAATACCAGCGGAAACTTTTCCTCCAAAGCGCGCGCATAACCGGTAAAATTTTCAAAGCCTTCCGCGCGCAATTGTGCCGGGTTCACCAGCCGGAAAACGCCCGCGCTGTTTTGGCACGTCTGCCGCATCAGTTCCACCAGCACGCGGCCCATCGTATAACGTGGATTGATTTCCACCACGGGCTTCAGCCGCACGCCGCCGTCCGCGTCACGATAGACGAATGCGTCAATGCCCACCGGCCCGGTGAAATCCACGGCGCGCAATTCGGTCTCCAGCCGTGCAAAAATATCATCATAAAATTCCAGCAGCCGCCCTGAAATATCCGCCGGCTCGCGGAACCGCGACACCACCTTCGCCGGAATGCGCTTGTGATGATGCGACTCCGCAAAATTGGCCATGAACTGGCCGCGCGCGTCGTTCACCAGGCCGGTGAAGCCGCAGAGCTTCAGTCCCTCCGCCGTCATTTCCAGTTGCACGGAGAAATCCTGCACGCGCTCCAGCCACGGCTCCACCACCAGCTCCCGTTTTTGGGCGAACGCATTTTCCATCCAACGCCGCTGCGTTTCCAGCAGCTCCGATTCAAACAGCCGCAGGGCGTTGCTGCCCGCCACGCCAAACGCCTGCTTCACCACAATTTTGTGATGCCCCCGCGCGCGAATTTTTTCAATGGCCGCCCGCGCCGCCGCCAGGGAATTCACCGCCACGCCAATTTCATTCTCCGTGCAAAGCCAATTTTTTGCAGCCGCCGGGGGAACAAGGCTCAAACTTCCAACCGGCAATTCAGCCCGAACCTCGTCACCCCGGCTGCTGCCGGAAAGAACTCTCCGCAAAAAATTCGCGCTCCAGGATTTTGAGTAAAGCTGCGCGAGGCCGGCGTTAAACCGTTGCCCGTCGGCGCGCTTTTCGCCGGTGACGCTGGCGAAAAGAGGTTTTAATAATTCTAAACTGTCCGGCCCCCATGCCCATGGACGCAGACTGCCCAACTTGCGCGCGGCCAGCGGGCGCAGCGTCGGAGCGGCGGCCTTCGGTACGGCGCTTTGAAGCCCTTCGTCTCGCATCGCGCCGGGCTGGAGGCCGGCGGACCATCGCACCTCCACAAATTCCGGCAGCGGAAAACCGGCCTGCTTGATCCGGCTCAAAAATTCGATGGATGGCTTCCGGCCCGTCAGCACAATGTCGTCCTGACGGCAGAGGAACTGCGGCAGATTTTCCAGGTCGCGGGCGAGTTGCGCCTGATGTCTGGCGGGATTAAAGGCCTTGCCTTTGGCCAGGCGGCCTTCGGCGAAGGAATTAAACACAAAAACGCTTGGCGTGCGCCCCTTGGACTGCGAATAAACATTCAGCTCGGCAATGAACTGCGGATCCAGTCCGGCGGCGCGGCGCCCGGCAACGTTCAACGCAAATCCCTTGGCTCGCTGCGGCGACAGCGGAAATTTCAGCGTGCGACAGAAAGCGTCCCAGTCGGACTCGCCCGGATTTTTCCAGCGGCGAAACCATTTCAGGCCATAGGCGACGTGGCCGATCTCATCGCGATAAATTTTTTCGAGCAGCTTCGCCGAATCCGCGTCGCCAACCGTGGCGAAACCGCGGCCATAATGGCCGGCGAAATCGAGGTTGGCCTGCTCGAAGGTAAGGCAGAGGCTGGCCACGTAATCAATCGGATGTTCCATCGGCGAGACGCAGCGCCAGAAATAGCCGCTCACCGGCAGTTCACCAAATTCCACGCCGCACGCCTGCATGCGCTCCATGTACAGCCGCGTATGCTCCTGCTCATCCTGCAGCGTCTGCAAAACGCCCTTGCGGAAGGCGGCGGGCGCGTCGGGAAATTTGAGCAGCACCAGCGCCATGAGTTCGGTGGCCAGCAGTTCATGGTTGCCGAAAAAATGGAGCAGCTTGCCGCGCTCGGAAACGTCTTCCAGCCGGTGCAGACCGGGAAATTCGCTTTTGCCGGCCGCATGGGGTTTAAAAATCAAATTCGCCGGCCGGCCCGGCGTTTCCGGCGTAACCAGCGCGGCACCGGGCTGTTCATCGGTAATGCTCCCCGGCGCGGCCAGCTTTTCAGCCAGCGTCGTCCCAAACAAAATCTGTTCGGCAAATTCGCGCAGTTCCATGCAGTTCGGTTTATAGGCTTCGCTTCCCACATTGTATTGGGAATTGCGGCGTTAATAAACCACCGTCTGCAACCAGCATCATTATTCCGTTGCCTTGGGGGAAAACTCCTTACGCTGCCCATCGAACTGGCGGATTGTCTCCCAGATATAAAACGGGCGTTTACGCTTGTGGAATTGCTTTTTAGTGCCGCCCCAGTGGTTCGTGCGGCAAACAAACTTGCAACCGTCATGAATATGCTCAAAAAAGGTTGTCATTGCTTGGATGTGGAATTTGTGTTTTGGCGCAAATTAGGAGGTGCCTTCATTTGTGAAGGCAACGGCTCATCAAAGCCAGGACAATGCAGGTCAGAACAATGCAAACCGGCAAAGTTAACGAGCAAATTGCTCCGGTCCAAGGTTGAATACGTTAAAAATTCCTTGTCAGAAATTGCGAGTAGTTTGCCCAAATCCTTCAGCAATGGCAATCGTTTACAACCCGAAGCATTACCAGCATGAAGTTCCAACAGTTCACCACTGACAGCAGAAATTTCAAACGCCAATCCATTGGAGCCTGGGTCTCGGAGCATCGGCTCCCCCCAATAGACGCACATCAGCGGACTGGGAACCAATCCTCTGTGGGAATGAAAATCACCTTGTTCGACTGAAAGTGGGTTCCTTTTTTCAAAAGTATTTTGATCTATTTCAAGCGCCACCAGATAGTTCGTGGCGAGCTGGTAGAGGTCGTTAGTGCTGACGGTATATTTCATCCGCGATGCCCGCTCCATGAGGGAAACGGAAGACTCATTAAGATGCAGTAGCGGAATGCCAAAGGAGGTCATTCCATCATCTTCCAATTTCGTTATTACAAAATAACCGGTATAGGGTGAATAAGAGCGATTTAAAAAACCATCAGTGAAACCAATTGAATAGTTGTCCACCCGGATCCCGCCACCGTAGTAAGTCATTTTTTCGTCGCATTCGGGGGTGGTAACCCCCAGCCTCTGAATCTCCTGATCCTTAAGTGGAACCTCAAATGGCAGATTCAATCTTGGGGCATAATGGTTGACGAAAGCAACTATCGCCATCGTCATCACATATTTGTATGCTAATGTTGTATGCAACATATTATTAAGGCTACCTATCTGCTATTTGAAGATCTTTGCATGGCAGGTTTCTCGATTTTACCAGGCCGGCAACGCCGCGAGGTTGGCCGAATTCCGTCTCCACCTCACCCAAGTGTTCCTTCAAACCAGCGGCAGGTTAATTAATGAAATCGCGAAAGGTCACCGTACGCATAATAGATCACACAAATCAAACCCATGGCCAGGCCCACCGTGATCAGCACCCCGCCAAAAATGAAGAACGACATCAGCACGAGCAACGGATTCCGCGCGGCGTTCGTAAATTCCCGGTGCCAGCAGCTTCGATACAGAATGATGAAGGCCAGCAGCATGGGAACCATCCCATAAACCAGCAGTTGCTCCCACCAGACCCGGAGTGAGGACACGACTTGGCCATCGAGCCAGTAAATGACGATAAAGGAAAACAACGCCGCCGCCCAAGCTGCACCGATGGGCGACTGCGCCTGCGTCGGTCGGTCGTTATGGTTCAACCGGTCCAGAAACATTTCAAAGCGTTTCATATGACAATTCATCCTATCACAAGATAGACACCGCCGCCCGGAAATTTGTATAACCGGTTCTTACTTTTTCGCAAATCCTTGAATCGCAAGCTATTTCTTAAGCGTGAAATACAGAGCGAGTGCGGATTTCCAAAGTAATGGGGCGGCCCTTCAGGCCTTGGAGGCCGGGTGGGATGGTTTCCTGGGCCTGCGCTCGACGGACTCGCTTCGACCCAGGCTGTCATATTACGGGCCTTTGGCCCTGGCTGCGGGCGGCTCACTGTGGGGCGGCAGAATCGTTTGCGGGCGTGGGGACTGCTCTGCACAAGGGGTCCGCTGCGCAAGCAAACATGGTTGCAACGCGACCATGGCCACCCGCAAACTCGCCTGGGTTGACGTGAGGTTTTTTCCGCCGGGCTGGGAAGCCCGGCTCTATGGCAGCCAGGGATGGCCACCGCTACGCCATCCGCAGTGGACAAATACCGCCGTATGGTTCAACAATGTCCGCCGCCAGCCACAATGAACCCGGTCAACAACATCCTGCTGATTTTCGCCATCACCTATGCAGGCCTGGCGATGGGCCGGATTCCCGGCTTGAAATTGAACCGCACGGGCATCGCACTCCTGGGCGCCATCGCCGTGATGATTTTCGGCAAGGTGACCACAGCGCAGGTCATCGGTTATGTGAACTGGCCGACGGTTTGTCTGCTGTTCGGGTTTTTTGTCATTTCGGCGCAGCTCCGGTTATCGGGCTTTTACAATGTCGTCGCCGGCGGCATTTCGGCGCGGCTGGGCCATCCGGCGCGGTTCCTGTTGATTTTGATGGCGGTGACGGGGGGGCTGTCCGCAGTTCTGAACCACGATATTGTCTGTTTTGTGTTCACGCCCATCGTGACCACCGCGCTGCTGCGGAAACAGCTTAATCCGGTGCCGTTTCTGGTGGCACTGGCAATTGCCAGCAACATCGGCGCCGGGGCAACGCTCATCGGCAGCGCGCAGGACATGCTCATCGGCCAGACAGCGCACCTGGACTTTGGCCGTTACATGCTGTGGTGCAGTGTGCCGGTGGTGTTTGCCATGGGCTGCGCGTATGGCCTCATCTGGTGGCTCTCGAAAAATAATTTGCAGTTGTCGCAGCCGGCTGCAAGCAGGACGGCGGAAGCAGATTATCCGTTCAACCGGACGCATACCATCAAGGGACTGATCGTCTTGGCCGCGGTTATCGGTCTGTTTTTTTCGTCTTGGCCGACAGAAATCATCGCGCTGGCGGCCGCCGGCATTCATCTGGCCAGCCCGAAGTTTCGCACGGAAGACCTTTTGGCGCTGGTGGAATGGCCCATCCTCGTCCTGTTCATCGGATTGTTTGTGGTCACCGGCGCGTTTGTGGACACCGGGGCGGGCGCGCGGGCCGTGCAATGGCTCGCACAGGGCGGCTTTGATCTGAACCGACCGGTGAACCTGACGGTGGCCACCACCGTGCTGACCAGCCTGATCAACAATTCGCCGACGGTCATGCTGCTGCTGAAGGTGGTGAATCTCTCGTCTCCGACCACGGCTTATATTCTGGCGCTGGCGAACAGTTTTGGCGGCAGCCTGCTGATCATCGGCAGCGTGGCCAACCTGATCGTGGTCCAACAGGCGCGCGATCTGGGCATCAAAATTTCGTTCTGGGATTTTACGCGCCTGGGTCTGCCCATCACGCTGGCGGCGCTGGCCGGATTGCTGGCGTGGGTGAAGCTGATGTCGTAAAAAGGACGATGCCGCTCCTACCGTGTGCGTTGGAATCCTCCTGAGCGTCAGACAAAATCATGCCGTTCCGGGTGGCAGGGATGCCACCCTCTACGTCAGGCAGGGATGCCTGACGCTACTTGCGCGGTGATTTTCGCAAGCGTTTCATCCACCGCTTCGGCCGGGGGCAGTTCAAGCCACTGGCAATTTCCGTGGCGACGAAACCAGGTCAGTTGCCGACGGGCAAACTGGCGGGTGCGGGCCTTCACCAGTTCGATGGTTTCCGTCAGCCCGCGTTCGCCGCGCAAATGTTCCACCACCTGCCGGTAGCCGATGGCTTGCATCGCGATTCTATTTTCGGCGAGACCGCGGTCCAACAGACGGCGGGTTTCTGCCACCAGGCCGCGCGCGAACATTTCGTCCACGCGGAGATTAATGCGCTGGCTTCGGTCTGCGGCGGGACGGGAAAGGCAGAAGAGGGGTGAGGCGTGGGACGTGAGGCGGGGGGTGGATTTCCACCCGGCGCGCTGCTCGGAGAATTTCTTTCCAGTGAGGCGGATGACCTCGATGGCGCGAATGACGCGGCGCGGGTTTTGCCGGTCAATTTTCTCAAACGTCGCCGGGTCGCACTCGCGGAGTTCGGCCAGAAGCCTTTCGAGCGGGGCGGCTTCGAGTTCGGCGCGCAGTTTATCATCGGCGGGCGGGGCTTCACCCAGGCCTTCGAGGAACGCCTTGAAATACAGCCCGGTGCCGCCGCAAAAAATGGGCGTCCGGCGGCGGGCCTGAATTTCGTCAACCGCCATTTGCGCGAGCCGGACAAATTGCGCGGCATCAAATGCCTCGTGCAGATCGCAGATGTCAATCAGGTGATGCGGCACGCGCGCGCGCTCTTCCGCCGTGGGCTTGGCGGTGCCGAGGTCGAGGCCGCGATAGACCTGCATGGAATCCACCGAAATAATCTCGCCGCCGATTTTTTCGGCGAGCGCCAGGGCCACGGCAGATTTGCCCACGGCGGTTGGGCCGGCCAGAAAGATAGGATGGAGGATGGAGGATGGAGGATGGATTTCGGGGGTATATGCCATCTGCGATCCTCCATCCGCTAGGCTCTGCTGGCGCCGGCCACGGGGCGGCGGGACAAAATCACTGCCAGAATGATCCCGGCAGCCAGAATCGGCACGCTCAAAAGCTGCGCGGAAGTGAAAATACCGTCGTGGATGTGGTCCGCCGGATAGTCGCCGCGGAAAAACTCCACGATGAAACGGCAGATGGCGTAGCCGACCAGATACAGCGCAAAAATCTGGCCGTCGAATTTTTTGCGGCGGAACAGCCAGGCGAGGGCCAGATACAAAACCAGGTTGAGCAGCCCGTCGTAAATTTCGGTGGGATGCACCGGATAAGTGGGCGGATGACTTGGATTATCCTCCGGAAAGCGAATGGCCCACGGCAAATCACACGCCCGACCATAGCAACAGCCGTTGAGCAGGCAGCCGATGCGCCCGAAAACGCTGCCCAGCGCGATGCTCGGCGCAATGATGTCGGCAATTTTCCAGATGGGGAGTTTCTTCCAATACAGATAAATGATGCCGGCGACCGCCGCGCCGATGAGTCCGCCGTAAAAGACGAGCCCGCCATGCTGGATCATGAAGACTTCCGAGAACGGCTGGCCGGCGAATTCCTGTTTCCAATAGGTGGTCACGTAAACAAACCGCGCGCCGGCGATGCTGCCGATCATCAGCCACAGGGTGACGTCGGCGATGGTGTCGCCGGAGACGTTCACCCGCCGGGCGCGGCGTGTAGCCGTCCACAGGCCGGCGAAGAACGCCGCGGCCATCATCACGCCATACCAGCGGATGGGGAGGCTGCCGAGATAAAACGCAATCGGATGCACGGCAGGAAATTAGACTGACAACGGGGAAATTGAAAATTGAAACTGCGCGCAGTTTCGATGCGCGGCCTGACACCGTTCGCATTGCGGCGGTTTTCCGTCAGAAAAATTCCACAAGTTTGGGAACTTTTCGTTCGGCCGAACATCTCACCCTCGTTGGCGGTCGTACCATTACAAAAATATGCGTTTTACATAAACATTTATTGAAAGGATATAAAATGAACCGAAAAAACAAATTCACCTCAAGCTGCCTCGCGCTGGCAGTGGCAGCAGCCTCAATCGCATCCAGTTTCACAAGTTATGGGCAGGGAGCCTCGGCAACCATTTCTGACACGCCAGTCAGCGGCGGATTTGATTACACCATCGTTTTGCTAAACACTGGCTCCACGAACCTGAACGGTTTTTGGTATGCCTGGACGGACAGCGGCAATAATTTGACCGCCGCTCCGAGCAGCCCGGCAAACACCTTGGGGTGGGGCAACTCGATTTTCTTTAATGGGTCCATTCAATGGCAGAACAGCACGGGCACAGCTTTGGCGCCGGGGGATACCGGCACGTTCACCTTTTTCAGCACCAGTACGCCCACGGAAATAACCACGCCGCCGTCCGGGGAATCGGTGGTTTATGTCCACACGATCGGCTTCAACCAAGCCATGCCGGGTATCAGTTCGCCGGTATTTTCCCCCACGTTGGTTACAGTGCCCGAACCTTCCCAAGTCGCCCTGCTGAGCCTCGGCTCGCTGGGACTACTGGCGACCAGCAAGCGATGGCGGCGTGGATCGTCAGCCAGATAGTTGGCAGACATTCGTGTCGTGGGTTCCGAAGCCAGCCAGTCTAGCGCGGTTCAGGTTTTAGTGCAGCCACAGACAAGCAGGCGCTGATTACGAGCCATGCGATTGGAAGGCTTGGGAGCGCCGCTTGCGCCCGTGTTTTCCGCGAGGGCGCGGAAAACAGCGCCCGGGGCGGGCGCGCTCCCCGGGCATTGAGCACGGCTGAAAAATGGCGCGTGCTCACGAACACAGCCACAACGATCAACCGGGCAAACGGCATTTTTAATTGCTTTGCTCAAAAAAAACTTAACAAACCGGCAAATAAGCAGTCTCATATCATGCCGTGGGAGCGCATGATGAAATTCCGCTGATCGCCCTGATCTCGATCGGGCTGTCGCTTGCCTTTGTGGGCGGATTCATTGCCGTTCGTTTCCATTTGTCTCCGATCATCGGCTATCTGCTGGCCGGGGTGGCCATAGGGCCATATACGCCGGGGTTTGTAGGGGAAGCCCATCTGGCATCCCAGCTTGCGGAGATCGGGGTGATCCTTTTGATGTTCGGCGTGGGGATGCATTTTTCGGTGCGCGACCTGTGGACGGTACGGGCGATTGCACTGCCGGGGGCGCTCATTCAAATTGTGGCCGCCACCGCGTTGGGCTTGGGGGTCGGCCTGCTTTGGGGCTGGTCGTTCGGGGCCGGTTTGGTTTTCGGTCTGGCCTTGTCGGTCGCCAGCACCGTGGTTTTGCTGCGGGAACTGGAGTCGTTGAAGATGGTGGAGACGGCGGACGGAAAAATCGCCGTCGGCTGGCTGATAGTTGAGGATTTGGCCATGGTTCTCGCCCTCATATTGCTGCCGGCCTTTGCGGGGCAGCTTGGCGGCGCGGCCCCGGCGCCGGATCATTCCAGCAAATCTCAGGTCTGGCTTTCGCTGGGTATCACGCTGGGCAAGGTTGCCATCTTTATCGCCTTGATGCTTATTGCGGGGACGCGCTTGTTTCCCTGGCTGCTCCGGCATGTTGACCGGACTGGCTCGCGAGAACTGTTCACTCTGGCGGTGGTCGGACTGGCCATGGGCGTGGCGTTCGGCTCGGCAAAGTTGTTCGGCGTGTCGCTGGCCTTGGGCGCGTTTTTTGCGGGTGTGGTTATCAACCAGTCCGACTTGAACCACCGCGCGGCGGCTTATTTGCAGCCGCTGCAGGACACCTTCGGCGTGTTGTTTTTTGTCGCCGTGGGCATGTTGTTCGACCCGATGATCCTGGTCCGTCATCCCTTCCAGGTGCTTGCGGTGGTCGCGATCATCGTGGTCGGCAAATCGCTTGCCGCGCTGGGAATTGTGCTGGCCCTGCGCCGTCCGCTTTCGACGGCGCTGACAGTATCGGCGGCTCTGGCGCAGATTGGCGAATTTTCATTTATTCTCGCGGCGCTGGGACTCGAGCTTGGGCTGCTCCCGCTCGAAGCCCAAAACTTGATTCTCGCCGGCGCCCTGCTTTCCATCAGCCTGAATCCGGTGGTTTTTTATCTGGCCCTGCGGATGAACCGCCGCGCCGGCAATTTTTTAAAGCAATCATAGGAACCACAATCATATGTTTCATGATCATTTCTCGAGCGTGGCAAATCGCTATGCCGATTTCCGGCCCCGCTACCCGTCGGAGCTGTTCGACTATCTCGCCACGCTGGTTCCGCGAACCTCCCCGGTCTGGGATTGTGCGTGTGGCAATGGCCAGGCCTCGGTGGACCTGGCCGCCCGCTTCGACCGGGTCATCGCCACGGATGCCAGCAAGGAACAAATCGCCTCGGCCACACCAAATCCCCGGATCGAGTATCGGGTCGCGCCGGGAGAGCAGAGTGGCTTGCCTGATAAAACCATTGGCCTGGTCACCGTGGCCCAGGCCTTGCACTGGTTTAATTTCGACCGTTTTTATGCCGAAGTAAAACGCGTCTCAACTCCGAACGCTGTCATCGCCGTTTGGGCCTATGGCATTACCACCGTTGAAAGCGACGCGGTAAACCAGCTCGTCCAGCACTTTTATGCCGACACCGTAGGCCCTTATTGGCCACCGGAACGCAAAGAGATTGAAACCGGCTATCGCACCATTCCTTTTCCATTTGCAGAAATCACGCCGCCGGCATTTCACATGGCAGCACATTGGACGCTGGAACAGTTGCTCGGTTATTTCAGCACCTGGTCGGCCACCAGCCGTTATATCAAAGCCACAGGCCGTAATCCGCTCGAACCGCTGGCCGCCGAGCTGGCTCAAGTGTGGGGCGACGCAAACCACCGCCGGCAAATTGCCTGGCCGCTGGTTGTGCGGATGGGGAGACAAACAGGATGAGCACCGGCCTGAAGCCGGGTGGCGCGAACTTCCAATTTCTTGTGCGCTTCCAATTTCAGCGTTTCAGAACTTTAGAGCGTTTTAAGTTTTAGTGCAGCCACAGACAAACGGCCTTTCCCTTCCACCTTCTCCGCGGTATTTACGGCGAGCGCAGACGGTAGAACCGCATCGCGTTGGTGGCTTGCGCATCCGCAAAGTGATATTGGCCAGGCGCGGTTTGGGTGGCCGAACCGGCCACCGGCCAGTTGGAGGCGGCGAGCGTGAGGTTGGTGGAGGCCAGCACGGAGAAATTAACATTACTGGCATTGGCAAAATTGAACTGAAAAATCCCGTTGCTTCTCGTCCCGCCGGTGAAACTGAACGCGGGCATGATTGTATCGAATGCCAGAATGTTTCCGGTGGCCTTGCCGGCGCTGTTAATGGCCACCGCCCGGTAATAACAGGTCGTTTGCGGATTTAGATTGGACACGGTGAAGGCGATGGGCGTCGCGGTCGTGCTGCTGGCAAGGGTGTTCGTTGCCGAGGTGAGTCTGGCGGCGAGCGTGGATGAGGTGCTGTACTCAAAGAAAGCGGCGGCGGTCGAGGCTTGCGGCGTTACTGCGCCCGCCAGGTCGGCGGTGCTGCCGCTGATGGACGGCCCCGCCGTGGTGGTAACGGCCGGCGGCACCACGCCGGGGCCCCAGCTTTTAACAATCACGGAGCCGGAATTGACGCCCAGGGCGAGTTCCTGCATGGCGGCATTCGGGAGGAGCAGGATGACCAAATCGTAGTTGACCGGGCTGGTCACATCCGTGGAGGCGGTGGCGGCCACCGTCAGCAAATTGGTGCCGAAACTTTGGGAAATGAATCCAGTGAGCGTTCCATTTGCCTGCGGATAAAAGGCCTGATACCACGTCAGAGTATTCCCGTCGTAAGCAAAAATCTGAAAGCTGAATTGCACCGGCACGCCCACCACCCCTTGCTGCAGCAGCAGGTTGACCGCCTGTTTGTTCGCCGTGGATATGCGGGCGTTTAATTGAATGCCGTCGGTGAGATTGCCTGCCCAGTCTTCAGTTTGCAGCACCGCGACGACCTGATTGGTTTGCCCCGTCGGTTTGGTCACGGAAAAATCCGCCGCCAAAGCGGCCGGGCCGATGGTCAGCGAAGTAATAAAACCCACCAGATTGTGGTTGTTGGATTGGAAATTAAAACCATTCGCCACATTCAGATCGTATTGAACTGGCGCGGCTGACAGCGGCAGCACGCCGGCCAGCGCGAACCCAAACGCGACGGCCATGGGGGCAGCTCCCCGGACGGTTCTGAATAATCTCTCCATAAATTAACTTTATGGACTATATTTTTAGTGCTCATAAAAGCAATCACAATGCGCGGATTTCTTCAGGGCTGGACCGCCAGAACCACCCGGAAACCGATGTTGCTGTTGCTGCCCAGCGGATTGCCGCTGTCACGCTGCGCCGACCGGCAGTAGTTTGACAGCGGCGGTCTGAAACTGGGGTGAATCCGCCGATTTGAAATTGTTATCTTCTTCCGGCTCCGTCTTCTTCCCACCCTTCGGGGAAAATCTCTTCTTCTCT
>Ga0181520_10006688_pt1 | contig 17472 bp, 7 predicted proteins | sample PEATcosm2014_Bin_29_FD_132451 | JGI IMG/M metagenome (GOLD analysis project Ga0181520, IMG submission 132451) | Peatland microbial communities from MTU Mesocosm Facility, Houghton, MI, USA - PEATcosm2014_Bin02_30_metaG | ecosystem: Environmental > Terrestrial > Soil > Wetlands > Peat | place... | reverse complement strand
TTGTTCCACTCGGCTCGCTACGCTCGCCTTCGTTCCACAACCCGCCCAGCGGCGATTCCCCGAAAGCACACACCACAGATGGGAAATCAGCCATGGAAAAGAACATATAAGGGTTGGCGAGCCCGCGAGCCTACCCTGGGTAACCCAGCCAACCCGCGCCCAACCACAACGCGGTTGCGGCCATTTCGTTCGCATGGCCGTTCATCCTGACGCAAAACTGGCGGTCACGGGCGAATGGAACCCGGGCGAGCTAAATTTTTGAGATTTTTATTTCGTTGATAATCTTTGACAGAAATTCGAATGTGAGCTTCCATAAATGCATGGTAGCAACCGGACTGCAAAAGTCACCTGTGCATGACCTCATGCACAGCCAGTTGTTTAATGACAGTTAAGCGGTTCGTGCTATGGGCAAACTCGAAGACGAATTGGCAAAGGATAAGAGCCTGTGGCGCAGATGGCGCGTGGAGGGCGTCACTGAGACCACCGCACTTGCTGTGGATGTCTTCTTTTACGCCACCAACAAATATTCTGCAGAACAGATCGCTGATGGTTTGCGCAAGTGGGGCCTCAGCAAAGTGAAGATTAGGAGCACGCGCACACTTTTGGTTCTCAGAGGTTGGGATATTTCTGGAGTTGAGCTGGGGACATGGTCGCTTGAGAAATTGCAAGATAGGAGCAGGCGATACGTCCGCCTTGCTGAGATTTGGAGTGCCGCTTATGAAGGATGTGGAGCAGAGATGCCAGAACATGAACCCGCTGCCTAATTCCCCGGAGCCATCCGCCGTTGACAGGGACAGTTCCGCTGCGTGGTCAGCGTCACAGGTTGGCGGCGGCTCACTGCATGGTCGTCGTTAGGCACTATTCTATGGACACCATTGAAGCATTTCTCGTGGTACTTGCAGTCGGCGGATTGATCTCAGGAGCCACTTGGATTTTTGCTCGTAAACTGATTCATCGCTCTTGGCGATGGCGCGCGGCATTTTGTTTTTTGCTCGGTGGAACGATAGCTCCTTCGATATTCTATTTTTGGTCAGGCTGGGTCATTTGGCCAGCGGCTCTTATGGTGTATGCCGCATTCGATGGCGGCAAACAAGGCTTGATGGCGCTTCTCCTCGGGGTCGTGCCGATATTGCTCACAGCTACTTTGCTCTTTTCGATTTGGTCTATTATTTTGCGGAGGAATAAACATGAGAACCATGTTGCCTAACATTCGCCGGAACAGTCCGCCGCCGGCGCTTGCCGTTCTGCGGTCCATGCCGGGAATTGGCGGCAGCTCGGCTCATGGTCTAGGCATCATGCGCGCATCCACTGCAATACTTTTGCTCGCGTTGTTATGTGGCTGCGCATCGCGACCACAGCAGGCGTCAGTTGCAGAGCCATTACTCCGCTCCGGCGACTGCTTGTTGTTCCACGTTCAGTTTGATTCGAGTTCGGGGATTCGACGAGTCGTCAATTCAACCGGTGATGTTTCTTTGCCTGACATTGGCAAGTTGCACGTAGCTGGCATGACTGTTGAGCAGGTTTCACAGGCCATCATGGAGCGTTACCTCCCTCGCGTGGTTCATCGCATAGAAGTTTCAAGATGTTCACAATGATGCCTACAATTTTCCGGAGCCATCCGCCGTTAACGCGACGCGTTCCGCTGCGCGGTCAGCGCCACAGGTTGGCGGCGGCTCACTTGGCCGTTCATCTTGACGCAGACTGGCGGTCACGGGCGTACGGAACCCGGACGACTTGGATTTTGAGAATTTATTTCGTAGCGAATCCTTGACAGAAATTCGAATGTGAGCTTTCATAAATGCATGGTAGCAGACAAATTCCAAGAAGCACTCAGGCACGGCCGCGTGCAAAGTTCGTCGTATATCAATAGTTAGCGCCCATGCTCACCACGTATGAAGAGATCGAAGCAGAGTGGGAGCGACTTGCGGCGACGCTTGGGCCGGCATGTCCCCCGGAGGGGAAGGTTACGATGATTGCTTTTATGCAGCACACCGCCAAGTTGCCTGTTACGGCACGGTGCATACACTGTGGTCGGTTGATGAATGTGACCGGGCACGGTACGGCGTGGACTGTGACTTGTTTATGCGGACGGTCGAAGGACATAATGAGAGGATTATGACTGCTAACCAATCCCCGGAGTCATTTCTGGAGCGGTTAGCTGCATCCCGGGTTAACCGGAAGATATTGATCATGTCTTGTTGACTCATCTGCACACCGATCACGCAGGCTGGAACATCATGCTCAAGAGCGGACGCTAAATGCCGACTTTTCCCAACGCAAAGTATGTATTTTCAAAGACTGAAGACACATTTTTTCCGGGTTCCAAAGGACAGGATCAGCCAAGCTACAAGATGTATAAAGACAGCGTCGTGCCCGTCATTGAATCCGGTCATTCGTAACACAATGCCTCGATAGGATTGAGCGCAGCGGCTTTGTGGGCGGGATAAAATCCAAAGAAAACACCAATGGCAGAACTGACGCCGAAGGCAAGGATGATGGAACCGGTGAAAACCACGGCTTGGAAATCGGCGAAGACTCCCACAAGCCGCGAGGCGGCGATCCCGCACAGCACGCGGATCAGTCCGCCCAACAGGCTCAAGATGATGGCTTCGATCAGGAATTGCAGCCTGATGTCGCCGGGTTGCGCGCCAACGGCGATGCGGATGCCGATTTCGCGGGTGCGTTCGGTGACGCCGCCGAAAGGAATTCGATGTTCAATTTCGTCATAGTGATTCGTGGTTCAATTTATTTCCAGCCGCCGCCCAGTGCCGTGTAGAGCGAAATCTGGCCGGAAAGTTTGCCGAGTTGCGCTTGCAGCAAATCCTGCTGGGCGAAGAGGACGTTCAGATAGGTGTCGTCGCCCTGGCGATAGCGGAGATTGGCCAGTTCGTAGCGCTGTTGTTGCGCGTTGATGAGTTTTAATTCAACTTCGATCTGGCTGCATAACTGCTGGAGGCGACCAGCGTATCGGCCACTTCGCGAAACGCGGTCTCGATGGCCTTCTGATAATTTACCACGTCAATCCGCTGGCCGATCTGGGCGGAATCTAATGTGGCCTGGTTTTGCCCACCGGCAAAAATCGCAAATCATGGCGCAACGATGAGACGATAGAACCGCTGTGGTGAAGAACTGCTGTCGGATGCGCTTAAATTGGTGCTGGTTGCCGTGGCAGGTTTGGTCAAATTGAGCCAACCGGCTTGAAGCAGGTTGGTCTTGTATTGGACTTGATAAACCAATCCCGTGACGGTGGCCCATGTGAGGTTAAAAGTTCCCGTCGTCCGGGTTGCAGTTTTTAATGAAACAGTTGGAAGGTGGGTTACGACGACATCATCCAAACCAAAATAAGCGGGATCATTTTCTGCGCCGAACTCAAGGACGGTGCTGGAACTTGCCGCGGTGACGATGAATTGCAGGTTGGTCCACGAAAACGCCGGCGGATTGGCGATGTTATAAAGACTGCCGCCATTCCAACTGGCTTGGAAACTTTGAACGGAGCCGCCAGTTGGGTTGTCCAGCCAGAACGAGAGCAAATAATTTTCCCCCGGAATGGTTGTCAATTTTTGCGAAAGCGTTGCCAGCTGGGTGTCCCCCAGAAACGCGCCGTAGCTGCCGGAATGAACCACTGAAGGATAGCTGCTTGAATTTTCCACCGCATCATAGATGTCTGATCCAAATGGCCCCCACACCGTGCCGTCACCCACCAGTGTCCAACTTGTGAAATCACCGGTTTCAAAACCGCCGTTCTGCACCAGTGACGAGAGCCCTGTCAGTGAAAACGGAATGATCTGGGCCACCTGGGAATTCCAGTTGGTGAATTTCAGGCTGAAGCCATAGGTGCCCACGGCAAGGCTGTTCGCAGCGGCCGTCAAACTGGCGGTCACGCTGGCCGAGGAACGGGCTGACAAGGTGCCACTGGCAGACGAAACTTGGAGCCATGACGAGGTATTTATGACGGACCAAGACAACGTAGCCGCGCTGTTATTGGTCAGCACAAAGGTTGTAGAGGTTGGGTAAAATGGTCCGCCGACCGTTCCAGAAGCCGTGAAGCCAGTAGCCGGTGAAATACCCAGCGGATCGGGCGCGCCCGCGAGGGCGTTGATCAGGGCTTGGCCGGCGGGGGTGCCCCAGCCGGTGCAGAGATCGTAGCCGCTGACGGCATAAAAATTGTTGAGGCTGCTGGGCCAGACGTTGTTTCCGGTGGTGATGTCGTGGAAGCTCGCGCTGAAGTTCGTGCTTTTGCCAAGGGAATAAATGGCCGGATTAACGAACCCGATGGTTGACCTGCCGGCAGTGACCGACTGTTGATTGATCAAGGCGGCGAGTCCCGCCCACAAGGGAGCCGCACAACTCGTGCCGCCAACGGTGGTACTGGAGCCATCGCCGTAATAGACATAAACATTGTCCCCCGTCAGGGCCACATCAGGGATGTTGCGGTGAGTGGTCGAGCCGCCGTTGGAGGCCATGCTCACGTTGGTCTGCCAACTCGGAATGGAATAATACGAACTGATGCCGCCGCTGCTGCCAACATAACTGCCATCGTGCAAGCCCCAGTTCCAGACGGTTTCCGACGACCACGACCCGCCAGCACCTGTCGTCGTCAGCGTCGTGCCGCCGACGGTGGTGATGTACGGGGAACTGGAGGGCGTATTGTCAACCGAAGGATTGTCCACGCCGTTGGTTGAACTGGAGCCGGTCGTAAACGCGTCGCTGTCGCCGGAAGCCAGGAAGAACGACTGCCCTTGTGCGGCCATTTTTTTGAAGATGTTGTCGGTTGTATTTGTGGGGCCGCCGCTCCAGCCCCAGGAACAGCTTAACTGGCTGATGCTATTGCTGTCGGCCATGGCGCTTAAAACGTCATTCGGGAAGAAATATGCCGTGTTGGGGTTGCCTTCAAAAACAACGATTTTGGAAAGTCCTTGGGCCATGCTGACCGCCATTTCGATGTCGAGCGAAACTTCGGTGTTGCCGTCGGACGTCGTTGGCGTGCCGCTGAAACTGTCCAGCAAAACAGTCTGGAGGGGCACCGCCGGCAAACCCGCCGCCGTTTCATAACTCGTAATATCGCTCGCATAAAAGCCGTCGAATTGCACCAACCCGACCACCTGGCCGGCACCGGTCAAAGTGACGCCGGGAAGATACGCGGCGCGAAAATCGTTTCCCATGTAGGCGCCGCCAGAACCGGAACCCGTTCCCAAAGGCGTTGCGGCCGGGGAAATCTTTTTTACGTATTTGGGGTGAGGCCGGCCGTAGTCGCTTAATCCGCTGATGTCGGCGATCGGAATGCTGGCATCCACGGATGGCTCAACGGCCGGCGCGTAAAAATCGCGCGCTTCGGTCGGATGCCGGTAAACCCGCAGGGTGACGTGAAATGCCTTTTGGACATCCGCCGCCGCGCCGCTCACGTCGAGCAAGAGCCGGTTGCTGTGTCTGGCAGTGATGGTGAAGCCGCTCTGTTCCGCAAAATCGATGACCGTCTGATAGTCCTGCTCCGTCGGTCCGAATCTTTCCGTGAATTCTTCCGGTGTCAAATATTGCCGGTAATTAGGGCTGGCCGGGTCAGAAATCTGCGCCAGAAAGTCATCCAGTCCCTGCGCGTCCCGCAACGGCAGGCCGATGGCCAGATTCAGGCGATTGGTGGTGGGCAGAGTCCCGCGGGCTGATAAATGCACCACTGCCGCCGGGATGTGACCGGGTAATGTTTTGAGCAGGGAACCCGCCGGAAAGAGGGCAGGGCTGGCACTGGCCCAGCCAAAGCCGATATAGGCATAAATGAACAGACATCGTGTTGCGATTGAAACGGGCCGGATGGCGATTTTAGACATTGCTTCCACCATTTTCTCAGTGAAGCTACTTTTCACCAATTCGCATGGAAGCTGGCGGGTTGACAAGTTTTCCATAGCAGGAATTTCTCCAGTTCTTATTGGTTCTCCCACAACAGGTGATTGCATTTTTCGTTGCGGCGTCCGGAAAGGACGGAACGGAATAAGGCGGTGGTAAGCGTCATGTTTTCTCTCATCATTTGACTTTTGTATTTGAATTGCGGCAGCACTTCCTGTGCCGCAGTGCGTTGTCACAGGTTGTTCCCGGTCGGGCCGTCGGAAACACATGTTGCTGACAGCCGCTGTAAAAGGAATGCCTGGTGCGGACGTTGACGCCGCCAGGCGCGACGCTCAGAAGGGCAGACCGGTTTGACTGGGGGGCCGCCGGGAGGCCGGTCCGCAAGGCCGTCCACTGACCCAACCCAGACCCCGGCGGAAAATGCATGCCGCGCCGGGGGCCGAAAGGGCCGCCAGTGATCGCAGCTTCCAAAAAATCTTTATTGACTGGCATACAAATTTGCGGAAACCAGACTTGCCGGGTTTCCAAAAATGGAAACAGCCGCCATCGTCTTTCGGTGGTTCTGGTTGCGGTGGCAGCGTCCACGGCAAAGTCACAAAGGAATACACCGGAGGCTGTCATTGGTTTTGTGCTTTGGGACGAACCGGGGAATAAATGGGATAAATCGGACCTGCATTAAGCAGTTCGCGACGGCATGAACAATATCCCGGGATGCTGACCGCCATCCGCGTCAGAATTTTCAGCCACCGTCGGAGGCTGGAGCAACTCGTCAATTTGCCAGACTTGCTCACGTTGAAGCTGTTCGCGGACATTTTGAACCAGTTCTTCAAACAGGCAGGGAAAAATCAGCAACGGACAAGACTCATTCCACGCCAGTTCGGCGGCCTGGCTGGCGGCCCCGCAAATCTGCTTGAATAATCCAACTTTGGCCACCTCTTCCAAGGCGATAAGGAGCAATTCATGTTTTAGCTGATACAGTTGAGATTTTGACCGGCTGCCGGCAGGTATTCCCGGGCAAAATGTTCCCGGGCGCGGCTCAATGGGCCGCGGTGACGATTCCAGGCAGGAGCGGGCAAACAACCGCTGAACATAATCATTTTGAGCTGCTTGATTCATAATTTTCCCTGGTTTTGATTTCAATGCACTTGAAGAATGCCGGCCAACACCGGCGAGCACATGTGGGAGCGCCCGTGAATGGATTCAATCGAGTCATCAAGCTTTTCACCGGCTGGCTCCACGACTTCCGAAAAGAAGTCCAGGCCGGCGTCAACAGCGAAATGCTTCAACCACTCATAGGCAGGAGATAACTCCTGATTCATCCTGAGAATGCCGTGGAGTTGCGCCACAACCGCTCCGGCGTTGGAGCGCAGCCTTCGTGCGCATCGGCTGATCCAGTTTTTTATGGGCGGCGGCAGAGGTTCGTCACCATTGACCACAATTAAGAGCAAGTCAGTTTGTGTGGCTTCATCCTCTGCTGCCCGCGCCAGCGGCGGAAGTTGCAGCGCGGACAAGTTCCACAAGCCAAGTTGTAATTCAACCCGCGGCGCGAGGCGTTGAGCAAGCCGGTCGCAAAAATATTTCGCCTGGATACCTGCGCCGAGGTTGTCGTAAACCACCAGCACGTTCAAATTTGTTGCCGACGATCTTGGAATATTTAGCATTTCATTATTCATAGTGATTTTTTCGTTTCTGAAGGGTAATACACCGGGGTGGTCAGTTAGTTGCAGACCTTGGGATAGACGCGTGGAAAAATAGGATAAGGCCGAACCCGTTGGAAAGTTCTGCGTCACACACTGCCGGCGCGGAATTGTTTGCGCATGGCGGCCTTAAAACTTCCTGGCACTCAGGCGGCCGAAGTCCGGTGCGAACCGCCTGGCTCCCGCTTGGAAACATTTCAGCCGTTGCCGGGACCGACATAAGCCTTGCGCGAGCGTGAATCCATTACATTTCTGAAGACGACAAGATTGCAGGCCTCCGCAATGTGCTTCGCGAACAAGAAGGTGAATGACCGGGTGCCCGGAACATTGCACGATTTAAATCAGCTGGTTTAGTGGACACAGTGAGCGCCGCATAGGATACGCTCCACGGCGTCCATAAGTTCGAGCAGACCGAAGGGTTTTTGCAGCAGATGGACGTCCAGAAACCAATCACTATCGGTGTCGAGGAAGAATTCCAATTGCGACGCCGCGACAATTATGGGCAGGTCCAGTCCATGTTGTCGCACCGTCAATACAAGTTCCGGGCCAGTCAGTCGGGGCATCTGATTATCGGTGATCAGCAAATCGAAAGTTTCCATTCCAAGCGTTTTCCATGCGGCGCGGCCATCAGCCACCGTTGTGACGTTGTAGCCAGCGCGTGATAAAGCCATCGAAGCAGCACGGCGGATGGCCGGTTCGTCGTCGGCAAGGAGAATTTTCGCGGAATGTATTTTCATTTTCAGATGGAAGATAATCTAAAAACGATTCTGGTCGCCCTCTTTGGGATTAACAGCGGGAGAAACGGGATGGACTCTGGCAGAGACGAAGGAGGAAGCGCGAAAACAAGACCTTCATTTTAATTAATGCCGGATGGAGGCGTGCCAGAAAGTTTCAATCACTCAACCGAAGGAATTCCTCCGTCCCATGAGAATCGGGCTTTTCCAGTCCTGGCTGAAGCGTTTTGGCCGAGACACTAATCTGCCGGGGCCAAAAACGGACGGCATCCGGGACGGCGGCGCTTTCCTCACTCAAGGATAGCATCGTCCGCCCAACACTTGGGAGTGAACTGGTGCAGGCAATGCCTTTTTTCGAGCAGAACCTGCCGCGCCCCGAACACCGCCCGTGCCGCTACTAGAACACAGTGTATACCGACGTGACAGGGTGATGTGATAAAGCCGGGTATAATTGGGATGAACAGATTCTATTCCCAAGGGCAGCAAACAATAATGTTGCAAATGGCAAACGCCTGGCCATGACGCGCGGTTTGCGCGAAGTGAAGAAGGCGCTGAGATTTTTCCGGCCCATGGCTCCGCAAATAATTCCGAGACACTTGAATGCAGAAATCGCCATGAAAACTGTGCGGCTTTCATGGCGCAGCCTAGCCCCTTTTACCGGTTTGGTGTTCTGATTTAATCCTGCCTAGGCCGTAACGATGCGGTAGCAATAGAGGCCACTGTTAGTGCAGGCTTATGGCTGAACGAAAAAGCCCACGGAGTTGACCGACGAATCGGCTCACCAAACAGTGACCGAATTCATTAAACTACAAAAACCACAAACTCCCGATGCGGCCATCAAAATCGGTTTTACCGACCAAAAAATTTCTGGTCGGGCCGATCTGTTAACCTTTGCCAGTTTCCTGCATTGGCACTGGTTTCTATTTTAGCGGTCAAGCTGATTGCGTGAGCTGAAACAAACTCAACAGTTGGCAGGGATGAGGGTTTCGTCAAAACTAATGGCCAATATGTGATCATGGGGACATGATGGATGATTTGTTCCCCTGCCCTTGATGATTCCGTTCCCGAATGTAATGGATGACAAACTCCACAACGGCTCGCCGGGCTACGCCTCACCAAAAAGATCATCCGGTCCGGAAATACTGCGCGTGAGCAATCGGACAACTACTTGCTCCCGCATCCCAGGGATCATCGGTACGCCCCCCCCCGGCCACTATCTCGACTGCAAATTCAATTGCAGAACCGGCGGTCGGGTGGAATGGGACGGAACTTGTGGCGGCGGGCCAGATTCTCCTGCCACCAGCCGTTATAGTCCTTTAGTGTCTGGACTTCGAGTTCCTCAGGCTGCGTCTGGCAGCCGACTTCCAGGTAGGTGTCGAGGTTGGCCAGATCCGGCCGGGGCAGCTCCCCTTTCTGGTATTGGTCCCACATCTGGCGGTATAAATCTTCCAGCCGCCGCACCAGCAACGGCATGTCGAACAGGACGCAGTTGTTTCGTCCGGCCCGGAGCTTCTCACGAAAAGGTTGGAGCAGGGCGGGATTATTGCCAAACTCAACGGCACGGTTAACAAAATCCTCAGCCGACTCACAGATCAATTCGGGCAGGCCGGCGGCGCGCACTAGACTGCCGCATACCCGCGACGCAAACGAGCGACCGCTCAAAGTCAGCATGGGCACTCCCATCCAGAGCGCGTCTGAAGCCGTGGTGTGCGCGCCATAAGGCGTTGTATCCAGAAACAGATCGGCCAGCGGATAACGCACCAAATGGAAGGGATTGGCGATTTTCGCGGCGAAGACAAGGCGCTCCGGCGCGATGCCACGTTGCGTGGCGTAATCGCGCAGCCGGGCGTTCGTAGCTTCGGTGTTGCTGAGCAGCCAGAGGACGCTGCCCGGAACGCGGGCCAGGATCATCAGCCACCGGTCGAAGGTGAAGCGGCTGATTTTATGCGCGCCGTTAAAGCAGCAGTACACCATTCCGTTTTCGGGAAGCCCGGCTTCGCTCCGGGATGGCTTCTGCGTGGCGACGATGCGCCGGCGGTTGTTGGGTTGATAGCACGGCAACCGCAGCACCTGCTCGGAATAGTAAAGCTCATGGCTTTCGGGAATGATCCAGTCGTCGGCAATGAGGTAATGGTGGTAAGGGTTGCCCATCGTTCCGGGATAGCCCAGCCAGTTGACGATGACCGGCGCGGGCCGGCGCGCGACGAGTTTGAGGCGCGCCTCGCGGGTATAACCGTTGAGGTCCACCAGAATCTGGATGCCGTCGGCGGCGATCTGCCGGGCGGCAGCGTCGTCGTCCATATTGCTGATGGAAATCCAGTGGTCGCACGAAGCCTTGAAATTGGCCTGCATGGGATCCTGCACTTGCGGGCCGCAATAATAAGCGAACACCTCCACCTGGTTTCGGTCGTGCAACCCAAACACCTCGGCCATCAGATAACCGACGGCATGTTCGCGCAGGTCGGAGGATAGATAGCCAATCCGGAGCGGGCCGGAATTTTCCACGGCCCGGGGCCACGCCGTCATTACGGCGGCGGGCGTGCCCACGTCCATCTGGTTGTAATGCCAGGCCATGGCCAGGTGCAGCATGGGATCGTCGGTATAGGCGGCGGCGGAAAGCGGCGACATCCCCGTCATCAAGGCGTCCCGGCTTACCCATTCCCAAGGGGAAACCACGGGCCATTCGCACTGGCGCTGACGAAGCGCGACGAAATGCTGGGCGACTTCCCGTTGATGAGGGGCGATTTCCAGGCTCTGCCGCAGCATATTTTCGGCGGCTTCGTCCTGGTTGGCCGTTTCCAACGCGCGCGCGCTCTGGTTGAGCGCCGTGGTTTTATGGCTGAGGGCCGCACCGGTGATCGGCGCGAGTTTGGCCACGACCGCAGACCATTGCACCACGGCCAGGCTCACCATGCCGAGCCGTTCGTAAACCCGGCCAAGATTGATATAAGCGGGCATGAATTCCGGGTTGAGGGCAACGGCGCGTTCGAGTAATTCCCGCGCCGGGGCCAGCTTGCCGGCATCCGCCAGCGTCACCGAGTAATTGAACAGGATGGCGTAGAGCAAAGGGTTGTCCTGGTTGTGCTCAATCCACGTGGCATAGAGCGTATCCACTGAATTCAACTGACCGCTCTGCTTTAATGTTTCGGCGGTGCGAATCAGCTCGGCCACGCTGAAGTTTCGCGCCATTGATTGAATGAGGGCCGAGGAGAGGATATCGTTTGTCATGTTGGTAAAAGGTTAAAAGTTGTTTCGCGCCCTCACGCCATGCTGTCAGTCAAGGCCGCAAGCTGATCGTCCGACATGCTCGCCAACTGGGTTTCCGTAAACGCCTCGAGCTGGGTTGGGGTCAACTGTTCCAACGCGGTCGTTGTCAAATACGTGATGTCGGCGGTGGGGATGTCCGAGATGGCCGTCGTGGTGATTTGACTGAGTTGATAAGACAGCATATCGCCCAGCGGGCCCTGGGCCAGGTCTCCCACTTGCGCGCCCGACAGCGCGCCAATTTGAGTTGCCGTCAATGATTGCAACAAGGTTGTCGAAAGGCCATTCCATTCGGTAACAGACAGGTTGGCCACCTGGGTGGGCTCGAGGGACGAAATCTGGGTGGCGGACAAGGCGTTGAGCTGATCCAGGCTCAACCCCCGGATTTGCATCCGCGTCAACCCGCCCAACTGCGTGATGGTCAAGGCATTGATCTTGGTGGTGGACAAACTGGCGATATCGCCGGTCGTCAGCGACTGGATTTGATCGGGCGTCAGGCCGGCAAGCTGGGTGAGGGTCATCTGGGTGATTTGGGTTGCGGTCAAACCGGCGATACCGGTGGGAGACAAGGCATTGATCTGCGCCGCCGACAGCGATTGGAACTGCGTGGTCGTCAGCGTTGCCACCTGCGTGGGGGTCAGACCATAAAACTCGTCGGCGGTCAACAACCCGATCTGGGTGGTGGTCAGTCCCGCAATTTGATCTGCCGACAGTCCGGTGATGCCGGTTTCGGACAAACCGCTGAATTGCGTGGTCGTCAGGGCGGCGAACTGCGTGGTCGTCAGGCCTGAAACCGCACTGGAGGTCAACGCGCCCATTTCCGTCGTCGTCAATGCGGCCAACTGGGTCATGGCCAGTTCCGCGGCTTGCGTCGCACTCAGGCCGCTGATGCCCGTGGTGGACAAAGCCGCCATTTGGGTGGTGGACAAAGCCGCCATTTGGGAGGTGGACAGCGTTGCAACCTGCGTGTCCATCAGGCCACTGATTTCCGTCACGGTCAGAAGGGCTATTTGGGTGATGGTCAGACTGGCAACCTGGGCGGTGGTCAGTGCCGCAATGCCGGTGGCTGACAGACTGGTGAACTGCGTATTGGTGAGCGCCCCGAATTCCGCGGTGGTCAGGCTCGAGAGTGCCGTGGTGGACAGAGCCGCCATTTCGGTGGCCGTCAACGCAGCCAACTGGGTCATGGACAGGGTTTCAATTTGCGTCGCGGTCAAGCCGACAACGCCCGAGTTGGACAACGCCGCCACCTGGGTGGTGGTCAGAGCGGTGATTAGCGGAGCCGTCAACGCGGCCAACTGGGTTGAAAGCAGGGCGGCTATCTGGGTGACTTTCAAATTGCCCAGTTGGCCGGTGGTTAGCGCCGCAATTTGGCTGGTGGTCAACGCCCCGATCTGGCTCGCGGTCAACGCCGCCAGTTGCCGGGTGTTTAACTCCGCGAATTCGGCGACGGTCAGGCCGGTCACCGCCGTGGTGCTCAGCGCGGCCATTTGCGTGGTGGTAAATGCCCCCAACTGGACCGCTGACAACGCCGCCATCTGGGTGGAAGTCAACCCCGCCACGTTGGCAGCCGTCAGCGCCGCCAGTTGCGTGGAACTCAAACTTGCCAACTGGGTGGTGGTCAGCGCCGCCAGGCTCGTGGTGGTGAGCCCATTCAACTGGGTGGTGGTCAGCGCCGCGACCAGTGTCCCCGCCAACTGTTGCGCCTGCGTCGTGGTCACGCCTGCCAACTCGCCGGTGGTCAACGCCCCAAACTGCCTCGGGGTCAGGCTCTCTAACTGACCCTCGCTCAGCCCTGCGACTGCATTGGCGGTCAGGCTCGCAACCTGCGTTGTTGTCAAAGCCCCCAGTTGCGCCGTCGTCAGCGCGGCGACTTGAGTGGAAGTCAATCCCCCGATCTCGGTGGAGGTCAGAACGATGATCTGCGCCGGATTCAGGTTTCCAAGCTGAGTCGTCGTCAACGAAGCGATTTGCGTTGAAGTCAGGGCTGCCAGCTGTTTGGTGGTCAGGGCCGACAATTCCGTGGTGGTCAGGCCGCTGATTCCAGTGGTGCTCAGGGATGCTATTTGACTGGTGGTCAGGGCCGTCAATTGCGATGTGGTCAACAATCCGACTTCGGCGCCGGTCAGCCCATAGACCTGTGTCGCTGTCAATGCCGCAATTTGAGTGGAGGTAAACGCATTCAGTTGTGTGGCCGTCAGCAAGCCGATTTCGGTGGCGGTAAACCCCTGGATTTGGGTCGTCGTTAGCGAGGGAATCTGGGTTATGGCCAGCATGGCGAGCTGGGTGGTTGTCAAGGCTCCCAGTTCTATGGCCGTCAGGGCGCCCAACTGCGTTTCCGACAACGCCGCGAGCTGGGTGGCCGTCAGGCCGCTGACGGCGGTGGTGGACAGGGCGGCAATCTGGGTGGTGGTCAGCGTCCCCAGTTGGGTGGTGGTCAGCACGGCCATCTGCACGTCGGAAAGTCCGCTCAGTTCGGTGGGTGTCACCACGCCCAGTTGGGCAGTGGTCAAGGTGTTGAGTTGGGTGGTCGTCAGGGCGCCAAACTGGGTGGAAGTCAAGGCGGCGAGCTGCCGGCTCGTCAGGGCCGCCAAGCTGTCGCCCGTCAGACCGGTGATTCCCGTGGTGCTCAACGCCGCCATTTGAGCAGTGGTCAATGCCGCGAGTTGGGTGGCCGTCAGCAGGCCGGCTTCCGTGCTGGTCAAGGCACCCATATCCGTGGTGGTCAACCCCGCAATTTGCGTCGGCGTCAGCGCAGCCAGTTGGGTGGCGGTGAGAATTTCAATTCCGGTCGTGGTCAGACTGTCGAGTTGGGTGGTCGTGAGGTCGCTGATCTGGCTGGCGGTCAGGGCGGCCAACTGGGTGTTCGCCAGGCTGCTGACATTAGTGGTGGTCAGTGCGCTCAACTGCGTGGCCGTGAGCGCCGCCATCTCGGTGGTGGTAAATCCGGCCACTCCGACAACGGACAACGCCGCGAGCTGGCCGACGGAGAGGGCGGCGAGTTGATCCGCTGTCAGCGCCGCCACCTGCGTGTCCACCATGCCGCTGATCTGGGTGGTCGTCAGGGTGGCGAACTGTGCGGGCTGGAGGGCTTCGATTTGGGTTTCCGTCAGCGTTCCGAACTGCATTGAGGACATGGCGGTAAGCTGGTAGGTCGTCAGGGCGGCCAGCTCGCTCGTGGTCAACCCGCTGATGCCCGTCGTGGAGAGCGCGGAAATCTGTGTCGGCGTCAGCGCGCCCAACAAGGTGATGCTTAAGGCCGCCACCTGCGTGTCCAGCAAGCCGCCCGCTCCGGCTGTGGTCAGGGCGGCGAGTTGGGTCGTAGTCAACGCCGCCATTTGCGACGTCATCAAGCCGCTGACCGTTGTGGCCGTCAATGCCGCAAACTGGCCCGCAGAAAGCGCGGCGATTTGAGTCAAGGACAAAGCCGCCACCTGCGTGCTGGTCAGACCGCCGATTTCGGCGTTCGTGAGCGCGGCAATCTGGGTGGTACTCAGTGCCGCCAGTTGCGTGGTGGAGAACGCGCCGATCTGGGACGAAGTCATGGCGGCAAGCTGGCTGGCGGTCAGCGCTGCGGATTCGGCCGAGGTCAATCCGCTGATGCCCGTTGTTGACAGCGCGGAAATCTGCGTCGTGGTGATCGCGGCCAGCTGATCCAGGCTCAAAGCCGCGATTTGGGTGGAGGTCAGACCGGCAAGCTCGGTGGCGGTCAGCACTGGAATCTGGGTGGTTGACAGCGCGCCCAGCTGTGCCGCCGTCAGATCCCCGATCTGTGTCGGAGTCAGACTGGTGAGTTGTGACGTGGTCAGACTGCCGATTTCGGTGGTGGTCAATGCTGCGATCTGGCTGTCACTGAGATTGCCGATTTCGGCGGTGGTCAGGGCCGCAAACTGGGTCGTTGTCAACGTGTCAAGCTGCGTCGTCATCAACCCGCTGATCGCCGTGGTGGACAGCGCTGCGATCTGCCCCGCCGATAGAACGGCCAGCTGGGTTAACGCCAGCGCCGCCACCTGCGTGTCGGCCAGTCCGCTAATTTCAGTGACCGAGAGGATTGAGAGCTGCGCTGTTGTCAATGACGCAATCTGATCCGTCGTCAGTGCGCCGATTTGAGACGACGTCAAGGCGGTCAACTGGTCGGTGGACAAGGCCAGCAGTTCGGTGGTGGTCAAGCTACTGACGATCTGGGTGGTCAGCGCCGGTATTTGACTGGTGGCCAGGGCGGCCAGTTGCGTCAAAGTCAGTTCAACCGCCTCAGTGGCAGTCAAGCCCTGGAGCTGCGTGGTGGTTAACGCCGCCAGTTGTGCTGGCGTCAACGCCGCCAGTTGGGTGTCGGCCAAGGCTCCGATGGCGGTGCTGGTCAACCCTTGGATTTGCAAGGTGCTTAGCTCCGCCAGTTGCGTCGCCAACAGTTGCCCCACTTGCATCGTGGTGAGGGAACCAAGCTGGGTCGAAGTCAGCACGGCAAACTGGGTGGACGCCAGCGAGGCAAGCTGGTCACCGGTCAGTCCGCCCATCTGGCTGACGGTCAGGGCGGCAATTTGCGTGGTGGTGAATGCCGCCAGTTGCGTCGCCGCCAACGTTCCAATCCCGGTGCTGGCCAAACCTGTGACTTGGACTGCGGAGAGCGCGGCCAACTGCGTCACCGACAGGGCGTCAACCGCCGTCGTAGTCAGCCCGCCCAGTTCGGTGCTGGTCAATCCCGCAAGTTGCGTCGTCGTCAGCGCCGCCGCCTGCGTATCGGCCAGGCCGCTGATCGCCGTCGGCGTCAATGCGCGAAGCTGCGTGGCGGTCAGCACCGACAGTTGGTTCGTTGTCAATTCGCTGACTTCAGTGCTGCTCAGCCCGTTGATCTGGGTCGTGGTCAGCGCCGCCATTTGCGTGGTGGCCAGCGCGGCCAACTGAGTGCCGGCCAAGGCTCCAATCCCGGTGCTGGCCAGCCCCTGAACCTGCGTGGTGGTCAACGCTACCAGTTGCATCGCCGACAATTGCCCCAACTGCGTCGTGGTGAGTGCGCCCAGCTCCGTCGCCGTGAGCGCCGCCAGTTGCGTTCCGTTCAGCGAGGCGATTTGGTCACCGCTCAAACCCGTTACCTGGGCAGCGGTCAAGGCCGCGATTTGCGTGGCGGTCAGGCTCGCCAACTGCGCCAGCGTCAGCGTCCCGATGTCGGTGCTCGTCAGTCCCTGAAGCTGCGCCGTCGTCAACCCCGTCAGTTCTTCCGTCGTCAAAGCGGCCACCGCTGTGGTGGTCAGCGCCCCCAGCTCGGTGCTGGTCAATCCCGCAAGTTGCGTCGTCGTCAGCGCCGCCGCCTGCGTATCGGCCAGGCCGCTGATCGCCGTCGCGGTCAGCGCCCCGAGTTGAGTGGAAGTCAATGCCGCCAGTTGGTCCGGGGTCAGTTCGCCGAGTTCCGTGCTGGTCAGCCCGGCGACCTGGGTGCTCGACAACACCGCCAGTTGCGTTGCGCTCAGCGCTGCCAACTGGGTGCCGGCCAAGGACCCCATGCCGGTGCTGGTAAGCCCCTGAACCTGCGTCGTGGTCAACGCCGACACTTGCGCCGCGGACAGTTGCCCCAACTGCGTCGTGGTGAGTGCGCCCAACTGCGTCGTGGTCAGCGCCCCCAGTTGCGTTCCGCTTAGCGAGGCAATTTGGTTGCCGCTCAAACCCGTTACCTGGGCAGTCGTCAAGGCCGTGATTTGCGTGGCGGCCAGGCTCGCCAACTGTGCCAGTGTCAGCGTCCCGATGTCGGTGCTGGTCAATCCCTGAAGCTGCGTCGTCGTCAACCCCGCCAGTTCATTCGTCGTCAACGCGGCCACCGCCGTGGTGGTCAGCGCCCCGAGTTCCGTGCTGGTCAATCCCGCCAGTTGCGTCGTCGTCAGCGCCGCCGCCTGCGTATCGGCCAGGCCGCTGATCGCCGTCGCGGTCAGCGCCCCGAGTTGAGTGGA
>Ga0181520_10006687_pt1 | contig 17474 bp, 9 predicted proteins | sample PEATcosm2014_Bin_29_FD_132451 | JGI IMG/M metagenome (GOLD analysis project Ga0181520, IMG submission 132451) | Peatland microbial communities from MTU Mesocosm Facility, Houghton, MI, USA - PEATcosm2014_Bin02_30_metaG | ecosystem: Environmental > Terrestrial > Soil > Wetlands > Peat | place... | reverse complement strand
TCTGATTGCAACTTGCGCCGCTAGAACTTCAACTTCATCATCGTCCAGAAGTTCGAAAAGAGGAACGTGTCGCTACTCGTCGGGATTGCATGGCATGGCTTGCCTCATTCATGATCTGGATTGGGTCGGCTGCATCCGGTCGTGAGCGACAACTTGGGACCTGACTATCACGGATGGCTGTCTTCAAGCATAAAGCCGCGTGGCACAATACTCCGTATGATATTCACAAATAAAGACATAGGCGAATATTTCTCAGGGTGTGCGAAGGTGGGGAAGCCGGGCGCTGATCTTCAGCGGGCTTGCCACGTACTGCCTTGGCGCTTCAGCCTTTGGCCAGATTCAGCGCATAGCGAGCGTGCTTGCGCTCACCCGTGCGGACAAGCGCGCCCTTCTCGGTCAGGTCAGCCAAATCGCGGGTAGTGGTTGCGGGTGAAGCGCCGGTGATCGTGCTGTAGTTGCTCGCGCTCAGTCCGCCCTTGAACCCGTCTGGGCCATCCAGAAAGATCCGCAGGAGCGCCTTCTGCTGCCTGTCATTGATGTGGCTGCGCAGGCGGTCCAGCAGCTTCGTCTTGGCAATCAGGAACTCCACTTGCGTGATGGTCCGGCGCTGCGCTTCCAGCGCGATTTCCGCGAACCATGCAAGCCAAGCCGACACATCCATCTGCATATTTGCCTTTTCCAGGGCTTCGTAATAGCTTTTCTGGTGAGCGAGAATTGTCGTAGCCAAGGCGATGAGCAGGGGATGACCGAAACTCTGAGCCAGCGCTTTTTCTGCGATGGCGCGACCAATCCGGCCATTGCCATCCTCAAAGGGATGGATCGACTCGAAATACAGATGGGTAATGCCCGCCCTTGTCATGGCAGGCAGGGGTTCCGCGCCCTGCGGCATCGTTTGATTGAACCATGCGATGAACCGCTTCATCTCGGACGGAACTTGCTTTGACGGCGGGGCTTCAAAATGTACCTTCTGAGCGCCAATCCTGCCAGAGATGACCTGCATTGGTTCCTCGCCGGTACGGTATCTCCCAATGTCGATGAGATCTTTTCTGCCAGCGGCCACCATCCTGTGCCAGCGAAACAACATCTCGTTTGAAAGAGGCTCAGCCGATGATCGAAAGAGATCTACCATCATCTCGGCAATCCCTTGTTCGGCTGGCGTGGCGCGCCGCTTGTCGGCAGCCAGTCCAAGCTGGCGCTGGACGGTTGATTGCACACTGGCCCGATTGAGGATTTCACCTTCAATCTCGGAGGTCGTCAGCGCTTCTCCGCTCATCGCTTCCACGATAAGTTGATTGCGCTCGTCTTCGCCCAGGTGCTTGGCCGTGCCGATAACAACACCCGCACCAAGGAGAAACTGCTCTTCGGCAGTAGCCATCCGAGAACGGTCCCACGTGAAATTCGGCCAATCCGGGCTTTGCCAGTTCCAAGTCATGAGCGATAGCGAACCTCTCTATCGCTCATGGTACCCGGTGTTGGTGAGCGATACAAGCAGATTCTATCGCTCATGCTCAGCGCCGCTATTAGCTTTGACGATGGCGTTGCAGCTTTGGGCTGCCAACTGGACCGCCGTCCTCATGCGGCTCGGGAGTTGGAACAGCTTGCACCACTGATGGTGTCGGCGTGGCAGCCGATGCGGAATCCGAATCCATGCACCCTCGAATCCCCATTCCAGCAACCAGTCCAATTACCAGGGTTGCAGTGGAAATTAGAGGAATCCAGAAACACAGCAACTAGGTGTTCAGTTGATGCAAGAGCGCATCCAGAGCATTCTCCCGCTTCTCCGGAGACTGCGTGAGCCGGTTGTTCGCAGACTCAATCTGAGCGACGACTCCGCCCTTTGCACCACTCAGATTGCCGAGCACGGCAGAGAGTTCCTTCTGAGCGCGCGTCATCTCCGCGCTGGTTCCTCGCAGGCATCTGGCCGCATTGGGCAGGCCGGATTCGAGAAAATTCTGGCGTAGACTTTCACTCAGCAGTCTTGCAATCTTCTCTGCATCAAGCCCGGATTCGATCTTCTCGGGCAATCGAGCGATCCGCGACTCCAGTTTGTAGACATAGCCGAACATTTTCTGTTGCGCTTCGTCTGAATACTGCTGATGAAGATCGAGCATCTCCTGAAAACGCTTACGCTCTTCGGCAATCTCCATCGGTGTTTGCGGGTGGCGTGGGCAGTACTGGCCAAAGAAGAACCATATCGCCCGCCAGTGCTGGCGAGTGCTCCTGCTCACTGACAACACCAGCAAACCAACCACCGGCCACTTATTACCGAAGCTACAATAGCAGGACCAACGCCCATGAGTTTTCCGAGGCATGAGCAAATCTATCGTCCGATGGGATCTTGTCTTTTGACTGGAGACGGAGCCGTTGCCGGCTCCGTCTCAGTTCCCATCGTCCCGATGAGTTCGCAGCTGGTTATTCCTCGGTCGGGTTGCACTCCACATTGCCCGCCTCCGCTTCACCAACCGAAGTTATCTTCGATCAAAAGGATGGAACTGTAAAGCTGCACGGCCAAGGGGGAGGTTTCGACTGAAATCATGCAAATACTTCCGTCGGTGCTGACCAGTTCAAGCTTCACCCGTATTTCGGAATCTGCCAGGTCTCTGGCGAGCAATGAGATGGCACAACGGTCGATCCCGGCGCTCTGGAAACTTGTAGAGTAAAACAGCCGTATGAGGCTGCCTGCTTAGAGAGGAACAGGGCGCAGCACATTCCATCAAGGCCCGGAGCTAACAACGCTCCAACAGAGGCCGAATACATTTGCGCAGACCAACCTGCTGACCTCACATTTCGCTTGCAGAAATGCGGCGGACCATACATTACTCCGCCACATCACGCCGCTAACGCGGCGCAATGTGGTCTATTTTTGCTCCTGCGCGTACATCCGCATTGACGACTCTTAATCGCGACCCAATCTACTCGCATTCTGGCGATAGTTATCGAGCATTCATAATGGAGAGAGCGCACTGCACTATCTCCGAAAGGACACGAGATAGGTTTCCCTTTGGTCAGATGCCATTCACGACTGCAAAGACTCCATTGCGGTTGATGACAGCCCAGGCCGTATTCGTTTTTTCATCCACGCCGTAGGTTCCCAGTCCATATTTCGCATCCCATGGACCCGAAACGAATTTTTCGCATGCGGCTTTTGCCCAGTTACCGTGGGCATCCAGAGTGGCCAGCCCGAATGCGCCATGTTTGATTCCAGCGCCTTCTGCCTGGCTGGAGTTGTAGCTCATCGAAAGCGCATAAACATCGGTCTGATCACTTTCCATACTCTTGGCCATGCCAGTTATGGTGAGAATGTCACTGGCGGTGCGTTTTGTTGCAGCAGCCCAAGCGGTATTCACTGCATTGCTGCATGGGCGGCCGCTGCCGTCTGTCTCTGTCTTGCCATTGATTCCGCTGAGAATCTTAGCCACTGTACCTGCGGGTGATTTATCTTCCACGGCAGTGTAGGGCTGACTTTGCGCCACCACGAACTCCTGGCCGTTGAGACCGTAGCCGAAGGTTTCGCGCTTGAGAAAGTTAAGTGTCGGAGTGCTGGAGATAACAAATTCTTTATGCCGCAATGCAGGGTAGACATCCGCGGAATAAAAATCCACCGATACCTGCGGACCATCAACAGTAAAGATGTAGAACCCGACGGTATTGAGCTCCTGGCTGATGGGTGTCTGGCGAAGCCTACCAAATCCACCAGGGGTCGCGGGTTCGTCGTAGAGATTGTCGTTCGAGGGAACAGACGGGATGTAGAACTTCGAGCTGTCGGAAGCGCACAGCAGTTGCATCACCTTGCCCGACGTGCCGTCGGTGGTTGTCACGATGCTGCGGTCGTGCATATGGTCGTGGCCGTGGATGTAATACTGTACTTTATTGTCAGACAGACTCTTGATGAATGCATCCTGCTGCGGGGCGTTCTCGGTGGGGTCTTCGCCGAAAAGAGTGTCAACGTGGTTCTGAGTGATCAATCCCTTGTGGCCAAAGACGAATGCATGTGTTCCTGCCGGTCTTGAGGAAAGCTGCGAACCGATCCAGCTCTGCTGCTTGCCAATCGAGTTGTCGAGCGAGTATGCAACACCGCCGTCCAGCGGGTCGAACTGGTCGAGCAGTACAAACCGGGCATTGCTGTAATCGAACGCATAGCTCAAGCCATTCAAGTTTCCTGTTCCATCCGGATCGGGGCTCCCCAATATCTTGCCTACTTTAAATGGAGACCCTTTTGCTTCCGGAGCCTTTTCATCCAGCCCATCGACGTTGAGAACACCGATTGGCGAGGTGTTGTGAATTCCGCTTTGCGTCTGCGGCCAGATGCGGATGAAGTCCTGCGCATTGGCCTGCTTCGACTCGTGATTGCCACGGAGAGGATAGAAGCCGATTTCGGCATTGTAAAGAGACTGCGAGTAGAGAGCGCGCGTGCACAAACCGGCGGTTGTGCCTTTGTCGCAGAGGTCGCCGACCTGCACTACGAACTTTACCTTCTTCTTGATGAACTGCCGATTGATCTGCTCGATGATCTTAACTGCAACGGAGTTAGGATCGAGACCATCGTCCTTGGTGATCCACTGAGTGTCGGCCAAGACTCCGAAGCTCCACGCGGAAGAAGATGAGTGCGACGATGCGGGCGTTTTGGGAGACGGAGCACCGGCGGTGGCAGGCTTGGTTTCGCTGGCTAAGATAGTCTTGGTTAACGCTACGGCTCCAGCGCCGAGTGCGGCTGTCACCAAAAAGTGTCTTCTGTTGACGCCCTGCGGTTTCACTTCTTTGAGTTCCTTGTCCTGTGGCATCGTATTCCGTCTCCTTGATTGAAATGTGTGCAAATGAGTGTCAAAGTTCTTACCGCCTCTCCGCGAAGCTAGAAGCAGCCTACAAAAGCCTCTCGGACCTTTCCGGCAGAGAGGAAATCCCTCTGCCGGAAAATTGATTACACGCGCCGAGCAGAGACTCCTGGCATCACTCTCCCTGAAAGAGCCGATTGATCCCTGGGATCTGTTTTGCCAGTTCGGCTCTAATCGCCTCTGCCTTGGCCACCGCATCCACATAGTCGGCTGCCGACGTGAAGGGGATTTCCATCACCAAGATTCCAATACGCTTCCCTGCGGCATCGAGCAGTGGGAGTTTGAGATTGTAGAAGGCTCCATTGTCTTTCCTGCTGCAATAAGTCTTGCCGTCCTTGACTGCATCTAAGTCCCCGCTCGTTGACTTGATACCGATCCTGCTGCTGTTTGCATTCGCAATGATCAGGCTATCTGTTTGTCCCGGGGGGACTGCATGAAGTCCCATTTTGCGCAGCTCTGGATGAGTAGAAAGCGTGGAAAGCAGGAGACTCTCGGCAAAGGGAGCATTGACTGGCTGAGCAGATTCGGTTGAAGCAGTCTTTGCGGCAGGGGTGTCCGTCGATGAGAAGACCGCAATCGACGCGCTTGTCGAACCGCTCTGCGGGACGGCCACATAGTAACGATTGAGTTCGGGGGCAAGCAAAGCCGTGCGGGCCTGAGAACCTGCTTCGATCTTGCCAAGGGACTTGTAGTGATCGGCGTCGTCTTGCCCAATCACCTCAACGATGCCACTGCCGGTTGCGTAGAGCCGCTTGCTCGCAGCATCGTAGGTCAAGTCGTCAACGCCAGCCGTGATAGGAAAGGATTGCAGTTCCTTGCCAGTGTTTGAGTCGAAGACCACGACTGCTCCATTGCGACAACCCGCGAAGAGCCGTTGATGCGCTTCATCCAGCGCCATTGCGACATTTCGCTTGCCCATCGTAACCGGCCATGCGGCAACAGTCCTATTGCTCCACCGGTCAATCACTTCAATCTCGCTCTTCGCTGGATTGTTCAGGTACAGACGAGGCCTGAAGAGGTCAAGCGACATGGCCTCCAGCGTATCTCCATTGACCTTGATGTCAGCAATCTTTTTGTTTAGGGTCGTGTCGATCACACTCAATAGGGAAAACGTATTTCCCGCGTCTCTTCCACCGCTGACAACATACAGAAGCTTTCTTGATGGGTCATATCCAATTGAATCGGCGTCCTTCTCAAGATTGATCTTCTGCTGAAGAGCGTAAGTTGTGCCGTCGAAGATGTCCAGCGTGCCTTCTCCACCGTCCGTCACATAAATTCGATTCACGTCAGCGCGAAATAACACCGAATGCGGCACTAGAACATTCTTGATTTCGTGAATCGGCTTTCCTGTGTTTAAGTCGAGAACGACAATCTCATGAGCCATTTCCGCATTAACAAATAGTCGGCTATTTGCCGTGTCGATGCCCAGATGGTCAAACATTCCCTTGATATCAGTGGAAAGTGCGAACGTCCCAGCGGATTTTAGCGGAGGTGTTTGTTCCGTGGACTGCTCCTGCTGTTTGGCTACCACGAGAACCGCAAAGGTTCCCTCTTTCACGGTCCGCACCGGTTTTTGAGAAGGATCGGAGGCTGGTGTAACTTCAACCTCGGCCACAGGCAGAAAGATCTTCTTCGTCTGTCTGTCGAAGGCCATCGTCTTGGCGCCCTTCTGCGTTGTGACGGTCTCCACGGCTTCGTACTGGTCGGGCGTCTTTTCATGGATAACATTGAGAGTGCCGTCGCCGTTTGAGGCGAAGATGAGACCGGCTTGCTTGTCAAAGCCGGCCGCGTCGACGCCAGCGCCAATGGGAAGAGTCGCAATTGTCTGACCGTTGGTTGCATTCATGACCACGAGCACCTTGTTGTGGCAGCCAATGAAGAGCCGGTCGTGTTCGCTGTCTATCGCCATACCAGTAGGCGCTTCGCCACCTTGGACGGGAAAACGATGAAGCAGTTCGAGAGTCTTTGTATTAAACTCCACCACCTCCGACTTATCCTCTAAATCGACAAATACGGTGCCGTGATTTCCAGTCGCAAATCCTTCGCTGTCTCCCTTGACATCGATTGTCCCAACCACGGCAGCGCTTTCGGCATCGATGACCGTGATGTTATGGGAGCCGTGATTGCCGGTGAAAACTCTTTGACTCGCGGAATCGAAGTAAATACTGTCTGGCTTCTCTCCCACGTCGATCTTCTTAATCAGGGCCAAGGTTCTAGTATTGAAGACCGAGACTTTGTTCTCTTTTCCGTTGGTGGTGAACCCGCGCTCAAGAGACGAGGCAATTGCGATTCCGTGAACCCCGGGGGTATCTCCGACGACACCCACCGGCTTACCGGTATCCGCATCGAGAACATCAACTTGAGTGCCATGCGAGATATATAGCCGGCGCGCAGCACTATCGATTGTGATGAAGTCCCATCCTCCATTTCCGGTAATCGGAAACCGGGAATCCAGCTTGTAAGTGGCCGCTTGCAGGACGACGGTCAGGGTCAGGAGCACAGTCGATAGACGAATCGCAAATCTCATAGGATTGATCCTTTTCTGGTTTCACCCGGTTGCTTGTGAAGGCCCCCGTAACGGAGGCCCTGTCCATAACTACATCGGTGATATTGCAATAACACTCTTTCGCGCGTTTCTCTGCGTTAGTAAGAAAAACGAAGGCTGAATTGCATCTCGCGCGGAGTGCCGGTGCCGACGGATGACGAAGTGTAGGCAGATGTAATTTGGCCGAAGGTGCCGGCCGAACTCGTCGTGCCATTGCCGGTCCACTTGACGGCCGGGCTGCCGATCATGTCCCGATTGAAGGCGTTGAATACCTCCGCCCGGAAACTGAAATCCATCTTTTCGCGTACCGGGAACTTCTTGGCGAGAGCCAAATCACCCTGCCAAATGCCAGGAACACGCACGGCGTTTCTGGAGGCGTTTCCCCAAACGCCGTTTGCGGGAGTAGCAAAAGCTGACGGATTGAGCCAGAGGCCAGGAGTCTGATGTGAGGGATACAACGATACACCGGGTACGCGATCAGGCCGCTGGCTGGTGTTGATTAAGTCAGGAAGAGCTGAAGCCGAGCGGCTCATGGTGACGTTGAGCGGGATGCCCGTGTGCGCCATGCCAATGCCGCTGAGCTCCCATCCGCCGACCATCTCGTTCACAACCGGCGCAGCGTCGCCGAGCAAAATATGACCTCTACCGACGGGCACGGTCCAGATTGCACTCGTCGAGAAGTTATGGCGAATATCGAAGTCAGTCGACGCGCGCTCGCAGCTCCTGCAGTTATTGTTTTCAGGTGTGTCCGATTCGCCACCGCCATTGGAACCGTCGCTGATTCCATGAGAGTATTGATAATTGGCTGAGACCAGAAGGCCGCGATACATATTGCGTTTTAGTCCGACCTGAAGAGCATTGTAGTTACTGTTGGCATCCCATGTCGTCCAGCCGATGGTTGCGCTTGTCAGGCTGGCATAAGGCCGGGTTCCGGTGGCTGGATTGATGCCATTTAGCGAGAGCCCCTTCCGGAATAAGTGAGTGCCCTTGCTGCCAACATAGGACGCAGTGAGATAAGTGTTGCGGATAAGTTCGTTTTGCACGGAGAGTGTCCACTGATTTACACCCATATCCTTGCGATGCTGGTCGGAGGCCGAGTAGGAAATATTCGATTTGGCCGCCCCGAGAAATGGAGTGACCGGAAAGCTCAGGCCTTTCGAATTTGCCTGCGTTAAGCCCCAGGACTGACCGATCTGGGTCTGCAGCGCATAGAGGCCGCCGTATTGTCCGTCGTCGAATACGCTACCAAAGCCGAGGCGAATAGCGGTCTTGCCATTCAATGCCTTGGGAGCCCACCCGATGCTAAGACGCGGTTCAAAGTCAAGCGTGTCAGGATAGTAGAAAGGCGCGCCGGGAGCACAGAACTGCAATCCGCAAGTGAATGGGTCGAACACCTGTCCGATCGCAGGGTTCTTCTCATAATCCACGCCGTAGTATTCGTAACGTAGTCCGGCGTTTACCGTGAGGTTTGGACGAAGCTTGACCTCGTCCAAGAAATATCCAAAATAGGTAGTCATACGCGCCGACGTCTCAACGCCTGCGGGCTTGTAGGTATATGAGTCCAATACATTGTTTATGAAGTTCGCCTCGCTGATATAGCTTAGGCTCTGTTCCACAAGCGGGTGAAGCTTGTTTTCTTGTAAGTGGCGAATCTCAATGCCTGCCTTAAAGGTGTGGCGTCCATGATAGAAGCTGGCGTCGTCAAGAAGACTGAAGGAATTGTCGTGGCGATAGGAATGGTCTCCCAGCGTATAGCTGAAATTCGGGCTAACAGAGAGCGTGTAGATCGTCGTCGCACCTGCGCCTACGTCCTGGTATTCGTCGTTGTTATAGCCAACCTTGGCATCGTTGAGAATTGACGGCGAGAAGCGATATGCCACATCGATGACAGCGTTGGGACTAGCAACGGTCGTGATCGTGTTCTCGGCCAAAGCGGGCGCGGTATTAGTGTAGGAGTCGGTGTTGAAGCGGACGCTGATTGCCGTCTTTGCATTCAGCGCATAGTCGACACGAGCCAGACCACCGTCTTCGGTCGTAGGGGATGGCTGGCTGGTTACCCAGAGCAGTGCGTCGGGGTCGCCTGTCGTCTGGCTTCCCTGTGGAAAGGCATTTACAAACGGTGCGAGAGCGGGCGACTTAGCGATCACGGCAGCACGGTATGCGCTGGTGGGTACATACCCGCTGACCACTGTTGAGAATGCCTCCCGGACAGCCTCATAGTTGGCGAAGTAAAACAGTTTGTCGCGAAGGATCGGGCCGCCGGAGCTTACTCCGAAGTTATTCAGCTTGAACGGGGATTGACTGGTCGATCCAAAGTATCTCGCATCGAAAAAGTTATTCCTGAGGTACTCATAGAAAGAGCCGTGGAAATTATTTCCTCCGCTTTTGGAGGCCATGCTCACTTGGCCTCCGGCCATGCCGCCTGTGTCTGCGCTGTAAAGAGAACTGCTTGCCCTGAACTCGGCAATGGACTCCATAGGCACCTGGACAACCAGAGGTTGTTTCATGAACTGGTGGTTGATGCCCGTAGCATCCACACCATCGAGCCGAAAATTATTGTCTTCTTGTGAGAGCCCGTTGAAGCGGATGGTGTCTTCGGTGCCGCTGCCGGAACTCAGCGCACCCGGAATCAACGATTCCAGCACGACCCAGTACCGGCCATTCACCGGAAGGTCTTCGGTCTGATTGGCATTGATCACTCCACCAACAACAGCCGAAGTCAAGTTGAGATCCGGCGCGGCGGCTACCACGGTGACTTCGTCATGCACCGGATTCACGCGCAGCATAACGTTGAGAGTTCGCGTTTCGCCCACCTCCAGCGTGAATAGCTCAACATTCTCCGTGTCGAAGCCCGCTGCTGCAATCGATGCAGTGTATTGGCCCAACGGTAAAGCACTGAAGGTGTACACGCCAGCAGAGTTTGTGTCCACGACACGTTGAATTCCCGTTGCCGTTGCTGTTAAGGTGATTTTGGCTCTGGATACAACGCTCCGAGACGGGTCCATGACAACGCCTGTGAGCGTTGCCCGGTCCGTCTGCGCGGCCAAGGGAAGCACAGATAACAATAGGATGAGTACAACAGTAAGTCGACGCATGTTAGTCTCCTGATGCAAATCGGGTGCTATTGAGAGTAAATGACTTCGATTATCGGTTGCGTTTGCGCGTTCGGCCCAAGGTTTTTTTCTTTTGCCTTCGCATCGGTCAGTCGGGGGGAGCGATTTCGCTGCGAATGCCCATCATCGAATTCGAATGCAAAAGTCAACCGGGATGCTCGCGATAAACGAAAACGGCAACGCAGAGTCAATTGCAATACACGTTCGATTGAGATAGTCACATTAGATCCTGAGACTCTAAAGAGAACCTTAAGGACAAACCACGGTTATCCAATATTCATCAAATGCTAAGACACCGTTCACAAATCAGGAAGGCCACCTGAGAAGTAATCTGAAGTGCTTATCCGCGGCGAGACGCAGCCCCTATACGTCTACTCAAACAAGACCTTGGCTTTCAATCAGAGGAAAGGAGACTTCGAATGTCGTCCCGGCGCAGTCGAGACTGCGGGCCGTGATCGTTGCCCGATGGGCCTCTGCGATCCACTTGCCGATGGCAAGTCCTAGCCCGGTCCCATCCTGTTCTCCGCGCGACGCGTCGACGCGAAAGAAACGGTCGAATATATGCGGTAACGAAGCATCTGGAATTCCAATGCCATTGTCGGAGACCGCGAACAAAGCGCATTGCGCATTACGCCTGAAAACGACCTCGATGCGGCCGTCATAGGGCGTGTACTTGATGGCGTTGTCCACGAGAATCCACACGAGACGCCGAAGGAGCTGCGTATCGCCAGACAACTCCAGGAGATCGTCTGAAACCCGCTCGATGATTCGTTGCCGTTTTTCTTTGGCCACCACGCGCATTCGAGCGACGACTTCCCGGACAATGTCGGCCATGCAGACGGGCTCACAGATAAATTGTGCGCGCTCGGCGTCGGAGCGGGCCAGCAAAAGCATGTCTTCGAGCAGACGGGAAGAATGCTCGGTTTCACTGACGATGTTCTTAAAGGCTTCGATCGCTTCAGGGTCCAGACCCGGAGTCAATAGAGCAAACTCACTGGTGGTGCGAATGAACGAGATAGGGCTTCGCAATTCGTGCGACGCGTCGGCGGTGAATTGCGTAATTCGCTTCACCGCGATCTCCAGGCGACTGAGCATTTCATTGCAGGTTTCAGCCAGTTGCGCCAGTTCATCTCCAGTTGGCGAAACTGGAAGCCGTGCGGCAAGATTTCCGATGGTTATGGAGCGGGCGGACTCGGTGAGATTCACGAGCGGCTTGAGCGCTCGGCGGCTGATGAAAAAACCCGCGAGTGCGGAAACCAGGATCATTGCCGGGATAGATCGCTTAAGAATCTCGGCCAACCGTGCCAAGAGACTTCGATTGTCCATCAGGGAACCGGCAACGCAGATGCGAACAGGAGCTCCGTTCAGCATTGCGGAACGAATGAATACACGATAGGGGTGCTCTCCGATCCAAGCGTCGGAGCGAAACTCTGCGACGGATGCTGGAACAGTCGGCCACGGAAACATCGTCGCCTTGGCGTCAGTTTGGGGAAGCAGACGCTCGCCGCTAAGCGAGTACACCTGAATTAGCCCTCCCTCAGGCGTCGCCTCTACAAATTCCCGGTATTTTGATTGCAGCAGTGACGCCGGATCGTTTCCCTCCTGTTTCAGCAGGTCGATGATTCGATCGGCGCGCCGTCCAAGCGTTCTGTCCCGTCCGCTGTTCAGAGATGCTGCGAGGTCGGAATAGATGAATGCACCAAAGATCACAAATCCGCAGAGAAAAATTGCGGAAAACCAGAGCGTGAGACGCAGTGAAATAGAAAGATTGAGTCTCATGCGCGTAAGGAATACCCGACGCTGCGAACCGTTTGCAGAAGTTGCGTCTCTCCAATTTTGGCGCGAAGCATGCGGATAAAAACGTACAAAGTGCCTTCGTTCACTTCTGCGCCCATGCCCCAGCCGGCCTCGATCAGCGCATCGCGAGTGACGATTGAGCCAGCCCGCCGCATAAGCAAGTCCATCAGCGCAAACTCGGTCCGCGTCAATGTGCTGACGCGTCCGTTTCGATGCAGCGCGTGCGTGCTTGTGTTGAGCACGAGATCCTGAAAGACCAGGTTTGACGGAATACTGACAGGAACCCTACGAGAGAGAGCGCGAATCCGCGCCAGCAGGACTTCGAGTGCGAAGGGCTTGGTCAGGTAATCGTCGGCGCCCGCATCCAATCCCATGACGATGTCACTCATCGCGTCGCGAGCGCTCAGGATGAGCGTAGGAGTACACATCCGTTCTTGGCGCAGCGTGCGAATAACAGTAAAGCCATCGATACGCGGCAGCATGAGATCGAGAAGAATCACATCGCTGTCGCCGCAGCGTCCCAGGTTGAGGGCCTCCTGACCGTCGTAGGCCACTTGAACTGAATGGCCTTCGCGGCGCAATGCACGGGTCAACAAGTTGGCCATGGCGGGTTTGTCCTCTGCCACCAGGATTCTCATAAGATGCCTTCCACTGAAGAATTGAAGCGATCATAGAACCTAGATATGAATATTTCGTGACACCTACGCATCTTTAGGTTCTTTTAAGAGGTGAATGCTTCAATCCGTTGTGTAAGCCAAGCGCTAGTGTGACTCGCCTGCAATTTGCCGGCGAGCTGTGACACGGGCGCCATTCACAGTTCAACGGGCCAGACCGCCTGGTGCCGAGAGAGTTCACTGTCAGGCTCGGTGCCTGCGTCGTAAAGAATGTTTTCAACCTTTTAACCAGGGAGACTCCATATGAAGAAGATGATTGCAGTGGCAAGCCTTGCGCTGGCCACAGTCGCATTTGCCCAATCCGGAACCTTTGCGCCCGGCTCACGTACGATCATGCTGGCACACAACGCTTATCCAGACCACGGCAAGTTTACCGAGCGCATCGATCAGGCGCTCGCCACGGGGAATCCGGTCGCAATTGAGCAGGATCTGTCATGGATTGACGGCAAGTCGCTGATGATCCATGGAGCTAAGAACGTGGGTGCCGACGATCCGTCGCTCGAGACCTATTTCTTTCCCAAGGTGAAGCCGATCATTGAAAAGGCTCTGAAGGAAGGCAACAAGGGCAACTGGCCGTTGATCACCCTTTATCTGGACATCAAGAACGATCCGCCCGAGCACCTCGCGGCGATCGCCAAATTGCTGGATAACTATGACGCCTGGCTGACCACGGCTGTAAAGACAGACGACATCACGAAGGTGTCGCCACTCAAGGTGAAGCCAATGCTCGTCCTGCTCGAAGACAAACAGGACGACATCAACAAGCAACTCTTCTTCTACGACCAGGTTCCGGTCGGCGGAAAGATCCGCGCCTTCGGAAGCGTGCCGAAACTGGATCCAAATCCAGGACGCAAGCTGGCCAAGGATGTTGCAACAGATAACCAGTTCCTTGCCAATCCGGACGATCTGATCATCGCCAAAGCTGACAATTATCACCGCTGGATTGGCCTCGATTGGGCCTTTATCGAAAAGGGCGGCGAGACTAAGGCTGGCGAGTGGACCGCAGAGAACGAAAAGCGGCTAAAGGCCTTCATCGACTACGGTCACAATATGGGCTATGTCGTAGGGGTCTATTGCCTGGATGGCTTTACCGCAGAAACTAACCAAGGCTGGGATAAAGACTACAACCTGGGTTCTCATGAAGCTGCGATTACGCGCTGGAAGGCTGCGAAAGCGGCCAAAGCGGATTTCATCTCTACAGATCATTATGAAGAACTTGCCACCATGCTTGCTACTCCTTCAAAATCGGCTATGCAAGCCTCCGTGGGAAAATAGAACCTATTAACTAGGATGGAAACCGGAGCCGCTTGGCATCGCGGCCCGGTTTCCGCTGGAACTGGGGTTTCGTTCGTTGAAGATAGCTTATTTTTCCTTGCTCTTTCTGTTGTTTGCGGTCATTGCGTCCGCGCAGACGGCCTCTCTGCGCGGCCGCGTTTTCGATCAGTCAGGCGCAGCGGTGCCATCCGCCGACGTAACTCTGCAAGGTTCGCAAGCCAGCACTGTTAACGCCATCACGGCGACAGACGGAACGTATGAATTCACTTCGCTGGTTCCGGGCACTTACGAAATCTCCGCCTCAGCTCCCCAACTGGCCACGCCGCAACCAGTGCGCATATCGATCGCAGGAAGCCCGGTGACTATGGACCTGAGGCTCCGCGTCGTTGCTGTACAGCAAGAGGTGAAAGTGGGAGATCCCGATGTGCCCACTGTTGCCACGGATAGCGCGAGCAACGCTGGATCTGTTGTGATCAAAGGCGATGACTTGAATGCCCTGGGTGACGACGCGCAGGATCTTCAGGCAGACTTGCAGGCATTGGCTGGGCCGGCAGCAGGGCCCAACGGCGGCGCGATCTACATCGATGGATTCAGCGGCGGCCAAATGCCCGCGAAAGAGTCCATTCGCGAGGTTCGAATTAACCAGAATCCATTTGCGCCCGAGTATGACAAGTTAGGCTATGGCCGCATCGAAATCTTCACCAAGCCCGGCGCGGATAAATGGAAAGGCACTCTAGGCTTCAATTACGCCAACGAGTTTTGGAACTCGCGGAATCCCTACTCGACGAAAAAGGCTCCCCTGCGCCTACAGGAGTACGAGAATACCTTTGGCGGACCGCTAGGCCATAAAGCTTCTTTCACGATGGACCTGGAACGTCACGCTGTTGACAACGGATATATCTCGAACGGCATCGAACTGAGTCCGGATACTCTGGAGCCTGAACCATTCAATACCACACAAGTGACTCCGCAACGTCACACGCTAGTTAGTCCGCGCGTAGACTGCCAGTTGACTTCTGGCGATACAGTTAGCCTGCGCTATAACTTCACCCATGCCAGCGTGGACGGATCCGGCGTCGGAGGTTTCGACGACCCATCGCGCGCCTACAACTTGAACAACGGCTTCCAAACGGTGCAGGTTTCCAACACCTTTGCAGGCAAGTTATGGATCAATGAGACCCGCTTTCAGTATTTCCGCTGGGCGACGACAACCGATCCGGCAAGCACAGCTCCCATGGTTCAGGTGCTGGGTGCATTCAATAGCGGCGGAGCTACGATTGGGAAGGGCGCGGACACGCAAAATAGCTTCGAGTTTCAGGATTACATTTCGATAATTCGCGGCATGCATTCGTGGCGCTTCGGGGCTCGCTTGCGGGAAGCGCAGGAGAACAGCGTTGCGCAGAATAATTTCAACGGTACCTTCACTTTCGCATCGATCGACACTTATAGACAAACGTTGCTCGGTACTTTGGGATATGGCCCGTCGCAGTTTTCACTCACCGCAGGCCAACCTCAAATGGAGGTGCAGCAATTCGATGCCGGCATCTTCTGGGGCGACGAATGGAGAGCACGTCCAAATCTCACAATCAACTACGGACTTCGCTATGAGTTTCAGACAAATATCGAAGATCGAAGAGCCGTTGCGCCGCGCATGAACTTCGCCTGGGCTCCACGGAGTCCAAGCGATGGAAAAACAACAGTGCTACGGGCCGGCTTTGGCGTCTTCTATGATCGCTTTCCGCTCTCTGATGTGCTAACGGCCCGGCGGTTTAACGGTACAAACCAGTCGCAGTTCGTAGTTTCGTCTCCGGCATTCTTCCCGGCGATACCGAGCCTGACGGCACTAGCCAATTCCAATTCACCGCAAGTTATGTGGCAAGAGCAGGCTGGACTTCGCGCGCCCTATATACTTCAATCCGCATTCTCGATTGAACAACAGGTCACGCGAACAACGGCTCTCGCTCTGACTTACACAAACTCTCATGGGCTTCATCAATTGCGTTCGACAGTGGAGAACCCAGGCACTCCGTCGCCGGTTTTCGTCATGTCCTCCTCCGGTCTCTATAACCAGAACCAGGTCGTCGCCAACATTCGCGCCAAGCCGTCGTCGCAGATCTCTCTCTTTGGCTATTACGTGTTCAGCCACGCCAGCAGCAACACGGATGGCCTGGGAACCTTTCCTGCAAATCCGAAGAGCAACAGCGGCGAATACGGGCCGGCTGCGACGGACATTCACCATCGCTTCCTGGCTGGCGGTTCTTTGCAGATGCGCGGAAACATCCGAATCAGCCCATACGTGATTCTGCAATCGGCAGCGCCTTTCAACATCACTACGGGAGTGGATCAGTACGGAACTACGCTGTTCAACTGTAGGCCCGGCATCGCAAAAAGTCCTGGTGCCGGAATTGTCGCAACACCCTATGGATTGCTCGATCCAAACCCGGTGGCCGGCGAGACGATTCTTCCACGCAACTTCGGCCGTGGTCCTGGACCAATGACGGTTAATCTGAAGATTGGCAAGACCATCGGCCTGGGCCCTCTGAAAGGCGGCAGTGCAGCGAAGAACGATAGCGGACCGCAGATTAACGCCGCGAACATGTCTGCGCCTGGCGGGCTGCGCGGACTCTTCGGCGCGCCGTCGTCGGATCGGCGCTTCGGCCTCGCGATTGGCATGTCTGCTAGGAACCTGCTGAACCACAACAACCCAGGCCCGATCATCGGCGACATAACATCGCCGCTCTTCGGACATGCAAATCAGGTGGCAGGAAATCCAAACATGGAAGGCTTCTTGGAGAATGCCAACAATCGCCGCCTGGAATTGCAGATCAAGTTCTTGTTCTGATAGGCAACTAGCAGGTTCAATGTTCTCGGCGAGTTCCGTGTCTTCTTCGGAACTCGCCTTCCATCAGTGCGGGCTCTTTCGATCATCATCCACAAATCGAATCGTCCGCTATGCGCGCGAATTAATTGAGCTGGCTATCGGCACTTCCCGCGTATACATCGGGCGTTGTTTGGGTTGTCAAATTGATCGACTCCGATCGCAATACTTGCCTTACAAACATCGCTGAACCGCGAAAACGCCTCATGGACATTGAAAGTCCGGTCCACACAAGCCAGCAGCAAGCAAGGCTTGTTATGCCTGCCGCAGTCTGCCCTGCCAGACCGCCCGCGCTTCCTGTATGAATTGGACGTGTAAAGAGGCGGAGTTTCGAACCAAGACTGTGCGACGAGAACGCAT
>Ga0181520_10006686_pt1 | contig 17475 bp, 8 predicted proteins | sample PEATcosm2014_Bin_29_FD_132451 | JGI IMG/M metagenome (GOLD analysis project Ga0181520, IMG submission 132451) | Peatland microbial communities from MTU Mesocosm Facility, Houghton, MI, USA - PEATcosm2014_Bin02_30_metaG | ecosystem: Environmental > Terrestrial > Soil > Wetlands > Peat | place... | reverse complement strand
TTCAACCCACGCGACCGTGCTGCTGGAACTCGTCGTTCCATCTGAGTCATAAAGCTCGAAGGTCGAGGTGTTGTCCTCAATCTCCAGCCGGGCTCGGCGACGCCCGATGTTATCCAGGAGGGTGAGGCCGGGCACGCCTCCCGGCATTCCCAGGAGGATGCGCGGTTTTCCGATGGGGTCGGCAAACACCAAGCTGACTTCGCCGTTCTCCGCCGCAAATCCGACTCGGGGTCCGGACTGGGCGTCGGAGAGCATCAATCGCGTGCCCGCTTCCGAGACGGTCAAGGCAGCGCGCGGAACTCCTTCGACATCCCGCAGCAAAAGCTTGGGCTCTTCGCCCGACAACGCCAGGGAAACCTGCGGCTTTCCCGAGCGGTCAAAAAGGGCCAAGCCCGGCTCCTCTTTTCCCACCAGGAGTCCTGCCCGGATGACTTCGGTTTGGTCGTACAGAAACAAGCCGGGACCATCCGCCGTCATCGTCAATGCCGCGCGCATCGCCCCCTTGGCGTCACGCAAAACAAACTCATCCGCCTCGATCCTGCGCCTCGGTCCTGAGTACATTTGAGGGACTCCTTTGCACTGGTTGAACCGTCAACCGACGGCTCAGCGTGCACCTTCTCATTTGACCTCGTTTGCGCTGAGCATACACCCGCTCGCCCCGTGCCACAAGGCTGTAACAATCTATTGTGGTCGGGGGGACTTACCCTGATGTGAAGGTAGGGACAATCTTACTTAATATGGATGTCAATACCACGACGAAATTTAATTTGCGCATTGCCCCGATCTCTGATTGAATCGCGCGCGGAAGTGGGGAAGTTACCTCGCTCTGCCTGATTTCAAAACAAGGGATTTGCACGGAACTCTGATTTTGACGCAGGGACCTGTCTCTGCTGAGAAGCCGTGATTCCCGTCCCCGCCGCGGGGACAAAAAATCTAAAGATTTCATCTCTACGGGCCGATGGGGAGGAAAGGGTGCGCCTTAGAGATTCTGGGCGATAACACAGTTATGAAAAAACGTTCGAACTCGGCGAGCCGCCACCCTTGCAGCCCGGGCAGGGGAGAACTTCGGGGTATTTTTGCCCGCGGCAGGGAAGATTCCGTCCGCCGATTCGCCGACATTCTGACCGAATTCTTACCGCTAATTGTGCTCATAAGAAATCTGCACCCAATATGTTGTATATAACAGAATAATCATGCATTTTGAGATAGTACCCTAGTACTGTAGACACCAATTTGATATACCGCTACTTTGACGATGCGAGAAATCATAAGGAGTCAGCAATAATGGAAACCCGAACGGCAGACTTTGGCCGGGCACCAGCATCACTTCTCGCCGCTGTCTTGGTTGCCTTGGCTTTATTGGCAGTATCCTGTGGAGGAAGTGGTGGTAGCAACGCGGTGGCGAACACAGCCTCCGCACCGGGGTTCTCGGAAAGCTCGCCCAGCATTGCCTTCGGCAACCAAGCCGTGGGCACCACCAGTACGGCTCAAACCGACACCTTAACGAACTCGGGCACGAGCGCGCTGAATATCTCAAGCGTTGAGGTGACGGGCCCGAACGCGGGCGACTTTTCCGCCAGCAATACCTGCGGCTCGTCGCTTGCCCCTTCCGCCCAATGTACCCTTAGCGTCACCTTAACCCCCAGCGCCGCCGGCGCGCGAACGGCCTCCGTCGTGTTCACGGACAGTGCCACGGGAAGCCCGCAGACCATCAGCCTGACCGGCACGGGCATGTCGAGGGGCGTCGCTCTTTCTACGAGCACCCTGACTTTCGGCACCCAGCTCGACGGCACCCCCAGTCCTGGCCAGTCACTCACACTGACCAACTCGAGTGCCCAGGCTTCGGGTATCACCAGCATTGCAGTGGCAGGGAGCAATGCCGGGGATTTTGCTGAATCCAACACCTGCGGGAGTTCGCTCGCAGCAGACGCGAGCTGCACGATCACCGTAACTTTCCAGCCGACAGCGACGGGAACTCGCACCGCTGCCGTCACGCTCGCCGTCAGCGGCGCCAGCAGCCCTCTCAGCGTGAGCCTGAGCGGAACGGGTGGGGCTCCCAACCCCAATCTTTCTCCGGCCAGCCTGACGATTGGCAGCCAACCTGTCGGCGCCGTCAGCCCGCCCCAGACGATACTTCTGACCAATTCCGGCAATGCCGTCTTGGACGTCTCGAGCATCACGGTTACCGGGACGAATTCCGCCGACTTTTCCCAAACCAATAATTGCGGGGCCAGCGTGGCAGCGGGGGCCAGTTGCACGATCACGGTTACGTTCCAGCCGAATGCCATGGGAACTCTCACCGCCGCCGTCACCGTTGTCGACAACCCCTTCAACTCCAGATGGGGCGTGCCAGTTAATGGAACCGGCTCGACACCTGCCGCCACGTTCTCCCCTGCCAGCCTCACGTTCGCGAGCGAAAACATTGGGACTGCCAGCGGACCTCAGACGGTCACCATGACCAACTCTGGCAATGCCACCCTGAGCATCAACAGTGTTGCGGTCACCGGCAGTAACGCCACCGACTTTACTGAAACCAATAATTGCGGGTCCAGCGTGGCCGCAGGAGCCAATTGCGCCATCAGCGTCACGTTCAAGCCCAGCGCTTCGGGAGCTCGCACCGCCGCCGTGACCGTCACCGATTCCTTCCAGAGTTCCTGGAATGTGAGCCTCACCGGAACGGGCGCCGGCGCCGCTGCCAGCGTTTCCCCGGCCAGTCTCACTTTCGCCAGCGAAGCCGTCGGCACCACCAGCGGGGCTCAGACAATCACTTTGAGCAATTCGGGCACCGCGGCTTTGAGTGTGACCAGCCTCGCGATCTCCGGGACGAATGCCGTCAGTTTTGCCCAAACCAATAATTGCGGGACAAGCGTGGCGGCAGGAGCCGCCTGCACGATCAGTGTGACCTTCACGCCCTCAGCCAGTGGGGCGCTCACGGCAACACTCAACGTCGCGGACAACGCCACCGGCAGTCCCCAGAGCGTGAGCCTTGCCGGAACGGGGGCTGCGCCCGTCGCCACCCTTTCCCCGACCAGTCTCACCTTTGCCGGCCAAACCGTCGGGGCCACCAGCGCGGCACAGACGATTACGCTGAGCAACTCGGGCACCGCAGCCTTGAGCGTAACCAGCCTTGCCCTTTCCGGGACCAGTGCAAGTGATTTTGCCCAGACCAACAATTGCGGGTCGAGCGTAGCGGCAGGAGGCAATTGCGTCATCAGTGTTACCTTCAAGCCGGCCGCGACGGGAACTCTTACCGCTGCTGTAACCCTTACTGACAACGCCGCCGGCAGTCCTCAGAGCGTAAGCCTGACCGGGATCGGTGCGTCATCCAGTGCCAGCCTTTCTCCGACCAACCTCACCTTTGCCAGCCAAGCCGTCGGCGGCACGAGCGCGGCTCAGACGGTTACTCTGAGCAACTCGGGTACGGCCGCCTTGAGCGTTAGCAGCATTTCGCTGTCCGGCACCAATGCCACGGATTTTGCGCAGACCAACAATTGCGGGTCCACCGTAGCGGCAGGCGCCGCCTGCACAATCAGCCTGACCTTCACGCCAGCCGCCGGCGGGACGTTTACGGCTACTCTCAGTGTCGCGGACAACGCGACGGGCAGCCCCCAGGGTGTGAGCCTGACCGGAACCGGGGCGGCATCCGCTGCCAGCCTCTCCGCCACCAGCCTTAGTTTCGGCAGCGAAACCGTGGGTTCCACCAGCGCGGCAAAGTCGGTCACCCTGAGCAATACCGGTAGTGCCTCCCTGAGCATTTCGAGCATCGCGCTGACAGGCGCGGATGCCGCCGACTTTGCACAAAGCAATAATTGCGGCTCAAGTGTAGCGGCAAACGCCAATTGCACCATCAGTGTCACGTTTAAGCCCGCCGCCTCGGGAGTTTTTACTGCCGCCGTCACCCTGACGGATAACGCCTCGGGCGGCGCTCAGACCGTGAGCCTCTCTGGCACAGGAGGGAGCTCTGCGCCGGTGGCTAGCCTTTCCGCCACCAGCCTTAGTTTCGGCAGCGAAACCGTCGGCTCCACTACCGCGGCTAAGACGGTCACGTTAAGCAATACCGGTAATGCCGCCCTGAGCATTTCGAGCATCGGCCTGACAGGCGCGGATGCCGCCGACTTTTCCCAAAGCAACAATTGCGGTTCGAGTGTAGCGGCAAGTGCCAATTGCACGATCAGTGTCACCTTTAAACCCGCCGCCTCAGGAGCTCTTACTGCCACCGTCACCCTGGCGGATAACGCCTCGGGAGGCAGCCAGACCGTGAGTCTCTCGGGCACAGGAGGGAGTGCCACGCCTGCGGCCAGCCTTTCCGCCACCAGCCTGTCTTTCGGGAATCAGGCGGCGGACGTCGCAAGCGCCTCTCAGACTGTCACCCTGAGCAACACCGGCACTGCCAGCTTGACGATCTCGGGCACGACCTTTGCTGGAACTGATCCTGATGACTTCTCGGAGGCGAACACTTGCGGGTCTTCGCTCGCGGCGGGGAGCTCCTGCACTATCGCCGTCACTTTCACCCCCGCAGCCACCGGGTCCCGCACAGCCACCTTGAGCATCGCTGACAATGCCAGCGGAAGCCCGCAGTCCGTCTCGCTTTCGGGTTCGGGAACTAGCGACGTAATGCTGTCTTGGACCGCGAGTACTAGCACGGGCGTCACGGGCTATTACGTTTACCGGGGGACAACCTCCGGCGCGGAGAGCTCGACGCCGCTGAATTCCACGCCGGTTAGCGGGACCGCGTTTACGGACGAGAGCGTTACGGCAGGAACGACATACTACTACGTGGTTAAGGCCGTCAGTTCGGGTGATACCGAGAGCGCGGCTTCCACCGAAGTTTCTGTGGCCGTTCCCACGTCGTAGGTCCCGTCGCGAATGAGCTAGTCAGACTCGCAAAATATAGTGACTATGGCGTCCGTAGCGCGGCCATCTTGCCCGCTGTCCCGGGAGCGTCCCGCTCCCATCGGCGCGCGGGCAGGATGCCCACGCCCGAGCGGGAGAGACGCCCGCGCTACGAGAAGAATTCGTCACCGTATTTGCAATCCTCAGTAGAGGGCTCGGTGCGTTCCCTCGAAAAAGCGGCGAAATAGAATGCTGCTGGAACAAGGGAATCGAATCGAGCCAAAGCCTTACCTCATCGCTCGCGAGGTCCGGCTACAAATCCCAAATGCGCGTCGATCAGTCCGAGGATTTCATGCTCAACATCCTGGATGTCGTGGGTGTTACGCCACCAGTGGTCGGGGTCAGCGGGTTCGTATGAGTCATAACGAAGGACGGCCTGCGGATGACCTCCTGCGACGAGGCGCCAGATCTCCTTCGACCGCCGAGTGTGTACGGGCGAAGTTACCAGAATAGCTTTGTCTCCGTTCTGCCGCCGCAACTCGTTGGCGATGAGCCTAATCTCACTCACGGTATTTGTGGTGGGAGGTTCCAGGATCCGAATCGCCTTCGTTGGAACTCCGAGCTTCGCCAAGACCTCGCGATCGTAATCCTGTTCGGTGGGATGGGGGATGCCGAGCTTGGCGAAAGCCTCATCGGATTCGTCGGTCTCGTCCCGCAACAACCACACCTCCGGCGCCCAACCCTGCCGATAGATTTCCGCTGCCTCCATAGCGCGGAAAGGTGCCTTACCGCTGAGAACCACGATTGCCTGGGCGTGCTCGAGGGGATCGGGATCAACCAGCCAACGTCCCACCCGGCGGAATGCCCAAAATGCAGAGACGGCCAGGAGCGCCAGCAAAACCAAGAAAATCAGTAATCGTTTTCCGACGGTCTTTAGCGACATCCTTTTCCCATAATGAAAAACAAATGATGCGTGTGAGAGATTTGTTTGTTGTCGACGCGGAACACGAAGGCCCCTCCTACTTGGTCTTCATCACAAACACCCCATCCCAACTGCCTTCTGGGGGCTGGGCGATAAGGTCATGGCAGCGCTCGATGAAAACATGGCTGGGGCCATCGTCCGGATAGTTGCGTACCAGGTCTTGAAAGATCTCGACGGCTGTGCTCCATTGGCCGCTCCGATAGGCTTCCAGGCCCTTCTCAAAGCGGCTAACCAAATCGCTGAACTGAGAGGACTCCGCTGCAAGGCCAAGCAATTCGTAAACCTTGACGGGCTGGGTTTTCCCTTTTACTTGAATGAGGTCAAGCTCGCGGGCCACGACCTGATCCTTAACCAGGAGAAAAGTGTTCTCACTGATAATGATATTAGTTCCGAATTGCCGGTTGATGCCCTCCAGGCGCGATGCCAGGTTGACGCTATCGCCCATGATGGTGTAATTCTTGCGTCGTTTCGACCCCATGTTGCCGACCAGCATGGGGCCGGAATTGATGCCAACGCCGATGTCAATACGCGGCAAATTTCGCGACTGCCAACTCATTTGCAGGGTCTGCAAGGATTGGATCATATCCAGCCCCGTCCGGCATGCCCGCATCGCGTGGTCGATCTGCGGATAGGGGGCGCCCCAGAATGCCATGACGGCGTCGCCAATGTATTTGTCCAAGGTTCCCCAATTTCTGAATATCACCTCGGTCATTTCCGTTAGATACTCGTTGAGCAGGTCCACCAGTTCGGAAGGGGTGAGGGTTTCAGAAAGCGCCGTAAAGCCGCGAATGTCCGAGAATAATGCGGTGAGTTCTTTTTCTTCTCCTCCGAGTCGAAGGGTTTCGGGATGTGTCAGCATCTGCTCGATGAGGCGGGGATGCAAATATTGGGAGAAGGCCATGCGGACCTTTTTCTTTTCACCTTCTTCGAAGAAAATCCGGTAGCTGATGATTCCCGCATAAGTGATGATGAGCGTCGTCATGGGCAGGAAATCGGCAATCCACATCCGGTAGTGCGAGAACAAGAAAAACGTCCCCCAGAAATAGGCAAACAGGGAGCCGCTCAAGAGCAGCGTGGCCCGCAGAGGACTCAGGAAGGTCATGAGGATTCCGCCTCCCAGGCTGAACAGCAGGATGAAGGCTATATCTGCTAAGAACTCGCTCGGACCGCGCCGGATAAAATGTTGATAGAGAATATCGTCAATCATGTTGGCGTGTACTTCCACGCCGGGAAATGGCACATTCGCTCGCCCCTCAGCGCCGGGCAGGGTCGATTTGGGAAAAGGCGTCAGCACCATGTCGCCAATGCCCACGGCCGTGGGGCCAATCAGCACCACCCGGTCACGAAAGAGTTCCGGCGGTAATTTCCCAAGGACGACATCGGCGATTGAATAGGTAGGGAAGGTGCCGGCTCCCCCGTCGTAATCAAGTTGGGCGAAGCCGCGGCGATCCGTGGGAATGGTGAGCTGACCCATGACGATCTTGTCGACTCCGCTCGGGTTGAAAATGACCTTCACCTGATCCAGCGAATTGTTCGTATACGCGAGGGCGGCGGCAACGTCCAGGGAGGGGTAGAGGTTGCCCTGGAATTCCACCACCGTGGGATCGCGGCGAACGACTCCATCCGGGTCCTGGTCGACATAGAAGAATCCGAAGTTCTTGGCGTTGGACGCAAATTGCGGCAGGTTGGGAGAAATGCCCAGGCCTTCCGGGCCCTCGAAATTCTTGATGTATTCCGGATGGACAACTTGCGGGTACTGCTGGAAGAGAAGGATGTCGAGGAATGCCTTCAGGCGTTCCTGGTTTTGTGACCTTGCATCACCAGGAGGAATGAAGAAATACCCCAGTATCGCATTGTCGAAATGGGAGAGGGCGTCGGCAAACTGTTTGTCATTGTCGGCCGCGGCTTCCTTCGATTTCAGCTCCGATTCGAAGGCGGGAGTGCGCACCGGCTGCGCGACCAGGTGGTTGTAATCCTGCCGGACCGAACGCAGTGCTTCCAGCGCCGAGTTGGCGTCGGGTTGCGGGAAGTTCACGTCGAAGGCGATGACCCGGGCATGGGCTGCGCGCAGAAAGTCAACGGCTTGGGCAAAGTTGCTGCGCGGGAAGGGCCAGCGGCCTAGCAAATCCTGGCTCTTTTCATCAATGGCGACGATCACCACGGCGGGTCCGGGGAAGCGCGGCCCGCGCAGTTGAAACCGCACGTCAAGCGTCTTCAGTTCAAGGTTGGAAAGAAATCGCAGGAAAGGATTGGGATGCGGCCGCAAATAGACTGCCCCGTAGAGCCCAACGCTGACGGCGCACAGCGCGGCGCTGATGACGAAAGCCCAGCGGTTCTGCCGGCTGAATTGAACCGCTCGCGATGCGAATTGGCGAAGTTTCCCGAGCATGGCCGGGGTCTGGGGCTCCCCAAAATGTACCGAGTCTCTACCATATCATACGGGCAAGCGGGGACGCACCTGGAGGCAATAAGTATCCCCGGGTCCCGTCAACGTCCGCAGAGTTCCGCGCCGGGGAGCAAGTTCTCTAGCCGTCGGTGAAACCGACGGACAAAGAGGGGCGAGAGAGTCGACCCCGCCGGGGTCGACGATCCTTTGGCCCGCTTTCTCGCACCCGTGGGTAATGACCTTCGCCCGCCGGCCGCCCCCCTACCTCGATCTTGACGTGGCCCCGCCGGCCACCCTCGCGGCGCAAACGCCTGCCTGCGGGGTCGTACTTCCAAGTTTACCGGATGGGAGCAGACGCCGTTGTCTGATTCGAACCTGGGCGTACGCTACTCTCATCTAAATGCCTTATGCTTTATATACTTATTGGTACACGCGAAATATACGCGGAATGCTGAAGCTATAAGGCAATTATTTTCTGCAATTTAACGGGATAGCGGGGATAAACCGGAAAAACGCGAAGTTTTTGAGGTCAAAAATCGATGTAACTAGGTTTGCTTTCTATACTTAATCGGCTATTTTGTATAACTCGTTTGTTTGCGTACACTTAGTGGCTTCCGACATTTTTGCCGAAACTTGTCCGTTTGTTTTCATCAACTTATTGGGACCACCCTTCATTTTTGATGTTTTTTTATTTTCGTGAGTGGGCTTGGTTGGCATACGATAAAATGTCGCTTAGTACGTCTTTCGAAGGGGTCAATTCGTCTCTTCCTCTCGCGACTTCCAGCGCGTGGGAGCGACTTTCCGCGCCCACCGCAGGTGCGCGATCTGACTCGACCAGCCATTAAGCTAGCAATTTGGCCTCCAGACCTAGCGTCGAGGCTGACATGCTGCCCGATAATCAACGCAAAAGCGGAGGTGCTCCCATTTTTTCTCTGGCGCTCTGACGCTCTCGCCTCCACTTCGCTTGGGCTACGCCTAGCATTACGGCGGGAAATTCATGCGGCGCAGGACATCCTGGAAGCGCGGGTCGGAGCGGAGAGGATCGTAGTCCGGCTCCGCCCTCAGCAGGAGCATCCCCCATTCGTGCTGCTCATACGCCTCGTCGAGCAACGCGAGGGCCTGCTCTTTATTGCCCAGAGCTACGCAAACAACCGCCCGATCGAGTGCCGAGACAGGCCGATGTTTAGACCTCTCGTTCAATTGTTTTAAGATCTCCAGCGCCTCCGGTCGCCTTCCGGCGAAGGCATACACATAGGCGAGGTCGGGTGACGCCGCGGGCTGCCCTCCGGAAAGATCGAGACCCTTCCGATACTCGCCGATCGCCAGGTCATACCGCCCCTGCCGTGCGTATACATCGCCCAAACCGTTGTGCGGATTAGCCCGCTTCGGGTCCATTTCGAGCGCCTTCTGGTATTGCTGGAGGGCTTGGTCGTATTGCCGCGTCTCGTAATAGGTAAATCCGAGCATATAGTTAAGGTCGGCCGACATCGGATCGTTTTCCACCGCCCGTCGCATTTCGGCTACAGCTTTCTCTCCTCCTCCGCTAAACGTCAAGAGGTCGGCGTAAACGCGGTGCGCAAAAGAATAGCTCGGATTGAGCTGGATCGCCCGTTTGAATTCGCCCTCGGCGCCCTGCCAGTCCCAGTCGCAGAAGAATCGGATGGCGCCATGCGAGAGGTGAGTTTCGGCAAGCGAATCGTCAAGCTCCACGGCTTTGAGCGCGGCAGGTTCCGCTTGCGGACAGGTTTCACTACGAGGCAAAGCGCCGATGCCGGCGTACATCATGAGGTAGTAATCGGCCAATCCGGAATAACCTAGTGCATAGTTCGGGTCCTTTGCGATCGCTTGCTGGAAGAATCCGAGACTCTTCCTCCCATCTGCCTCGGTGAACTGATTCCAGTAATAGCGGCCCTTAAGATATGCTTCGTGCGCCTCCGGGTCGACAGAGTGAGAACCGGCCAGCCGGGCACGCTCCTGAGGCGTGAGCTCGAGCCTGATCCCATTAGCAATATCGCGCGCCACTTCGTCCTGCAAAACCAGCACATCCTTGAGGTCACGCTCGTACGCATGCGCCCAGAGGTGGTGGTCAGTTCGGGCGTAGATTAGTTGGGCGGTGATGCGCACCCGGCTGCCCGAGCGGAAAACGGCGCCCTCCACGATGGCGTCGGCGCCCAACTCCCGCCCGATTTGCGGCAGCGTCTTGGCGGTTCGCTTGTACTGCATGACGGAGGTGCGAGAGATCACCCGCAAGGCGCTCATCTGCCCATGGTGAGTGATCAGTTCATCGGTCATCCCGTCAGCGAAGTACTCCTGGTCATTATCGCCGGAAAGATTCTGGAGTGGCAGGACCGCCAGCGAGCGGATCGGCGCCGCCGAGACCGCAGCCAATGGCGTAGGAGTTTGTCGGCGGGCCAACCTATACCAAAGTGCCGAAGCCAGCAGGGCGAGCACCCCCAGCGAAAGGATCACGGCGGGCGTTATCCACCCGGCCCGCCGTGGGTTGGCGGCAACACCGGGATCAGGCTGAGCCCCCAACACTACTGGGGTTCCACTGGGCTCCGAAGGCGGCTGGGCGCTACTCACCGTAGCGACGAAGCGATAGCCACGTCGCGGTAAGGTTTCGATATAGCGCGGCGTCTCCCTGTCGTCGCAGAGGGCTTCCCGCAATTTATTGATGGTTTTGTTCAAGCCGTGCTCGAAGTCCACGAAGGTATCCGCGGGCCAGAGCTTCTGATGCAACTCCTCGCGCGTGACCAGTTCGCCCGGCCGCGCGAGCAGCAGCGACAGAACCTGAAACGGCTGTTCCTGAAGCTTGATTCGGAGGCCATGCTTGCGCAGCTCACCCGTGACAGTATCCACCTCAAAGACACCGAAGCGGATAACCTCGGCCGAGCTTTTAACTTGTTTCACGGAGGGGTGACCACCCATTCGACTTAAATCTAACACTCCTTGATTTCAGAATCAATCCGATATCCTGTAGGGGATACCTGGCCCTAACTCACCTATTTAGAGGAAATTGCGCGGGAACTTTCAATTCCGCTTTAGAGGACTCGCCGTCCATTGAAGCGCCTTCTCCACCGGCGCATTGTCCCCCCACGCGAGCGAGCCAGGCGACAGGAGGAGGACAGGCCCGAATGAATGATCGCCGCGAATTTGATGGGAGGCGTGGGATGCAAATCAGTTCCCCGCAGGCCGACCGGAGTCGAGTCGGAAAGGATGACACGGGGAAATCCCATGCCAACAAAAAAGGAGACGGACATGAAATCGACATTCAAGAAGAGGTACACACGTTTTGTGGCCCTGCTCGCTGTGGGAATTATCGCGGCGACAGGAGCCGCCCGTGCAGGTGGCGGGCGGGACGATGACGAGCAACTGGCCCAATGGTCTGAACTGGAACAGCTACACGCAACCTTCCACGCGGGAGTCAGCGTGCACGATCCAGTGAATGGCGATTCGCCTGAAGTGATAACTCAGCGAATCCGCGACGTACTCTCGATCTGGAGTAAAGACGCCGAACTCACGGTTGTCAACACGACTGCCACAGCAGGAAATTATATCGGCAACGGCGATCCGGATGATCCCGCGAGTTGCCCTGAACCCTCGGGCGACACGTCTGCCACCGGTCAACAGGGCACGCTGTGCACGTTCTTCAAGTATGTTTCCGGCGGGTTGCAGCCAACCAATAAGTTCGTGTCGCTTTCCCCGGCGTACAAAACGAAGTTTGTCCCTGTAAGGGATCGTGACGGCCAATGGAAATCATCGGTGTATTTCGAATGCCATTACTTCGACGTATCATTGAATCCAGCCACCGGCCAGCCATTTTGGACAGCCAAAAGCCACGTAGACCTTGACGGTGAAGCCAAAAAGATCGACGGGCGGTGGTTATTGACGCGCGTCAGCTCATCCGCCGTTCCAGTTCCGGTTCCGTGAAGCAGAACACCCGATTCATGCGCTCGCCAAGGGCGCAGCGAGGGCACGATCAACTATCAGTGGGCCGGCGACGACGGGACAGGCACTCGAACCCGGTGCAGTGCTTGGCAAACAAAATCTTCGCGAGGCGAAAAGGAGAACTTTATGACGAGCAGAATGGGATATCACGGCCGGATTTCTGTCAGGGGCTGGCGAGCCGTAAGCGGCGCGCTGGCGGTGGGGGCACTGCTTCTCTCGGCGGCCATTGCGGTCCGAGCGCAGGAAGCGCCGAGTTATACCGTAATCAACACGTTTGCCGGTACCGGCGCGGACGGGGCATACCCCCGAGCGAAGTTAATTCGCGACCAGGCGAGCAACCTCTTCGGTACCACCTTCAACGGCGGCAACCTCAACGAATGCTTCGGCGCCGGCTGCGGAGTGGTGTTCAAGGTGGATAGGTTGGGCAAAGAGACCGTCCTTTACAACTTCAAGGGAGGAGCGGACGGAGCCTATCCTATCGCGGGTCTAGTTCCGGACGATGCGGGCAACCTTTACGGCACCACCGAAGGCGGCGGCGACGTAAACGGCGACGCAAGTTGCGCCGAATTCGAGGGATTCCCCGGGTGCGGGGTGGTGTTCAAGCTGGATCCAACCGGCAAACAGACCGTCCTCCACGCCTTCACCGGGGGTGCGGACGGATTAGGTGGTTCCTCGAGCCTGGTTCGAGACGAAGCGGGCAACCTTTACGGCGTCACCGTCGCCGGCGGCTTCAGCGGAGACTGCCCCGGCTTACCCCTCCCCGGGTGCGGAGTGGTATACAAGCTGGATCCTAAGGGCAGCGAGACCGTCCTCCACGCCTTTACCGGGGGCGCGGACGGGTACGGTCCATACGGAGACCTGCTCCTGGACGCGGCGGGCGACCTCTACGGCGCCGCAGGGTACGGGGGCGACTTAAGCGGATTTTGCAGCGACGTGGTTGAGCCCGCTACCGGCTTCCTCGGCTGCGGAACGGTGTTTAAGCTGGATCGGACCGGCAAGTTCACCGTGCTGCACACCTTCAACGGAGCGGACGGGGCGATTGCTGACGGATGGCTGGTTCAGGATAACGCGGCCGACCTTTATGGAATGACCGGCAACGGGGGCGACTTAAGCGGATGCTCCGGCTTGGGGTGCGGGGCGGTCTTCAAGGTGGATAGGACAGGCAAAGAGACCGTGCTGTACCGCTTCACGGGCGGCGCAGACGGAGCAGAAACGTTCGCGGGTGTGGTCCGGGACGCGGCGGGCAACCTCTACGGCACCACAGCCTTCGGGGGCGACTTCAGCGGCTCCCTTTGTGCCGGCACCGGGTGCGGGGTGGCGTTCAAGCTGAGTCCAACGGGCAAAGAGACCGTCCTCTACACCTTCACCGGGGGTGCGGACGGAGTGAATCCGGGCACAAGTCTGCTCCAGGACGAAGAGGACAACCTCTACGGCACGACAATAGGCGGCGGCGACACGTCGTCATGCAGCCCCACGTACGGCTGCGGGGTGGTGTTTAAGATCGCGCTTCATGATGGCGGCGATCCAGACGCTTCACGAGAGGGCGTCGCCGCAGCAGCAGATGAGACCACCGAAGGGCCGAGGGTAGTCCTCCCAGAAAACGCTCAAAAGCTGCTTCAGCAGCGACGGGGCTTCGGTCGATTTGGAACTCCGCTCACGGGATCGCGATGACCGTCCGGTAGCGGCGGGATCTCGCGGCGGACAGAGTCCAAAGGGCAACACACCGGCAGCGGTCTATTAGCCACTGCCGGCGTGGCGCCAAGTGGATCTCCTTAAGTGTTGACATGGTCTTGGCCGATGGCAGCTTTTCATCCCCCCTATGTGCCCGACGTATCTCCACAATGACCTAACCGTACGACTGCCGTGCAACCGCGCAGAATCGCAATAAATGAACCGGTTCTCGGCGATTCCCCGCGATCAATGGCGTGCTTACCGATGGCACTGCGCCGTGTCGTTGTGAAAAATCCCCACCCCACCCGTGATTTTCAGGTGATCGATATCGCCGGAAGCGGATTGGGAATGAGAAGTCGCCTACCCATCTGTAATCCCGGCGATCGGCTGGATTCCCGCGGAGGATGGACGTTTTTTAGGCCGAAATCTGGCTAAGCCCCCAATAGGAAGTGTTTCCGAATGCACGATTCAGCAGAAGGCAGCGGGGAAAGGTGGGCAGCATATCCGCGGTTGGGCGACAAACCGTCAAAGTGGACTGTGCTGGGTAAACAGTACGCCGTTCATCGTGGGTAATCGTCGAGAACAGGTTCACCCGCAGTGATTCTGTTCCTTTGCATGGCATCTGTACGGTTGGCGAACCATTGATGTGGTCATTGCGGTGACCTCTGACGCTCGGGGGCGGTTGACGGGGCAGGCGGAAACTGTTTGGATCGCTCCTGGATGTGGCGATGCCCAAGTAAGGCACGCGAAAAGGGCTTCACTCGTCATGGCAACCCGTGCGCACAAGTATGTGAAAGCCCCTGCCGCCCAGCCGAATCATAGAGGTATCGGCGAAGGCCGACCCGCTGAATCATCCGGGGCTGACCATCCCAGCATGCAATGAACGATCGCCGACTCGGCGGAAGCGGGCGGTGAAATGACGGAGAGCGGGCGCCTGGTAGCTCAACTCCAGGCCAAGTATCCGGTCCCGGCGGTTCCAGACTTCGATGATTACTTCAATGACGTAATCAAGGTGCGATTGCGTGTAGACGCGCCGCGGAATCGCGAGCCGGCACAGGTCCATGGGGGCGGGATGCTCCACCCCGTTTTCGTCGCGTTTGCCAAAGATCAGTGTGCCCATCTCGAAGCAGCGAATGCCGCCCTCGAGGTAGAACTCGATCGCAAGCGCCGAACCCGGGAACTGCGTCGGAGGAACGTGCGGCAAAAAGCTCCGCGCGTCGATGTAGATGGCGTGTCCTCCGGGCGGCTGCACGATCGGTATGCCGGCATTCGTGAGGCGATTACCGAGATAAGCAGTGGAAGCAATCCGATATTCCAGGTAGTCCTCCTGAAGCGCTTCGTTCAATCCAACCGCAATGGCATCGAGATCGCGTCCTGCGAGTCCGCCATACGTCGGATAGCCTTCCGTCAGGATCAGAAGGTCCTTTGCCGCCTGCGCGAACGTATCGTTGTTTGTGCAGAGGAATCCACCGATGTTGGCCAAGCCGTCTTTTTTTGCCGACATGGTGCACCCATCGGCATGGTGGAACATTTCGCGCGCAATCTCGCGCGGAGTTTTCTGCTCATATCCGGTCTCACGGAGCTTGATGAAAAAGGCATTCTCCGCAAACCTGCAGGCGTCGATGTACAACGGGATGTTGTAGCGCGAGCAGATCCCTTTAACCGCCTTGATATTGGCCATGGAGACCGGCTGCCCGCCGCCGGAATTGTTAGTAACAGTGAGCATGACAAGAGGAAAGCGCTTCGGCCCAACCCGCTGAAGGGTTTCTTCCAGGCGCGCAAAGTCCATGTTGCCTTTGAAAGGATGCACGCGGCCGGGCTCAAGGGCCTCCGGGATGGGGAGATCGAGGGCTTCGGCTCCGCTGTGCTCACAGTTGGCGCGAGTAGTATCGAAATGGGTGTTGCTAGGAACCACGTCGCCTGGCTTGCTCATCACACTGAAAAGGATTCGTTCCGCCGCGCGCCCCTGATGCGTTGGGATGACATGCTTGAATCCCATGATCGCTTGAATCGAGTCACGGAAACGCCGGAAACTCGCAGAACCGGCATAGGCCTCGTCACCACCCATCATCGCGGCCCACTGCCCGGTAGACATGGCGCTGGTGCCGGAGTCGGTCAGCAGGTCAATAAAAATGTCGTCCGCTTCGACAAGAAACAGGTTGAACCCGGCGGCCTCGAGTAGCTTCTCCCGCTGCTGGCGCGTGGTCCGGCGGATCGGCTCCACGCTCTTGATGCCGAACGGCTCGACACTTGAACGGATGGTCATAGGGTGGACTATTTCACCGCCACCAGCGCGCCGTGATCAACTTCGGCGGCGGGATACCTTTTGATGGTGCTGAATCCGGCCCACCGCAGGGACTCTTCATGCTGGCGGGCTGGGTAACCCATGCCCTCCCCGCTGGCGGCGCAAAGGAAGTAGATGGAGGACTTGGCCGCTTGCAGCGCGCCGGTCTCGGAGTCGTTGGCCATGATGGTCCAAACGAACAACTGTCCTGCGCGCGGAAGGGTTGCGAATGCTTGCTTGTAGAGGACCCGGATTCTTGCCGGAGAGAAAATCTCCACCAAATGAGAGAATAGGATCGCATCGCAATCGGCCGGCCATGCGTCCAAAAACATGTCCCCCTCGACACAGGTGATGCGACCGTTCAGCCCAGCCTTGGCGACGCTCTCGCGAGTAATTCGAGCCACCGTAGGTTTCTCGAGGATCGTGACATTCAGATCGGGAAAGCGCTTGCAGAGGGCAATGGCGTTGGTGCCGTCGCCGCCGCCGACGTCCAACAGATGCCTGACCGCCGAGAACTCCGCGAGATGAACAATTTTCGGCGACAGGCGGGTATAAGCGCCCATCGCGTCGTGAAACAGGTTTTCCAAGTCGGGATATTCGGCCAATCTTTCATAGATAGTGGAGCCGCCTCCCGGGAACTCGTCAAGACCCGCATTGCGGTTTTCCTTAAGCGCCTGGGTGAAATGGCCGCTGCAGCGCTCCTGCACGCGATGATTGAATTGTACGAAAGGGAGCATCGAGTACGGCGAACCGGAAACCAGCACCTTCCCGGCGATCTCCGAATTCCGGTAACCGCCGTCGGGGCGGTCACGGAGGACCAGTCCGACCGCGCAGCAGGCCAGCATCAGGATCCGGGTGCAGTGGGGCGACAGCCCAAGGCTGTGCGCCAACTGCTCCTGGGTGGTGCCAGGATGTGCCGAGAGGTGGGTAAACAAATCGAGATCGCAGGCAGTGACCAGCGTTTGCGAGTAGATGTATCCGTTCATGACGTCGCAGAGCTGTTTCCATTCCGTGTTGGTTAAGGGAGCGGGATCGCTCTGGGCTGCGATGGAAGCGGAGTGGGATGTTGTTGTCATGCAGTTCACCGGATGAGCTTGGCTTTTGCTCGCCTGTAAATGTCGAGCAGCGGTTTTTCGAAATCCTCAAGTTTGTCCGGTTCGCGGAATCGCGCGCCGAAACGAAGGTCGTACGAGGGAAACCATGACTCGTTGTCCTGCAGGAAGAGAATGTCGTGCAGCGCCATGTGGCGCATGGCAATGAGCGGATGAGGTGATTCGTAAACCTTGAGCGCGGGATTGTGGACCGAGCGACCGTCGCAGCGCGCGTGACATTGCGCCACCATCAGGCCGTCGTGCACGCAGGGGGACTTGA
>Ga0181520_10006685_pt1 | contig 17478 bp, 17 predicted proteins | sample PEATcosm2014_Bin_29_FD_132451 | JGI IMG/M metagenome (GOLD analysis project Ga0181520, IMG submission 132451) | Peatland microbial communities from MTU Mesocosm Facility, Houghton, MI, USA - PEATcosm2014_Bin02_30_metaG | ecosystem: Environmental > Terrestrial > Soil > Wetlands > Peat | place... | reverse complement strand
GACGGCATCGCCGTCGCCCGCCAGGAGGGGGTGATCTTCACCTGCTTCGGCGACATGATGCGGGTGCCGGGCAGCCACGGCAGCCTGCTCGACGCCAAGGCCGCCGGCGCCGACGTGCGCATGGTCTACTCGCCGCTCGACGCCCTCAAGATCGCCGCGCAGAATCCCGACCGGCGGGTCGTCTTCTTCGCCATCGGCTTCGAGACGACGGCGCCGTCCACGGCGCTGACGCTGCTCCGGGCCAGGGCCGAGGGCCGGAGCAACTTCCTCGTCTTCTGCAACCACGTCACCATCATTCCGCCCATGACCGCCATCGTGGAGGCGCCGGAGCTGAGCCTCGACGGCTTCCTCGGTCCCGGGCACGTCTCCACCGTCATCGGCATCCGTCCCTACCAGGTCATCGCCAGCCGCTACGGTCTCCCCGTTGTGGTCATCGGCTTCGAGCCCCTCGACATCCTGCAGGGCATCCACATGCTCATCCGCCAGCTGGTCGAAGGCCGCTGCGAGGTGGAGAACCAGTACCGCCGCGTCGTCCACGACGAGGGCAACCCCCGCGCCCTGGAGGTGATGGAGCGCGTCTTCCAGCTCCGCCCCCAGTTCGAATGGCGAGGGCTGGGCATGATCCCCGGCAGCGCGCTGGAGCTGCGCGAGGAGTTCGCCGCGCACGATGCGGAGAGGGCCTTCCAGGTTCCCGGTGTGCGCGTCGCCGATCCCTCGGCGTGCCAGTGCGGCGAGGTCCTCAAGGGAGCCATCAAGCCCTGGGAGTGCAAGGTCTTCGGCACGGCGTGCACCCCCGAGACGCCGATCGGCACCTGCATGGTGTCGTCGGAGGGGGCCTGCGCCGCGTACTACAACTTCGGCCGCTACTCGCGGGCGCGGGACCGCGAGCGCGCCCTGGCGCGGCCGCCCGAGGCCGGCGGGCGGTGAGGCCGGGCGCGGGGGAGCCCTCCGACACGTCGCCGGCGCCCGCGGAGCCCGTGACGGCGACCGCCGCCATCGCCGACGCCGAGGCCCAGGTGCTCCGCCGCATCGCGACGGTCCGCAAGCGCAAGCCGGTGCTGCGCGACGACGCCGTCACCATGAGCCACGGCGCCGGCGGCAAGGCGAGCCACACCCTGGTGGCGGCGCTCTTCGCCGACGTGCTCAGCAACCCGGTCCTCGACGAGCTCGGCGATCAGGCGCTGCTGCCCATCCCGGGCACGGACTCGCTGCTCGCCGTCACCACTGACTCCTTCGTCGTCAGCCCGCTCTTCTTCCCGGGCGGCGACATCGGCGAACTCGCCGTCAACGGCACCATCAACGACCTGGCCGTCGGCGGCGCGGTCCCCCTCGGCCTGGCCGCGGCCTTCATCCTCGAGGAGGGCCTGGACATGGCCACGCTCCGCCGCGTCGTCGAGTCCATGCGTGCCGCCGCCGACTCCGCGGGCGTCAGCGTCGTCACCGGCGACACCAAGGTGGTGCCCAGGGGCAAGGCCGACCGGCTCTTCGTCACCACCACGGGCGTCGGCATCGTCGAGGCCCGCCACCGGCTGGGCATGCACCGCATCGAGAGCGGGGACGCCGTTCTGCTCAGCGGCGCGATGGGAGACCACGGGGCCACCGTCATGCTGGCGCGCGGCGACCTCGATCTCGAGGCGCCGGGGTTGCGCAGCGACACGGCGCCGCTGCACCGCCTCACCGCCGCCCTGCTCGACGCCGGCATCGACGTCCATTTCATGCGCGACGCCACCCGCGGCGGCGTCGCCACGGTGCTCAACGAGATCGCTCAGGGGTCGGGGCTGGCCATCGCCATCGAGGAGGCGAGGCTGCCCGTCCACGACGAGGTGCGGGGTGTCGCCGAGATCCTCGGCATCGACCCGCTCTACATCGCCAACGAGGGCAAGCTGGTGGCGATCCTGCCCGCCGCGCAGGTGGCCGAGGCGCTCCTGATCATGCGCGCACGTCCCGAGGCGGCCGAGGCGGTCGCCATCGGGGAGGTGCTCCCGGAACCCGAGGGCATGGTCTTCGTGCACACGGGCTTCGGCGGCACCCGTGTCGTCGACATGCTGATCGGGGATCCCCTGCCGAGGATCTGCTGAGACCTCGGGTCAGCGCCCCCGGTGGAAGAGGCGCCAGCGGCGGCGGAGACGCTGCTCCAGATCCTCGATCGCGCCCTCCAGCTCGTGGACGCGGGCCAGGGCCATCTGGTTGCCCTGCTCGGCGGCTTCGATGACCATGATCTGCTGGTGGAGGACGCGGATCAACTCGGTCTCGCGCTCGTGGGCCAGCTGCTCACTCGCCAGGCGGGCCTCACTCTCGGCGCGGGCCCTCTCCCGCCACTGGGCCAGACCCCGCTCCAGGACCGCGATCCGCGAGTCCTTCTCGACGCGGAGCTCATGGAGCCGGGCGATCTCGAGGACCTGGTCGATCTCGTGGAGCTGGTGGGGGAGGATGGCGGCGTCGACCGCCTGGTCGATGGCGAATCGCGTGCCCTCGTCGGCCGGAGGGGGCGCGGGGTAGACGCGGCGGCCGAGCAGCTCGAGGGCGCGGTCGTCCGGCTCGGGATATGGCCCCGGGGGCGCTGTGGGCGCCTGGGGAGGCCTCGGATAGGCGAGGCCCAGGGACTCTGGGGGGCGTGCCTGAACCGCCATGAGGATCAACCTCCTGCAAGGACGTGGGGTGGAGTTGAGGTCAGACCCCGCGAAGGCTACACCAGGTCGGGCGATCGTGCCTCACGACGTCACCGTGCCGCGGTACGCTCGGCGGCGTGAGCCAGGATCTGGACGACTTCTGCGCGGCCAACCGGGAGCGGTTCCTCGACGAGTTGAGGGGGTTCTGCCGCATCCCCTCGGTGTCCGCCGATCCGGCCCATGCCGCCGACGTGCGGCGCAGCGCCGAGCACCTCGCCGCCGGGGCCCTCGACGCGGGCTTCACCACCGCCCGCCTGATCGAGACGGCGGGCCACCCAGCCGTCTACGCCGAGCGGATCGTGGACCCCTCCCTGCCCACCGCCCTGATCTACGGGCACCACGACGTGCAGCCCGCCGACCCCCTGGACCGGTGGACGTCGCCGCCCTTCGACCCCCGGATCGAGGCTGGCCAGCTCCGCTGCCGCGGCGCCTCCGACGACAAGGGCCCGGTGTGGATGCACCTCAAGGCGGTCGAGGCGCACCTGCGGGTCCGCGGCGAGCTCCCCCTCAACCTGAAGCTGATCGTGGAGGGCGAGGAGGAGATCGGCTCCGCCCACTTCGAGGAGCTCATCCAGGCGGAGGCCGGGCGTCTCGCCGCCGACGTCTGCGTCGTCTCCGACACCGCCATGCACGGTCGCGGCCAGCCGTCGATCTGCGTCGGGCTGCGGGGTATGGTCGACCTCGAGGTTGAGGTGAGCGGCCCCTCCCTGGACCTGCACTCCGGCCACTTCGGCGGCTCCGTGCTCAACCCGCTCGAGGCCCTGGCGCGCATCCTCGCCTCCCTGCGCGACGGCACCACCGGCCGGGTGACCGTCCCCGGCTTCTACGACGACGTCCAGGAACTGAGCCCCGAGGAGCGCGCCCAGATCGCCGAGCTGCCCTTCGACGAGGCCACCTACCGGGAGGAGGCGGGCGGCGTGCCCGCCATGTTCGGGGAGGACGGCTACAGCACCATGGAGCGCACCAGCGTGCGCCCCACCCTGGAGATCAACGGCTTCGGCGGCGGCTATCAGGGCCCCGGCCCCAAGACCATCGTCCCCGCCACCGCCTGGGCGAAGATCACCTGCCGGCTGGTGCCCCACCAGCGCCCCGACGACATCGCCCTCAAGGTGAGGGCCGCCCTGGAGGCGGCGACCCCGAAGGCGGTAACCACGGCGGTGACCATCGGCAGCGGCAACAACCCGGTGGTGACGTCAGTGGACCACCCCGCGGTGCGGGCGGCGGCCCGGGCCGTGCGCGAGGTCTTCGGCGCCGACCCGTTCTTCACCCGGATGGGAGGATCGGTCCCGCCGGTGGAGATGTTCGACCGCCTGCTCGAGCTCCCCTCGGTGCTCATCGGCTTCGGCCTCCCCGACGACCGCATCCACGCTCCCAACGAGAAATGGGACCTCGAGCAGTTCGACGGCGGGCTCCGCACCGTGACCAGGCTGTGGGACGACCTCGCCCACTCGCTGCTGCGGCGCCCCCCGGGGCCCCGATGAGCTGGCAGCCCCCGGCCCAGGGCTCTCCCGGCGGCCCCGGGGGATACGGCCTCCCACCCGGCTACCCCGTCCCCCCGCCCGGCTATCCCCCGTTCCCGATCCCCGCGGGCGGCCAGCCGTACCCCGGCTACCCCGTTGGGGCGTATGCCCTCCGGGGTGCCCCCGGCCCCGCGGTCGGGCTCGTCTACGCCGGCTTCTGGTGGCGCTTCCTCGGTTACCTCCTCGACGGGCTGATCATCAGCGTGCCCACCGGGGTGATGGCCCTCACGCTCGCAACGAACCTTCACTGGGCGGCCGCCCCGACCGCGGTCTGCTCCGACGGCTCCTGCAGCTGGAGCACGGCCGCCCCCCCGGCCGGCTGGCCCCTGGGGCCGGCGATCGGCTACGCCGTCTGCCTCGGCCTCCTCCAGGTCCTCTACTTCGGCGTCCTGGTCAGCCGCTGGGGCAGCACGGTGGGCCAGCGGGCGGTCGGGGCGCGCGTCGTCCGGGAGGAGGACCCGGCGCGACCGCTGCCGATGGAGCGCTCCCTGCTCCGATCGTCGGTGTTCTGGGTCGCCACGCTTCTCGGAATCGTCGCCTGGCTCGGTGCGCTGGCCGGTCTGGGCGAGCTGCTCTGCTTTCTGTGGGTCGCCTGGGATCCCCGCAAGCAGGGGCTCCACGACAAGCTGGGCCGATCCGTGGTCGTCAGGCGATCCGCAGCCCCCGTGCTGGTCCCGGTGATGCCGGCCTACCCCTATCAACCCGGCTACGGCCCCCCCCAGTACGCGGCTCCCGCCCAACCTCCGCAGCCGCCCCAGGCCCCACCGGCGGGTTGGGGTCGCTGATGGCTATCCTGCCCGCCATGAGGCCGAGCGATTTCCATGGTGGCCCGCTGCCGCCGGGCAGCGGGGTGGCCCGATGAGCTGGCAGCCGCCCTCCCCCGGCTACGGGTCCCCTCCCGGCGGCCAGACGCCTCCCGATGACCAGACGCCTCCCGGAGGCCAGGCCCCTCCCGGCTATCCCGGGGGGCAGGCTCCTCCCGGCTACCCCGGTGGGTACCCGGGCCCGGGCTACCCCGGCGGCTACCCTGGCCCCGGCTACCCCGGCGGCATCCCTCCCTACCCCGGCACCCCGGGCGGACCGTACGCCGACAACCCGCTGGCCCACTACGCCTTCCCCGGGCCCCCGGGGCCGGCGCCCGGGCTCGTCTACGCCGGCTTCTGGTGGCGCGTCCTCGGCTACCTCCTGGACGGCCTGATCGTCGGCGTCCCAAGCGGCATCCTCTTCGTCGTCCTGCTCTGGCCCACCCTTTCCAGCTACTTCAACGCGGTCTCCACCTGGGTCAACACGCAATGCATCAACGGCACCTGCACCGGCGCGGCGCCGCAGATCGCGTGGCCCGCCGGTCCGGCCGCCGTCTACGCGGTGTGCGCCTCCGTCATCGGCCTCTTCTACTACGGCGTGCTGGTGAGCGCCTGGGGCAGCACGGTCGGCCAGCGCGCGATCGGAGCACGGGTCGTCCGCATCGAGGACCCCGCACGCTACCTGCCGCTGGAGCGGTCACTGCCCAGGTCCCTCGTGTTCTGGGGAGGGTCCCTCCTGGAGTTCGTCCCCGGGGTGGCCTCGCTGGTCGGCCTGCTCGTCATCCTCGCCCTCCTCTGGGTCGCCTGGGACAAGCGCAAGCAGGGCCTGCACGACAAGCTGGGGCGCTCGCTGGTGGTGCGGCGGACCCAGGTCATCGCCGTGGCCGCGTTCGGAGCCCCCTATCCCTACCCGTCGCCCGGCCCCCCCGGCTATCCCCCCAATCCCTATCTGGGACCACCCCAGGGCCCACCGGCGGGTTAGGCGCTCGGCCCGCTATCCTGCCGGGCATGACACTCATCGAATCCATCTCGGCCCAAGAGATCCTCGACTCCCGGGGGAACCCGACCATCGCGGTGGACGTCCAGCTCATCAGCGGCTGGAGCGGCACCGCCCTGATCCCCAGCGGCGCCAGCACCGGCGTGCACGAGGCCGTCGAGCTGCGCGACGGCGACGCCGCCCGCTTCGGCGGCAAGGGCGTGCTCCAGGCGGTCAGCAACGTCGTCGACGTCATCGCCCCCGACCTCATTGGCCTCGACGCCCTCGACCAGGCCGGCATCGACGCCCGCCTCTGCGAGCTCGACGGCACCGAGAACAAGAGCCGCCTCGGGGCCAACGCCATCCTCGGCGTCAGCCTCGCCTGCGCTCGCGCCGCCGCCGAGTCCACCGACCTCCCCCTTTATCGCTACCTGGGAGGCGTGGCCGCGGCGACGCTCCCGGTCCCCCAGTTCAACGTCCTGAACGGCGGCGCCCACGCCCGGACCTCCGTCGACTTCCAGGAGTTCATGTTCCTGCCCTGGGGCATGCCCAGCTTCGCCGAGGCGCTGCGGGCCGGCAGCGAGTGCTTCCACGCCCTGCGGGCCGTGCTCAAGGGCAAGGGGTACGACACCGGCCAGGGCGACGAGGGCGGCTTCGCCCCGTCGCTGAAGCACAACGAGGAGGCGGTCGAGCTGCTCGTCGAGGCCATCACCAAGGCCGGGTACACCCCGGGCGACCAGGTCGGCATCGGCCTCGACCCCGCGGTGTCGCAGCTGTACGAGAACGGCCGCTACGTCCTGAAGGGCGAGGGGAGGGAGCTGGAGCCGGCCGCCCTGGTGGACATGTGGGCCTCCTGGCTCGACCGCTACCCCATCATCAGCCTCGAGGACGGCATGGCCGAGGACGACTGGGATGGCTGGAAGCTTCTCACCGAGAAGCTGGGCGACCGCGTCCAGCTGGTCGGCGACGACAACTTCGTCACCAACCGCAAGCTGCTCCAGAAGGGCATCGACCTCGGCGTCGCCAACTCCATCCTCATCAAGCTGAACCAGATCGGCACGCTGACCGAGACCCTGGAGACGGTGGCCCTGGGCCGGGCCCACGGCTACAACCCGGTGGTGAGCCACCGCAGCGGGGAGACCGAGGACACATTCATCGCCGACTTCGTGGTCGCCATCAACGGCGGGCAGCTGAAGTCGGGTGCCCCCTCCCGCTCGGAGCGGGTCGCCAAGTACAACCGCCTGCTCCGCATCGAGCGTGAGCTGGGCAGCTCGGGGAGCTTCGCAGGCAGGGCCGCCTTCCCCAGGGCGAAGCGGTCAGCCAAGGCCTGACGGCCATCGCCGCCCGCGCGGGGACCCCAGGTCCCCGCCGGGCCGGCACGGCTCCGGGCTCCGTGGCGGCTAGGATGGCGGGGAAGCGATGAGCGAGGAGCGCAGGCCCATGACCACCATCCGTCTCAGCAACGGCCCCGACACCGCCGTCAGCCTCTCCGTGGAGGAGACCCTGAAGGCGCTGGAGCGACCGGCCGACAAGGCGGGATTCATCGAGCTGCCCACCGACGACGGGCCAATCCGGATCCGCCCCTCCGCGATCGTCGCCCTCTTCCCCGACACCCACAAGGGCAGCGCCGGCTTCCGGGTCGGCGCCTCCGGGACCAAGGCCTGAGCCTGACCGGCACACCGGGCGGGCCGGCTGCGGCGACGCGGCCCGAGATCGGAGGTCACCGATAATGGCTCGCATGGGCGCCTCCGACCCGCACCTCGCCGTGCTCCCCCCTCCGCTGGGCAGCGGCGTGCTCGACATGGTGGGCAACACGCCGCTCCTCCGCATCCGCCTCTTCGAGGACGAGTTCCCCGACGTCCAGGTGTACGCCAAGGCGGAGTACCGCAATCCGGGCGGCTCGGTGAAGGACCGGCCGGCGCTGCGCATGATCACCGAGGCGGAGCGGGACGGGCGGCTGACCGCCGGTCGGGTGATCCTCGACTCCACCAGCGGCAACACGGGCGTCGCGTACGCCATGATCGGCGCTGTCAAGGGCTATCGCGTCCGCCTCGTCATGCCGGCCAACGTCAGCGACGAACGCAAGGCCCTGGTCAAGGCCCTCGGGGCCGAGATCACCTACAGCGATCCCATGGAGGGGAGCGACGGCGCCATCCGCCTCTGCCAGCAGATCCTGGCCGGCGACCCCGACCGCTATTTCATGCCCGACCAGTACAACAACCCCGACAACTGGCGCGCCCACTACCACGGCACGGCCAACGAGATCTGGGCCCAGACGCAGGGGTCGGTGACGCACTTCGTGGCCGCCCTGGGGACGGGGGGCACCTTCATGGGCACCGGCCGCCGTCTGCGCGAGCTGAACCCCGAGGTCCGTCTCGTCACCGTCGAGCCCGAGGGTCCCTGGCACGGCCTCGAGGGCCTCAAGCACATGGCCACCTCCATCGTCCCCGGCATCTACGACCCGAGCCTCGCCGACCTGCACGTCGGTGCCCCCACCGAGGAGTCGTACGCGCTGGCCCGCCAGCTCGCCGAGTCCGAGGGCGTCGTGGTGGGCCACAGCAGCGGCGCCAACCTCTACGCCGTCCGGGAGCTGGGCCGGCAGCTGGACCGGGGCGTGGTGGTCACCATCTTCTGCGACGGCGGCGACCGTTACGTCAGCCGCGGCCTGTACGGCATGACCCCGCCGTGACCCTCCCCGCCGTCCGTCTGGGCGCCTCCGCCCTGGCCGCCATCCGCAGCCTCGCCGAGGCCGTCTACCCGCACGAGGGCTGCGGCGTGCTCATCGGCGCCTACCTCGACAGCGGGGAGATCGCCGTCCGCGAGGCGACCTCGGGCCGCAACCTCTGGACCGAGCGCATGCGCGACCGCTACGATCTCGATCCCGCCGACATCGCCGCCGCCGAGCGCCGGGCGCGCGGCGTCGGCCTCGACGTCGTCGGCTTCTGGCACAGCCATCCCGACCACCCGGCCCGGCCCTCGCAGTTCGACACCGACCGGGCCTGGGTCGACTACGCCTACCTGATCGTCACCACGGTGCCGGGGGGCAGCGGCGACCTCAACGCGTTCCGCCTGGAGGCGGAGGGCGGGCCCTTCCAGGAGGTGGCGGTCGTGGCGGGGGAGGGGGCACGGTGAGCCGGGTGGCGGGGACGCTGCCGGCGCGCCACGCCCGGCGCCGCGGCGAGGACCCGTCGCTGGCGCCGCCCAGCGGCATCGTGGCCATCGTCGGGCGGCCCAACGTCGGCAAGTCCACCCTCTTCAACCGCCTCACCGGACACCGGCAGGCCATCGTCGACGAGACCGCCGGGCTCACCCGCGACCGCCTGTACGGGGTGGCCGAGTGGAGGGGCCGCCGCTTCACCGTTGTCGACACGGCCGGCCTCGACCCCCAGCTGGTGGGCGACGACGCCGGCATCGCCGAACTGACGCGGGGGACCCAGGAGCAGGCGCGCATGGCCATCGCCGAGGCCGACGTCTGCATCCTCATGGTGGACATCCGCGCCGGCGTCACCGGCCTCGACGAGGACGCCGCCGCCATCCTCCGCACCGGACGGGCGCCGGTGATCCTCGCCGGCAACAAGGCGGACGCCCCCGGCGACCCCCACTACGCCCACGAGCTGTACCGGCTCGGCCTCGGCGAGCCGCGTCTCATCTCCGCCCTCTCCGGCACCGACACCGGCGACCTCCTCGACGACGTCGTCGACCTCCTGCCGCCGCCACAGGGCGCCGACGAGGTCCAGCCCGACGAGCTCCGCGTCACCATCATCGGCCGGCCCAACGTCGGCAAGTCGTCGCTGCTCAACGCGCTGGTGGGCCAGGAGAGGGCCCTGGTGTCGCCGGTCGCCGGCACCACCCGGGACGCCGTGGACACGCTCATCGAGCACGGCGGCCGCCAGTTCCGCCTGGTGGACACGGCGGGCATCCGCCGCCGCGGGCTGGTCAGCACCGACATCGAGCACTACAGCCTGCTCCGGGCCATGCACTCGCTGGAGCGCAGCGACGTCGCCCTGGTGGTCATCGACTGCTCCGAGGGGACGGTGGCCCAGGACCGCCACGTCGCCGGATACGCCGCCGACTCGGGCAAGGGCGTCGTCATCATCGCCAACAAGTGGGATCTCGTCTCCAGCGAGGACCGCTCCGACCCGGAGACGCTCCGGCACATCGCCAGCGCCTTCGACTTCGTGCCCGGGGCGCCCCTGCTGACGGTGAGCGCCACGCAGGGCCGCAACGTCTCGCGGGTCCTGGACGCAGCCCAGGAGGTGTCCAACGCCAGGTCCTTCCGCATGCCGACCGGCGCCCTCAACCAGCTCATCCGCAAGGCCGTCGAGGACCGTCCGCCGCCCTTCCACAAAGGCCGCAAGCTCAAGGTCCTCTACGCCACCCAGGCGAGCACGCCCAACCCCACCATCGTGCTCTTCGTCAACGACCCCGATCTGCTCCACTTCTCGTATCAGCGATACCTGGAGAACCGCATCCGGAGCGTCTTCGGCTTCTCCGGCGTCCGGCTCCGCCTGGTGGCCCGGCGGCGGGCGGTGACCGAGGGGTAGGATCGCCGCCGGCGATGCCCATCCCCCTTGCCCCCTCCGCCCCCGGCCCCCGCGGCCCGAGCCGCACCTAAGTGCGACGCGTCGCCATCCTGGGCGCCGGATCCTGGGGCACGGCCCTGGCGCAGACCCTCTGCCGCCAGGGGCTGGAGGTGCGGCTCTGGGCGAGGACGGCGGAGCGGGCCGCCGAGATGTCGCACAGCCGCCGCAACCTCCGCTACCTCCCCGACCTGGAGATCGACCCCTCCATCGTCATCACCCACGACATGGCCCGCGCCTGCGGCGGCGGCGAGCTGGTCATCGTGGCCGTGCCCAGCCACGTGCTGGGGGAGATCGCCCGGCTGGCCGGGCCGCACCTCGACCCGGCCGCCGCGGTGATGAGCGCCGCCAAGGGGTTCGACCTCGACCGGCTGCGCACCATGAGCCAGGTCCTCCTCGAGGTGCTGGGCGAGGGCTGGCGCCCGCGGCTGCTGGCGATGAGCGGTCCCAACATCGCGGTCGAGGTGGCCCTGGGACTGCCGGCCGCCACCGTGGTGGCGGGGTTTGATTCCGACTGGGCCGAGAGCGTGCGGGACACCTGCACCGGGGCGCAGCTCCGCGTCTACAGCAGCCCCGACCTGCTCGGGGTGGAGTACGGCGGTGCCCTGAAGAACGTCGTCGCCATCGCCGCCGGCATCTGCGACGGCATCGGCATCGGCGACAACGGCAAGGCGGCGATCATCACCCGGGGCCTCGCCGAGATGGCGCGCCTGGGGGTGGTGGCGGGCGCCAAGCCGCTGACCTTCGCCGGGCTCACCGGGCTCGGCGACTGCATCCTCACCTGCATGAGCCCGCACTCGCGCAACCGCCTGCTGGGCGAGGCGGTGGCCCGGGGGCGCGGGCTGGACGAGGTCATCGCCTCCACGCACATGGTCGCCGAGGGGGTGAACGCCACCCGGGCGGCGGTGCGGCTGGCGGAGCGCCATGGGGTGGACATGCCCATCGCCCTGGAGATCCACGCCGTCCTCTTCGAGGGCAAGCCGATCGCCACCGCCCTCTCCGACCTCATGGGGCGCGGCCCCGCCGACGAGCTGCGGGGGCTGGGGCTCAGCGGGCTCTAGGCATGGCGCGCCGGCCGCGCAGGCGCAGCCGCGGCACCAGGGCCACCGACTTGACGATCTCCGAGGACGACACCTTGGACCTGCCGGCGAGGCGGTCCTCGAAGCGGATGGGGACCTCGGTGACGGGGGAGGGGAGGTTGAGGCAGATGTACAGCATCTCGATGAGGAAGGCGTACCCGTCGGCGACGATGCGGTCCAGGTCGACGCGCTCGATGACGGTGCGCGGGTAGCAGCGGTACCCCGAGGTGCAGTCGTGGACGCGGATGCCGAGGATGGTGCGGGCGTATGTGTTGGCGGTCCAGGAGAGCGCCAGGCGATGGCGCTTCCAGCCCACGATGGCGCCGCCCGGAATGTACCGCGAGCCGATGGCGACGCCGCGGGTCCTGCGTGCGGCGGCGATCAGCGCCGGCAGGTGGGCGGGGTTGTGGGAGCCGTCGGCGTCCATGGTGACGAGCAGGTCGTACCCGTTACGGACGCCGTGCTGGAGCCCGGCGATGTAGGCGGTGCCGAGTCCGAGCTTGCCCGAGCGGTGCAGGACGTGCACCCCGGGGTCGGCGCGGGCGAGGGAGTCGGCGACCTCACCCGTCCCGTCGGGCGAGTTGTCGTCCACCACCAGCACGTCGCATCCCTGCCCGCGGACGCCTCCGGCGATCGCCTCCAGGTTGAGCCGCTCGTTGAAGGTCGGCAGGATGACGAGCGTCCGCGCCGGTGCGTCTCCGCTGGCCCCCTCCGCCGCTGCGGGAGTGTTCTTCCGTGTCCGGGGCAAGGCGTCACGCCTCCAATCGGTCCTGTGGCGCCGCGCGTGCTGAGGCCCGCCCACACCGCCGGTCGCGACGGTGGCGCGGTTCGGCGCGGCCGCCGCATCGTAGCCGGTTCAGCCCAGGGGTTGGCGTCCGAGGAACCCGGCCAGCCGCTCGTACGGGGGGGCGTCGGGGGCGACCGGCATCTCGGGGCCGAATGAGGTGCTCGACCGCATCTCGGGCTTCAGCGCCGCACGGAGGACGACCAGCCCCGCCTCGGCCAGGGCCGGGTCCAGGCGCGCTGTCTGGCCGGTCGCCTGGGCGAGGTCCCAGGCGTGGATGGCGCTCTCCCCGACGATGAAGGGCCGGGATCGCCCGGCGGCCTCCGGGTACTCCAGGAAGGTCGCCTCCAGGGTCTGCCGCGCCGCGCGGAAGGCGGCGGCGGGGTCGTCCCCGAGGAGGTCCCCCTGCGGGGCGGCCCAGCCCGCGGTCTTCCCCGAGACCCGGGCGACGAAGCCCGCCGGCCCGCCGACGATGTGGTTGAGCAGGGCCCGGACGTCCCAGTCGGTGCAGGGGGTGGGGAGCGTCATCTGATCGGGACGGGCGCTGTCGATGAGCGCCTGCATCTGGTCCAGCGCGGCGTCGAAGAGGGCGTCGGGGGGTGCTTCCGTGGTCATGGGTAATCGGCTCCTGGGTGACGGCCGGGGCTCTGGGACCGTTGTGGGGAAGGCCCGGCGAGGCTTCCGCTACACTGAGGGCGGACCCGTCGGGGAGTAGCTCAGATGGTTAGAGTACTGGTCTGGGGGACCAGGGGTCCGCGGTTCGAGTCCGCGCTCCCCGACAGACGCACTTTGACGGTGCGCAGGCTGGCGACGGAGACGAGATGTCGACGCCCACGGTGGCGTCGCGGTGGCCGGTCGCTTGGCTCTGGCTGGGCGCGGGCGTATCGTCACTCTGGAGGGGCTCAGCGACAAGCGTTGCTCGAGGCACGTCGCCCCGGTCGGGTGAAGGGGAGACGAGGCAACGGTATGCACGGAGCGCAACGTCGCGTTGTTCCGTAAGCACGCCGGTCGCCGATCTCAGGCGCCACGTTGAGCTTCGTGGCGAAGCTCGCCCAGGCCGTCCCAGGAAGCCCGCGGGCCGCCGCTCAGCAACGGGCGGGCTCCCACTGAATCGCCCGCGAACGGGTGGAGGCTCCCGAGCACCGCTGTTAGTTGCCGATAACCCAGGTGTCGTCGAGAAGACCACTAGCAGGGTGCTGAAGAACCCCAGGAGGGGCTTGCCGGGTTAAACATGGGTGTGAGAGTCTTGCGGGGACGCGTCCCAGCAGGAGATCTCGAATGCGTGGCAGCCCCGATCTGCAGATGACGATGCTCACTACGGTGAGCACGGAGGCGATGGTCCCGGCGGATCACCCCCTGCGCCGGTCAAGTCCCCCCGAGTGGTGTAAATGCAGCGAGCTCTCCTCCCCGATGAGGTGAGCCGGGGACGCTAGGCGGCAAGGCCCTCCGTGAGCAGGTTGGTGGTGCCGGTGGCGTCGCCGTGGAGCAGCCGCTGCATGGAGGCCTGGGAGAAGGCGCGCTTGCCGTCCTGCCACTCGTCGTGCTGCTCCTGCAGCACCGCGGTCGTCAGCCTCAGCAGCGAGGCGGCGTTGGGGAAGATGCCCACCACCTTGGCGCGCCGGTCCACCTCGGCGTTGACCCGCTCGATGGCGTTGCTCGAGCTGATGGCGCTCCAGTGCTCGGGCGGGAAGCTCAGGTAGGCGAGCACGTCGTGCTCGGCGTCACGCAGCAGCTGTGCCACCCGCGGGTGGGTGGGCTCGAGCACGTCGAGGGCGTGCTGCACGGCGGCCCGGGTCCCGTCGCCGGTCGGTTGCAGGAAGATCGTCTTGAGCACCGCCATGACCGCGGGCGCATCGTGCCGGCTCACCAGCGCGCCGGCGTTGCGCAGGAAGTGGACCTTGCAGCGCTGCCACGAGGCGCCGGCGAAGCAGGCTGCCAGCGCCGCCCGGAGCCCCTGGTGCGCGTCCGAGATGACCAAGCGGACCCCGGTCAGGCCGCGCGCCAGCAGGGAGCGGCCGAACGCGAGCCAGAAGCTCTCCGTCTCGCTCGGCCCCACCGCGACACCGAGGACGCACTTCTCGCCGCTGGCGCGGACGCCCATGGCGATCACCGTCGCGAGCGAGACGATGCGGCCACCCTCGCGCACCTTCTCGTAGGTGGCGTCGAACCAGACGTAGGGGAACTCTCCCTCCTCGGCCAGCGACCGCTCCCGGAAGGCGCTGAGTTCCTCGTCGAGCAGGGCACAGATACGGCTGACCTCGCTCTTCGAGATGGAACAGCCACCGAGCGCGGCGACCAGGTCGTCCACCTTGCGCGTCGAGACGCCGTGGACATAGGCCTCCTGGATCACCGCCAGCAGGGCCCGATCCACCCGCCGCCGGGGCTCGAGCAGGCTGGGATAGAAGCTGCCCTGGCGGAGCTTGGGGATGCTGAGCTCGAGCCGGCCGCCTTTGGTGTCGAGCGTCCGCGGTCGCGAGCCGTTGCGCCGGGCCAGGCGCTCCTCGGTGCGTTCGTAACGATCGGCGCCGATGGCGACCGCGGCCTGGACGTCGATGAGGTGCTGCATCGCGGTCTGGAGGATCTCCCGAACGTGATCGATGTCACCGTCTGCGGCGGCGTTCTCGAGTCGTGCGAGCAGGTCAAAGGATGGGAAACTAGGCACGGCCATTGGTGGGGTCTCCTGAGTGGAATGAAGAGCTGTGAAGGAGATCTCGTCGGTGGCCTTCTTGCTTTCAGGCCGCCTCTGCTTTTACACCAAGTGTAGGGAAGCTACTCCTGCGCCGGATCCGGAGCATCGTGGATGCGGTCCTGGCCGAGATGGACGGCGACTTCGAGGCGATGTACTCGAGCATCGGCCGCCCCAGCGTGCCCCCGGAGACGCTGCTGAAGTCGACGGTGCTGATGGCCATGTTCTCGATCCGGAGCGAGCGAGCCTTCTGCCAGCACCTGACCTACAACCTGCTCTTCAAGTGGTTCCTGGACCTGCCGATCGACGCTCCGGCGTTCAATCCGACCACCTTCACCAAGAACCGGGAGCGGCTGCTCCAAGCGGAGATCGCCGACCGCTTCCTGGCCGAGGTGGTCAAGCAGGCCAAGCTGCGGCGCTACATCTCGAGCGAGCACTTCAGCGTCGACGGCACGCTGCTCGAGGCATGGGCGTCGCACAAGAGCTTCCGCCCCCGCGACGAGGACGGCTCGGCTCCGCCGCCGACGGCCGGCGGGGGCCGGAACGCCGAGCGCAAGTTCCACGGTGAGCGCCGGATCAACGAGACCCACCGCTCGACCACCGATCCCGAGGCCCGGATGATGCGCAAGAGCCAAGCCCAGCCGGCCAAGCTGAGCTTCATGGGCCACCTGCTGATGGAGCACCGCAAGGCCCTGATCGTGGGCATGGATCTGACCCAGGCGGACGGCTACGCGGAGCGGAAGGCGGCGCTCGAACTGCTGGGGGCGTTGCCGGTGATCCAACGGCGGCGGACGGTGGCGGCCGACAAGGCGTACGACACCCGGGACTTTGTGGCGGGCTGCCGGGATCTGGGCGTGACGCCGCACGTGGCCCAGAACATCGGCGACCGACGCAGCAGCGCGATCGACGGGCGCACCACCCGACATCCCGGCCACGAGGTGAGCCTGCGATTGCGCAAGCGGATCGAGGAGCCCTTCGGCTGGATGAAGACGGTGGCCGGCGGCAGGAAGCCTCGCTACCGGGGCTGTCGGCGCAACCGGGCGTGGTTCCTGATGACCGGAGCTGCCTACAACCTCATCCGAATAGCGGCGCTCGACGCGGCAGCCGGCTGAGGTCCGCCGGGAAGACAGCCCCACCGGGTCACGCCACCCGATGGGGTGGCCTCATTCGTTGACCGCAAGTGGCCTCATCACCTGACCGCGGGTGGACCTATCACGTGGCCGCCGACAGCCCGCCACAGGGGACGCTACTTCAGCACCCTGCTCGATGCGTTGCCGCCGAACGGGGCCGGTCGAAACTGACCAGAGTCGCTGGCCGAAACTGACCAGGTGAGCCCCCGGGTGGGGATGATCTGAAGGGTAGTCGATGATGCCTCCCGTGAGCAGGGGTCAGTCCGGCACCGCCCCGTTCACGTCGTATCCGAAGGTCGTCGTAGCCCCGCCGGACGTGGCGGTGGCCTGGAGCCCGTCGCCATCGTAGGTGTACGTGGTGGTGTTCAACCCACTGGTCACCTGGGTCAGCTCATCGGCTGCGTTGTAGTTGTACGTCGCTGAACCCGCTGCTCCAAGAAGGCTGAGACTCGTCAGGGGGCACAGGTGTTGTACGCCGTGGCCAAGTCCAAGACCGTCGCCCCCACCCCCACGATGTCAACGCCGAACCCCAGGACGTTGCCAAGGCTACTCACCGCTGGATCCTCCGAGGACGCAAGTGCGTCACCCAGGCTGGACACCGCATCATCCGGAGTCGAAAACGGGAACGGAGACTGGCCATCCGCCACACTCACCGCCCCGCTGAGACAAACTTGAGCCTGCTGCATCGCCTGACAGGCGTCCTCAAAGCCGTCGCCGCAGTCGATGCCCTCTTGAGCCATGGCGTCGCTGTAGTTACCACTGGCCGTGGAGAGCTGGGTGTCCGGCGTGGAGCTCCCATCACAGTTGGCAACCCCAAAGGGGTCGTCACCCGAAGCTGTGCCCGTGAGGTCGGGGGAGGTGTACCACGAACTAACCGTCACAGCGCCGCAGGCAAGAGCAGACTGTCCGCTAGGGAACGGACCGGCGGGCGACCCCCAGTACGAATAAGCTGCGTCTACACTGCACGCTAACGAGCCCCAGTCGCATGCCTGAACGCCGGTCGAGACGCCAAGAAATGCCCCTCGGAAGGCCAGGCTTCCATGCGAAACGTCAATGCCATCAATGACGTTGCCGACCGTTACATCGGCGAGGTTGGCATCACTACCCGCGAAGTCGATGGCTGTTGCCGCGTAGTCGATGTCGGCGTGCTCGATGTCGATCGAGCCACCCGCGCTCGATTCGATCCCGCTCCAGTCTCCGGCCGTCGGGCTCCCCGACCCGGTTGCCCCACCCACCGAGTTGTCATTGATG
>Ga0181520_10006684_pt1 | contig 17479 bp, 16 predicted proteins | sample PEATcosm2014_Bin_29_FD_132451 | JGI IMG/M metagenome (GOLD analysis project Ga0181520, IMG submission 132451) | Peatland microbial communities from MTU Mesocosm Facility, Houghton, MI, USA - PEATcosm2014_Bin02_30_metaG | ecosystem: Environmental > Terrestrial > Soil > Wetlands > Peat | place... | reverse complement strand
TCTCGGCGTCTCGGCGTCTCTGCGTCAAAACCTTCTCCTCTAAAATAGAATTCGTGGCACCTTTGACGTTTCAGCAGGCGCGCGAGGCGGTGGTTACGCGGGTGCGCGAGGCGCGTCCTGGGCCGGCCGTGGAAGAAGTGCGGCTGGAAGACGCCGCGGGGCGGGTACTGGCGCTCGACGTGACGGCGGACCGCGATGCGCCGGCGCTGGCGCGCTCGGTGCGCGACGGCTACGCCGTGCGCGCCGCGGATGTGCCGGGCGAGCTGCGGGTGATCGGCGAGGTACGTGCGGGGGAGCGGTTCGCGGGTGAAGTAGGGCCGGGCCAGGCGGTGGAGATCATGACCGGCGCGCCTCTGCCGGCGGGCGCGGATGCGGTGGTGATGGTGGAGCATGCCACGCGCCAGGACGGGCGGGTGCGCATCGAGCGAGGCGCCGCGCCGCGACAGTTCATCAACGAGCGCGGGTGCGAGGCCGTGGCCGGGGCGGTGGCGTTGCGCGCGGGCGTGCGCCTGGACTATAGCGGCGTGGCGGCGCTGGCGGCCTTCGGGCGCGAGCGGGCGGCGGTTTTCGCCAGGCCCGTGGCGGCGATCCTCGCCACGGGAGACGAGATTGTCGAAGTGAGCGAGACGCCGCAAGCGTTCCAGATTCGGAATTCGAACGCCTACGCGCTGGCGGCGCAGGTGGCGCGCGCCGGTGGCAAACCCCGTATGCTGCCCATCGCGCGAGATAACCAGGCGCAGACCCGCGAAATGATCGAGCGCGGCCTGGAAGCGGATCTCCTGCTGATTTCGGGAGGCGTCTCGGCGGGCAAGTACGACGTGGTGGAAAGCGCGCTGGCTGAGCTGGGCGCGGAGTTCTTCTTCGACCGCGTCCTGATCCAGCCGGGACAGCCGTTGGTGTTCGGGCGCGCCCGCGGCAGGTTTTTCTTCGGCTTGCCGGGCAACCCGGCATCCACCATGGCGACCTTCGAACTCTTCGCGCGGGCCGCGCTGGAACTGCTCGGCGGGCAGCGGGAAGTTGCCCTGAACATGCCATGGGCGCGGCTGACGCGCGAGTTCCGGCACCGCCCCGGCGTGACGCGCTTTCTGCCGGCGCTCGTCGGCGCGGACGGGTCCGAGATTACGCCGCTCGACTGGAGCGGCTCCGGCGACATACCCGCCCTGGCGCGAGCCACCGCCTTTCTGGTGGCCGAAGCCGACCGCGCCGAGTACGCGCGCAACGACCTTATCCGGATGCTGCTCAAATGAAAAAGCTGTCGCACTACGATTCGGCCGGCGCGCCGCGCATGGTCGATGTTTCCGGGAAGCCAGCCACCCCGCGCCAGGCGCGGGCGCACGCCTTCGTGCGGATTTCGCCGGCGGTGGTGAAAAAGTTGCCGAAGAATCCCAAGGGGAACCCTCTCGAGATCGCCCGCATAGCGGGAATTCAGGCCGCCAAACGCGCCTCCGAGCTGATTCCCCTGTGCCACCCGCTGATGCTCACGCACGCGGACGTGGAGGTGGAACTGCGGAGGAACGGGGTGCGGATTATTGCGAGCGCCGCCACCACCGCCCAGACGGGAGTCGAGATGGAGGCGCTGGCCGCCGCCGCGGTGGCCGCTCTGACGATCTACGACATGACCAAGGCGCTCGATAAGGGAATCGAAATCCAAGACCTGTATCTGCTCGAAAAGACCGGAGGGAAAAGCGGCGGCTTCCGCCGCGAAGGTCTCCGGGGAGGGGGCGATGATAAACGCCGCGGTTCTCACGATTAGCGATTCCGTGGATTCCGGGATGCGGGCGGACCTTTCAGGGCCGGCCGTACGTGAACGATTGGAACAACTGGGCTGGAGAGTCTCGGTGATCGAGGTAATTCCGGACGAGGCGCCGGCGATTTCGGCGCGGTTGGCGACCCTGGCGGATGGCGGGCAGGTCTCGGCCATCTTCACCACCGGGGGCACCGGCGTGGCGGCTCGCGATGTGACGCCGGAAGCCACCCGGGTGGTGTTGCATCGGGAGATTCCGGGCATGGGTGAACTCATGCGGGCCCAGGGCCGGAAATCCACGCCTCTGGCGGCGCTCTCGCGGGCCGTGGCGGGCACTAGGGGAGCGGTGCTGATCGTGAATCTGCCGGGCTCGCCCAAAGGCGCGGTGGAATCGCTCGACGCTATCGTGGAATTGGCCCCCCACGTGCTCGAATTGTTGCGGGGGCAAACCGGGCATGTGGCGGCAAAATAGGAATAGTATGCGAATTCTACTACTGACGGCGGTTTGCGGCCTGCTGGCCGCGCAGTCCACCATTCGTCCGCCGGATCCCTGGGCGACGCCCAAGGCGACGCCCGCTCCGCCGGCAACCCCGGCTCCCCAGGCTACCCCAACTCCGCCTTCGTCACCCGGTCATGGTGCGGACTTTAGCACTACTATCCACGAGGTGGTGTCGCCGGTGATCGTTCTGGACCGGCACGGCGACTATGTGAATAACATTCAGCCCTACGAGTTTCACCTTTACGACGACGACAGAGAGCAGAACATCAGCGTTTACACCTCCTTTGCGCCCATATCGCTGGTGCTGTTGGTCCAGGCGAACTCCCACGCGGACCCCATTCTGCCGCAGGTGAACAAGATTGGCGGCCTGATTGGCCCGCAGGTGATCGGCGATAACGGCGAGACGGCCCTGATCGCCTACGATTCGCGCATCCGGCTGCTGCAGGACTTCACCACGGATCGCGACAAGATCACGCAGGGGGTGAAGAAGATTCAGGCCGGAAGCGAGAGCAACCGCATGGTGGACGCGGTGTGGGAGGGCATGCGCATGCTAAAAGCCCGTCCTGTCGGCCGCCGCAGAATCATCCTCCTGATCGGGGAAACGCGCGACATGGGAAGCGAGATCCGCGCCCGCGAGGTCATGATCAACCTCCAGTTGAGCAACATAACGCTGTACGCGGTGGATATGTCGCGCTTCATCACCACCGTGATGGCCCCGGCCAAGGCGGGGCGGCCGGATCCGCTGCCGCCGGCTGCATATCCGCTGCCGTCCGGCGTGGCGGCCACGCCCACCGCGGTGCAGCAGATGTACGGCACAAACAGCCGGGCCGAGTTTCTTCCGCTGATGCAGGAGATCTTTCTGGATGCCAAGGCAATCTTCAAGGTGAACCCGGTGGAGCTGTTCACCAAGGCGACGGGCGGCTCGCAGTTTGGTTTTCACAGCCAGCGGACGCTCGAAGAAGCCCTGACCATGATCGGGGAGCGGCTGCACTCCGAGTACACGGTTTCCTACACGCCGAACAACACCGTCAAGAGCGGCTTCCACGCGATTCGTGTGGATATTGACGGCCATCCCGATGTGGACAAGGTGATCACGCGCCTGGGTTACTATCTGGGGGCCCAGCAGGCGCAGTAGCGAGGTGGGACAGACGATCGGTGTTCGTCGTCTGTCGTCCGCCCCACGTGACAGACGACGGAAACTGATCGTCTGTCCCACCCGCGTACTCCCCCGAAGACGTGAGCGGCGCTATTTCTTTGTGTTTGTGGGTTTTGTGGGAGCGCGGACGATGACGCGAACCGCGCGGTCGCCTTCGTCGGCGGCGATGTAGCGGATGGTAACGCGGGCATTCACCTGCGGCTTGGGACCTTCGAACTTGGTATCAGGCGTGATGACGAAGGTTTTGGTGTCCTTCGGCTCGGTGCGGACAACCGTCAGGCTGGCGTCGCTAAGGGCGGTGATGATGCCCGAGAACATCGGCGCGGCTGTCCGGGCAGGCTGCTGAGCGACGCCCGATTGGAGCGCCACTCCGGAGACGAGGGCCATGACAAAGAGAGCGTACAAGATAAACCGCACGATATCAGGGTATTCCAAAGGCATGAAGCGAAGGTAAAGGAGCCATTAAAGTTCCTTCATTAAAGACGCCGCCGGCTGGCCCGCCAGTTCGACCGTGCCGGACCCGGCGCCGGGCGCGGGAAGCCGGATGGTAAAGCATGTGCCGTGGCCCACGGAACTTTCGACCTGGATCTTGCCGCCGTGGGCTTTCACGATCCACGCCACAAAGCTGAGGCCCAGGCCGAGACCCTGCTCCGGCGCTCCGCCGGAAGGCCCCGGTACGCGATAAAAGCGGTCGAAGATGTGCTTCAGGTGTTCGCTGGCGATGCCGCGTCCGGTGTCCTGGACCACCAGCTCGATTTGCTCGTCCGGCGCGCTGGGCGCGCGCACCAACAACTTGACCTCGCCGCCCTCGGGGGTGAACTTAATGGCGTTGGAGAGCAGGTTGGTGATCAGGCGCTCAATCTGGACGCGATCGGCTTCCAGGGAGCAGTCCTGCGGCAAGTCGGCCGTGAGGCGCACGCCGGCCGCTTCGGCGGGGATCTGATACTGCTCGACCATGTCCCGCGAGACCTCGCACAGATCGAGGCGCGATTTCTGGAGCGCCAGTTGGCCCGATTCGGCCTGCGAGAGCAGCAGCAGGGCGCGCACGATTTGCGACAGCCGGTCGATATCCTGCAGGGCGTTGAACATGGCCTCGCGGTACTGTTCGGTGGTCTGGGCCGTGAACAGCGCCACTTCGAGCTGGCCCCGAATGGCGGTGATGGGCGTGCGCAATTCGTGGGAAACGTCGGTGGAGAACTGTCTCATTTGCTGGAAGGACGATTCCAGGCGCTCGATCATGCGATTGAAGGTGCGAATGAGGTAGTCGAGCTCGTCGCCGGCGTCGCGAACGGGAATGCGCAAGCTGAGATTCGAGCCGGAGATGCGCTGCGCGGCCATAGCCACCGAACGCACCGGGGCCAGCGCGCGGCCGGCCGCGATCCAGCCCAGGAAGGACCCCAGGATCAGGGCCCCGGGAACCACTCCCATGCAAAGCAGAGTGAACTGCCGGAGGGTGTTATTGTACGGGCGGAGTGGCAGGCCGATAGCCACATAGTAGGGCTCCCCGCGTCCGCGCCCCAACAGGTGCTCCTCGTCGAAGACGATGCCGGACCGAACCAGAAACTGGTCCCCTTGAGCGTTGCGACGCACCGTCCAGAAAGGCATGGGCTCGGTGTTGGGCCGGGAGACGGCGACCGCCCTGGCCACCTTTTCCCGGATCTCGGAGGGCGGCTCCAGACCGATTTCCTTGAATGACGGCGAGACCGCGGGGGATTGCGTGGAGTTCTGGACGATTATCTTCCCGTCGCGGTCGGTGATGACGTAGATGCGCTTTGTGTTGAGGACGATACGGCTTTCCTCGGTATCCTGGTCGTCGTAATACCAGTAGGCCTCGTTTCTCTTGGTCTCGGTGTTCTCCTCGATGCGGAGGTAGCCTTTCATCGCCGCCCATTCCTGATCGAGAACGGCGTGGGCCTGGTCGTCGAGTCCGGTGGCGACGCGGTGGTGCAGCAAGGCGGTGACTCCGATCATGGGCACGATGAAGAGAATCGCGTAAGTTGCGGTGAGGCGGAAGCGCAAGCCGCGAGCCAGACGCCGGAGATCGCGCGCGCGAATCACTTTATCCCTGCCGTTCGACGCCCTGCCCGGCGGGCTTTTCGGCCCCTTCGATCATGTAGCCGATGCCGCGCACGGTCTGGATCAGCTTCATCGGAAAGCGATCGTCGATCTTGCCGCGGAGGTGCCGGATGTAAACGTCGACTATATTGGTGAGGCCGTCGTAATCCATATCCCAGACATGTTCCACGATCATAGTGCGGCTCAACGGGCGGCCCTTGTTGCGCATCATGTATTCGAGGATGCCGAACTCCTTGGGCGCGAGATCGATGATCTCGCCGGAGCGGGCGACTTTGCGCCGGATGCAGTCGAGCGAGAGATCGGCCACCTGCAGTTTCTCGGGAGTGGGTTGGCCGCGGCGCAGAAGGGCCCGCACGCGCGCCAGAAGTTCGACGAAGGCGAAGGGCTTGACTAGGTAATCGTCGGCCCCCTGTTCCAGGCCCTTGACGCGGTCCTCGAGGCCGCCGCGGGCGCTGAGGATGAGGACCGGCGGCCCGAGGGTGCGGTCGCGGATCTTCTCGAGCACCTTGAGGCCGTCCATGTCGGGGAGCCCGAGATCGAGAACCACCATGTCGTAATCCGCGGACTGGAGATGATCCAAGGCTTCGCCGCCGGTCAGGGCGGCATCCACGGCGTAGCCGGCGCCCTGGAGCCCGCGGCACAGGAAGTCGGCGATTCTCTTTTCGTCCTCCACCACCAGGATTCTCATTTGCTTTCAGCTTAGCGCATGACCGGCTTCAAAACGGCCTCTGCTGGGAACGCCCGTAGGCTCCGCGCGAGACCGGCGGCGCTACCGGCTACAATCGGAACTGTGCCGGGCGTTTATCTTGCCTACCCCTTCTGCGCGCAGAAGTGTACATTCTGCAATTTTGCGTCGGGGGTGTTCCCGCGCGAGCTGGAAGCACGCTACATCGGCGCGCTGAAGGCGGAGATTCGAGGGCACGCGTGGCAGTGGAAGCCCGAAACCGTTTACTGGGGCGGCGGCACGCCCGGCAACCTGGACGCCGTAGAACTGCGCGAAATTCTGGAAACCGTCCCAGGCCGCCCCTGGAGCGAGGCCACCATCGAAGCCGCTCCCGGCGGCCTCACCGCAGAGAAGGCCCATGCATGGGCCGCGTGCGGCATCAATCGCGTGAGCCTGGGCGCGCAGTCGTTCGTGGAGAAAGAGATCCGCCGCACCGGTCGAAAACACACCGCCCAGACCGTGGCGGACGAGCTGCGTCTGCTTGAATCCGCCGGCATTCGCAACTGCAACATCGACCTCATCGCGGGCCTCTCCGGCCAAACCGCGGCGAGCTGGCGCGAATCGCTCGATTGGATCGAACGCCTGGCCCCGCCGCACGTTTCCGTCTACATGCTGGAGGTGGACCAGGACAGCCGCCTGGGGAAGGAAATGCTGCGCGGAGGGGCGCGCTACGGCGCGGCGGAAACTCCCACTGAAGAGCAGGTGGTGGAGTTTTACGAACTGGCCGTGGAGCGGCTGGCCGCCCTGGGAATTCCGCGCTACGAGATCTCCAACTTCGCCCGCCCGGGCCGGGAATCGCGCCACAACTTGAAGTACTGGAAAATGGAGCCCTACGCCGGTTTCGGCGCCGACGCTCACTCCTTCGACGGGCGGGTGCGCCGCCAGAACCCGGAGACGGCGTCGGAGTACGTTGAACGGGCTCAAAGCCTGACAGACGAAAGCGTCTGTCCCGCTTCTGGGGCAGGCGCGTCGAAGAACCGCTCCCTCACGGTCGCGGCTCGGGAAGCGTCGGAAGAGCGCTTCTTCCTGGGCCTGCGTCTGGCCGCCGGCATCCGCCCGGCTCCCGGTGAGTGGCTGCGCTTCGGCCCGCCCATCCGCCGCTTTCTCGATGCCGGGCTGCTGGAATGCGAAAGCGGCGTCATCCGCCTCACCAACCGCGGAGTGCTCTTTTCCAACGAAGTGTTCCAGGAATTCATCGGCCTATGATCGATCTGCGCAGCGACACCGTAACCAAGCCCACGCCCGCCATGCGGCGCGCCATGATGGAAGCCGAAGTGGGCGACGACGTCTACGGCGAGGACCCCACCGCAAACCTCCTGGAACGGCTGGCGGCCGAAATCACCGGTAAGGAGGCGGCTTTGTTCGTCCCCACCGGCACGATGGGGAACACCATCGCGGTGAAGCTGCACACCGAACCCGGCCAGGAAGTGATCTGCGATTCGCGCGCGCACGTGCTCGATTACGAACTGGCCATGGCGGCCTGGTTCTCCGGTTGCATGGTGCGCGCCATTCCCACCGAGGATGGCATCCTTTCCTGGGAGGAGATAGAGCGGCGCATCCGGCCGCCGGGTCCGCATTGGGCCCCCACCGGCCTCATCGAGATTGAAAACACTCACAACATGGCCGGTGGAACGGTTTACCCGCTGGCCGTGATTCGCGAGATCGCGGAAGGCGCCCATGCGCGCGGGCTCCCGGTCCACATGGACGGCGCCCGCGTCTTCAACGCCGCCACCGCACTGGGCGTGCCGGTGAGCGACATCGTGGGGCCCGTGGATACGGTGATGTTCAGCCTCTCGAAGGCGCTGGGGGCTCCGGCGGGCTCGATGCTGGCGGGTCCCGCCGATCTGATCGCCAGGGGCCGGCTGCATCGTAAGCGCCTGGGCGGCGGCATGCGCCAGGTGGGGGTACTGGCCGCCGCCGGGCTGGTGGCCCTGGAAGAAACGCCCCGGCGCCTGCCCGAGGATCACGCCAATGCGCGCTTCCTGGCGGAGGGTCTGGCCCAGATTCCCGGCATCCAGGTGGACCCCCGGAAGGTGGCCACCAACATCGTGATCTTCGATGCCGCCGGCACGGGCCTCTGGAGCTCCGAAATCTCCGCGCGGCTGAAGCGGCGCGGCGTGCTGATCAACGGCATCGACGGGCGCCGGATGCGCGCCGTGACGCACTACGACGTGGACCGCGCGGCTTGCGCCGAAGCCCTGGAGGCGCTTGCGGAAGCGGTGCTATCATAGCGGTTAAGCCCTGCATTTTGGTGGAATTAGGAAACCGCACGGGAGCCCCGCGCGTCCCTGGGTCTTTGTTCCACCCAGATCATTCTATTGGGACTGGTAGTGTACATGATTAAAGCTTTCATGAGAGGGCGCCGGAGCGCTCTGCTCCTGTTGGCGGCAGCGGCGGCGCCGGCCCAGCAGTATGTCATATCGACAGTGGCGGGCGGCGCGCCGCCGGCCAACGTCGCATCCGCCGCCGGCATCTCCATAGGGCATCCGAACCGGGTAACGGTAGACAGCTCGGGCAATGTGTATTTCAGCAGCCTGAACTGCGTGTTCAAGCTAAGCACGAACGACTCTCTGGCGGTGGTTGCGGGCAACTCCCGCGCCGGGTTCTCCGGCGATGGCGGCCCGGCCGTCAACGCCCAGTTAAATTCTCCACAGGGCCTGGCCGTGGATTCCTCCGGCAACATCTACATCGCCGATGCCGGGAACAACCGCGTGCGGATAGTCGCGCCCTCCGGCATCATCTCCACTTTCGCCGGCAACGGCCTTCCGGGGTCCTACGGGTCGGTGGGCGACTGGAGCCCCGCCCCACAGGCCAACTTGCACCTGCCATCGGGCGTGGCGGTGGATCCATCGGGCAACGTGTATATTGCGGACACGCGCAATCATTCCCTCCGCTTGGTGAAAGCCAGCGGGCCCAGCGCCGGCCTCATGCAAACCATCGCCGGAGATACCTACGCCGGTTACATGGGCGACGGCCTTTTGGCCCTCGGCCACAGCGAATTCAGCGGCCCGGAGGACGTGGCGCTCGATTCCCTCGGCAACATCTACATCGCCGACACGGGCAACGCCTACATACGGAAGATCACCACCGATGGCATGCTCAATTCCATCGCCGGCGACGGGAGCATCGGCTATTCCGGGGACGGCGGGCTGGCCACCGGAGCGGGCCTGTATCAGCCCACCGCCATTGTGGTGGATGCCGCCGGCGACGTGTACATCGCCGACACCGAGGACGACCGCGTGCGCATGATCGGGGCCGCCAATCTCGACATCAACACCATCGCGGGCAACAGTTTTCCAGGATACGCGGGCGATAACGGTCCGGCCGGCGCCTCACAATTGAATACGCCCACCGGCGTCGCCGTGGACTCGGCGGGGAACCTGTATGTGGCCGATTCGCTAAACGGGCGCATCCGCAAAATTCCGAAAAGCGCAACCATATCCACGGTGGCCGGCAACGGCGTCTACAGCTACTCGGGCGACGGCGGCCCGGCGGCTAAGGCCGAGGCGTACGTTCCACAGGGGGTAGCGGTGGATGCCTCCGGGAATCGCTATATCGCCGATTCCGGCAATCATGTGGTGCGCAAGGTCGCCGCCAACGGGACCATCACTACCATCGCAGGCAACGGTACGGCGGGCTTTGGCGGCGATGGCGGGAGCGCCGCCAGTTCGCAACTGAACACTCCCACAGGCGTGGCGGTGGACAAGTCCGGTAATATTTACATCGCCGATAGCGGCAATAACCGGGTACGCAAAATCGCTCCGAATGGCTCCATTTCCACGTTCGCGGGCACTGGCGCGGCCGGGTTCGCGGGCGATGGCGGCGCGGCTGCGAGCGCCCAATTGTACACGCCCTTCGGCCTTGCCGTGGACGCCTCGGGGAACCTCTACATCGCGGAGTTGGGCAACAGCCGCGTGCGAAAGATCTCTACGGCCGGCACGATTACCACCGTGGCCGGCAACGGGACCTCGGCCTTTTCCGGCGACGGAGGCCCGGCCGTCAATGCCGAACTCAACTACCCGGAGGCCGTGGCGGTGGACTCGGCCGGTAATATCTACATCGCCGACACGCTCAACTACCGCGTGCGCATGGTTACCGCCGGGGGCCTGATCGACACCGTCGCCGGCAACGGCACAGCCGGATATTCCGGCGACCTGGGACAAGCCACGGCGGCGCAAATCGCCACCGCAAGCGGCGTGGCGGTGGACTCCGCGAGCAGCCTGTACATCTCCGACGGCGCCACCCACATCCGCAAGGTGTACGCCAACGGCATTATCCAAACCATCGCCGGCAACGGCGTCGCCGGCTATTGGGGAGATGGCGGCGCGGCCGTCAACGCCCAGATCAATACTCCCGGAGGGCTGGCCGCGGATTCGGCTGGCAACGTGTACTTCGCGGACACGGACAACAACGCCGTCCGCGTGTTGCAGCCCAGCCCCTCCGGCATCTCCGTTGCGGCCGTGGTAAGCGCCGCCAGCAACCTCTTGGGCGCGGTCGCGCCGGGCGAGCTGGTGGTGCTCTACGGCTCCGGATTGGGGCCCGCGAAGCTGGCGCAGTTTCAGCTCGATGCCGAAGGCATGGTTCCTACGAGTCTGGCGGGCACAACCGTATTCTTCAACGGCGCCGCCGCTCCACTGATCTATTCATCGGCCAATCAGGTAGCCGCCGTGGTTCCTTTCGCCACCTCCGGCCCGAACGTGGAGGTGGTGGCGCTCTACCAGGGGCAACTCTCGGCGGCCGCGCCGGTCCAGTTTGCCGCCGCGTCCCCCGCCCTCTTCACGTTCGATCAGTCCGGCCAGGGGCAGGCCGCCGCGGTGAACCAGGATGGAACCAACGCCATCAACGGCGCGGCTCACCCCATCAAGATCGGAAGCTACATTGCGCTGTATATCACCGGCGCCGGCCAGACCAATCCGCCCGGCGCGGACGGCCTTGTGGGCGCGGTTCCGTACCCCCTGCCGCTCGAATCCGTAACTGCCACCATCGGCGGCAAGCCGGCCTACGTGCAATATGCCGGCGGCGCATCGGGGCTGGTAGCCGGCGTGATGCAGGTCAACCTCCAGATTCCCGCCGGAATCGCGGCGGGCAATTCCGTGCCCGTCAGCGTGCAGGTGGGAACGGCCACGACCCCGGCGGGCGTGACCATAGCAGTGACGAACTGAGGGGCGTCGAATCGATTCAACCTGAATCCCGAAGTTAGAAGCCTTGTATCAGGGCACGGCTTCAGCCGTGCCGCAAACCGCGCACAATCAGGGGGCTTTAGCCCCTGCCTTTTCAGGAGCGTGAGAAGGACTTGCGGGCCGGGTTTGCTACCGCAGGGGCTAAAGCCCAAGAGATGCATCCGTTCGGCACGGCTGAAGCCGTGCCCTGATACAAGGCCTGTTCTTTCATGGTTTTAGGTTATGGTAACTCAGCTTCGCCGAAGTTGACTTCGGAATTCGGAATCAAGCGCCCGAAGCGGCTGGCTGATCGGCCGTTCCGCCCGGCGCCGGTAGCCTGTCCACGGACACCGCGAAGCCCCTGTTGAGGCTCCCCACGCATGCCCGGGCGGGTTTCATCTCGCCAGGTCGATGCCGAGCTTCTTTAGCTCCTCGGAGTAGTACCGCCGGTGCAGCAGGTCCCACTCCTCGCTTCCTTCGGGGATCTCGCGCTTCTGGCCGCGGATCTTCTGGCGCACCGCGCGGTCCACCTTCTCCTCGGCCACCAGCAGTTCGAGCATCACGCGCATGATCTCCAGCCGGACGTTGTTGACGTCCTTGTCGCGCAGCCGCAGATTGTGGCTCTTGCGCAGCATTTCGACGAGGGTATGCGAAATCTGGGTGACTTTGTCGCGCGACAGCTTCATGTTGTCGCCCGTGTCGCGGCCGGAGGCGCGCACCACCTTGCGTTGCATGATCAGGGTGTTCTTGATGCGCCGGAACATCTCCTGGTAGCTCACGCCCTCGCGCCGCATATAGTCGCTGTACTGGCTCAGAAGCTCCCGCACTTCGTCGTTGAGGCGGTCCTCCACCGCCAGTTCGGCGTTGATGGCCTCGGCCATCTTCTCGGCCACGGCGTCGGGCTCGGTGGTTTCGATTACGCCGGGGGTGAGTCTCTTCACGAGTTGTCGGGAAAGGTAGGCGACGAATTCTCTGGCGAGCAGCATTCTGAATGTCTTTGCGTATTCCGAAAACGTAGTTTATCATGAAGCCACGCCTTCACCCAGCCGAAGCGAAGAGGACGATACAGCACCAATGGCCTCGCCGAAGCGTACTCAAGATTACGTATTATGCATCGCATGGGAACGTGGCGTGCTGCGGTGTTGGCGATAATGCATCTGAATAGCTGTACCGATGCCAACAAGACCAGGCGGCCAGAACACTCGCGAGGCACCACATGAACAATCACGCCGAACCACTCTATTCCGACGACCCCCTTTCTTACTTGCCCCGCAGGCAGGTGCGGGAATTCGCCAAGAATCGTGTAATTTACAGTCCTTTGCAGCCTTCCGACCACCTCTACGTGGTTATTCTCGGCCGTGTTAAGCTGGCCACCGCGGCCGAGGACGGCTGCCAGACCATCGCCCGGATCGTGTGCACCGAAGGTTTGTTCGGTGAGGCGTCGCTGATCGCTCCCCGGGCGTCGGCGGAAACGGCCACCGCTCTGGACGCCGTCAGCCTGATGTCCTGGAGCCGCAACGAAATCGAACAGCACATCGAACGCGAGCCAAGCCTGGGGTTGGCCCTGACCCAGTACATGGTGCGCCAGTGCCTGGTTCTCCAGGACCGCATAGAGAGCATGGCGATCCACAAAACCCCGGAACGGGTCATGCTCGCGCTGATCCAATTGGCCGAGACGCTGGGGACGCCGATGCCGGATGGCTCGGTGCGGATCTCCGCCCTCACGCACTATGCCATCGCCGAATACGTGGGAACCTCGCGCGAGATCGTCACCTTCCAGATGAACCGCCTCCGCCGCCTGGGCATGTTGCGCTATTCCCGCCGGTCCATCGAGGTTTACGCCCAAGCCCTCGCGGAGTCCCTTCGGCAGCAGGGCGTCTCGGTTCACCACTCGGCCGCCGCGGCGGCGCTGGCAGCGGGTTAACCGCCTTGTGGGGCAGGCGCTTTCGCCTGCCAACTTCGCGGTTTCCCACCCCGCATCTTCCTAGCCTGGGAACTGGCCCCTACATTGGTTTGAGAGGCGCAGATCCGGGGGCTGGGGAACTTTTTCCGGCCAACGGGTGTCTATAGGTTACGGAGAGCGGCGCTTTTTGGTAGCTTGAGATCAGGCCGAGTGAGGCCCCGATGCCCACTTCAATCTTGGACCTGAGCCCGGAACGAGCGGCGGACGACGGCGAGACCGGCGATGCCCGGCTGGCGGAGTCTTTGCGGGCGGGGTCCGAGCAGGCTTACGAAGAACTCCTGAACCGATTTCAGCAGCCCGTTTTCGCGCTGGCCTTCCGCCTCCTGGACGACCAGGCGGACGCCGGCGATGTGGTTCAGGAGGTTTTCCTCAAGGTTTTCAGGAACATCGGGAGCTTTCGGGGTCAGAGCAGCCTCAAGACGTGGATCTACCGGATCACCGTAAACGAGGCGCACAACGCGCGGCGCTGGTTCTTCCGCCACCGCCGGCGCGAGGTGGAATTGGACAACCAGCCGGAAGAGGCGCGCAATCTGAAGGAGGTAATACCAGACGGCGGCCGTTCTCCCTTCGACGCGGCGTTCGACAGCGAACAACACGTCATGATAGAGGCGGCTTTGGAGAGGATTAATCCGGTTTTCCGCGAGGTAGTGGTGCTAAGGGACATCACCGATCTCAGCTACGAAGACATTGCGGAAATCCTCGGTGTATCGCTAGGGACTGTGAAGTCCCGAATACTGCGGGGCCGGGACGCCCTGCGGCAGGAGCTCGCCGGAAGCCTGGAAGCCAGGCATTCGTTGCGATTGGCGCCGGGAACGGCCGAATAGAAGTTATGAGCTGCGAAAATGAGCAAAGGGTAATCGCCTCGCTCCTCGATGGGAGAGAGGAATTCGACGGGGAAGGGGGCGCGTTGGGCCACGTGGAGAAGTGCGGGACCTGTTATGGCCAATACCGGTCCCTGTTGAGCCTCCGCAACGCCCTGCGAGCCTTGAACAGCCCGGCTATGCCGGACGGCTTGACGGAGCGGTTGCGCGTGCTCGCCTCCCATGAGCGCGAACGATTCCTATCGAGGGTCGACTTCGCGGCCCGCTTCCGGCATTGGGGAGAGCGGCTGAAGCTGTCGTTCGATAACATGATGCGGCCCCTGGCGCTTCCCTTCGCGGGCGGGTTGCTGACGGCTCTCTCGACTCTGGTGATATTCGCCTGCGTCATGCAAACGACGGCTTTCCCCAATAATGTACGCAGCGATGTTCCGCTTCCCATGATCGCCAACGACCCGGATGGCGAGGAGTTGTACTGGGCCGGGCAGGCTCCCCAATTGCTGCCGGTTACCGAGTACGTGAAGAGCGACGCAACCGTGGCTCTGCTGCTGATCGACCCTCAGGGCCGGGTGGCCGACTACCAGGTAGCGCATGGCGAAGCCACGCGGGAAATGAAGAACTTTTTCCTGCTTTCGCGATTCACCCCGGCGACTTCCTTCGGCCAGCCCACGTGGGGGTACAAGGTGGTCCTATTCCCGCGTAGCAGCGCCGCGCGGAGCTGATCGGCTGCCGGCGTGGCGCGCCAGAGGCTGGGACAGCACTTCCTGATCCGAGGTTCGGTTCTCGAACGCATCGCGGCGGCGGCGTGTCCCACACCCCAAAACCTGGTTATTGAGATCGGCCCCGGCAGGGGCGCGCTTACCGAACGGCTCTTAAAGCGCGCCGCGCGGGTAGTGGCCGTGGAAGTGGACCCGTACCTGGTCCTGCATCTGCGCGCCAAGTTCGCCGGCGAACCGCGCCTGGAGGTTGTCGAAGCGGACGTTCTGGAGACCGATCTGACGGCCTGGGGACCGGCCTCCATCGCCGGCAATCTGCCGTACTACATCGCCTCGCCGATTCTCGACAAGACCGTGCGCGCGGCCCCTCTGCGCGCGGTTTTCCTCATCCAGAAGGAAGTCGCCGAGCGGCTGACCGCGCGCCCGGGCACGCCGGACTACGGGTTTCTGACCGTACGCACCGCACTCTTCGCCGCCGCCAGGCTGCTGTTCGAAGTGAAGCCGGCGGCCTTCCATCCGCCGCCCAAAGTGGATTCCGCGGCGGTGCTGCTCGAGCCTCGGCCGCTGCCTTTGCCGGCGGGCGAGGCCGAAGACTTTTTGCGATTCGCGGCGCAGTGCTTCCGTTACAAGCGCAAGACCCTGCGCAACAACCTGGCGGGAGTCTATGGCAGGGAGGTTGTGGATGCCTGGCCGGAGGCCGGCCTACGGGCCGAGCGGATTTCGCTCGAAGGGCTACTGGAGATATTCGGAAGGGTGCGGCGCTCGGATCGGGCCGAGTGACGGGGATTGCCACTACTCCGTTGGGGCTTCCTCAAAGCCTGCCGCTACCAGATCCGGAATGCTGAAAACTCGGTTTATCGACCCGCCGGCGCGGCCGATCTCGATCCTGCCGGCGGTACTTTCCAGGCTCTCCCTGGCGCTAGCGATTTGGATCTCGGGAAGATGCAAGGCTCTCATGGTCTTTGTAAGTCCGGAGACCTTGAGACGCGTTGTCGAAAACGTAACCCCGTCGTGATGCAGCGGGTATGCGCGCAGCCGGAATACGCCGCCGCCCTCCGCCAGCGCTTGAACCACATAGGGCCGTTCCTCGTATTCTCCGAAGCGGTCGATAACGACCGTTCCTCCGTCGGGGAATACAGCCTGTATCCGGAGCTCGCCCCCTACCGCGTGGACATAATCTCGTAGGGTGCTGAGATACATGTCCGCGCGCCGCTCAATACGCGAGATGGAACTCTGCGGCACGTCGAGCATCTCGGCCATGTCGGTTTGCGTGAGTTGCCTGGCGCCGCGGAGTTCTTCGAGAGCCATGCGCTGTAGTTCCTCCCGCACCCGCCGTTTGTTGTCCGCAAGACTCGCGGGGTCCATCTTTGCCTGAAGTTCTTTGTAGTTTCGCGCCATGCCGCTGCTCTCCTCGCTTGCCAGCGCCGGTATTCAGGACCGGCGTTGTTCAGATTCATTCTCCAATTCCTGCAAATGCCGGTCGTATATCGCGTCCGCGATTGGCACGTTCTCCTCATACCAGCGGTCGGCGCCCGTTTTGTCCCCGCCAATCTGCACCATCGCGGCCCGCCGCGGGTCGAACGCATACAGGACGCGATACGGCCGCCCTTCATGCTGAATGCGCAGCTCACGCATGTGCGCGTGGCGCGAAGCCTCAACCCCGGAAGAATGGGGCATTTTCAGCGTCGGACCCACTACCTGCAAAATCCCGATTGTGAAGTCGACGCTCTTCTGTTCGGCCGCGGTCAGGCTATCCCACCACTCGCCGAATTCATCGGAGAGCTCGACTTCCCAGTCCACGCTCCATTATGTCATAGGCGGCATTATGCCGTCAACGGTATATACATCGGCTCGGGCTGGCCGGGGCGGCCCTTGGGCGGAGCGGTAACGGGAGCCGCAATCACCAGCCAGCCAGCGCCGGTAACAGCGCCTTCACCCTGTATCATCGAATTCTAGGCTCCATGATCTCGCTCACTGGCGTCTCCAAGCACTATATCGGTAAGAGGAAGGTGGTGGCGCTCGATTCCATCGACCTGCGCATCGGGCGGGGGGAGATGGTTTCGATCGTAGGACCCTCGGGGTCCGGGAAATCCACGCTGCTCAACCTGATTGGCGGCTTGGACCGGCCGACCGCCGGCGAGATCGCCATCGACGGCCAATCGATGGCGGCCCTTTCCGACGACGGATTGACGCGCCTGCGGCGCGACAAGATCGGCTTTATCTTCCAATTCTTCAACCTGCTGCCGAGCCTCACCTGCGTGGAAAACGTGGCCCTGCCGCTGCACCTGAAGGGGCTGCCGCGCAAGGAGATCGATGCGCGAGCGCGCGATCTGCTCGAGTTGGTGCAGCTCGGGCATCGGTTCGACCACCTGCCGGATGAGCTCTCGGGCGGGGAGCGCCAGCGCGTGGCCATTGCGCGGGCGCTGGCCTTTCAGCCGCCGGTCCTGCTGGCCGACGAGCCCACCGGCAACCTGGACACCCACACGGGGGCCGAAATCCTCAACCTGATCCGCGACCTTCACCAGCGGCTGCACTCCACCATACTCGTGGTGACGCACGATCAGAACGTGGCCGAAAGCTGCCAACGCACGGTGACCCTGCGCGACGCGCGCATTGCCGGAGAC
>Ga0181520_10006682_pt1 | contig 17486 bp, 19 predicted proteins | sample PEATcosm2014_Bin_29_FD_132451 | JGI IMG/M metagenome (GOLD analysis project Ga0181520, IMG submission 132451) | Peatland microbial communities from MTU Mesocosm Facility, Houghton, MI, USA - PEATcosm2014_Bin02_30_metaG | ecosystem: Environmental > Terrestrial > Soil > Wetlands > Peat | place... | reverse complement strand
GCGTAAATGGGGAATGGATCCGGTACAACCGGGCATTCCATCCTCCGCGAGAGCACGGCCTGGAAGATATCTCCCGCAACAATGTGCTCTTTTATACCGTCGACCGCATGCAGGAAGGCTTCGCGCCCGGTATTATCCGTAATCTCCGGTTTTTTTCCGACCTTTCCTGTCACGGTTTGCATCACATCATCGGGTTTTTTGGGAGTCCCCGCAACCGATGCGATCCGGTCGGTGAGTTCTGCGATGTGTGCGACGCACCTCCGGTATTCTGCCGCCGGGTCGGTATCGTAGGTCAGAAACGGGCTGGAAAAGATAAACAGCCTCCGGTCCCGGTGGTCAAAAACGATGCAGTCCTTTGTGAGCATGAACCGGGCATCCGGGCATTCCCGGCCCCGCTTTGTCCGGTGGTCGGGCACCTGTTCGAAGAGATCATGCACAATATCGTACGAGAAGTAGCCGACCATCCCGCCAAAGAACCGCGGGGCCCTGAGGTTGATGTAATGGAACCGCGAGAGGATGGAGCGGATCCTGTCCACCGGGTTTTTCCCCTCCGGCTCGTGGGCAATGGCGACAAACGCGTCGCTGCCTTCCACGGATACTTCCCGGCCAAGTGTGATCACACATGCAGGATTGATCCCCATGTACGAATAACGGGCGATCTTCTCGCTGCCTTCCATGGATTCTAAGAGGAACCCGGGCCCGGCCCGGGTAGCAAGGAATACGTCCAGCGGCGAACACTGCGGGAGTGTTAGCTCGGCACAGAGCGGGATCACCAACGGTTTTGGCTGGTCGGCTACCGCTGTGAGGTATTCCTCGGATCCGAGATTTAAGGTCAGTGGTATGTGAAGGGTATCGGTTGCCATACCGGTATTGTCACCGCCAGCCGGTGGTTTTGGGCTTTGTCCAATCGCCGGCTCAAATGCTTAGTTTTGATTGTTATTGTACATATTTATACATTATTGTTATTTTATGCACATTTTTTGAGGGGGTCACCAAAATCGTTGAAAAAAGAACACTTTTTCCGGGGAACCCCGGCAGGCGGCAAAACAGTTCACGGTTACTCGATTTTTATCCCCTTGTTCCGGAGCGTTTCCGATTTCTTTTTCGAGCACTCCTCGCACCGGAACTCGGGGACGGGATCATTGCTCTTGTCATAATCCCCTGCCCGGACCAGCCGGTAGCCCCGGGCGATCTTCCCGCAGTCCACACAGGTAATATTCTCCCGTACTTCCCACTGCGTGGCAAGGGACTGGGAAGTGAAGATAAACTGGTCCACCCAGAAGAAGATCAGGCCTCCGATCAGGTTTGCAATGATCGCGGCCACAATATACCCCATACCAGCAAGGAGGATGCCGACACCGGCAAGGATCGGGGTGCTTGCCTGCCAGCGGAGCAGGTAGAGTGCATATCGTTTGAAATTGATCTGCATAGGATTGTGTTTTTGCCCGGCGCGATATAGGAATTGCGCCCCCGCTTTGTTACTGCACGAGAACTATATACCCCGCCGGCAAATACTAGGAATACGATTTTGGGAGCGCATTCATGTGGCCGAACAAGCAGCACACGCTCGGGTGGGTTTTTGTTTCACGGATGATCGGGATCATCTGTTTTTTAATTGTTGTCGTGCTCGCCAATATCCTGACCTTTTATATCGCAAATCCCCTGTACCATGCGGGTGTTGATTTCCTCAACCTGAACTTCTGGCTTCTCATCCTCATCGGCATTATCATATTTATTGCTGATATCTTCGGGGCACTACCCTTCCCGCTTAACCTGCCCGCCCCGATCATCAAGGCAATCGGCAGCGTATTTATCATCGCGTTCGTGCTGCGGGTCTTCCAGTGGGTTGACTCCACAACCGGCAACGATATCTACCATTACTTCTGGCTGCTCTCCTTTGTGATCGTGCCGGTGGTCTTTATCATTGTACTTCTTGCCGGCTACTATGAGATCCTCTGCGACCTCTGGGCAAAGGCAAAGATCCGAGACGAATCCGATTTGGTGGTTCACGCCTCCGCGTCCGATCTTCCACCGTCATCGCCTTCGGCCAAATCCTGGGAAGATGTCGGTGCCGAGCTGAGGATGATGCTGTATGATCTGTTCCACCGGTTCCGCGAGGAGATCCGGAGACGTTAATACAGCCCTGATAAATTAAAAAAGTCCCGTTTTTTGTAGAATTTTCATCCGTTTCCTGTATTACCAGTCCGGGTTATCAGCCCGGAACTTCCGCTCTTTTTCCGCCAGTTCCTCTGCGGACAAGTGTGCCGGCATGCAGATGCAGCGGTGCTCGATAAAGACGCCGCCCTTGAAACTGCCTTGGTGCTCACCGGTGCGGCAGGCGCCATACGTATCCGTATCACAGTCATGGTAAACCTGCGGGATGTTCTGTTTCCGGGCTGTCTCCAGCGCCTCCTGCCACGATGCGGCCATAGGTGCACATGGGACAGGGAAGTTAATATACCGGCGTACGTGAGCACATGCCGTACAGGAAAACAAAAAAAGAATAAACTTTTGTGTACTTAGAACCGGGGTTTCCGGTGCTTGGGCAGGCAGTCCCTGCAGTAAACCGGCCTTCCCTCAGTGGGCTTGAAGGGGACTTCGCACTCTTTTCCACAGTCTGAGCAGACTGTCTTTGTCATTTCTCTGGGACCGAAATTTCTCGGGCCGCCAAATCCTTTTCTTTCCATTGTATTACTCATGCAGTTTATATCTGCATATATTCATCGTACCGTTCAGTATAAATACATCTGCATCGGATCGCACCGTCCGTTGTGGCCGGTGCATATGCGCTCAGGGAATGATCTCGCACCCGTTGAACTTCTCGTGGGAGAACTCACCGGGGCTGATCCGGCCGGATCGTATCAGATCCTGCACACGCGGCAGTGCCCCGGTAAGGGCATCGTACAGGTTTTGTACAGTCCCGCACACCAGCTCCCGGTCGGCAGGTTTCCAGGGCTGAACGATAGTAGAGTAGAGGCACCGTCCGCCACAGAATGTCCTTATCCGGCAGGTCTGACATTCTCCCCCGACCGGGACCTTTGGGAGATTTTTGGGGTCTGCATCCCGGATATGGCCGACATAGTACTGTTTCATCCCGATCATGATCGGGCAGGGGGAGATATGGCCGTCGGTCAGGATGGTATAGTTGGCATGGCCGGCCCCGCACCGCAAGAGGCTCTCTTTCCCGTACAGGAGATCTTCCATCGGATCGATGAGGGGATACCAGCGCATGACCCTGCCGCTCTTCTCCATCTCGTCAGCCCAGGCAGTAACGAGCGCCCGGATTCCAGGGTTGTAATTCGTGTCCGCCCATTGTGCAAATGCCCGGTGCCCGAAATCCCCGGTAAAGTTTGCATCCATCTGCCAGTGAATGGATGAGAAACTGTGGTACGGGTTATCCGCGAGGTACCGGACCTCATCGAAAATATTGGTGCGCTCGGTAACTGTCATCCGCGCGATCAGTTCCCCGCGGTACCCGTTCTGCAGGATCTTTTGTACGTTTCCCATCACCCGCAAAAAAACCCGGTCCCCCCGGTTCCCGTCGGTCAGGGCCTCGCGGCCATCCAGCGAGACAAGGATCGTGGAGAACCGGTTGACTATCTCCGGAGCAAGCCGGTCGAGCAGGAGGCCGTTTGTCTGTATCATGAACCGCTGCACAGGTGCCTCCCGGACGATCCGTTCGATAAGATCCGACCTAAGGAGTGGCTCACCCCCGTAAAAAGTGAGGGTGGCCGCGGGATCGTGTGCAAGGAACCGGTAAAGCAGCGTGAGATCGAAATCGAGATCCGGAGGGAGATCCTCATCGATCTCGATCCTGCCGCCTTCCGGCTCTTCCTCCTCTTCGAAAGCCTTTGCCCGGCAGTACCGGCAGCAGAGGTTGCAGTCATCGGTAAGGATGAGATGGAAATACATGGGAAGGATTCCGTTTATCATTGGAATCGGAGAAGCATAAATTTGCGCGAACTCTCCCGTGAGAAATAAAAACTATTTCCTGGAACCCTCCAAACGTGCTATTATATATCCGGGATTTGCGATAGTGCACTCAGGATCTGATCCAATGAATAAACGCTGCACAAAGGAAGAGGCGCTGACCGGTTTTGGAATCATTGTGCTTATCCTTGGAGTCATCGTTGTATTGTATATTGCCCTGATGTCCCGCCCACCTGGTACCGAAACGGGCGGTGGGGTTCTGCATGCATTCATGGGCGATACCGGGAATATTCTTCGCACTGTTGGCCCGGTGACCGTATTTTCGGCAGTGAACGGAACACCTCATGACGTTAATGCCCGGTACCCGGAGCCGGACCCCGGGCGTATGGGATCTGTTGAACTGAATGTTGCCCTGTTTATCGGGAGTATGGGGGGTGTGGACTTTGACAAAGTCCACGTTGTCTGGATCAGCAACGGTATTGCCGAGACGCTCCCCCAGAACGCCGAACGTCCGCTTACCTGCCCTGGCTGGACGATCGTTGCCAAATATAATACGATCCCGTTAAAGAATGCGAATAGTAACAACATTCTCGATCCGGGCGAACAGTTTGAGATTTTTGCCTGCCCGAAGAACACTACCACAGCGTACCAGCAGTTTTCGCTGGTGATCGCCCCTGAGGGAAATGTCATCCCTCCCCTTGTCAGTACTTCAGCTCCTCCCATGGTACAACCAGTCATGCAACTTATGTGATCCTTGGCCGGACCCACCGTATCTTTGGGGGTACTGCGGCGGGGGGGTATGCGCTCATCCTTTTTTCGTGCGCCCGAATTACCGATGAAAAAAGGTTGTTTTGGCCGATTTAATGGGATATTTCGGCGAACGGGGCCATATTATCGCAGAAAAAATCGGGATTAATTGTGCGCCACAATGCCGAAAATACCTCCAAAAAAATGGCAAAACCGGAAGTTTCGACGTGCTTTCGACGGAAACCTTTTATATTATCAGGCGGCACCTTTCATTATCAAAACCCGAATGTGGTTTTGAGGTGTTTAAATGGGACAGAAAATTGGAAAGGAAAAGATCCAGCGCGAAAAGGGATTCCTGTACTTCATTGGTAAGGACGGGTACGTCTGGGCAGCCCCGATGAAGCACAACAAGACCGGCAAGAAGAAGAAAGTCGGTACTGAAAAGATTGCCAAGGAAAAGGGCTTCATGTATTACATTGGCAAAGACGGATTCGTCGCAAAAGCCAAGATGAAGAACGCATAATCATCCCCCCTTTTGTTTGTTAGCAGCCGGGCAGGCCGGAGAAATCCGTCCCGTCCGGCTCCCCATAGTATTCCTGTAAAGACTGCATTGTTTCTCTTTACTGTTGGCTTCGAAACTCCGGCATCACACATTGGCGAAGCAACGATACTATTGGTAAATTACTGCTTTAGTCTCTTTATTAGATTCTTACGATCCATTGGAAGGCGTGTGCAATGCATGTGCAAACTATTGAGGAATTTTGTTGCAATATGTATACCCCTTTGTTTCCACTGGAAAGACAGAAAATAGGGCATATTTTATTCGGGATTAACGGGTTTGCTCATATTTTCCTTTGTGAAAAACAGAAAACCTAAACTGTAATGGACTGGAGGATCACAGTACACTTTGTACTTGATCCGGCTGCCGGAATAAGAGAATGTGCCTGCAACCATCATCAGTTCTTGGTCTTATGGGCCCGTCGTGATTCGAACACGAGATCTTCGCCGTGTGAAGGCGACGTCATAGCCAACTAGACCACGAGCCCGCATGCATCGACCGGGAATCGAACCCGGGCTATAGGCTTGGAAGGCCTAAGTCATACCTCTAGACCATCGATGCACTGCGCTCTACAATTTTGGCGGGAGGGTGTAATAAGGCTTGCTTCTGTTTGCAGGGATCCCATAATTATATTGTATCAAAAGCCGGCTTTCGCATTGCGGGTACACGGCAAGAAAAAAAGAGATTTCAATTGATGCGGAGCTCGGTGGCAATCTTTTCCAGGGCCGCGATCCGCTTTTCAATAGGCGGGTGGGTGGAGAAGAGCTCCATGAGCGTATTTCCTGATAGCGCCGGGATGATGAAGAACGCATTTGCCCCCTCTACCTTTGCCTTTGCGTCCGGGGGAACAACCTCCATCCTGCCGCTGATCTTATTCAGCGCAGAGATCAGGGCCCGTGGATTACGGGTTATAAGTGCGCTTCCACGGTCTGCTGCAAATTCCCGGTACCGCGAGAGCGCAAGCATCAGGAGCGTGCTTAAGGCGTACACGAGAATCGAGACAACCCAGACTATGATCCAGCCGGCGCCGTTGTCCCGGCTGTTGCCCCCGAAGAGTGCCGAGAAAAAGACGCTCTGTATGATCATTGAAGCGATCATGGCCACAAAACTGGCAAGCGCCATAGTCAGGATATCCCGGTTCTTCACATGCGAAAGCTCGTGGGCAAGCACGGCTTCCAGTTCGTCCCTGGAGAGCAGGCGCATGATCGAATCGGTGCAGCAAACCACCGCATGTTTCGGGCTGCGCCCTGTTGCAAATGCGTTTGGTACCGGGCTCTGCATGATGGCGATCTTTGGCATGGGCAGATCCGCCTCGTGGACCAGTTTTGCAACGGTCTGGTGGAGGTCCGGGTATTCATCCTCCGATATAATGCGTGCATGAGTGCTCCATAGTACCAGCTTATCCGAGAAGAAATACTGGATTCCACCCATTACTACTGCCAGACCTACAATCAGCCAGATGCTTACGCCGGGGAAAAATATCACCAGCACGGTCATAAACACGAGGTAGAGGATGAAGAGCAAAAACCCTGTCAGCAGCACCCTCGCCGTCAGACCCCAGTCCCTTTTCCATTCCATAAGTGGTACAATCTCTGCTTCCCGCTCTCATAAAGTATTCGAACAGGACACGGAGGAGACAGGTCCCGTGATGATCGAACTCTCAGGTATTTTGTCACCGGATGTTTTACAAGCACCCGTACCTGGTGAAGGGCAAGCCTCCCTGTGCACCAAAAGCGGAAACTATTTTTCAGCAGAACGTCCGATGGGTACACCATGGATGAAGTCGACTCCGAAGCTCTGGCCGATGTGGCATACGGTATCTTCGATCACCTCCTCTCCCGGAGACTCCAGGCGCGGGGAAAGTACCTCTTTGCACTTGTCGAAGGCGGTATCGACTTCTCGGAGGATGTGACTGAAACGGTAGTCAGATTCTCCGATGAATACCCGCAGCTTGCCGAGGCGCTTCTGGCACGGTTCGGGAGCGCGGATACAATCTACCGGATGCTCTCTCTTGGTGAGGGAGTCGTTCCCTCAAAGACCACGCAGATGTACTGGATCGTGCAGGATGCTCCCGGGAGCCTTCCCGAGGCAATTGAGGACGAGCATGCCGGCAAGTGGCTGATCTTCCAGGAGCCGGATGCGGCTGATGCGGCATGGAAAAAAGTGCGGGATGCAACGGTGGCACTGGATCTTGGAATCTCTGCCAAGGTCAGTACCGCAAAACCCAATCCTGATTCACGCGACAGCCGTCGGGTTATTTACATTTATACCAAGGACTGGGCCGACGAACCAGACGTGATGCGGGTACGCGAAAACCTGCGCGGGCTCGGGTTTACCGACCGGATTGGGTACAAACGCAACCTTGAAACCTTTGCCGGCGAATACGCAAAAAAGGGCAAGCGGGTTACGTATTACTCGGCGTAGCCATTTTTACTTTTTTAATAAAACTACAAAAAAAAGAACAATGGTATTGCAGAAAAAAATCAGTTACGCTTTCCGCTCCTTGTTCTTTGGCCGCAGGTTCTTGTACCCGCACTTGCGGCACGTTGTAGCACGAATGGCATTGCGTGCATTGCAATGCATACAAATTTTCACATTGAGTAACCGGGCTTCGGCTTCAGGGAACTTTGCCATGGATAAACACACCTATTGTCTGCCCTTATAACAATGCTCTTGGATCTTTTAACGGTTTGTATCCATCAGGCCCGGGTCTTGCCGGTTCATAAACCAGGTACTGAAGGCAGAAAGGGCCTTTGCCCGGTGGGAGATGGCGCTCTTCTCCTCAAGCGGGATCTCGGCAAGGGTCTTTTCCCCGACCTCAAAGATCGGGTCGTACCCGAACCCGCCCGTCCCCCGTGTCCCGTGGATGATCCTGCCTTCGATGGTCCCGGAAAAAACCTCGATGCCGGATTCATCTGAAAACGCAATCGCGGTGGTGAACCGGGCCGTGCGGTCCTGCATCCCCTCCATGAGCCGAAGAATGCCGGTATTGCCGATCGTGGAAAGGACATAGGCCGCGTATGGCCCGGGAAACCCTTTGAGCGCATTAATGGAAAAAGCCGTGTCGTCCACGATCAGCGGGCGGTGGATGTGATCATAGGCATACCGCGCTTTCTCCCGGGCAATCACCCGTACATCCTCGGAACGGAGCTCCGGGATCTCGAGTGCAACGTGGCTGACCTCGATTGCCCCTCCAAAAAATGCAGCAACTTCCCGGGCCTTATTGGCATTGCTTGTGACCATGGTCAGGGTCTGGCTCACAGGTATCTCCCCCGCTGTTCGATCTCCTTTTCGCGTTCCAGAACCTCACGTGCACTGGCAAACGTTGCCAAGTACCCTTTGGCAAATGCAGCCTGCAACCGGCCGGCATCTTTTGGATGGGTACTGGTGAGGGTCTGAAACATCACGTGGATATCCACGCCTCTCTGCTCAATCTCGGACGTGACCTGAGAAAGGCCGAAATCGATGAGCACGCATTTGCCATCTGTATCCCGGAGGATCATGTTGCTTGTGGTGAGATCCCCGTGCATGATTCCGGCCGTGTGCAACCGTCCTGTCATCTCTCCGGCTTTTTCGCAGTTTGCTTCTGAGAGTGCATGGGTCAGAAGCGTGCCGGTGATCTCTTCCATGACAATGGAATCTCCCGTGATGTCGCTCATGATAGGTGTGGGAACCCCTCCTTTCCGGGCCATATGGATGATACGGGCCTCGGCCCGTGTGCGCTCCGTGATCAGTTTCCGGTCCAGTGCAGGTACGCGGTAAGTTTTGGAGAGCCTTTTTTTGATCGCACTCCCGTTCCTGAACAGGACAACCGCTTCTGCACCGCGTTTCTGGTCAGTCCTGCCGCGATTCTCCTGTCCCGGTACAGGTGTGGCTTCATGCTTCCAGGTCACTTCAACATCATCTGAACGGAAGGAGGGGTTGACCTGCGAGTTTTCGATGGCAAGCGTCTGGCCGCTTTCAAGCATCAGCTTGCCGGTGTATGCGATCATCGCGCCATTGTCCCCGAGATATTTTCGTTCGGGGACAAAGAAGTGTGCTCCCCTCTCTTCGCACATGATCCGGAGCATCTCCTGCAGGCGAGCATTGGCCCCCACGCCGCCCACAAGCAGCACCTCGTCTTTCCCGGTCAGCGAGAGCGCCCGTTCGGTCACTTCCACGCACATGGCAAACGCAGTTTCCTGCAGGCTGCAGCAGACATCGGAGAGCGATTTTCTGGAATCCTTTGCGGCCGAGACCAGACCGGAGAATGCGAGATCCATGCCTTTGACGGTATAGGGGAGTTCAAAATAGGTCCCGGATTTTGCCTGTGCCTCGATCAGCGGCCCCCCCGGGTGGGGCAGGTCTTTTGCCCGCGCAAACTTGTCGAGGGCGTTTCCGATCCCGATATCGAGCGTCTCCCCAAAGATCCGGTACCGCCCGTTGAGGTACCCGATCACCTGAGTATTCGCTCCGCTCGCGTACAGGACAATAGGGTCCCTGCACCCAGTTGCCCAACTTCCGATCTCCACGTGGGCTACGCAATGGTTGACCCCGATCAGCGGAACTTCGAGAGCAAGGGCAAGCGAACGGGCGGCCGTTGCAACAGTTCTCAGGCAGGGGCCAAGGCCGGGCCCCTGGGAAAATGCAATGCCGGTGATCTTCTCCGGCTCTTTTGTGACAGAGGCAATCACCTCCCGCATGGCAGAAGCATGGTGCTGGGCTGCCTCCCTCGGGTGGATGCCACCATGTTCGGGTGAGTAGGGACGGGAACACAGGGCCAGAAGATCACGATCAAAAAGAGCAGCACTGAGGTTCCATGCTGTTCCCTCAATGCCCAGTATCTGCCCAAACTCAGGCATCAGTAGTTATTTTTTGAATTCGGTGTATCCGCATTTTCCGCAGGCAACCCGGTCCTTGTGGTCGGCCATAATGACGCCGGGACCACAGCGGGGGCAGTATTTCTTGGTGGTGGTGACCTTGTCCCCCTCAACCTTAAAAAATGCGCTCCGCGACGGTCCCTTTGCCACGGCCTTCTTTGCTGCAGCAGCCATGCTTATGCCGCTCCTTCCTCTTTGGGCTTGGGCACGCCGCGGGCCGAGAGGTACGGGTGCTCGGTCTTCTTCTTTGCGTCCTCGGAATCGTATATGCGCGCTTTGCCAACGATCACCATCTTGCCGAAGTTGCTCTTGAGGCTGTCAAGGACAACCAAGGGGTCTTTGGTGTTGAGCAGGGCGCAGAGTTTACCGATAATCTGCAGGCGGGAAGGCGTAGCACCGTCATATGTGAGAGTAAATGCGATCTCTCTCCGGGATAAAAGCTCATTCCTTTTATCGCTCTCGATCTTGAAGTCCATCGATATCCTGTAATTATTGGAAACCGTGTTATTTAAAACATGACTCCGGACTGGAAAACAGGAATATCCGTCGGACTAAAAAAAGAGGATCAGTTGTGGGGGATCGGGCTTTCTGTCTTAGTGAACTGGGTGAGGAGCCTGCGTGCTGCGGTTTTTGCCTGGTCATCGACTATGCGAAGCACGACCCCTTCATTGGGCTGCCCGTAGATCACGATTGATGACAGGGGCGCAGCGATGACGAGCGGGATGACCGCCAGGTCCTCCTCGCCGTCCACGAGAATTGTAACCGGGGTATGATCCACCGCGTGTGTAAGCGCACTGACCAGCTCATCAGTGATTGTGCCGGGAGGATTCTTTACGTGGATGCAGGGTCCTGCGATCTCGGGCATTTTTATGCAGGGAGAGCGCATGGTCTGCCCGTCCACGATCGCAATAGCAGGAGTGATCCCATTCTGCTGGAGGGAATGGGTCACCACGTCACCTACAGAATAGATCGTCCGGCCGGCGAGTTCCGGGAGCACAGTGCCTATGTCCCGGTGGAGTGTCCCGAAGGGGTCCTTAAAGAGCTGGCGCGACTCGTCGGGGAGCACAAACATTCTAGCGGACCTTCAGCGCGTAGCGTCCGGGCAGCTTGATGTTCATCCGTTTTGCCACATCGGAATTTTCCGGGTCGATAATAACAAGGTAGCCGGACCAGTCATCGCTCAGGTTCGTTGTCCCGCAGATTACGCAGTTTTCGCCTTCGACCACCCGGTGGCAGTCCCGACAGACCTTTCCCTGTTTCTTCTTATTCATCGGCGGCATGTTCTTTCCTCTTGCCTTTGGCCTTTTCGGCTCTCTCCTTTTGGGCCGCCGCCGCTCCGCCTGCAGCCCTCTCCTTTTCTTTCTCGATCTCCTCTTCGAGCCAGAGCGTGGTACCAAGGCCGGCCTGCCGCATGGTAAGCCCGATCTTGCTGTCCCGGGGCTCGCGCTCGTTTAAGGAGAGTGTTACGACCCTGACCCGGACCGTATCGCCAACACCGATATATCTCTTGGAGTCCTGGCAGATGAGGCGGGCATTTTTCTCATCAAAGTTGATGTATTCATCAGAGATCTGGCTGACATGCAGCATTGCATCGATCGGTCCGAGGCTGATAAATGCCCCAAAGCTCGTGGTCTCCACCACGATACCCTCGATAACTTCCTGCAGGGCGAGTCGCAGGACAAGCCCTTCGAACTTTACATCATAATAGACGCCGCCGTCACCGGGTACTATCTCTCCCTCCCCGACGTGCTCGACTTTGGTCACGGCGATAAAGACGCCCAGTTCCTTGTCAATACTTCCCTCCAGCTGTTCCTGAAGGACTTCAAGGATGACCTTGTCCAGTTTTTCACCCAGCCGGTTGGGGGGCACCCTGACTTTATCTTCCAGTGTCATCTTGTAATACATACTAGCCGTCTCTCCTACTTTCGCACTATTTCGAGTTTCTTCTGCTTTCTCATGGATATTACCCCGAGCCCATCTGCGAGCAGCGCATCCCTCACCCGGCGGTCGTTGGTCACAACCATGCCGCGGTTTTCCCGTGCCCAGGCAATCACCTGGTCGTCAACGGGTTGGGGTGAACTGCTGCCTTCTGCAACCGTGCACTGACTGGCGAGCGTCAGGCCGAAGCGTGCTGCGGCCCCTTCATTGCCTTTTGCCCGGGACAATCCACCCAGTTCCTGAAGCACGCCCTGCAACACCACCGGCTCGAAATTGCCCAGCAGCTCCCGGATCTCGTTAAAGAGATCTATCCTGAACTGCGCCGGCATCATGAGCGCGTTTGCGTCCAGGAGAACTTTTACTCGCTGAGGACACCCATCCCGATTAACCGCCAGCGTGCTCCCACCTGCCGGCTGATGGCGATCCGGGCCCCTGGTTCTGCGCAGACCGGTCGCTTCAGCTGCACTTCAACTGCCTCTTTCTTGGTACTCGTGACAACTCCCACAGTAACCGCCGTACCCACGGAGAGCATAAGCGGCTCGTTGAATTTGAGGGGTTCGATCACCAGTTCACTTGTCGCACCCACGACCCGCTCCATCAGGGTTACCTGACACCGGATCTTATCCCAGACCGGGGGTAGTTTCCCTACGTGGCCGACCACCTGGCCGGCAAGGGCATCGCTTTTCGTGAGCGCCGGGTCCAGTTTGGTTCCAATCCCCAAAAGGCCTCCCGGGGTTGCTTCTTCTACCGTCTTTGTACCGGCATTAATGGAGGTAATTTCGGTGACGATCGGGATCCACTTGATCCTGTTCTCGACTTGTGTCTGCCGGCCCGGCCGGATCTCTATCGGGTCGCCATCGTGGAGGATGCCCCGGATAAGAGACCCTCCAACGACACCTCCCTTTACTTCCTTCCAGTTACAGCCGGGCTTGTTGATATCAAAAGATCTTGCCACAAGCATCACCGGTTCTGCATCGGGATCCCGGACCGGTTCGGGAATAGTCTGGTCCAGAGCCTGCACAAGCGCCCCGATGTTGATCCCCTTTTGGGCCGAGACCGGTATGATGGGTGCGTTCTCGGCAACGGTCCCTTTCACAAAATCCTTGATCTGCTGGTAGTTCTCGATTGCCTCCTTCTGGGAGACCACATCGATCTTGTTCTGGACGATTACGATCTTCTTGATTCCAACAAGCCCCAGAGCCATGAGATGCTCTTTTGTCTGGGGCTGCGGGCATTTCTCCGTGGTGGAGATGACGAGCATCGCCCCGTCCATCAGCGCTGAACCTGACAGCATCGTAGCCATCAGGGTTTCATGACCTGGTGCATCAACAAAGGAAATGGAACGGAACGGCTTGCCCTCGCTGCCACAGACCGGGCAGACCGGCTTTGTGGAGTAGGCCTCGGTTCCTTCGCAGTGATCGCACTTGTAGAACGTTGCATCTGCATACCCCAGCCGGATAGAAATACCCCGCCGCACTTCCTCGCTGTGCCGGTCGGTCCACGTGCCGGTGAGCGCATTCACGAGCGTGGTTTTCCCGTGATCCACATGGCCCACCACCCCTATATTCACACTGGGGATTGTCACATCATGCAAATGAAATCGAACCTCCTTATCGTATATCTAATGGGCCTACTTATACATAACCCGGAAATCCCTGGTCCGGGACTGCCGGATCACACCCTCTCTATTAAAAAAGAATGTTTTGCCGGGGTTTATCCCCCGCCTTCGCAGCTCTGGTCGATATTTTTGAGCGCATCCTGGAATTCGCTGCCGGCAGCAAATTCCCGTTCACGCTGGATAATTTCTTTTACATCCTCCTTTTGGGACTTTGCTGCCGCTTTTGCCTGCTCAGCGGGGATCAGGAGATCCGTGCGGTAGAGGAGATGTGTGCTGTCGAGCTCGGCAAACAGGTCTGCCCCCACCTGCTCGATGCGGACAACGGCCCCGGTGGTCCCGGTACGGGGATACCTCACCCTCATTCCCAGTGCAATTTCATCTGCAGGCATAGTAGAACATGAGTCCGCGGCACTATAGAAATATTTTTGTCCCGGCCGTGACGAAAAAGGGCAGTCCAAAAAAAGATCAGTTGATGGTCAGACCCTGCATGATCGCTGATTCGGGCACGTCAAAGGTCTGGCTGGTTCCCTCGATCTGGTATTTCCCGGTTGCCTTTACATCATAGGGATTGCCCGTCGTGGAATAGGGAACAATAAATTCCCCGTTGACACTCTGCTGCCGGTAAGTGAAATTCCTGCCCTGGTTGGTGACCAGCGGAATATCGATGATACCGGATCCTTTGATATGGGCACCTTTGACGTACTCAAAGATCTTTACGTACTTCACATCACTCGTGTTCGTGGCGAGCTCACTTGTGGGCGATTCGTGCACCAGGCGGTAGTTCTGCAGCGCCGGGATATCGGTGAGCGGCAGAACAAGGGAGGCACTCAGGACCGTTGCATGGTAACCAGCTTGGGGATTCTGGTTGTACTGCGCAGCCCTGGCCATTGCAGCTGATACGTTCATCGCCTCGGCATTGGTCACGACAGGGTAGGAGATGTGCGTAACATTCGCATCGGCATACTCCACATAGTAGGCGTCAGAGGGTGTCGCCATGGACCCGTCGAAATTGTGGAGCCGTGAAACCATGGTCTCATAGTACGGCGCCTCATTGAGCATTGCAGTCTGGTAGCCGCTCGAAGGTGTCTGGCCTGGGATGAGCACGGTCATCTGGTACGGGGCTGCTGCCTCTGTGGCGTTGAACCAGGTTGCCATGGCCCAGAATTTGCCGGTATCCATCTCGATATCCGTTATCACGTACCGTGTCCCGTCATGATCGAGAATAGTATTTGCAGTCGACTCGTTGGTGGCCATGAAATACGCCGCAGATCCATCAGGGCCGCTGACCCCTGCCTGGAAGGGATTCGCGTTGGGGATCCGGTATGCGATATAGGTAATCATGTGGCCATAGTCCCACCAGGACATGACGCCGTAGGACGTATTGGGATAGGTAAAGGTGTTCTTGTCGTAGATAGTGTAATAATCGACCCCGGTAGCCGGTGTGTTGTTTGCCATCCAGACAAGTGAGTCCTTCCAGTCCTGGTTCATCATGAGCGGGTTACCGGAGGCATTGACATAGCTGTATGCAGCGGATGTGTAGGCAAAAAGCAGGCCCAGTCCCGCTGCAACCACCACGAGAGCAATGATCGCAAATCGAGGTGCAGCCGGCGTGGATTCCTGTTTCTGGGATTTTTTTGGTTTTTTCCGTTTCTCTGCCGGATCACTTTTATCAGCAGCAGCATCCTTTCCGGTGCTACCGTTGACTGCCGAAATGAACCGGGTGATATCATCCCTGCCCCATGCGAAGGCGAAACTCACACAGATGGCTGAGAGCAGCGCGACATTAACGGCAAGGTAGTATTCGTACCGGATGTGCTGGCAGGTCGAGTAAAAGATGATCGCCGACCAGACCAGCGTGAAGACCTCATGGGGCCGGTCCTCGCGCCAGATACTGTACAGCGCTGCCAGGATCCCCCCTGCCATGAGGATGAGCCCGTAATTGAAGGTGGTCCATGCGGCTGCCACCGACCAACCCCGCGCTTCCTGGACAGTATCCGTCACTGGTGCCTGCCCGAAGAACTGGACCGCTGCACTGACAAGCTGGTTGAAGAACTGGGGTCCTGCCACATACAGGACTGCAGCGCCTATAACCGCAATGCCGACAAGAGACACCGGGTAATAGTATTTCGGCTGGTTTTTGAGGTACCGGTGAAGGATGTAGAGTACAGCTGTGCCGAAAATGATGGCAAGATAGGCAAAGACATGTCCCACAGAATAGTTAGCGAGATCGAGGCCGGGGCTCTTGAACCCAAAGAGCACAAGGCCGATGATTGCCACCGCAAAAATAGTGGTATTTGCCACGAGCAGGTATTCTGTAGGTCTCTCCCGGTATATGCAGATGATAAACTGGATGACCGTGAAGATCACGACCATGAGGGCAAAGACGATCATCGTTGGCATCAGGAAGAGGCCCAGCAGGTAAGCGATACCCGCGAGCACCGACAACAGCGCCGTTTTTTTCCATGTGGTGAAATTTTTCAGATCTATCTTTGCCTCCTTTTCCGAGACAAGGATATAGAGGTACACCAGGCAGAACAGGGTCGAGAAGAGCACTTCGCCGATATGGTGATCGAAGTACCCGTACAGGGACCGGTAGAAAAACTGTCCTGAAACAATTGCGGTGAACCCTGCAGCAAGGAGTCCGGTCTTCCAGTCCCCGCAGATCTTCCCGACAAAGTACATCAGTACAACGGTCACTGCCGCCATTGCCACCGGGACAAGCAGGCAGATGCCGATGATCTCCGGGCGTGTTGTTGCCCCGGCGATCCAGCAGGCCAACCCGGAGATATAGATGAACAGCGGCCCCCAGTAGACATTACTCCCTACCGGGTACTGGGTCATCGGGTCAAACCAGGTATAAGTGAAATGATTGGCGAGCAGCTGCTCGACCTGGCGGAGGTTATAGAGTGGGTCGTCACTGCCCACCATAGAGAGGACATCAGTATGGCCCATGGAGAGCATGGGCAGCAGCCGGAGCCAGACCGCAAAGATCACAAAAAAGGCCAGGAGCCCCGCGATCAGCCAGTTCCGGCGGTTATAGAGATCGAATTGTACCATAGATCAACCTTACAGAATACAAGGTTGTTTTTTGTGCATAATCATTTGGCTTGTCGCTTAAGTGCATAATTCTGAAAGGATATTCTCGAACTGGCGGGCCTTCTCCCTCCAGCTGTAGTTTTCGAGATTAATCCGGAAGGTGGCCGGGTGATCCATCTGATATTTGATCCGGTCGACAAACTCCTCCCGTGTCCGGTAGACAAAGAGGTTTGGGCCCCCGATGCGGGTCACATCCGGGATCGGGCGCATGACGATCGGTTTTCCACAGGCAGAGTACTCAAAAAACTTGTTAGGCAGGGCAATGTCTACCCATTGGGGTGGTGAGAGAGGAATCGTGCAGACATCCATGCAGGCATTGAACCGGGGAAGCTCCGCGTAGGGTTTTGTCCCGGTAAAGATCACCCGGTCGGCGACTCCGAGGGATTGTGCAAGCGCCCGGAGCTCCTTTTCATAATCGGTAAAGAGCGATCCCCCGACAATAAGGAGACGCGTGGCCTTACGGTACCGGATTAGCTCCGGAAGCGCCCGGATCATCTCGTCGATTGCATACCAGCGCTCGATGCTCCCGGAAAAACCAATAACAAATTCTCCAGGCCCGATACCCAGTTCCTGCCGGGTCCGGGATCCGTCCTGCGGCACGAAGATATCGGTATCCACACCGTTTGTGATGAGCTCGGCGGAGAATCCCAGGTGTTTGAGTTTATCCACCAGTGATGGGGAGACCGTAGTGATCCGGTTGCTGCGGGTGAGGTTCCCTCTCGTGATCTCCCAGACTCCT
>Ga0181520_10006681_pt1 | contig 17488 bp, 10 predicted proteins | sample PEATcosm2014_Bin_29_FD_132451 | JGI IMG/M metagenome (GOLD analysis project Ga0181520, IMG submission 132451) | Peatland microbial communities from MTU Mesocosm Facility, Houghton, MI, USA - PEATcosm2014_Bin02_30_metaG | ecosystem: Environmental > Terrestrial > Soil > Wetlands > Peat | place... | reverse complement strand
TCGCCTTCAGCATCAGTTCCGATTGTTTGCGCTCCGAGATGTCGCGAACAATGAGCGAGATGACGGGCCCGCCGCCGGCGAAGTTTCCGATGGAGGACCCCGTAACCGATGCATGGATCGTCTGTCCGTCTTTGCGCACGCACAAAGTTTCAAGCTGAGAGACCGTGCCCCCTTGCGAGAATCGGTCGTTAAATGGCGGCAGGAATGGCAGCCGCTCCGGCGCCACCAGCATGGCAAGCGGCTTCCCGATCGCCTCTTCGACCGAGTAACCAAAGATCACTCCCGCGCCACGGTTCCAGGTAAGGATGGGACCGTCAGGCTTATAGGTGATGATGGCGTCCTCCGACGTTTCCACAATCGAGGCCAAGAGCGCTCGTGCTTCCTCGAGCAGCCGCTGTCCGGTCACGTCGTGCTTGATGGCGATGTAACCGACATGGTCGCCGTTCGAGTCATGGACCGGAGTGATGCGCATCTCCTCGTCGTAGAAGCTTCCGTCCTTGCGCCGGTTGGTGATCCGTCCGTACCAGAGCCTGCCGGCGCGGATCGTGCTCCACAGTTCTTCATAAAATGCCGCGGAATGGCGCCCGGACTTGAGCACGCTGGGCTTCTGCCCCATCGCTTCCTCCTGGCTGTATCCCGTCATCGCCGTGAACGCTGGATTTACATACTGGATCGTTCCGCAAGTATCGGTCATCACGATGCCATCGGATGCCTGGTGGATGGCAGCGATAAGACCGGAAAACGCGTTGTCCATAATCGACAAACCTCACCTCGAATCTGCGCGGCTGCTGGTACCCTGGAGCGTTTTCTGGAATCATCGGCGTTTTTGCTCAATCGCTTCACAGATATTTACCACTCTGTCCAGTCGGGTTAGGGGCCTGAGCAGGTTTCCCGGATGAGCAACTTCATGGGACGCGCCTCGCTTAGAGCAGAATTCGAATAAGAGTGCCCATCCTGTACGCAGCAGCAGGAGAAATGCGATGACATGGACGAATCTTGGCTCACGGGATAAAAGAAGATGCTGTGTTCTTCCGCTGATAAAAGACCGCACGCAGGTAGCGCTTGGGCTCAAGTTCCGGGCACAGCCCGGAGATTGACTCGGTTGATCCGATAATCAGGGCGCCGTCTTTGGCAAGATACTTGGCAAGGTTACGAAACAATTGAGTCTTGCTTGCCTCGGTGAAATAGATGGCCACGTTGCGGCAGAAAATGAGGTCGAAGGAATATGGAAACGAGAAGGGCTCCAACAGGTTCATGGTGCGAAAGGTTGCGATCGAGCGAATCTCATCCCGGACCCTCCATCGGTCCCCGGAAAGCATGAAATGCCTGGCGAGCATCTCCGCGGGCAGGCCCCGTTCCATTTCCACACGGTTGTATTCCCCATAGCTCGCCCGGGCGACAACCTTGTTGGAAATGTCGGTGCCGAGGATACGAATGTCGTTGCGCGCTAGATCGCCAAGGAGTTCTTTGATCAGGATTGCGGTGCTATACGCCTCTTGGCCGGTAGAACAGGCGGCGCTCCAGATGCGGATCGGTGCTCTTGCGCCGCTCTTGTTTCGCCGGTCGATGAGTTCTGGAATGAGCTTGTGCCGCAGCAGGTCAAAGGGCGTGGTGTCCCGAAAAAAGGAGGTTTCGTTGGTGGTGATGGCTTCAATGATTTTTCCACGGAGCTTGCTGGTCGAGTCCGCGCGCGCTTTTTGGAAAAGCTGGGAGAAATTGGAAACGCCGGCTTCGGAGAACAGGCTGCCCAGGCGGGTCTCCACCAGATATCCCTTCGAGTCGTCCAAATGTATGCCGCAGATCTCGTGGATGTAGCGGGACCAGACGGACATTTCCTCACGCGTAATCGAAATGCTCAATCCCGGCCTCCCTTGACGACCGCAGCGATCCGGCTTGCGATGGAATTGAGCGGCAGGACAACATCGGCCACGCCTGCGTCCACTGCGGCTTTGGGCATTCCATAGACCACGCAGCTTGCCTCGTCCTGAGCAATGACATAGCAACCATGTCGCTTGAGCAGACGCAGGCCAAGCGATCCGTCGCTTCCCATCCCGGTGAGAATGACGGCCATGGCCCGACCAGGGAAATGATTGGCAGCCGAGCGAAACAGGTAGTCCGCCGCGGGCCGGCAGTTGTTCTCCGGCGGGTCGTCGGTAAGTTCAATCACCGGCCGGTTTTCAGCTCCCTTTCCCAGCCGCATCTGCCTGCCACCCGGGGCGATGTAAACCGTGTTTGCCTCCGGACACTCGCCATGAATTGCTTCTCTGACGCGCACCGAACACTTGGCGGCCAAGCTGTCGGCCAGGGATTTGGTAAAGATTGGCGGCATATGCTGAACAATCAGTATGGGCACGCCAATGTCAGCCGGGATGGAGGGCAGAAGCTGCGCCAATGCAATCGGGCCGCCCGTAGATACGCCGATGAGAATCAATTCGGGTATTGCCCGATTGGACAGGCGATTCATTCGCGTGGCGATCCCATCAAGGTTTGAGACCGGTCGCACTGCTTCCGATACAATACTTGGCTTGGGAAGATCGGGGCGCGTTAGTGAAGTACTGCCGTGCAAGATGGAGCGTATTTCGAGGCGGTGGGCAGCGGCGCGAATGCGTGGAGCCAACTCTCGCAGCAGTGCTTCGCGTCCTTGTTCCGGAGTGGCGGCTTCCGGTTTGGTGATGAAATCGAATGCACCCTTTTCGAGGGCACGCATGGTAAGATCGCCGCCGCGACGGGATTGCGCACTGACAACAATGACCTCAACCGGGGGTTCGCCGTCCCTCAACAGCACATCGAGGACCGCCAGCCCGCCCAACTCCGGCATCTCCAGGTCGAGGGTGAGAAGATCGGGTTTGAGATCTCGAACTTTCTGCAAGGCAACCTTGCCGTTGATTGCGCTTCCCACTACCTCGACCCCCGGGAGCGACCCAAGCAGGTCCGCAAGCAGCCGCCGGAAAAGAACCGCATCGTCGGCCACCAGAACTCTCACGACTACACTCTCTCTTCCTAATTCGACAGCGGTTTCCCGGTGCGATCATCGACGCGGAGCACAGAAGCAAGATCGAGTAACGCCGCGAGACTATCGCCGCTTCGAAACACGCCGATCAGCTTCTGCATCTGAACGCCATGCAGATTCGCGGGCCGGGGCTCCAGATCGCTCGCCGGGATCGAGATGGCGTCCGCCACGCGATCTACAAGAAGCCCCACCGGTTCGCCCATCCAATCGGCAATCAGAATGCGGCTCTCCGGGCCGATCTCCACGGCTCCGAGTTCCAATCGCAGGCAGAGATCGATGACGGTAACGATGCGACCGCGCAGGTTGCGAATGCCGGCCACATAGGGGGGCGCATGACGCACGGGCCTGAGTTCGCCCACCATCACGACCTCTTGAATCGAGGTGGCGTCGATCCCGAACATGCCACGATCCGTCCCCAGTTGGAATGTCGCAATGAGCAAATCTTCTTCGATCTCCGGATTGGAAACACTGCTAGGCATGACTGCTCCTTCAAACTCTGAACCTGGACACCTGGGCGCCGAGCTGTTCGGCCAACCTGGAGAGTTCGGCGGCGTTGGCCTGCACCTTCTCGCCGCCTTGCCGGATTTCAATGACTCCGGCATTGACACCGGCAATGTCCCGCGCGATGCTTTTTGAGACCTCTGCCGTCTGCGCAACGCGTTCGCTGGCATCGCGGACGCCGACCGAAGCCTGGGCGATGTTGCCGGCCACGTCCTTGGTGACCGTCGCCTGTTCTTCGATGGCTGCCGCGATACTGGTCACGATACCGCCGATATCGTGGATCACTGTGGTGATCTGCCCGATCTCGCCGATGGCCGAGCTGGTCGAGTTCTGAATTCCGGCGATCCGCGTCTTGATATCTTCGGTGGCCTCGGCGGTCTGCTTGGCAAGTTCCTTGATCTCGTTGGCGACCACAGCAAAGCCTTTACCCGCTGAGCCTGCACGGGCGGCTTCGATGGTGGCGTTCAAGGCCAGCAGGTTAGTCTGCGCCGAGATGTTGTTGATGGTCTCGGTGACGTCGCCGATCTCCCGCGCGGTCTGGCCCAGATTTTGCATCTGCTCGGAGATGACCTGTGCCTGCGACGAAGCGCTGTCGCTGATCAGTCGCGCGCGGGCCGTATTGGCGGCGATATCACCCACGGTTGCGCTCATCTGCTCGGTGGCGCTGGCCACCGAGGCCAGACTTTCTGAAGATTTCTCCACGCCCTCTGCGATCGACTCGACGTTGGCACTGGCTTCTTCGGCGGCCGCCGCGACGGTGTGCGCACGCAATGACATGCCGGCGGTTTCCGCGACGGTTTGCTCGGAGACCGCGGAAAGATCGGTGGCGGAGCCGGCAAGCGACTGAACGCCGCTTGAAATGCCGCCCAGCAACTGGCGCAGATTGCCGCGCATGGTGTTGAGGGCACGGGTCGCTTCGCCGATCTCATCCTCGGAATCGACGGGAAGATCGGCTGCGGTCAGATTGCTGTCGGCAATGCTGTTGGCAAAGGCGACCGACTTTTGAAGCGGCACTATGACCAGGCTTCGCACCACGAAGAAGACCGCGCCTGCCGAAGCCAGGAGCGTGAAAAAGCTCAACAGGAACGTAGCGATCGAGTTGGATCTCGAGCTTGCCAGCAACTCGTCGGTCGAGGCGGAGACTGTGAAGGCGCCGCGCAGGTCTCCGACTTTCTGGCCCTCCTTGGCGTAGCCGAATGGGCCTTTCTCGCCTGCCTGGCCGCCATGGCAAACCATGCAGTCCTGGGTCAAACGAACGGGCTGTGCATAGCGCATTACTTCTTTGTGGCCGAGGAATTGCCGCTCGGAAAACTCCTTGAGCGCAGGGTCGGCCTGAAACATCTCGAGAGCCCGGCGCTCGAATTCATCCGGATCATTCTTAGGGTCGCGCGGATTGAGCGAGGGCGTATGAAAGGTCATGTCGTTTTTTTCGGCATAAGCCTGCGCCACGCTCCATGCGGCCACCACGGGCACCTGCCGCAAGTCCTTGTAATTCCTGTCGGGCACAAGCGTGTCCAGGTTGGCGGAGAACCAGGCCTGAGTGGCGCCGGCCATTCCGATAATCTGGCGGACTTTGTCGCGAAAGCTTTCTTCCGCCTGGAGATTGATGCGCCGCTGCGTGATCCAGAAGCTGAGCAGCGAGGTAACGCTGAGAACGACGACGATCGTCCCCACGATTTTTGCGGAAAGTTTGAATCTCTTGAACATGCGATTCCTCGTCTCGTCGATGGAATGGGAGGCCGGGTTGGCAGCCAAGGCTGTCCTTCCCGGCTCCTTAAATCCTGAATTGACACACCTGCGCGCCGAGCTGTTCGGAAAGTTGAGACAGTTCGGCCGCGCTCGTCTGCACCTGTTCCCCGCCATGCCGAATATCGGCTACGGCCGCGTTCACGGCAGCAACTTCCTGCGCAATGCTCTGCGATACATGCGCCGTAGAGGAGACGCGCTCGTTCGCATCGCGCACGCCGGCCGAGGCCTGGGCAATGTTGCCTGCCACATCCCGGGTCACCGTTGCCTGCTCTTCAATGGCAGCAGCGATGCTCGTCACGATGGTTCCCACCTCCTTGATCACGGTGGTAATTTGTCGAATGTTGGTGATGGCCGTGCCGGTCGAGTTCTGTATACCTGCAATCCGCGCCTTGATATCCTCCGTAGCCTCGGCTGTTTGCTTGGCCAGTTCCTTGATCTCGTTCGCCACCACGGCAAACCCCTTGCCTGCCGTTCCCGCGCGCGCGGCCTCGATGGTCGCGTTCAGCGCCAGCAGGTTGGTCTGCGCCGAGATATTGGTGATGGTCTCGGTAACCTGGCCAATCTCCTGCGCCGCCAAGCCCAGCTTCTGCATCTGCCCACTGATGGCTTCGGCCTGACCCGTGGCTTGCTCGCTGATATTTCGTGCTTTGGCCGTGTTGGCGGAGATGTCGCCGACCGTGGCGCTCATCTGCTCGGTGGCGCTGGCCACCGACGAAAGACTGCTCGAGGATTGCTCCATGCCGAAAGCGATGGTCATGGTGTTGGCGCTGGCCTCTTCGGCTGCCGCCGCCAATGTTTGAGCCTTTTCAGACATGGTGGCCGTACTGGACGCCGTATGCCGCGAAACGGCGGTGAGCTCCGTGGCGGAACCAGCGATTGTGTGCGCACCGCTCGCGATGCCCCCTACCAGCCTGCGCAGATTCGCATGCATGAGCTGCGCGGTGTTGGCCAGTTCGCCCAATTCGTCCCTGCGGGCAAGCAGTGCCGCCGGCAACCTCGCATCGGACAAGTCGCCCTGGGCGATCTCCCGCAAGGTCTCCTGCACCACGGCGAGGGGGTTAAGCACCAATCGGGTGAAGATTATTCCGGTTGCCAGGCTCGCGGCGATCGCGAGAAAACCTGAGATCCCCAGTATCCATTCCATTTGACGCTGGCTCCGGAGTTGATCGTCGATCTCGCTGTTGACAAGATCCATCTGACTGCTCATAAGCGCTTCTGCGAGATCGCGGACCTTTACTCCGTGCGCCTCGACCGTATTGACCAGCTGCTCGTCGATGGATGGGATACGCCTGGGGCTCGCGGCAAGGGCTGCCTGAACGATGTTGTTCTGCTCCTGATGGAGAAGTGGCAGTTCAGTAGCCAGCTCGGACACGTCGACCCTGTCTTGACGGAGAACGAATTTGTTGCTCAATGTCGAAAGGATGGCAAGTGCGGAATTGACTTCCTCCCAATCCTCGTCGACTTTCTCTTTGTAGGTGTTCGCCTTCGCCATGTTCCCGTCGGAGACAAACAAAAGCACGCGGCGGACATCGGATCGCGCCTTCATCAACTTCACATCAAGTGTGCTCGCCGCAAGCAGACTCGGAACCCGAGCCTCTTTCAGTCGTTGCAGTAGACGCTCCCCTGCCACCGCCTTCATAAGGATGAAACCCGATGCGGCGACTGTCACGAGTAGCAGAACAGACAGGGCGTACATCTTTTGCGTGTTCATCTTTCGGTTCATCGCAATTCTCAACCTCGTTTCTCCTTGTCGCTTCACCGTTGCGCCATCTCCGTTCAGGTACGGCGGTCAGGCTGCTGTACTGCTTACCTCACCCGCGGTTGAGGATGCGGTCGATTGATTCAGATACTCCCGCAATCCTTCCAGTAGCCGATCCCGGTCAAGTTTCGTTTGGTAGTCGTCGATACCCGCCGCCTTGCCGCGGGCAATATCTTCATCGCCGGCCAGCGAAGTGAGGGCTACGATGGGCAGCTGGACGGTGCGCCGATCGGCGCGGATGCGCCGCGCCAACCCCAGGCCATCCAGCCTTGGCATCTCGATATCGGTCACGACAGCACGCACTTTTCCGACGTTGTTGAGTAGCAGTTCCCAGGCAGCTTCCCCATCCGGCGCCGCCAGCACGCTATAACCATCCTCTTCAAGAAAGCGGCTGACCTGCGCGCGGAAGAAATCGGAATCCTCGGCCAGCAGGACCGCGGAATGCGCTTCGTCCGCCAGGCGCGGTCGCGCAATCGATTGCTCAGCGGCCCACTCCGGCCACATGGTGTCTACCAGTTCGTAGAGGTCGACGACCAGCGCCGTTCGATCGTGGATGATGGTGGAACCGGCCACTCCCTTCTGGCGGTGGGTTGCCTGATCGATCTGGCTCCCGATTTCGACGACGTCCACGGGCATGGCGCCCAGCAGGCCGACCTCATGGCCGCGAATATTGGCGATCATGACGGCCAGTTTCCTGTCGTCGCCAATGGACTTCACCTTGGCCGCATCCGCCAGGGTGACCAGCGGCAGCGAGCCTCCGTTGTACTTCATAGTGCGTCGGCCGCCGAACGCCTCTACCTGGGCGTATTCGATGTGCTCGATGCGCGTGACTGTTTCGAGCGGCAACGCGCAGAGCTCGTCCGGGGCATTGTGGAACAAGAGCAAGGAATGAATGTCTTCAAACTGCTCCTCGGCAGAATCGTTGGCCTGCCCGCGCGAGCGTGTCTTGCGGATCACCGCATCCATACTGGCTTCGGCGGCAAGGCCGGCCACGTCCAGAATCAGGGCGATCGAACCATCGCCCAGGATGGTCGCTCCCGCATACTCCTGCAGTCCCTTGAGATGGGAACCCAGAGGTTTCACGACAATTTCTTCGGTGTCATGAAACCCGTCTACCACAAGTCCGTAGATCTGCGTGCCGGTAGTAACCACCACGATCTCCAAAGCGCCGCCTTTCCGACGCCGGTCCCCCGGTTTACGGTCGTCCAAGTGCTGGGATGATGCCACTTCCGTTAGTTCTTCCCCGGCAGCCGGGATGTGAATCGACCGCCTGTCGGCAAGCCGGGTCCGGCGACTGACCTCGCGATTTCCGGCCGCCGGTTCGGTATAGGTCGAGACCACTCCAAGCAAATCGGCGAACCGCACCAGCGGGATGAGACGCTCCCGCAGCACCAGGACCTCAGCGTCTCCGACAGTCTCGATGCGGGTCTTGGCCTGGCCGGAAAGCACACGCCGTATCTCCTCGACATTGATCTGCGGGATGGCAAACCGCTCGCCTTCGACCGAAACAATCAGTGACGGAATGATCGCCAGAGTTAGTGGCAGCTTAATGCGAAAGGTGGTGCCCTTTCCGATTGCCGAAATGATCTCTACCTTGCCCCCGAGGCGGTCGAGGTTGGTTTTGACCACGTCCATTCCCACCCCGCGCCCGGAGATATCGCTCACTTGCGCGTTGGTAGACAATCCGGGAAGAAAGATCAGCTGCATCTTGTCTTTGTCCGATAGGCCCTCCAGTTTTTCGGCCGCGATCAGTCCTTTCGCAAGCGCAACCTTGGCGATGCGCTCTGGATCGATTCCCCGGCCATCGTCGGCGATCTCGACTACGATCTGGCCCGCTTCGTGCCGGGCGTCGATGGTGACTTGCGCCTGGCGGCTCTTGCCGGCTTTCGCTCGTTCTTCCGGAAGTTCGACGCCGTGATCCACTGCATTGCGCACCATGTGGGTCAGAGGATCGGACAGGGACTCGAGCAGGCTCTTGTCCAGAGCCACGTCCTTGCCCCTGACATCGAGCTGAATATCCTTGTGGAGGCTTGCGGACAGGTCGCGGACCAGACGGGGGAACTTGCCGAACACATTGCCAATGGGTTGGAGCCGGGTCTGCATCACAACGTCCTGCAACTCGGAGGTGATCTGGTTGATACGCTGATCGGCGGCCTTCAAAGCCCGTGGATTATTCTGCGCAATAGAGGCGCGCAGCTGGTTGCGCCCCAGCACCAACTCGCCTGCCAGATTCACCAGCATCTCAAGCGTTCCCACGTTGACCCGGATGCTGTCTTCCACTACCGTTGCGGGCGCTGCGGACGCCGAACCGTCATTGGTCGTCTTTGCCGGTGAGATCGGAGCCTGGGGTGCCACCAGGGCAACTGGCGCCTGTTCCGGACCCTGCAAAGCATTCGGCTGAACCTCCGGGACTTTGCTTTTGACCGCCGGTAGCGCAATCGCCGGGCGAAGCGATGCTGGGCTTTGCTTGACGGCCAGCTCCGAGGCGGTCAAACTCGGCTCGGTGAGCCGCTTAACCTTGTCCCGGTTGTCCGGAAACAGGAAATCGAGATCGTCAGGTTTGAAGATTGTGGCCAGGATCAACCGCAGAGGCAACTGGTTTCCGATGGGATCGTTCAGCGTGCCCACTGCCTCGAAGTCCACCTCGCAATCCACAATCAGTCCGGCCGCCGACAGGGTCCGGAAGACCTCCAACACGTTCCGGCCCCGGCGCTCGATATCGTGAATGAGGTCGTATTCGACCGAGTAAAGGTAACTGCCGGACTCCTTCGAGCGCTCATAATCGAACTTCGAAAGCACGACCGGGGCTCCGCCCCCTTCTTTCTCAAGCGAGACCGTTTGCGATAGGGATGCTTTTTTCTCCGGGGGCAGATACGAAGACGCCAGGCCTGACAGGTTGGTCACAAGTTCGCCGATATCGGCATGTGCGCTTTGGGCGGGATGGTTGATCATCTCCCGCAGCTGGTCGAAGGCCGCCAAAAGAAGATTGGTGATCTCGGCGTTCGGCGGCATTTTCTTCGACCGGATCATGTCGAGCACGGTTTCGGCTCCATGCGCGAGGTCCTTGACCGATGTCAGGCCGAAGTAGCCGCTGGCGCCCTTGATGGAATGGGCCGCCCTAAAGACCTTATTCACCAGCTCGGCATCGATATTCGCTCCACCCTCCTCGATGGCAAGCAAGTCGGCCTCGATCGTCGTAAGGTGTTCTCGCGACTCGTTAATGAACTCCCCCAGCAGCTCATCATCCAGATTCAAGCCCGTATCTGCAGCCATGTTGGCTCTCCTATTCCGATGCCCTGCTGACGTTGAGGCGCGCCGTCAACCGCATACTCTGGAGCAGCCGAAATATGTCTGGGCACACGTTTGTCACCCGAAGCTTTCCCCCGCTCTGAGCCAGGCTGTTGGCCGCGGCGATCAGCAAGCCCATGCCGCTTGAATCCAGCATCGTGGTACTCGCCAGGTCGAATGCCAATTCCCGCGTACCGTTTTCCAGTGCTTCCTTGATATCGAACTGCAGATCCTGAACCATCGCGGCGGTCAGATCCCCCCTTAGCTTCACCGAGCTTTGCTGGTCCTTCTGTTCAATAACGTAAGCAGCCATTAGCAGTCGTCCTTTCCTATGGGGTCCTTCATGCTTATCCAGAGCGTGATCCGGTTGCCGGAGCGATTGAATTGCACGCGTTCGGCATACAGGGCGTAGAGCGGCAATCCCCGGCCGGAGGCAACCGTGATATCCGACTTCATTTCACGCGCCTTTCGCCAGCTAAACCCCGGACCTTCGTCGCCCACCTGCAGCCGTATCCACTGGCGGCCAACCGAAAAACTTAGTTCGATCGATTTATCGGCATCCCGTCGATTCCCATGATTCACGGCGTTAGCCAGGCATTCGCGTGCCAGCAACTCCACCGGAAAACAAAGGCGCGAAAGGCCGTTCGCGTTGAGCGTTTCACGAATTCTCAGGCAGAGAGACTCCGTCGCCGTCAACAACGACGGGATCTTTTGGCAGAAAGAAAGTGGGTTGTGCCGGCGATGAGCCTTCATGGTTCCACTCCCACAATCAGCGTGTCGTCCGCCGGGCACAGACTGGCCAGCACATCGTCAACGACTGCGGGAATAAGCTCTTCGAGCGGCAGGGACCGCCGCGACATACAGGCACAAGCCAGCCGCTCAAGGCCCTCCTCATACGTACCGCCGGTTTCAATCAATCCGTCTGAATAAAGGAAGAGCCGGTCACCCGCGTGAAGAGTCAATTCCGTCCTGCCAAAATCAGCGTCAGCGAAGGCCCCGACTACATCGCCCTCCTGGCGAACAATAAGCGGTTCATTTCCTTCGACACGAACAATAATTGCAGGTGGATGACCGGCATTGACCAGAATCAGGCGCCCCGTCTGATGGTTGAGGCGCGCATAGGTCAGTGTGAAAAAAGCTCCCTTGGGAAGAATGCGGCAAAGTGAGCTGTTGATGGCGCGTACTATTTCACGAGGGAGATTGAGCGGGCCCGCGTATTCGGTGGCCAGCGCCTTCAAGGACGCTGTCCAAAGGGAAGCTGCCAGGTTGTGCCCGCTCGCGTCTGCTACAAGATAGTCCACGATGCCTTGGCCAACTGGGATCACATCGTAGAAGTCTCCGCCCGCGGAGAGCACCTGGCGGATGGAGACCTGGAAGCGCGCTTCAGGAATGTCCTCCGGACGAGGCATCAGGTTTTGCTGCGCGTTGGCTATCTGCTGCACTCGCTCAGCCTGGAGCTCGGCGAGCCGTTCATAAGCCCGTTTGAGGCGCAGGTGAGTGCGCACCCTGGCGATGACTTCTGCCCCGACGATCGGCTTGGTGATGTAGTCGACACCGCCCACTTCAAAACCATGGACCTTTGAGGAGGTATCTTCGCTGGCGGAGATGAAGAGAATTGGCGTGGTAAAGGCTGAGGCTTCGCCATTCAGCTTGCGGCAGAGATCGAAGCCGGACCCATCGGGTAAGTTTAGGTCCAGTAAAATCAGGTCGGGACGAAGATCGCGGATACCCTTGAGCGCTGCAGCGATATCTCCAGCGCCGGCCGTCCGGAATCCGGCCCTTTTCATAAACCCGTTAATGGTGCGAACTATGCTTGCGTCGTCATCGACGACAAAAACGAGCGGAGAGATATCCCGTTCAGCCATAGAGGGGCGCCTTACTCCTGGGAACTTGACTGTTTTCGCTCCGGCCCCAACGCTTTCGAAATCTTCCCTTATAGCGAAGTCAGTTCTGCTTACCTAATCGGCGGCCTTCTCGGTTTCACTCGCTTTTGCAGGAGAATCAGCGTCCTGAAATGGGACATCCGCATTTGCCCATCCAAATCGATCTCCAAAGGCGTTTGATTCGGATGCTGACAGCAATTCCTGGTGATGGCCGTTCTGCGTGGCCTTTACGTCCGAGTGAAATTACCGTGTCCAGGTTTGGCGATCACGGGATGAAGCGGACCTTTGCAGGTTTAAAAAGCAAGCGTCTTTATATCTATATTGCTTGGTGGGCCCGGAGGGATTTGAACCCCCAACCAAGGGATTATGAGTCCCCTGCTCTAACCGTTGAGCTACAGGCCCGTTGCAGCCAATCTTAATGCAATCACGATACTCACTTGAAGCGATCTCGCCGCTGAAGAACCGCTGCAGATTCTCGCTTGCGGCGAGTTGGCGCGAGAAACCAAAATCAAGAGCGAAAAAACGAAACCGCGATGAAGAGCGACAAAAACAAAACTGTGGGACTGTGAAACTGTGAAACTGTGGACGCAAGCTGTTGATTATAAAGGCTCCACAGTTTCACAGTTTCACAGTTTCACAAAACGGCATGGGGGGTGGGGTCGGAATTCATGGGGGGGTGGGTGCTGAGGGCATGGGGGGTGGGGGAAAGCAGGGACCAAGGGACCAAGGGAACAAGGAAACAGAAAAGCAGGGAGCGAGGGAGCAAGTGAAGAAGTGAAGAAGTGAATCGGAGAACGAGGGAACCAGGGAACGAAGAGGCAGCGGAGTTGGCGGAGCTAGCGGGGTTGGCGGCGCTAGAAAGAAAGGCGACGGTCGGATTCCGGCGGCGACGGGCTGCGGGAGCGAGGAAGAGACTCTGGTTTGGTCGGTTTTTGAGTGGAGGCGGATCATGGAACTATTGTGCGCCAAACGCGGGAAATGATCGGCAAACTTGCGGAAAGTTTCTGCGCTGTGTTTTCAGTGGTTTATGGAGAAAATGGGCTGGGAGGGGCTTGCGGGGTCGGATGGGTCTTTTACGAATTCGATTTTGGGGCGCGGGGCTTTGTTCTCAATACATCTCGCAAGGCCCCAAGTGCTGACCTCTCATCGTCCGTAAGGGAGTCCGTTTCCTCGCCGAGGAGCCTCTCGATGCGATTTCTCCAATCGCCTTGGCTTGCTTTTGCCTCGTTGCTGCGCGGAGTCCACCGTGAAAGTGTGCCCTTAAGCCAGCTAATCTCAGACTCTTCGTGATCATTTATGACCTGGATGATCCGCTTAAATGCCGTTTCAGGACCAAATTTCCGGGCGACGGTTGACAGCAGCTCGCCGTAGTACGGGATTACGCCTCTGATGCGTCCGCTTTCCGAGTTGAAGGAGTTCCACAGGCGCTGGTTCAGAACGCCTTGACCTTCGCTGCGCAGTAGCGCCGGCAGCGCGTCCCAGACTGACGATAGTTCTCCGACGTCCTCTTCTGAGAAACGCGACTCTGCGTGCGCGGCAAGGGCATCTTGGAAAGCTTGGGCGAGTGTTAGCCCCGTGCCCTTAAGCTGGATCGCGATTCCGACTAATTCGGTCTCCTGGTGCAGTTCCTCGCTCCATTCATCCTCTGTTAGCTGGTTGAGGCCGTTGGAGAGGAATTCGTGATAGGCCGTGCTATCGTCCATGGCCAAGGCGACAGCGTAGAGATCTTGGGCGTTCAAATCGAACGGTTGCTCCATCAGGGCAGCGGAAAGCTCCCCCGCCCGTGCTTTGAGGTCGAGAGCCCGCGCGAATTCCGTTGTCCCGATCGCCGATCTCCAGAACTCGGCGTGTTCCACCAGTTCTTTTGTATCGAGGTCATCTATGTCCTCTCCGCTGAGCCGAGTCGCGAGGAATTCGGAGATGAGCGGTTGCTGTTGGGGCATGGCCTCGGAAATTTCCCGCCATTTTGAGGCTCCCTGAAAAGCGAGGCAGGCCCACCCTAACATTTCTACGAGGCCCTCATTTGATTTGGGGTCTTGAATTAATGCAAGTATCGATTGGGTCCCCTTGGCGATGTTCCATTGAACAGTGTTTTGCTGTTGGCGGTATGCGGGCTGGGCCTGAATTTCGTTCCCGAGCAGTGGAAGGATGCAGGCGGCGGCCGCCTTAAGGTTTTCGTTGACGGGAAGGACTCCGAAGATTTGAGTGAGTGAGCCGGCTTCAGCTGCGCTTCCCAGCAATTCTTTTGCCTCGTCATGGGAGAAGGAGAGGTACAGGGCAGTCTCGAGGATATCCAGCAGATCTGATTGAAGGGACGGTTGGTTGGTGATTAATCGCGAGCGGAAAGCTTCGAGAAGGCTCTCACATGAACAATCTGGATCAATGCCGAGCACAGACTCAACTGCGGTGACCGCGGATCTGTTCCACTTGCCTTGGAGGGCTGTGCTTGAAAGATACTCGAAGACGGCATCCATTCCGTTCGCGGGCACCAGATATTTTGTGATCAGTTCGGCGTTCGGGCCCTGTTCCACCCTTTTAATAATGTCCAGATACATTTCCGGGTCTGCCTCGACGCGGAACTCTCGCTTGAGTGCTTCCGGGCTTCTTTTTTCGAGCGCGGGTATTACTATGGCTAGCCCTGCGCACCAATTCGCGATGCCGAGTTGCGAGTTGGAGCCGGTGGAGAGCGTTAGCGAGTTGGCGATCCCGCTGACCAGCGGGGAAATGTCGGAGGTGGCTGGCACCATCTGAATTAGGGTCTTGACCCCTTCGGCAACCTGTCCGTCGAACGGTTTCCACTCCTCGAAGGAAAGCGCGGTTCGGCATATGTGAGCTTTGCAGTTCTCGTACCCCTGCCAATTTCCTTTCAAGCCTGACAGTGCCAGGGCGGCGTCCGCCACCAATGCCGAGTCTATGTTCGTCGACGCTCCACAGAGGTCTTCGACGGTGCCTTCCATCACCTCTGGGAACCCCGCGTTCTGTTCTAGCTCGCTGAGTCTTGTCGCGTCCCGCGCCCGAATCGCTTTGCGTATGGGGTCCCACAGCAGGACTTGGTACGCGTCCTCGGGAGCTACGTTGAAGTACAGTGCCACGAAGTTTCGCGGCCATTCGTCGTCCAGCAGGCTGCCAATGGTGGACGGGAGGTTTGGCAGAAGTGCTGGTGGCCCGCTTTGCGGTATCAAGGATAGGACATTTTCATTCTGCTCGGCCCAGAGAACGAAAGCTGCCTGATGGACGAATGGCACGCGATGCTGCCACTGGCGGTGAATGGAGCCAAGCTTGTTGACATATATCTTGATGCTGCGGGGAGTTGGCGGCTCTTTCCCGTTTGCAGCGAAGCGGTCGTAAAGGCGAAAGATGTTATGGAACTCAGCGTCTGAATGGTTGGGGAAAGCCGCCCGAAGCTGTAAGAAAAGGTACTCCCGCCGATTCGTAAGAATGACGGGCGGCACTCTGAACGTGGCCTGGAACGTCTTCTCGAGAAAGTGGTGTGATAGCTGTTTTCCATTCGTGGATTTACTGTTCACATCCCACAAATCCTCGATCGCGTCGGGGTCGAACGGCACCAATACCCAGACCCGATTGCGCCACTCGGTCGAGTTGCTTGTTGAGGGGTCGAAGAAGACCCTCATGGATGCCCACATTGAGCGAGCGTCATCGTGATTCACGCGGTCAAGATTGTCTACTACAATCAAGATTCTTCTCCGGCTGTCGCGAAGCGCTTCGGCCAAGAGCTCGCGATATCGGCTTTCAAACTCCACTGATGTCGGCTCAATCGTCTTGCTTGAGGTGGTCGAAGTCTTAGTTGCGGACGAGGTGTAAAAGAGGCCTGCCAATGGGTGTTCTTCTTTGGGATTCACTTGCCTCCTGATCCACCAATAAATCGTGGCGCCGAGTGCGAGAAGGGCTGGAAACGTGCCAATGGAGAGGGCCACCCGTGTGAGGAGGTGATGATACTGATATTCGTTTTTTAGGTAGACCTGGAGGGCGACGGGTGCGACGAGCAGCGAGATCGCCGCGATGGCTCCTAGTGAGGTGAGTTTTGGGGAGCTCTCGGTCTCGGTTTTTTCCTTGCGTTTTGCTAACTCCTCGATAACTCCGAGCCAGTAGCTTTTGTTGGCGACCCACCCTGGTCTGTCAATGCAGTAATGGATGATCTTTTCGAGAAAGGTGCGGCGCAGCGGGTCGCCTTGGTGAGCCCAGGCATCAAAAACGAACGTCCCGATGTCCGCGTCTTGTTTCGCCAGCGCAGATCCTAAGAGTCCGACGACAGTTGACTTTCCGCTTCCCCAAGCGCCGGTCAGCGCGATTGCGCACCCCCGGTCCTCTCGGAGAATCATGTCTGCGATGGCGCCTGCGATTTCGTGATGTCCGAATGCGTCGTCCTCGGCGACCTGATCGGCAATCAGGTGGGTTGGGCACGGAGATGGTTTTATGTCCTCTGACTTAGGCATATATGTTGCCGGCTGGGTGATTCTGCCTCAGTTTACGCTAAAAAGTGCTTTGCCACCGCTGACTTGCGGCTGATGGGGATTGGGGTCAAGGAGGGTATTGTGGCGGGTCGCTTCAGCGCGCGACGGCAACGATTGCGCGCCGACAGGGCTGAGGCCCACTCACTTTTAGGTTTGCGGCACGAGTAAACTCGTGCCCAGATACAAGACTTGGATGTTGGGGTTCGTGCTGTCCCACCCTTCGCCAGAAAAAAGCGAAGGATGGGGCACCCATTCTTTTTTGGTGGGGGAAGGATACGAAAAGCAAAGCAGGTCCCCGTTCGACTCCGATCGCTAGCGCGATCTGCGCTCAGGGCAGGCTTTCGACCCCGCTGAAAAGCGCTTCGCTCAGGATGACACCGCGCTAGTAAGCGGGCCCCGCGAAGCGCGGCCCGCTGCTCGCTCAGGATGGCACATCTTAGGAAGGCGGCGGGGTGACGACGACTCGGTCTGGCTAATTCTAAAATGGGCTGATTCTGAAATGGTAGGCGAGGCGGGAATCGAACCCACAACCCCCGGCTTAGAAGGCCGGTGCTCTATCCGATTGAGCTACTCGCCCACGCTCTTCATTATTGTATGCGCGAAGTGAACGATTGGGGCGGCGCGGGGCTGAGGATGGTGCCTTCACGGGTTGCGGAGAAAGTCGCCAAAGGTCAGGAACCCATCCCTCAGGGGCTAAAGCCCACAATCATTTTGGCGCGTTTACGGCACGACTAAAGTCGTGCCCTGACACTTCGTGCTTCTCAGCGGTAGTTTTTCCGCAGGCCCTAAGCGACAGCCTGAAGGTAGCGAACGACGGTGGCTTCGG
>Ga0181520_10006680_pt1 | contig 17488 bp, 15 predicted proteins | sample PEATcosm2014_Bin_29_FD_132451 | JGI IMG/M metagenome (GOLD analysis project Ga0181520, IMG submission 132451) | Peatland microbial communities from MTU Mesocosm Facility, Houghton, MI, USA - PEATcosm2014_Bin02_30_metaG | ecosystem: Environmental > Terrestrial > Soil > Wetlands > Peat | place... | reverse complement strand
GTAATGCGGCTTGTCGTAGCCCTGGAGGGTCCAGGTGCCGGGGACGCGGATGCTGCCCCAGCCGGAGTCGTCGAAGTCCTCATCGGCGAAGCAGGGGCCGGCCGACCCTCCGTGCGCGACGGTCACGCCGCGCGCGAAGGTCATGCCGCGAGGGACGGAGGCCGGATTCTCGGCCAGGGCGAAGCGCCAAGTCCCGTCGAGGCGGAGCCGCCAGGGCGTGTCGCCCCCGCCGCCTGCCGCGGAATCGCGGCGAAGGGCCCCGGCCGCCGAAGCGGCCCTGGCGGCCTCGGCGCTCGGGTAGGGAAGGAGGGGGCTTCGCATCCGAAGCCGCCCCTCGCCGCTCCGCTCCGGGCTTTCCCAGGCTGCGGAGCCGTGAAAGAGATCGACGAGCGATCGCGGCATCGAAGCTACTTTACCGATCCGAGGAGGCCCGCCACGAACTGCTTCTGCATGGTAAGGAAGAGTAGGAGCACGGGCAATATCGAGATGCATACGATGATCATGAGGGCGCCGTACTCGATCGTGTAGGCGTTCATCATCGAGGACATCGCTATCGGCAGGGTCTTCTTGGTATCCGTGAGGATCGTCATGAGCGGCCAGAGGTACGCGTTCCACTGGGCTATGAACATGTAGATCGAGGCCGACGCGAAGCTGGCTTTCATGGACGGCGCGACGATCCGGGTGAAGATTCCAAGCTCGCTCGTACCGTCCACCCTGGCCGCCTCCATGATCTCGGTCGGGAACATCTTGAAGTTCTGCCTGAGGAAGAAAATGATGAAGACCGACATTACGGACGGCAGGATGATGGCCGAATGAGTATTGAGCATATGGAAGAACGAGAACAGCTTGAACATGGGAATGACCACTGCGATCTGAGGGATGATCAGCGTGAGGAGAAGGAGGCCGAATATCTTATCGCGGCCCTTCGACTTGTACTTCTCGAAGCCGAAGGCGGCCAAAGCGTTGACTATGACGCCGAAGACGACGGTCAGCAGGGCTATCTTGAGCGAATTGACGAAGAAGAGGAAGAGGTCGTAGTTCTTTATCGCCTTCGCCCAATTCAGCTTCAGCTCCTTCCCCGGTACGATGATGCCCTGGACTACGTCGTTGGGGTTGAGCGTCGTCCCGATCACCATCCAGAAGAAGGGAAAGAGGCTGACGATTCCGCCCGCGATCAAGACCAGCCAGATGAGGAGGCGAGAGATCGACCATTTCCTTACGACGCTCATTTGTCCCTCCCGCCGAGGAGCCGCATCTGGACGAAGGCGAATACACCCGAGATGAGCACGATGATATAGGACAGCGCGGTCGCGTAACCGAAGTCCGAATTGAATACGAAGGCCTGACGGTAGATATAAAGGGCCGCGGTCAACGTCCCGTTGGCGGGGCCTCCCTGATTCGTGAGGATATTGGGCTCGTCGAAGAGCTGCATCGTGCCGTTGGTCGAGGTGACGGCCGAGAACAGGATGACCGGAAGGAGAAGAGGCAGGGTGATCCTGAAGAATTGCCGGGCCTTGCTGGCGCCGTCGACCTCGGCCGCCTCGTAAATCTCGGTATCGATGCTCTGCAGTCCGACGAGAAAGAACACCATGTTGTAGCCGGTCCAACGCCACGTGAGGGCGAGAATGATCGTCACCTTCGCCCAGAAGGGATCGTTGAGCCATCCGATAGGATCCGCTATGAGATGGGCATTGATCATGATGTTGTTGAGCAGGCCGTTCGATTGGAGGAGGATGCGGAAGAGGACCGAATAGGCGACGAGCGAAGTGACGCAGGGCAGGAAGAAGATGACCCTGAACGCGCCCCTGAGGCGCTTTATGCCTTGGTTGAGGATGACCGCGAGGATGAGGGCGAAGAAGATCATCACGGGGATTTGAATGAACATGAATACGAAGTTATGCGCTAGGGAGAGCTGGAATATCTTGTCCTGGACCATTCGGGTAAAATTGCCGAGGCCGATGAAGGTATTGGTCATGCCCTTCCACTTGCGCGTTACGTAATAGAGCGAAGAAAGAATCGGGTAGGCCATGAAAAGACCGTACAGGACCATCGCGGGCGCGACGCAGAACCACCCGAAGCGATTCAGGTATCGATAATAGGATCCTCGTTTGTTCACGCGACGCTCCTCTCTAGCGGATCCCGCTCGCGGGAGGGCCCCCGCCCTCGCGAGCGGGGGCCCCGCGCGATCTCGATTTTATTGACCGACGGTCTGCTTGTACTCCGCCTCGGCGGCCGCGATGGCGTCGTCCACGCTCTTCACCTTGCCCTGGAAAAGGGCTAGGGTGGCGTTGGCTACGGCCGCCCGCATCGTATTGTAGTTCGGCGTATACATCAGGACGGGAACCTTGGCCATCCAGGCGGCGAAGTCCTTGTACACCGGCTGGCTCTTATAGAAGAACTCGTCCTTGGCGGTGTAATTGGAGCCCTTCTGGCTGGGCAGATAGGTGCCCATGGCGCCGGAATTCTTGAGGATCGTGTTGTAGAACTCGAGGGCATCGGGAGCCGGGCTCGCCCAGGTCGACTTCAGGAAGTCGATGGCCAAGGCCTTGTTGGGGCTCGAGGAGAAGATGTACCAGCTCGAGCCGCCGTTGTTGGAGGCGTTCTGCGCGCCGGGGACTCCCTCGAGGAGGGGAGTGGGGATGACCATCCACTTGCCGGCGTTCTCGGGCTTGGACTTGAGGGTCCCGATCATCCAAAGGGCGTTCATGAATCCGGCGGTGTCGCCGTTATTGAGGGCGGAGACCCAATTGTTCCAGCCCTCGGCCTGATAAAGGATGCCCTTGTCGTTGAGGTCTTTGAGGATGGCCAGGGACTTCTCCATCGCCGGCGTCCGGAGGTTGAGGGATCCGTCGGGCTTGAAGAACTGGGCCCCGGCGGATTGGACCATGATGCGGAGGAAATCGAAGCTCGTGGTATCGTAGGCGATCAGGGCCTTGCCCGTCTTGGCTTTGACCGTCTCGCCGAGCTTGACGATGTCGGACCACTTCGGGCTCTTCATATAGCGGTCGGGATCGACGCCCGCGGCCTTGAGGATGTCGGTGCGCAGGAAGAAGCCGGTGGAGCCGGTATCGAATGGAACGCCGAAGATCTTGCCGCCCGCGCTCATCGGACCGAGCTTGTATTGGGCGAACTTGGAATAATCGAGGCCGGCGGCCTTGAGATCGACCAGGGCGGTCGGGTAGTTCTGGATCAGCTGCTCGATCCTGAAATCCTGGTAGAGGGTGATGTCGGGGAGACCGGCGCCGTTGGCCTGCAGTCCCGCCTCGATCTTTCCTTCGATGTTCTCGGGGATGTCGACGACATTGATCGTGACGTCGGGGTGGGCCTTATTGTAGACGGCGGCCGCCGCCTTCATCGAACTACCGTTGAAATTCGGATCCCAGCACCATACCGTGAGAGTCTTCGCGTCCGCCGCCGACAGGCAGGGAACGAGCGTGGTGACCAGGATAAGCGCGAGCGCGAATACCAGGCCTTTCTTCATCATAGTCCTCCTGAGGAGAGATTGATCGCCGCTTGGTAGGGCATGGCTCAAGTGTCGCGCCTGTTCGCCGAGCCCGCAAGAGACAAGAATCACGCATAGATCGGATTTTAGCGGTACATTTGTCCCGGAATTCCTATTCGTGATATCGGATCTTGTTCGCGAGCTGGATGATCTGGAAGCGGTCCTGAACGTCGAGCTTGGAATAGATCATGCTGACGTGATTGCGGACGGTGTGCTCGGCGATGCGCAGTTGAGCGGAGATCTGCGCGTTGTCGTAGCCGGTGGCGATGAGGGTGAATATCTCCCGCTCCCTGCGCGTCAGGCTCCCGAACCATTCCAGCCTCTCGGCTATCTCGCGGACCGGCGAGGGTTCCTCCGCGAGGAGGCTCTGCATGAGCTTCGCGACGATTTGGGGCGAGATCTGCACGGCCCCGCTCTTGAGAGCCCGGATCGAGGCGATCAGCTCGGTCGGGGAGATATCCTTCAGCAGGTAGCCGGCCGCCCCGAGCCTCAGCGCGTTGCGCACGTATTCGTCCTCGTCGTAGGTGGAGAGGATGATGATCTTCACCCCCGGCTGGGACTCGATGAGCCTGCCGGTGGCCTCGACCCCGTCCATCACTGGCATGTGCACGTCCATGAGGACGATATCGGGACGGAGCCGGGCCGCCTGCTCGAGAGCCTCGCTCCCGTTCTTCGCGAGACCCACCACCTCGATGTCCTCGGCGTAGTTCTGGAGGAAGGTCGACAGGCTCTCGAGGAAAAGGCTCTGGTCGTCGGCGATGAGCACGCGGATCTTCTCCATGGGGCCTCGAGCTTACCCGCCGGCGGGAGTAACTTTCAAGGGCACGCGGACCGAGAGCGCGAAGCCCCCCTCGGGGGCGGGCCCGATGCCGACCACGCCGCCCAGGGCCCCGATGCGCTCCTCCATTCCCGTCAAGCCGATGCCCTTCACCACTTCGAAGGCGCCCTTCCCGTTGTCCGTTATCGTTAGGCTGAGCTCCTCCGCCTCGGCCCAGAAGTTGACGCGTACGCGAGTGGCCTTCCCGTGGCGCACGGCGTTGGTCAGCGCCTCCTGGACGGTGCGATAGAGGGCGAGGTTGATGTCTCGGGGAAGGAAGTGCGGCAGGTTGGCGAGGTTCAGCTCGACTTCGATGCCCGTGATCTTGCGGAAGATGGACACGATCTTGAAGACGGCCCGCGTGCTGTCCGCCGTGCCCGGCTGCTCGTCCCGAAGCCTGTGCAGGGCGAGCCGCGTCTCGCGCAGGCCCTCCTGCGCCTGCTTGCGCGCGGTGATGAGAATATCTGTGAGGCCGGCCTGGTCGTCCCTGCGCATGCTGCCCGCGGCGTCCATCAGGGCGACGAGGTTGGTGAAAATATAGCCCGAGATGTCGTGGATCTCGCGGCTTATCCGGTTCCGCTCGCGCTCCGAGGACTCCTCGTCGACCGTCCGGGCGTAACCCTGCAGGTTGAGGTTGAGCTCGGTGAGAGTGTCCAGGTTGCTTTCCTGGATGCGGATGATCTCGCCGAGCTCCTTCCTGCGGGCGGCCAGCCGTTCGATCCATATGGTCGCCAGGGCGAATCCGCCGAGGACGAAGCAGAACACCGAGAGCTGATCGAAGCCGGCGCGGGGAACCGAGTCGGCGAGGCCTTGGCCGAAGAAGACGGGGAAAACCTGGACCAGCACGAGGACGACGAGGGCGACTCCGGCGAGCACGAAATTGTAGGGCACGTCTACGAGGAAGCCGATCTCGACCATAAGGCCTATGCCGAGGACCAGCTTGGCCGAGAGCGCTCCCCCGATGCTGTATCCGAGGACGACGAGGAGGTAGCAACGGAGGAGGAAGACCACGTAGAGTCGCATCCCGGGCCCGCAGGCCAAGGCGATAGCGCTCAGGGCAATCGAGGCCGCGATGCAGCCGAGATAGGTTTCGTCGAAATAGGGACGCGTGCTCAGTCCCTGGGAGATGGTCGGGAAGAGAAGCAGCGCGAGGCCGTAGGTGAGGGCCAGGACCGACAGGTGACAGGCCTTGACCAGGGCCATTTTCCGGAAGAACGGGGGCGTCTTCAGTTCGCTTCCTCGCTGCCACATCATAGGCCGGCTCCTGTCGCGGGACAAGTCATTGACAGCCGGCGAGCGCGGAGTAGACTTGACTACCGACCCGGCAATTGAAGAACTGTCATCGCATCGAAAAAGGGCTTAGTCTCACGGCCCTTTTTCGATGCTCGCGTCAACTGTTTGATTGCCGGGTCAGTAAGCACCTCGAGGAAAGGATCAAGGATGTTCGAGCGAACTCCGGGACGCGGCAAGGGAAGGCCGAAGCCCGAGAAGCACCTTCCCTACTTCAAGTTCGTCAAGGGCCTGGCCCAAGCCGGATGCCCGGTCTGCAACCAGACCCGCGCCTCGCTCGACGATTGGTTCGAGAACCTGCTCTACGAGAGCGCCAACGACAGGCCTCTCAGGCATCGCTTCGACGCGGAGCGCGGAATGTGCGCCAGGCATGCGCGGAGGCTTTGCGCGTCCAACGACGGGCTCGGAGCGGCGATCGTCTACCGCAGCATCCTCGAAGCGGCCGTAGCCTCGCTCGGCAAGGGCGAGCGCCCGCCGGTAAACGAGGGGAAATGCGTGGCCTGCGACTACGAGGCCGACGCCGAGTCGCGATACGTGGGCCTCGTGGCGGATTTCATCGACGAGGAGGACATGCGAGCGGGGCTGACGGCCTCTTCCGGGCTCTGCATGCCCCATGTCGCGGCGGTAATGGCGCTCAGGCGGGATCCTCCGTCATGGTTCCTCGAGCTGCATCGCGCCAACTGCGCCCGGCTCCTCGAGGTCCTCGTACGCTATATCGACGGCCAGAAGCTGTCGATCGAGGAGAGGCACGCGGCCCTCAGCTTCGAGGACGAGATGGCCTGGAAGAAGCTGGCGCCGCTGCTCACGGGGGAAAAGGGCTGAGTATAGCCGACGCGGAGCGAAGGGGCGCGGTATCCGCCGCCGGCTAGAAGCCGTCGAGCACTCCCGAATCCGGATCGTCGAGGAGCGAGAAGAAGGCGTCGACGACGCCGGCGTCGAAGGCCGTCGACCGATGGTCGGCGATCTCCTGCCTGGCCCGCTCGGGCCCGAGCGCCGCGCGATAGGGGCGGAAGGACATGATAGCCTCGAAGACGTCGGCGACGGCCATGATCCTCGCCTCGAGGAGTATTTCGTCGCCTCTCAGGCCTCTCGGATAGCCGGATCCGTCCATCCTCTCGTGATGCTGCAGGACCATCTCGGCCACCGGCCGCTCGAAGTCGACCGATCCGAGGATCTGATATCCGGCCTGAGGGTGCTGCTTTATGAGCTCGAATTCGGCTCGGCTGAGTCGGCCGGGCTTGCTCAAGAGCTCGATCGGCACGTCTATCTTGCCGACGTCGTGGGAGAGCGCCGCCATGCGGAGCCCGTTCATCCGGCCAGGGTCCATGCCCATCCGCCCGGCGACGGCTACCGATATGCGCGCCACCCGGCGTTGGTGGTCCGCCGTATAGGGATCCCGCTGGCCGATCGCCGAGCTCAGGGCGTTCACGATCTCGTCGAGGAGGCTCTCGAGATGCGAGGAGTAGTAGTTGAGCAGGTTCCGGAGCGATACGATCCCGAGCACGGCGCCCTCGCTCGCGATCGGAAGGTTGCGGATACCCTTGTCCCTCATGAGGGCGAGGGCGTCGCCGCAACTGATCTCGGGCCCGGCGGTGTATAGGCCGTCGCTCATCACGTCTCTCAGCCGCGTCTTCGCGATCGAGGCCGGATCGTGGAAATCAAGCTTGAGGAGGACGTCCCGTTCCGTGAATATTCCGACCGGGAAACCTCTCTCCGTGACGAGGACGGCGCTGAGGTTGCCAGTCCTCATATGGTCGAGGGCTTGCAGGACGGGGCTATCGAGATCGAAGCCTCTCGCCGCTCCGGAGACGAATGCGGTTATAGGTTCCATGGCCGGTCGCCCTCCGCGTCTTTCATGAGAGCGTCTTTCGCTCCAAGTCGACGATCCGCCAGCCCCTCTTGCCTCGCTCGAGGGTCAGAATATCGGAACGGCGCGACTCCGTCGGAACGGAGGCGGCATCGAGGGGCGCCGAGTCCGGTTTATCGAGGTACCACAGGGAATATTCCGCTTTGAAGACGGCCCGATCGCCCCCGTAGCCGCTTTCCTCGGTTATGGCGAGGTCGTCGATCCCGTAGAGAAAGGCGTCGGGCGCCAGCTGAGGCTTCCCGGAAGCGACCCAACTCTCCGCTCGGACGACTGGGCTCTTGCCTTCGTAGGCCGTCCTCGTCTTCGTGAGGACCGTGAGGTTTATCAAGGTATCCTCGTCGTTCTTTATGGCCTTCTTGTCCCCGCAGGCCTCGAGCGAATCCAGGTCGATCGTATCGACGGCGAGGTAGTAGCGCCGGACGAGCTCCCGCGGGGAAAGACCGGAGAAATCCGGCTTGTCTTTCTGCGCCCTGAGCATATCCCCGGCGATGAGGGCCAGCACGACGACGACCGCGGCTAGGCCGACGACGAGGGCTCCGCGCCTTCTGAAGAAGTCCTCTCGCCTTTTCCTCGAACGAGCCTGGGCCTCCGCGGCCTCCCGGCGTCTCGCGAGCGCCGACATCTCCTCGGGAGGGATTTCGCGAGTCCATCCCGCTTCCCGCGCCGTCTCGAGGCATTCGAGCCATTCGGATAGGGGCGCGGATCCGGGATCGGCCAGCGCCCTATCGACTATCGCGGCGAGGCCGGGGTGGAGTCGAGGCGCCGCGAGGGCGATCGTCGTCGAGCCGGGGACCGGGCCGGCGACGCCGCTCGGTTCGCCCGACTCCCGTTCGAACGCGCTCTTTCCGGTCGCGAAGCGGTAGGCGGCCAGGGCGAGAAGGAAGGAGGCGTCGGCTTCGGGCCCGGTCGAGCGAGGGCTGGAGAGTCGCGCGACGGCGGCCGAGCGAGATCGGACGCCGCTCGCGGTCAGGGCCCGCGCCGTCGCCGCCGGCGGGAGCAGGAGGATCGACTCGTCGCGGCCCTTCGCGAAGAGTATGGCCGAGGATACGATGCCGCGCGGGAGGCGTCCCTCCCCCTTGAGAAGAGTCAGGGCTCGGGCCAGGGAGAGAATGCGCGTCAGGCCCGCCTCGAGGCTTTTCGCCTCGTCGAGACTCTCCGCGCGCGCGCCCTCCTCGACGGCATCGGCGAGGCCGACCGGGTCAGGGCCGACGAGGAGGGCGCCCTCCTCGTCCTGCACGATGGACTCGAAGCGCCACGGGGTCGAGGCCTCGCCCGATACGAGTCGGCCTTCTTCGGCCATCGCGGCCGCCAAGGCTAGTCCCGCGCCCTTGACCGCGGCGGCGGGGAAGCGGATAGCGAGCTTGGGGCGGCCCTCCTCGAAACGGCTTAAAAGGATCGGATTCATCGAAGCCAATATATCCTGGACGCTCCGCTCGCGTCTCTCCACCCTCCGTCGATGAAGCCCGCTAGAGGATAAGGGCGCGAAGCTCCTCGATGCCGGAGAGGTAGTAGGTACAGATACCCCGCATCGCCTCGCGTATCTCCGGGATGCGATGCCCCCATCCCGCCGCGGCGAAATCGACGCCCAGGGCCGCGGCCATGTCCGCGCCCGGCTTGAGGTCGTCGAGAACGAGGATTTCCTCCCTCTCGAGGCCGAAGCGCGCCATCGCGCCGAGCAGCGGATAGGGATGGGGCTTACGCCTATCGGGGTCCTCGTCCCAACCGAAAACGAGATCGGGCATCGCGGCGGAGGCCATCCCGCTCCCGGCTCGCCCGCAGGACGCGCGATAGTCGCGCTCGATCATCCGGACCTCCGAATGGGAGGCGACGACGAGTATTCCGCCCCGTCGCCTGTATTCGGCATAGATGTCGAGGATGCCGGGGAAAAAGTCGGGGACGCGCGAGGAGGTGAATTCCCTCCAGACATCGTAGCTCGCGTCCATCTCGGTACGGCTGAACCCGAGCTCCTCCGAAAGAAAGGGAACGAAACCGGGATCGAAATTCTTCTTGAAGAAGCCCTCGAGGCTCACCGGCTCGATCCCGGGGCGCAGGCGACGCATCGCCTCGACATGGGCCGGATAATGGACGAAAGGGGTGCTCATCACGGACGTGTCGTCATGGTCGGCGACGAGGCAACGGTACCGCAAGCCCATGGGAACACGGTAACACGGAAGGACCCAGCCGCCATAGCCCCGCATCGAGGGCCGAGCAAGGCCTGGGGCAATTTGACTTTTTATACATTTTCTGCTATCGTCGTGTCTTATGGATAAAAGCCCTTCTACGGACTTCAAGGTCGATCAGCGCATCGTCTATCCGAGCCAAGGCGTCGGCAAGATACTCGAGATCGAGGAAAAATCCTTCAAGGATACTAAACTCCTCTACTATACGATCTATCTGGAGTTTTCCGATATGACCGTCATGGTCCCGACCGACAAGGCGATCGAACTCGGCATCCGCGCCATCGTCCCCAAGGACGAGGCCGAAAAGGCTCTCGCCTTCATATCCGAGGAATACGCGCCCATCCCCTCCGACTGGAAGCTTCGCTACCAGATGAACCTCGACCTGCTCAAGAAGGGCTCGGTCCTCGATATCGCCTCGGTGGTCCGCTCCCTATATCACCGTTCCAAGATCAAGGAACTCCCGATCCTCGAGCGCAAGCTCTACGATTCGGCCCTCAACCTCCTTCAGGACGAGATTTCCTTCTCGCTCGGGAAGGACAAGGACGAGATAGCCGAGCTCATACGTGCCCGCCTCGAAAGCTGATCGCGGGCCGATCGAAGAGCCGGGGTCGGCGGCGACGAGCGCCGAAACGCTCCGTATCGCCGTCGTCGTGACGGCCGCAGGCTCGAGCGAGCGCTTCGGCGGCGATAAGAAAGAACTCCGGCGCGTAGACGAGCGCACGATCCTGGACCGCTCCCTCTCTCCCTTCCTGGGGCTTTCCGGCCTGGAAGCCCTCGTGGTCACCTCCCCCGCCGGACGCGAAGCCGAGCTTCGCGCCGCCCTGGACCCGGAGAGTCTCGCGGCCCTGGAGCGTCTCGGTCCCGGGCGCTTCGCCGTCGTGGCAGGGGGCCCCTGCCGCCGCGACTCCGTGCGCCTCGGCCTCGAAGCCCTGGCGAAGGCCCTTGGCCATCGCGGATCTTCCGAGGCCGAAGACCCGACGCTCCTGGACGATGTCGTCGTCCTCGTCCACGATGGGGCTCGGCCCTGGGCGAGCGCGGACCTCGCGCTCAGGGTGGCACGGTCAGCGGCCATGTGCGGCGCCTCGGTGCCCGTCCTTCCCCTCGTCGACACGCCCAAGGAGCTCTGTTCCGACGGTACGGTTACCCGCCATCCGCCGCGCTCCGCCTTCGGCGGCGCCCAGACTCCCCAGGGCTTCAGGCTCGGTACCATTCTCGCGGCGCACCGCAGGGCGGCCGCGGAAGGCCTGGATTGCACGGACGACGCCGAGCTCTGGGACCGCTACGTCGGGCCCGTAGCGTTCGTATCCGGCGAAATCGGCAATCGCAAGGTGACATATGCCGGCGATATCGCCGCTTCGACGAACTACGCCCTGCCCTTCCGAATAGGCCAGGGTTGGGACCTGCATCGCCTCGTTCCCGGCCGTCCCCTCCTCATCGGAGGGATAGAGGTGCCGAGCGACCTCGGCGAGGACGCGCACTCCGACGGCGACGTTCTCTTGCACGCCGTCATGGACGCCCTGCTGGGGGCGGCCGCCCTGGGCGACATAGGCACGCATTTCCCGCCCTCGGACGAGCTTTGGCGCGGGGCGGACTCGCTGACGCTGGCGCGAAGGGTCGCCGGCCTCGTCCGTGAGGCCGGCTGGCAACCGGGCAATCTCGACTGCACGGTGATCCTCGAGGAGCCGAAGCTCGGCCCGTACAAGGAGATGATTCGGGCAAGCCTGGCGGACTGCGTCGGCATTGCGCCGGAAGCGGTCTCGGTAAAGGCCAAGACCAAGGAAGGCGTCGACGCCGTAGGCGAGGGACGAGCCGTGGAAGCGCTCGCGCTTGCGGTTATTTACGCCGTCGTACCGGAGAGAAGCTAGGACTCCCCTCCTGGGCTCGCCGCGGCCGATGGTGGCTGGGGATGCATCCCCGCTATGACGGCGACGCAGACCGCGACCAGGACGAAGGCGATCGTCTGCGCCGGCAGGAATTTCGCGCCGAAGACGAAATACGACGCGAGGGCGGGCCAGAGAACCTGCATCCCGTATAGCGCCGGCGCCACCGCGGCCATTTCCCCGTCCTTGTAGGCAGCTTGGATGAATATCATGCTCGAGCAGCCCGCCGCGAGGAACGCGTAGAAATAGGGCGACGAGAGCCAGCCTGCGGCGCTCGGGGACGCGGCGATCTGGAGGGCTCGCAGAGGGAAGACCATGAAGCCGCCGAGGCATCCTGATACGGCCGCGATCGCGGCTGCCAGCCGCGACCCCTTCAATCGGACCCGCGCGGCGAAGAGGGCGATTCCCGCGGCGAGGGGAAGGCCGAGGAAGACGAAAAGGGCTTTGGACGAAAGCCTCGCGGCAGCCGAGGACCCGCCCTCGCCGAGCAAGCCGGCCGCCGCGATCGCCGCGAAGAGGGCGATGGTCCACGCGAGGCGCCGCTTCCCGAGGCTTTCCTTCAGCATGAGCTTGGCGAGGATCGCCGTAAAGGCGACGCTCGTGCCCGCCGCGGCGCCGACTACGTTCGTAGACAGGCCCATGAGGGCGAAGTATTGGAAGGCCGGCACGATGTTTACGAGCATGAAGCCGAGAAACCAGGAGGCGAGATCGCGGTAGAAGCGGCCTTCCCCGCGCCGCTCCCGTCCAGGGAGGGAATCGGCGGCTCGCCGGGGCCGTCGATCGGGCCTGCGCCCGATCCAGCCGACGTGGCGCTTCTGGAGGGTCATTCCGAAGGAGAGGACGAAGTTGCCCGACACGGCTATGGCCGCCGCGATCCCGGCAGGAAGGTTCATCGATTCGATCTCAAATGCGTTTCGACGTTCGCCGGATCCCGTCGAAGAGCGGAGCGAATGAGGACGACGATCTATAGAAGATCGCCGGATAGCCGAGCGGACTTTCGACTGCGATCCGGCCGCCTCGGAAGTCTCGGGAGGTCCAGAGGTGGACCCACTCGTCGTCGGGAAGGTATAGTTCGGTGATGGGGCACGAGCGAGCCCCGGCGCGGCCGGAAAGCGCGGGCGCGATCATGAGATCCCTGCCGTAGAGATACTGGCACGAGAGAGTCTGCGCCTGCGGGTCCGCTTCGTAATGCATCCAGGGGTGGCGGATCGGGGGAAGCCCTCCCGCGACCTGCTCCGCGGCGACGGCGAGATGATAGGGTTTGAGCGCCGCATAGATCTCGGACATCCGCGCGACGAAGGCGAGGGCTTGCGGGTCGGCCCGGGACCGCGCTCCGGGCTCGAATCCCCGGCCGTCGCTCACGCGGAGCAAAGGCGAGAAGGCGTCCATCTCGATCCATCGCGCGATGCGCTCGAGCCGCCGCGCGCCGCCGGACGGCGGGGATCCGCCGGCCTCGGAATGCCAGGAGCCTCCCCCGGACAGGCTGAGCGAAAGCGCGGCGAACACGGAGGAGGGAAGGCCATCGCGTTTCGAGGAGCTCCCCTCCCTGCCGCTGGACCAGAAGGCGTTCGCATAGCAGCTCGAACCCAGCCAACCCGATCGGACGAGGAGTTCCGTCTCGCCCGCGAGACCGGATTCTTCGATGGCCTCGCGGTTCGCCTTGGCCCAGAGGAGGGGCCAGCGGTTGTGCGCTTCGGCGGCGCTTTCGCCGGACGAAAGGACGGCGTCCGCGGGAAGGTCCGCCGAGTCCGCGAGCCAACCCGCCATGCCCAGCCCGAGCAACTCGCGCTTCAATATGGCCTTGAACCAGACGAGCGCTTCGTCCGCCGTCAGGTCGATCATGGCCGAGGGGGAGCCGCGGGAGGGAATGAGATAATCGCCGCCTGCCGCGCCCTTGACGCAGAACCCCCTCGCGGAAGCTTCGGCGTAGAGGCTTCCCTCCGGGTCGAGGAGCGGCGAGACATAGCCGAGAAAGCGTATTCCTCTCGCCCGCAGAGCCGCGATCTCGGCGGGAAGGCCGGGGTAGAGGACGCCGTCGTAGGCGCAACCGCGCATCGCTCGAGACCCCGGCGATACGGTACCGTACCAGTCGCTCGACCAGAGGGCGGCGACCTTGACCCCGGCATCGAGGAGCGAGTCGAGTCGCCGACGCATCGCTCCCATCCCGCCTCGGACCTCGATCCATGCGCCGTCGAAGGTCCAATCGAGAAGGGACGGCGGCTTACCGATGAAAGCGTGCATGCTCGCGACGACCGCCGGCGCGTCGACCCCCCAGCCCATGACGACTTCGCGCGGCACCGCCCAACTTTCCAGGAAGGTCGCCGCTCGTCGGAAGTCGAGGCGGGTATAGGCTGTCGTATCCACGACGCACCAGTAATCCTTGGTAGAGACGAACGCGGGGATCGGATAGGAGCTCGGTCCGAAGCCGCGACCGAGACGCTTGTCGCGAACCCAGAGGGCCGCGCGCCGGCCTTTTAGATCGAGTCGGTCGTAGCGCTCCCCGCAGCCGAATACCCGCTCGTCGGGCAAAGCGGCGAGGCGGAGCCGGAAGAGATTTACGGTGGAGTCGAAACGCGAGAAGGAAAGCCGAAGGCAACCATCCTGCCACCGGACGGCCATGCTGAGCTTTCCCTCGAAATCGATGACCGCGAAGGCCTCGGAACGCTCGACGATCTTATAGGACCTCAGCGCGGCCGAATTCTCGCGACGCTTGCGCAGCTTGAAGCAGCCCGAGCGGTTTTGCCGCACGATATTCTCGGATCGGCCGATTTCGACGCAGGGACTCCGGCGCGAGTGCGATAGAACCCGCTTCCCCCCCGACGAGAGGATGAAGCCCTCGGGTCCGGCTTCGATTTCTATCATTGGAAAGAAAATACACCGATACTTCGACCCACGCAAGCTAGAAGTTGGACGAGACAGGCTCGAACAGGGAAAGTATGACCGGATTCTTGAAGAGAGCCGCGTACTTGCGCGCCGAGAGCCCGAGCTTGTCGGCGAGGTCGGGATCGGCGCCGCCGGACACGAGGAGCCGCGCGATCTCGACGTCGTTGCGACCCACGGATACGACGAGGGCCGTCTGCCCGTCCTTGCCGGTGAGGTCGGGCTTGGCGCCCTTCTCAAGGAAAAGCCGAACCAGATCCGCCGAGCCGGCCTGAGCGGCATCCATCAGGGGCGAATAGCCCCTGTCCTCGCTCTGCTGATCGACCTGGGCCCCCCGTCCGATGAGTATCTCGACCACGGCGCGGTGCTTGCCGCGCGCCGCGAGACAGAGCAGGGGGACTCCGTGCTTATCGCGGGTATCGGAATGGAAGCCGGCCTTCATGAACAGCTCGACCGCCTTCGTGTCTCCATCGCGCACGCATTGCGCGAGCGAATCGTTATGGACCGATATGCCCATCTCGAGGAGGGCGGCGCGCGCCGCTCGACGTTCTTCCTGGACGAGCCAATCCGCCTTCTCGGCCCGATAATAGGCGGCGAGTTCGTCGAGGCCGTCGAAGATCGGGAGACCGGAGAGGAAGCGGGGGAAGGATCGGGAGGAATCGAAGCGAAAAAGGGCGAAGTTGGCGCCCCTGCTATAGCCGTAACCCGTCGCGAAGGAAAACCAGGAGGACTCGAGACTCGTCTCTGTCGCGAGGGCGAGGAAATGGCTCGCCTTCTCCACCCGCGCTATCACCTTGTCGCGTTGGAGGGCTTCCCAGCTCCCGTGGATCTTGAGCCCATAGGCGTCGACCCCGGCGCCGTCGAGAGTCACGAGGATGCTATGGAGGAATTCCCCGTCTTCAGGGGACGCGAGCACAGCTACCGTCACGCCTTCTCCCCGTTTGACCCCGGCAGTTGAGGCCGAATGCTTCCTCGACATGGAGGGAGACGGCACTTTAATTTCGGCGCGCCGTCCCGACCATGGGGACCGTCCTATTCCCTTCTAGTGTCGGCAAGGCCTTCGCATAGGCTTGAGGGGAAAGGAAAGCCTTGTGGGCCTTTTCACGTTTTAATGCCGAGTGCTAAATTTTAGTGCTCTTTCGGTTTTTGCTCCATTGAGAGAGGAGTCCGGCTTGGCGGATATCTTGATTGCGGAAGACGACGAGAACATCAGACTTCTGCTCGGACATCATCTTAAACAAAAGCATTCTGTTTTCTTCGCGCAAGACGGCAGAGAGGCCTTGGAGACGATTTCGAGCCGGCATATCGATCTCCTTATCGCCGACATCATGATGCCGCGCATGGACGGCTTCGATCTAGTGCGAAATATCCGGAATCTGGGCCTCCTCCTTCCCGTGATCATGCTCACTGCCAATCAGTCCTTCGACGCTAAAAGAATCGGATTTCGAACGGGGACCGACGACTACCTGACGAAGCCCGTCAATCTTGAGGAGCTCATGTGGAGGGTGCAGGCCCTGCTTCGCAGGGCCCATGTATCCGAAAGCGACAAACTCCAGGTGCGCGGAATCACCGCGGATCCTTCGACTTTTACAGTGAGTAGGGGCGAGGTCTCGATCGCTCTTCCCAAGAAAGAGTTCGAGCTCCTTTTCAAATTTCTCTCGACGCCCGGAAGAATATACACTAAGACCCAGCTTATGAACGACATCTGGGGCTTCGACTCGGACAGCGGAGAGGATACCATCAAAACCCATGTCTACAGGCTGAGAAGCAAGGTGAAGGTCATAGGCGAGATAGAGATCACCGCAGTGAAGGGCGTGGGATATAAAGCCGATATCGTAGGAGCGTCCGCCGATGAGTAGAACCTCCACAATGACATCCCTGGGCCAAATTCGGAAGCACGTCTTCATGATAGCCATCGTCGAGGTCATCGCCTCCGTGATGGTCTTCGGCATGGTCGAGTGCTGGACGAACATCGTAGTGCTCAAAAACGCGATATACCAGCCCGTGTATATGATCGGCATGGTCGGGCCGATGGGCTTCGCGATGAGCGTAATCTCGATTGCGAACGTCAGAGCGGCATGGCGCCGCGTTGCCCACACGTATGAGCGAGACTCGCCGAGAAGGCGACGAAAGCCCAGGAATTGGCTTGTAATAGAGACACTTTCGGTCGCGGCAGCCTCTACAGCCGCCTTCATCTCGATACAGGTTTACGCTCATCTTGTCGTCGGGGCGCCTGGCTATTCCCCGACCGGCCTGCTCGTCATGGCCGGTAGCGTAGGGCTCATCATGGCGCCCATCGCCTTTTTCGGAATCAGGGAGTTGAAGCTCTATATTCTGCAGAATGTGTCAGATTTCATTCGCAGGCCTTCTTTCGGTAAAAGTCTCGACACGATCCAAAGCACCCGAGGGAGCGATCGTTCGAGTATTCTGCTCCGCCTGAAGACCAGACGCGTCCTCGAGTCCACCGTAATCGTTATCGTATCGGTGATAACTTTCGGCCTGGTCGACTATGCCGCCAACACCATCTTTGGCGATACTGTCCATTATCACCCGGTCGACATGATCGGGATGATCGCGCCAATGGCCCTCATCATGGGATTCGTCTCGTACGCGAGTCTCAAAAACGACAGTCGCTACACGTTTCAGCTTCTCAGCGGCATCGAGAAGGTAGCGGCCGGCGATTTCGAGACGACCCTCGATCCGGAGTCGTCCGGCCCATTCAAGGAAGTGTTCAGGAATTTCAATACGATGTGCGCGGAACTTCGGAGCGTCCAGACCCTCCGAGACGATTTTATCAACGATTTTTCCCATGAGTTCAAATCGCCCATTACCTCCATCCGTGGTTTCGCGGAACTTCTTCTCGAGGAAAGGATATCCAAGGAGGAGCGCAGGCAATACCTGGGCATCATCGTCTCCGAGTCGAACCGTCTCTCGGAGATGGCGGGAAAAGCGCTTATGATGGCCAGGCTCGAATCTCAACACTACATCGGCAACAGGACGCCATACTCGCTCGACGAGCAGATCAGGGAATGCATTATCCTCCTTTCGCCGCAGTGGTCGAAAAAGAGACTC
>Ga0181520_10006679_pt1 | contig 17490 bp, 22 predicted proteins | sample PEATcosm2014_Bin_29_FD_132451 | JGI IMG/M metagenome (GOLD analysis project Ga0181520, IMG submission 132451) | Peatland microbial communities from MTU Mesocosm Facility, Houghton, MI, USA - PEATcosm2014_Bin02_30_metaG | ecosystem: Environmental > Terrestrial > Soil > Wetlands > Peat | place... | reverse complement strand
CGCCGTATTCGGTGGCCTCGCGACCGACCTTCTCCACCGCGAACCGACCGGCAGCGAGGTATGGAACGACATCGATCAAGACTTGCACAATATGTTCTTGGTCATTCGTGATCCGAAAACATGCGCGGAACTGCAACATCTCCTACGATGGACTCCTGACGGACGGCAGCAATTCGCGGAATGCAAGGCGGCACTCGATCATCCGGATCGCGTCCGTCGTGCCTGGGGATTCTTGATGATCGCCAGCACCGGCGATATGAGAACCTATGTCAGACGACGCTCCTGGTACAATTCGAAGCACTTGCTTTTCACTCTGCCCGAGCGGCTGGCGTGGTGGCGCGACCGCCTGAGACGCGTCAAACTGGAAAACCTGCCGTGGGAAACGGTCATAGACCGTTACGACCGCGACGGCACGCTCCTGTACTGCGATCCCCCGTATTTTCCCCCCGCGCTCAGCAGCGCGGGGAAACTCTATCGTCACGTGCTGACGGCGGACGAACACGTCGCGCTGCTGATGCGGTTGCGGCGTTGTCGGGCTCATGTGCTCCTCTGCGGCTACCCTCATCCGGTTTACCAGCGTCTCTTAGCGGACTGGGCGACGATGGAAACGCACACTCGGTGCGTAATGGGGAGCCGAGGGCCGCGCACCGAGAAGGTATGGCTCAACTACGAGCCGCCCGGCGGAGAACGAGTCAATGGGTAGTCACGGGGTTCGGACACGACCGTTGACGATCGTCGACCTGTTTGCCGGTGCGGGAGGGTTGAGCTCCGGGTTCAGCTGTGATGCCAGGTTTCAAATCGTGGCGGCTGTCGAGGCGGCGAGAGACGCGGCTGCGGCGTACCGCGCTAACCACCCGAACGTGACGGTGTACGAGGAAGACATAAGAGAGTTCAGCGCCGCCAAAGTTATGAGAGACATGCAGATCGCCTCCGTCGACGTCATGATAGGCGCGCCGCCATGCCAATCCTTTTCGAGCCGGGGGAAACGGTCGCGCCACGACCCGCGAGGGCAGCTGGTCGACCAATACGTCAGGCTGTTGTGGGAGTTCCGTCCGCGCCTGTTCCTGTTCGAGAACGTGAAAGGCATATTGAGCGCGGAGCGGAAAAGGTTTTTCGGACGCCTTTGTGCGCGATTCGAGTCGGCGCGATACCGGGTGCGGCATCGCGTGCTGAATGCCGCCAATTATGGCGTACCCCAGGTCCGGAAACGGGTGTTTGTCGTGGGGACACGACTGGGGCGACCCTTCGTCTTCCCTCCACCGACCCGTTGCAGTCGGGCCGAGAACGCGGCGGGATTGCCGTTGCACCTGACGCTCGAAGATGCCATCGGTGACCTCCCGCTCATCAGGTCCGGCGAGCGAAGCGAACGGTACGCGACCCAGCCGCAGAACGAGTACCAGTCCGCGATGCGGGGTGCGTCGACCCGGCTCCTGGACCACGAGGCGCCGCGCCACGAAGGCTGGCTGCTGGCCATGATCGCGCGCCTGCCGGACGGCGGCTCGGCGAGGAAGCTCGCTGACGCGCCGGCTCGGATCAGGCACGCCCGGAGCTTTACCGATACCTACTGCCGGTTGTGGTGGACCCGACCCTGCGGGACCGTCACCACCCACTTCAATATGCCGTCCTCTTCCAGGTGCATCCATCCGAGGGCGGCGCGAGCGCTGACCGCTCGCGAGGCCGCCCGGATCCAGAGTTTTCCCGACAATTACGTTTTCGTCGGCGGAAGGGCGTCCAGGAACGCGCAGATCGCCAACGCGGTGCCGCCGGTCCTGGCCAAAGCCCTCGCGTCGGCGATCTGCGCGCATTTCCGGCAGGGCCGTCCCTAACCACGAGGAGGATGAATGATGACCGGTAACGAGTTCCCCCAATCGTTGTCCGACGTGCGGGCAGCGTGACCATTTCCATGTCAAGGACTTCACGGGGCAGTGGTTCGACTTTGACGAGGGTGGAGCCTGCCCGGTGGACGGCTCGACGTTCTCGGGCGACATCGAATGGGACGAGAAGTCCCCCGCTCGTTGCCCCAACTGCGACTACTCGGAATCGAGTTCTACGAGCTGGCGGTGGGTGAAGAGCAGGAAGACGACTAGCGATCCGAACGCCAAGGCCATGAACGATTACGCAACCCTGACCCAGTTGTCCACGACGTACGGCGTCAGCCGAGCGGAAATGGCGCAATGGTTGGTCGAGATCGGACTCCTGGCTCGCTCACCGACTGAGATCGCCCAAAAGGGCGGCTGGTGCAAAGTCTTGGGGGTCGTGGGTGGTTCCTTGGTGCTTTGGCACCGACAGAAAACCATTTCCAGGCTAGGGGATGCGAAAAAGCATTGCAGGTCGCGGTGTGCCGACAAGACGGAAAAACGCCGTGGGATTCGTGGCAACCGCAGTCGTCCATCGGCGAGCGGTACGAATGACGATTGGACGACACCGGATTGGCTCTTCAATCTGTTGGACGATGAGTTTCGTTTCACGGTGGACGCCGCCGCCTCGGCTCACAACGCGAAACTCGGACGCTTCTTTACGCAGGAACAGGACGGCTTGCGCCAGTCGTGGGTGGACGAGAATGTGTGGATCAATCCGCCTTATGCCAAGACCTTGACTGGGTTGTGGGTGCGAAAGGCATACGAAGAGTCGCGGAAGAATGCAACGGTCACCATGCTGTTGCCCGCATGGACGCACGCCGACTGGTATCACCGGTTCTGCCTGCGTTATGCAGAAATCCGGTTTATCGAGGGGTGGGTGCCGTTCAGGGGACAAAACCGCAGCAACACCCAGGTCTGCATGGTCGCTATTTTTCGCCCGGAGGGCAAAGGATGCCTTGGTCCGTCGATCCGGTGCGCACTTCTTGAAAACAAAAGGCGAAACGCATTGACAGGGACACTCGCTACGCCAACAACCGGAGATGAGTGAGCGTGCAGTACGTCGCGCTGACACAACTAGGGACCATCCTCGGCACCATTGGATACCCGGCGCATACGAAAAGATCACATAAGGATCACGCAAGAATTCCTTGCGACAGCACTACCTTACGAGAGGGAAGGCGGGACTTCACGACGAACAACCACCTGAAGCCCGGGCGGGGTCTCGCCTTCCCAGCGAAACCGCCCGGGCTTCGTCGTTTCGGAATCGCGCATCATCGACAAAGGGGACGAAGCCGAAGGATGACCAGGGACACCGAACGCCGGAAGCGGATGCGGGAAGAAGCCAAGTGGCTCCTGACCCTCGTCGGCGAGGACTGGGGGATCAGGGTGCTGCCCGCCGGCGCGACCGAGCTACGACCCGTCCACGCCAACAGGAACGAGCGGTTCGAGGCGGTCATCGGCTCCCGGCAACGCGGGCGGCAGGCAGCCTCGGGCAAGAGCATGCTCGACGAACTGGTGATCGTCCCCTGGGAGGAAGGGGACCAAGAGGAGGAAGCCCCCGCTCGCCGCACCTGGCTGCAACGCCTCTCCCAACGGCGGATCATGCGGCACTTCGAGGGCGCGCCCCGCGAGTTCCGAATCGGGGGCGAAACCGTCATAAAGCCCGAGACCTTCTACTTCACGGGGCAACGAAGCAGAAGGGGCGAGACGTGCCTCACTCTGCTGATGCTGGACGTCGACGCCCACAAGGTCGGGAACCTCGAAAACGCCATGGAGTTCGCCGGGCGGCTGAGGGAGAGGTTCCTCCCCGACTGCTACGTCGAGACCAGCACCAACGGCAAGGGGTCGCACATCTTTCTCATCGTGGACAAGACCGACTGGGCGGACCCGGACTACAACGCCATGCTCAGGGAGCTGGACCGATGGCTCAAGGCGGCGCTCGTCGAGACGGGGATCGAGCTGGACACCGTTGAGGTGAAGGGCAGTTGCGCCACGGTCTCGTGGAAGGACGGCATGCCGAAACATACGGCGGGGACGCTCGCCAAGCTTCCCAGGGAGTGGGAAAGATTCGACGAATTGCGGCAAAGTCCTGTCTACAACGCCCACCAGTTGCTGGCATTGGTACACGACAACCCGATCGAGACGAGGGGGCTTGCGCCCAAGATGCAGACGATGCGCCAATCGGGCAGCGTCCTCTGCCAGGGCATCGATCCCGAGCGACTGGAACGATGGATAGAGGTCGGCAGGAAGCTCCTGCCCGCGGCGGTCCGTGTCGGCAAGAGCGTTAATAACCGTCTGGTCGTGACCGGCGAGGACGTAGGCATCACGTGCGCCTTGCTGGAGTTCGTCGGGAAACGGATGAACGGCGATGGTACTTTGCCGTGGGCGAGGACGAAGGGTCTGTGGGACTGCTTGTACGAGAGGGGAGTCGTCCGCCGGTCGTTCAACGCCAAGAGGTTCGCCTGGATCAGGCGGTTCCTCGACGGGGCGGGTCTGGTGGAGGTGCAGGATCCGACCTACGTCATCGGGGAGCGGGCGGCGAAGTGGTCGCCGTCGGCGGCGTTCTGGGAGCTGGCTTCTTCTATAGATAAAGAGGGAGAGGAGGAGCAAGACTTTACGGAAACAACCTTGGCAATCGACCCTCAGGAATGTTGGGAAAAGGGCGTCCCGCTCGTGCCGATCGGCGTTCAGGCAAAGGAATCGGCGGAAAGGAGGCGCATGGACGAGCTGGTGGAGGCGATCGTCGGTCGGTGCAACTGGAATTTGGCGGCTTGAGGCGCGTGAAGGAGGGGGATGGTGCGCAAGTTCCTGCGCATTTTCGTTAATAATGGTGGTTCTCGCCACGTCTGCACGACGCTGGACGTAGCGACCGTCTGCGAGACGTGCGGCCCTCCGCTGGGTCGCCCACAACGGCAGGCTTCGTCGTATGACCTTGGAAGGGATGGCTGACCGTCCGGGAGGCTCTGGAACTGCCGCTCCCTGACACGTCCTAGATGGACGAGCCGTGGCCACGGGAGAGGTTCGCGGGGGTGGACGGAGGGACGAACGAGCCCGCCGATCCGAGAATTATTAACTTCTCCGTCGATGTCGGCGGCTTATGAAGGTGCAGTTATTAAGCTCGCAAGATCGTCGAACGGCAGCTACTCGCCCTTATGAAGCCCTTCCGCCGGTGCATAGGGCGAAATTATTATCGCGGCGGGATTTCCATGGGCGGCGTCCGAACGGCGTTCGGCGTTGTTAATGATTGGGCATAGCCCTTCTTCTTTTCGGCGGTTCCAGGCGTCAGGCAGCCGGATTGTCGCCTCGGGACCTCTTCCCACGTGCGGTGGGGCGCGTCGGAAGCGTTTCTCGTTCTTGGAAACAGCCTCTCCTGAGGAGCGGTTAATAATCGGATCGCTTGGAACCTTTTCTTCGGCAAGTGGGTTAATAACGCTCGTCGTCTCGCAAGACGGACGATTCGGGAATTATTAAGGTGTTCCTTCGAGGGTGGTTCCGTCGGACGGGGTTCCGTCGGGCATTCCAATCGGCACGCCTTCGGCGCGGACCGACAGCTTGGGTACTGGTCCAGCCGGCACCGTCCTGGGAGCCTCGTCCGCCACGGCTTTCTTCTTTACCCCTCCCTCTCTCTGAGATTGCTTCAGGGCCACGGACACTGAATTACGCTGACGAAACAATTCCTTGCACGACTCAAGAGGGATCGAACATGCCGGTCAACTCGTGCAGGCGTTCCCGATGTGGGTGCTGCAATGCGGCGTCCCATGCGCCGGTTGCGGCAAGAACCACGACACGGGGGGAGGGGGGGACGGTGAAGAGCCCAGATGCGGCGACCCTGCTGCGTATGTGGACAACGCAGACCATTCGGGAAGCGACACTTGAGTACAACGACTTTTCCAACCACACACGATGCACCAAACCTGACGGTCGACAACCTGGGGCATGGAGGGGAGTGACTTGCGGCCTCCTGGCCCCTCGATTATGCTACCAAGTGTTAAACATGAAACGAGGCCCTGGACTAGCCATGAGATGCCCCGCTCTCCGTGCCCCGACATCCTCGGCTCAAGACACGCCTTATGTTGCGACGGGAACGTCTATTCAGTTCACCTTTTTCTCCCGGAGGTAGATTATGGCTGGCGAAGCTCTCCACGAACTTGGACTTCCCAATGGAGCGAAGGCCATCATCAAGATGAAGGAATGTGGGCAAGGATTGATTCTTTCGGTGAAGTGTGTCTCCGCTACTGGAATCGCTGCCCAGGCGGTCTGCCATTGTTCAAATGGCGTGACTACCACTACGGCCTATTGCGACGAAGGTTGGGTCGATTTTTGTGATACAACTCAGAATCCTCCGGTGATGACCTGCCATTAGCAGCCATTGGTGGCCTACAAAGAGCGTGCCGGGCGACGCCGATGAGGTGCCCTGTTTCTCTGCACCAAAGATCACGAGAAACTTGTTTGGGTTTGAGATGCTCTCCCACTTTGATACAAGTTGAAGGTTGGGCGTCCGGCCCGCGTGGGGCGGGTCGCGCTGCACGTGGCCCCCACCATTGCCTGTTCGTGCCATCGTGGAATTGCGCCCTTTGCAATAGACTTTTGTCTCTCGCCACGGTAAAGCCTCAATTCTGGAGGTCAACTACGTATCGGTAGAGGGCACAAATGAACCGTCGAGGTGCACTGCTATAATCTCAGTGCTTGGATTGAGCGTCTTGACCTTTTAGGCAATGTTTATGGAGGAGTCGTCTTATGAAACATGGCACTGCGACGCTACTACTTGCCATTTGTTTGGTTCTTTTTGCGGGGCCTGCCGGTGCGTGCCACCGTAAAGGTCGCTGCGCCGCCACTTCCTGCTGTTCGCGAGAGATGTGGATCATTCGGGAGAACCTTGCCTGCATCACAATGCAAATTGACCCCAACCCCGCAGTGGCAAACCATCTGCTTCTGACAAATCACTGCCCCCAGTGCATGATCGCCACTGTCCAATTCACAAGATACAATAATACGACTTATATGAAAGATTTTATGCTTCAGAAACAAGGTAGCGCTGGCTCCAAGGTTTCTTTCATCGTACCCAGCGATGCTTACAGAACGCAACTAATATCAGAGCGCAAGTGCTAACGGGGCGGCATTCCAGTTTGCCTACGACGGCCGCCAGCTTTGTTGCGTCGGAGCTGTGGAATCAGCCTCTCGTCGAGAACGGGCAGAGTTGGTCCCCTCGCAGCAGGCGCTCAAGCATAGGCGCGGTGGGCACACGTCGGCGAGCCTACTTCATTGAACCGCTTGCGGCGGATCAAGGCCGTCGCCTTACACGACCTCGTGATACCGGTCGGCGTCAGTAATGGTCCACCGCGATCTTTTCAAAAAGAACTCCCCGCTCCTGACCTTACCGCGTTCCATCAAATGGTCGATAAGATCACCGCTGCGGTCGAACTTGGAAGGGTAGTCGAGGTGGAGATCGAGTTCAACGGTGCGAAGCAGGATCGGTTCGTAAGCGGCCCGCAGGTCAGGGAACTTTCGCACGAGCCTGTTGATCTTCTCGATGAACTTCAACTCCTGGCTGAGCGACAGGTTGCCCGATAGCTGGTTCCGGCGGTCGATGATCTGCGGCATGGTCGTCGGTTCTTCAAGGCAATGCTGCGGGTTGATTTGGATGACCCAAATCTCGTGGGGTCGTGGGGTCAGGTTGGTAAGCTCGCGAATCGGTGGATTGCGGCTGAAGAGCCCATCCCAACAGAAAGTGTCTCGGGTACGGACTGCCCGAAACAGCGGCGGCACGGCAGCCGACGCTATAATATCGTCCACGGTGATCGTCTTCCCGCAGACGGCCAGTCCGCGCCCGTTCTGAACGTCGGTCACTCCGACAAATAGCGATGGCGTGCCCTTCCGGGCACTGCCAGGCGGCAGATCAGCAAGGTGAAGATGTTTCTCCAGCAGTTCGCGGAGTCGCGGTTCGGCCGCTGGCTGATACAAGTAGGGGCTCACCTCGACGGTCATCGGAAGTCGAATCAACCACTGGCCCCACAGATTGATCGCGAGGTCCCAGGGATCGCGCGCCGACAACTCCTTCCAGAATGCCTTAAGGGCCGCAATCGCCCAGTCGTATGGATTGACCATCGCTTTACCCGGAGTCCGGTTGTTTAGTCTGGCACGCAAGATAGCTGACCATGCCAGCGACGCACAAACCGCGCCACCCGAGGTGCCGGTGAGGGCAACGAGTTTCAGTCGCTCCTTCTTGAAGGCCGCTGACTGAAAAAGTCCGATCAGCATTCCTGCACAGAAGGCCGCATGGCTCCCACCGCCCTGACAAGCGATCGCGATTCGACGTTTGCCGCCATCGGTTCCATTGCTCATCGGGTTGTCCGCATGGAAGCGGCCCCTGCTGCCGGCCAGTGATCCAGGGCTAGCCGCCTCCATAAATCTGGCGGATTCCGTCAATGTCGTCGGCCGCGCACTTCCTCTTGATAGTCCCAAGAGAAATGTAAGCATACATTACGGCTTCGTTGTGTGCCGTGTGCGCCAGACCCAGCGCGTGTCCAAGTTCGTGCAACGCGACGCTTTCTACATCGGCCGCCTCTGCGCTTCCGTCTGTTGCCCAATGAAATGCCGTGTTGAAATGGATTTCGCCGGCCCGATCGCTTCCATCAGGATACGCAGCATGGGCAAGCACAGCATTCTCAAACGGCGTAGGACAGGGACGAAACTTGCCCGAGTGCGGGCCGCCGGCTCGCCAGCATAGGTAGATAGGCGAGGATTGTGGAAGGTCGCCCATGTATTTCTGCGGTTTGATGTTTGAGTAACCTGCCCATTCGCCCACCGCATTGCCAATCGCTTGCCATGCGAGCTTCTGTACCCCGGAGCCTGAAGGAAGCTGCCAAGTCTCGGCCCACCACGCCGGATTGTTAAACGGCCACTTGTAACCGCTCACGACATAGCGCGTCGGTTGAGAAGGGAAAACTTTGTCCGGTACGCCGCATCGCGGAGTCCTTATGAGTTGTAAGGTGCGTTCATTCACAGTCCCCTCACCTGGCAGTCGATAAAAAGATTGAAACGCGACCACTGCCTTTCGGGTGACTTCATCGTAGGTCTCAAGCGACCTCGGACATTCGGAGATCGCTGGAGTATATCCGTAGGCCCGCTGAAGCCCGACGTTCGGCAAATACCCGAACTGCGACAAGTAGGCGTGAAGCTTCGCCACCTCCTGCCCGGTGTCTCCGGGGGCAAGCACTTGAGAGGGCAAAGGATCACAGACTTGGAAGGGCTCGATTTCCCGGCAGCCAATTTTATAACGCCGCCGACGCCGCCAGAAGCAACCACATGCCCGCCGGCTTATGCCAAGCCCACCGGCAAACGCTAACAGTCCCAAGAGTTCACGACGATTCATCGGCTGACCTCCCTGGCAACTGGGCCGAATCAAGGCTTGCCGTGACGGCATCGTACTGGCGAGTTACACCATAACGGAGCCGCGCACGGCGAGCAAGCAGGGAACCCACCCAAAAGGCGGCCATGGTCGGTTGGATGCGCTGCCGCAAACGATTCACCGACTACCCGCCCAGTCCGCCGACCGTCTTCGCCCCGAGACATCATCTCGGGCAAGAGCATTGCGAGCATTAGTCCGCACCTCCAACGGTCGCAGGGCGTAACGACGCGAAAAAGCGGCTCAACCGGTGTTCAACCGGATGCGGTAGAGAATCATTAGTATTATCGTGAACATTGCGCTATTTTGCGCCGGGTGATTGACATCTCAGAAGAGTTGCGATAGACTCATTATGTTTCTCACTGCCGACACTTTTCCGAAGAGGCAGCGCTGCGTACCTAGCCCCTGTTGCTCGCCGTGCAAGGCATCGCTTTGCCGTGAGCCGTTCTTGGCTGGGTGCCTTCCACTTTTTTCGTCATTAGCCGCTTGCTGCGCTAGGCGCAGCAAGCGGTTGGTTGGTATAGACCGTGGCGTGAGTCCAGGATTCCTAAGAGGAAGACGGGGGAGAAGTTATGAGGTTCCAGAACTTGATTTTGGCTGCCGCCCTGTGTGCTCTGGCGGCTGCGGATCAGGCACGGGCTGACGAAATTAATTACGCAGGCAGTCCCAACGGCAGTACCTGGAATTTTGGCACGATTGATTCTACCGGCGGTACGACGAGCATTGCGACGGGCCTCAGTTTCGGAAAGGCCACGACGGAAAAGCTAATGTTTGCCCCCAACGGAACCCTCTACGGGTTTGATGTCGGTGGGATGGCTACCGATGCCGGTGCATGGGGAACCATCAATCCGTCTACGGGAGCGTTCACCCAGATTGGCAGCTTGTCTTATTCTTCGTCTACTTTGACAGACCCCGGTGGTGGCGGTTTCGCTGAACTAAATGGGTGTTCACTTGCGTTTGGTCCATCGGGAACTCTCTATGCGACAGGGCTTGGCCCAGACGGCATGGACTTCGGGACATTGAACCTGACGACAGGAGCCTTCACCAAACTCTCCGCATCTCCGTTTGGTTGGGGTCCAGGTTCGTTGGCCGAACCTGTCCCCGAACCTTCAACAATTGTCTTACTTGGTGCCGGTGCGATTAGTCTTTTCGGCTACGCTTGGCGACGGTGGAGAAATGCGGCATGAGGAAACATGACCTACCGGTCCAAACTTGAGGCAGCGTGCGCGTCTAAATGGAGAATGTTCCCGACCTTAGGACGTTTTTCATTGTCTTCTTCGTTACGTGCCGATCAAGCCTGCGTATGTTGCTCTAAGAGGGATTATCCGCGTCAAATGACTCGACGGAAGAGACAAGAGGTCGGGAGTCCAGCGGCACTTGAACTTTTGTAAGTGTGTGGTGTCTTGGTTCATCGTTTGTGGTTTCGTCGGGGTTCGCGAAGGTGTTTGTATGGCTTAGGGCGGCGTTTGACCACGCGCGGCTCGAAACGACCAAGCGGGTCAGAACGACACCGGTCACCTTTTTCAAAGGAGCTTTTTATGTGCCGGCGCCTTGGCCTCATAACTGCTGCTGTTTGCGTCGTCCTGTTCGGCGTTACGATGCTTTGCGGGGCACGAACGGCCCAATCCATGAAGACGGAAGAGTTGCTTTCTAAGTGGCTGCGGGATTATTCAGCAACCTTGCCGCCGCAAAAGGGTCTCCTGCGGATCCGCCGTGCGGAACCTCGCTTTCAATATCACAATTACTTTGCACGATTCAAAGTAGAGATCGCGACGCTCGATGGTACGGGACAAAAGCCCTCGGACGTTACCTGTATGGTCGTCGAAGTCTCCGAAACCGATCAAACGGCCAAAATTGATCCGAATACAAGATGCGACTCGATCCACGATCTATAGGATAGACCGAACAACGGGAACAACGGCGTCGGGAGGCGAAGACCGGTGAAGTAAGGCGGTCGGCTGGTAGAGAACGTGGTGTGAGTCCAGAATTCCCGAGAGGAAGATCGGAGAGAAGTCATGCGAGTGCAGAACTTGATTTTGGCTGCGGCCCTGGCTGGTCTGGCGGGTGCGGATCGCGCACAGGCTGACAACGTTTATTACGTCGGCACCAACAACGGCGCTAGCCACACTTTTGGCACGGTGAATTCTGCGGGGCAAACGACGACGATCGCGACGAACCTCAGTTTTGGAGGCGACGGCGCAGTAAAGCTGATGTTTGCTCCCAACGGCGACCTGTACGCGTTTGGCGTCGATTATGGCGGGGGGAGTGGCGCGTGGGGACGCGTCAATCCAGCCACAGGCGCGTTCACGCAAATCGGTAACCTGAACACTTCTTTTAACCCCGCTCTTGACCACAATGAAAACTATGGGTTCTCACTCGCATTTGGTCCGTCGGGGACTCTGTACGCGACAGGGTGGGATGGGAATTCGAGCGACAACATGGAATACGGGACATTGAGCCTGACAACAGGGGCCTTTACCGAAATCGCCGCCTCTCCGGTCGGATACGAAGGTTCGCTGGTGACAGCCGTCCCCGAACCTTCGGCAATTGTCTTGTTGGGCGTCGGTGTTGTTTCCCTGCTTGCTTACGGATGGCGGCGGAAGCCTGGAGATGCCGAGTACCGCAACCATGATCCGAGGCACGTCCGGTTGGCGACCAACAAGAACCAATACCGCTGAAGGAATAGCGTCTGGGTGCCGGTGCCATTGGAATGCTGGGTTATGTCTGGTGACGACGAAAGCAATTGGCATAGCATGTTACCTGCGTCAAGCTGTAATGCGGGTCGGGGCCGTTGTGGAACGCGCTATCCAACTGCGTAGTAGCGGAACGCGCTATCCAACTGCGTAGTAAACGGCCGCATTGACAGCGTTGTGTGTGCGCAACGCTTCGGTTATGACGTTGTTCCGCATGGATGAACCAAGCATGTAAAGTTGGAACTGCTCGCATTTGAGTTCGGGCACTAGTCAAAGGAGCGGAAATGGAAAGCAAGAAGTTTGAGGCGGAGGTGCTTACCGGCGAAACCATCAGGTCATCGCGATGGTCCGCGTTCATTAGCCACCTTGGTGCCCTTTCCATGCTAGAGGTTAGTGGCGATGTCGTAATCGGCAACCCAGGAATCGAGGTGGACCTGCTGAAGCGACCACCGTCCGCAAGCGTCTCACCGGCTTTGCTTCAGCTTGATCTATTTCTGTATCAGCGTCCTGGTTTATGGCCACAACTCGCATACGACAAGGCGCTTTCGTACTGGTCGTCGGATACGAACTTCACCGTCGTCGAAATCTATTACAACAACAAGGTTGTTGAGCATTTGGTAGTCAGTACGACGAAGTGACGACCGGGAAGCACCACAGAATCTGGGCCCGAGTTGGGTAGAGTCGAGAACTGACGCGGTGGCCTCCTGAGCTAAATTGAGAGGTGAACATCACGATCAACGACCCTGACGCGATTGGCCGTGGTTTGCGTGACACCACGACACCCATGATGGGATCATGGCGGGGATCAGGGATGAAAGCCTGACGAAAGAGACTCACTGGGAATTGCGGAAGTTTGGTGTCCGCATCACCTGCCACAAGGGTGGATGGCTCTTCCTGGGCAACGGAACCGCAGTGAATCTCTCCTCCGCTTGCCCGCCGACGATCCCCGCCTGGACGAGATGTTGCCCGACCGCTGGGCGGCGGCACATCCAGAGGCTGTTCTCACCCATCGGCTGGACGAATCCCGAGCCAAAGCCGCTCGCACACGAGCACGTCGTGCTTATCGCCGCGCCCGCCAGCGGTAACGCCGCCTCACTCTCCCCACCATGGATCGGGCGGACGCTTACACTTTGAGGCAAAATGCCGGCCTCAAATGCGACAAAATGCCCCCGGCGCGCAGATCGACATCCCCCCATGCTCATCTTGGTAAGGGACGGCAGCCTCCGATCGACCAGATCGGTCAAGCTGTAAGTAGTAAGGTATGGAGGAGACGACCATGCCGAACGACCTGAACGACGCAGCTCCCAGTTCCCTCAGCCACATCATCGGGCAGCAGGGAGTCGTGGACCAACTCCGAGTGGCGCTGGACGCCAGCTTCGAGGACAACAAGCGGCTGGACGACTGCCTCCTGGTCGGCCCGCCGGGGTTGGGCAAGACGCAGATTGCTGCCGTCCTGGCACAGGAGTTGGCGGTAAAATGCCACGAAGCCCTCGGTCAAGCCATTACTACCGCAGCCGACCTGAACGTGTTGCTCCTGTCGGCGAAGGACAAGGACATTATCTTCATCGACGAGTGCCACCAGTTGTCGAAAACCTTCCAGACCGCCCTCTACCTTGCCGTGGACAAGCGGAAGGTCTGCATCGTGGGGGGCAGGTCGGTGGAGAGCATCAAGTTGGCGGATTTCACGCTGATCCTGGGCACGACGGACGAATTCAGCCTCCTTGCCCCCCTGCGCGACCGCATGAAGCTCGTGCTTCGCTTCCGGTTCTACGGCGACGAGGAACTGGCGCAGATCGTCAAGTACCGTGCACGGGCGTTGGCCTGGGACGTCGAGGACTCGATTCCGCCGTTGATCGCCCGGCGAGCGCGAGGGACGCCGAGGCTGGCCCTGCGACTGCTCCAGGCCGCCCGCCGCGTCTGTCGTGCCGAAGGCGCGCAGAAGGTCACCATCCATCATCTGCGGAAAGCGTGCCTGCTTGAGGGACTGGACGAGCTGGGACTCGGGCCGACCGACCATGCCTACCTCAAGGCGCTGGCGGACGGGGCGAGCCGGTTGAACGTGATCGCCAGCCTGTTGGGGTTGCCGTCCCGGACGGTCCACGAGGTCACGGAGCCCTTCCTCCTTCGCGTGGGCCTGATCGCGAAAGACGACAGGGGCAGGAGGCATCTGACGGCGGCGGGACACGAACACCTGGGGCAGTGCTTCCAAGAGTACGCCCAACCCGTTACGGAGTAAGGAACGATGGACGACCAGAAGGCGGCGGTCGGCATGGCGGAGATGGCCCATCGGGTCGGGCTGTCGAGAGCCAGGTTCTACCAGCTCGTGGGATCGACCTTCCCGTACCCCGTCTACGACGTCGCCACCCGACGCCCGTTCTACGACGGGGAACTCCAGCAGGTCTGCATGGAGGTACGGCGGCGGAACTGCGGCATCGACGGGAAGCCCGTCCTCTTCTATGCGACGAGAAAAGGCACCGCTCCTGTTGCCCCGAAGCGTTCCGCGAAGAGGCGACCAGTTGCAGACAGCCGGCACGACGACCTTCTGGAAGGGCTCAGGGCGCTGGGCATGACGGAGGCGACTGCTGCCCAGGTGCAGGCGGCGCTGAAGGCGTCGTACCCCGACGGGGTCAAGGGAATGGACAAGAGCGAGGTCTTGCGGGGCGTTTTCCTGTGCCTCAAGCGCCGGGATTCAGGAGATAACCTGGCCCGATAAGGGGGATTATCGTGCCAGTAAGGGGCTTTCGGTGTCCGATTCGTGTCCGATTCGTGAGGATAAGCCGTGAAGAATTCGCCCGATAACCTTTTCAAGGACGTACCTGTCGGCAAGGACGAGGAGGCTCACGTCGCCCGGTTCCTGGACGACAACGACCTTGCCGCCGCCAGCCGAAAGGCGGTCGCCGGCGACCTGCGGAAGTTCGCCGACTGGTTCGTGACGGCCAACAAGGAGCCGTTCGCGGCGGCCCGCGTGACCGTTCGCGACGTGAGCGACTTCCGGGAGCACCTGCGGCGGGATAAGGGACAGGCGGTGGCCACCGTCAACCGTTGCCTCGTGAGCCTGCGACGGTTCCTCGGGTGGCTGGCCGAGGGAGGATATATCCCTGCCAACCCCGCCAGGAAGACGAAGCAGCTGCGGCGGCAGGCATTGGCCCCGAAGGGACTGGAGCGGGCCGTGGTGCGGCGGCTCCTGCGGGAGGTGGAGTTGCGACAGGACCTTCGGGCCGACGCCATCTTCCACCTGTTCCTGTACGCCGGGCCTCGGGTCGCTGACGTGGCGAATCTCGAACTGACCGACCTGACGCTCGGCGAGCGCAGCGGCACGGTGACGTTCCGTCTCGGCAAGGGCAACAAGCAGCGTACCGTCCCCTTGCCGTTGCCCGCCCGGCGCGCCCTGGCGGCGTACCTGGAGACGCGTCCCCCGACGGCAAGCGGTCGGATCTTCGTCGGGGAGCGCGGGCCGTTGACGGATTGCGGCATCCGGGCGCTGTGCGACAAGTATTCGGCCATTATCGGTACGAAGCTGCATCCTCACCTGCTCAGGCACACCATGGCGCACCGGTTCCTGGCGGACACGAACAACGACCTGGTGTCGTTGGCGCAGATCCTCGGTCACGAGAACCTGAACACGACGGCGAGATACGCCCGGCGGAGCGACGGCGAGCTGGCGGGAGCGGCAGACAGGGTGACGTACTGACGACACGGACGAGGCCGGACCTCCAGTCCTCCGCCGACGATTTGCCGATCGTCAGGCGGCGCCGGGAAACTCCGGCGCGCCGGACCGCCTGGCGATAGGGGTCGCGGTCAAGCTGTAAGTGAACGACAAAGCCGAAAACGCAAGATTTATGGAGCAAAATCCCTGGGCGTGGTTCCATCGCCGGGGGGTTCCTAGGCGCATCAACGCCGGCTTTCTTTCAATGGAGCCTCAAATGAAGACCGCCCACTTACAAGCCTTCTTCTCATGTTTCGTTTCCTCGGTCACCGGAGATGGCTCATGGGATGGTTCTATCGCACCCCGCGCATCCGTCAGGAGCGGCGGGTCAACGGCAGTCGCGAGTACCGGCGGATCGAAGTCCTGGTCGGGGGCGAGCTCCACGAGTTTCGCGTCCGCATTCGGGGCAAGCGGAGCGTGCGGATGCTGCCTGAGGAGTGGGATGACCAACCTCGCACCCGGCAGCGGACATGGAAAGAGCACCGGCACACTCAATATAAGGTACGACCAGTTGGAGGATAGCACATGGACACAAGCGACGAACGCCCCATACGCATGATGATCGTCTACGCCGGGCAAGAGGGCGGCTTCTATCTCGCCCTCGTCCCTGCCACCGTCACCGAGAAGCGGCTCGAAGACGCCCTGAGCGAGCTCGGAGTCGAGGCGGTGGCGACGTTCGAACTCGGCGGTTGGCGATACACCAAGGACGACGTGGCGGTGGCTTTCGTGCCGGCTCCGGACGGCGGCTGAACCGATCGGCGGTCGGCTCTTGGGCGCTCAGGATGCCTTCGTGCGCCCTCGCCAGCGTCTCGACGTCATCGGCTCGACGCTTCACGCTCCAACTGCCTGCCTTGCCGCCGTCGTCGCCTTCCTCTTCGCCACCGTTTCTTCTTCCGATTCCATCGCCTTCTCGATCCGCCTCAGCATCTCGGAATCGCCCAACGAAACGGCGTACTGCCGTGCCAACTGCTTGATACCAAACACGACCCGCTTGACCGTCCATTTCCCCGGACTGCCGAGCGACGGACAGCCGACCAAGGCTTTCGTCTCGATGCCGTCCAACCTGGCATCCAGCACGGCGACAGCGAGGTCACCCAGCCGCTTTCGCACTAGTTCCCGGAAGTCATGGATGATCTTCTCGTCGTCGTCACGAGCGGGCGGAGCGGGCAGCTCCTCGGCCGTCACGGAGCCGGGGACGAATTCCTGACCAATGGGAACTGTAGGGACGTTGCGCTGCCTGTTCCGCTCCTTCTCGATGAGGTTGCGTATCGCGTTGCCGACACTCCTTCGGAACCTGAGCTCCATTGGACCGTGAATCTGGGGGTCGTAGCCGCGGAAGAGCTGACCCATAAGGAGCTTCGTCACGACTTCGTGGGTCTTCTCGTCCCGTTCACGTTGGTCTCGGAAGCCGGCGTGCCAAACCGAGCCAACGATGTAGGAGAGCCAATCGAAGCCTTTCAGCCGCTCAAGGGCTTGGGGGTCTTTGACCCTGGCGATGACTTTCTCCAGCTCGCTGTCGAACAGGGCGTTGTACTGGGCGCGATCATAGGAGTACCATGCGGCTTCGAGGAGGCTCTGAAGTCTCGACCACTCCTGGAAGGTCCGCATACGGTAGGTACCTGGCATGAAGCAGAAATCGAGGCGTCCCGTTCCCGTACGGCGTGGCTTTTCTTTTGGCCAGTTCCCTTGTTCCTCTTCTTCCTTCCGCTCGTGCATCATCATCGGTCGAACTCCAGTTTCTGCCGAGCCTTCCACCAGTCGGCTATCTGTTGCGCCTCGTCGAAAGTGTAGACGCATGTCCTGCCGATCTGCCTGCCTCGCGGTATT
>Ga0181520_10006677_pt1 | contig 17491 bp, 13 predicted proteins | sample PEATcosm2014_Bin_29_FD_132451 | JGI IMG/M metagenome (GOLD analysis project Ga0181520, IMG submission 132451) | Peatland microbial communities from MTU Mesocosm Facility, Houghton, MI, USA - PEATcosm2014_Bin02_30_metaG | ecosystem: Environmental > Terrestrial > Soil > Wetlands > Peat | place... | reverse complement strand
ATTCCAAAGCACCCAGAGCACGGCGCGCTGGATCCAACAAGTGGCATTACCGGTTGGGGCGAGTCGCGAGAAGCACCCAGCCCTTGCAGGCTACACCGCTGATCTGATTGATACGCACAGGTTACTATTGGCTGGCGTGCGCCGCTTCTTATTCCCCCAGTGCGACCCTACTTTCCAACCGTGCCTGAACATCGAACTGTCGTACGACGACCGCAATCGTCTCGACAGGGTTCACCACAGCGCCGATTGGGTCATCCTCCTGGACAGGTTCATTGGCATTGATTTGTTTGACGATCCAGCGGATCAGTTTCTGGCAACCACGGCGCGCAAGTACCTGCTCGACTATGCCCCGGAGTTCATCGAAGGATTGGGGCACCGGCTCGTTGTGACCACGGCGTGGCGCGAGGAAGTCGAGGATATCCTCGCCCTCGCGATGAAGGATCTGGGGTTCTCGGCGGTTGAGGAAAGTGTCAGCGAAGCTCTCCATGCATTGAAGAGCGTATCGGGGCGGCTGGCGCTGCGGATGATTCACGACAACACACGGGCACGTGAGGCGGCTGGCCTGGGGGCTGTCGTTGCTTGGCTCAAGGCCACAGGTGAATTGAATAACAGTGTCCTTCTGCCCGTAGATGCGCATCCCGAGATCTTCTCTGTGGCAAGAATTCGTGACCGAAAGCTGGGCGGCGAGGGTGATCCCGGAACACTGTTAAGGTGCGATCTCGTTCAAGTTCGAGTTCGCTCCAATCGGCTTGACGTGTGCTTCATTGAGGTCAAAGCGCGGACTGGCGTCACGGGACTCAGTGAGTTGGCAGATCGAATGAGCGACCAAATGGAAGCCACCGAACGCCGATTCAGGGAGCTATTTTTCGATCCCGAAAACCGAATCGATCATGTTCTGCAACGGTCGAAACTCGCCGCTGTTCTACGCTTCTATGCGCGGCGCGCTTCGCGTTATGGCTTTTTCTCAGACAACCATGAGGCACAAGAGACGCTTCGACTGCTCAGTAAGCTCGAATCCGGTATCCCTCAGATGAAGGCGGCCTACCGGGGCTTCATCGTTGACTTGGGGGGATCGCCGCAAAGAGCCTTCTCCCACCGTGGCGCGAGCTTTCGTGTCTTGACAGGCCAAGACTTTGAGGCAGTTACGGTGTTTCGCAGTAGTGTTTCCGTCACGCCGGATGTTGAGGACTCCAGCCAAGGCGACAGTCTCGCAGAAACCGTTACCTCCGTGATTCCACCTCAGCCGGGTCCTGAAGACCTCCCCCCGACTGGCGACATGGTTTCCCCGCAGCCTCTTCCGCTTGAGCGCCCGATTGAAGTCTCAGTGCCACTTGGCGTCTCAATCGATGCCGAAGTTGTGGACTGGAAGGCTTCGGTAAAAGGGAGTCCGCACCTGTTCATCATTGGGATTCCAGGGCAGGGAAAATCGTGGACGGTCACTCGCCTCCTATGCGAGGCCGCCCGGCAGGGGCTGCCTGCCATAACTATTGATTTTCATGGGCAGTTCGGCTCAACCGCATCAGAATACTACCGCCTGGCCCGGCCTGCGGTATGGGAGGCTACGCAGGGGCTCCCCTTCTCTCCATTCGACGCCGTATCCACGCAGGATGGCGGCACGAGCTATTGGAAGACGAATTGTTTTGCTGTAGCGGAAATTATTCAGTATGTCTTTGGGCTCGGCGACATCCAACGCGGGCTGATTTACGACGCGATGCGCGACTGTTACCTTGAGGCCGGATTCGAAAGTGATCCGCATCCGACAATACCCAGCCTCGCGGATCTGGAACGGAAGATTCGGCAATACGAAGAGCGTCGAGGTGTTCGGAACGTGCTGGTACGGTGCCAGCCGATCTTCGATTTCCAGCTTTTCAATGAAACAGCGGCCACGGGCAAAATCGATCTTCTGCAGGCCAGTTCAAGCGGGTTGGTGATTGACCTGCACAAGCACCCACTTGAACAGCTCCAGATCGCGGCAGGTGCGTTCATCCTGCGCAAAATCTATAAGGACATGTTTCGGTGGGGCGAGACCGATCGCCTGAGACTTGCAATTGTCCTAGATGAGGCCCACCGAGTCAGTCGGGATACGACGCTGCCGAAGATTATGAAGGAAGGTCGAAAGTTTGGGGTGGTGGTGGTTTCCGCAAGCCAAGGAATTAGCGACTTTCACCCGGATGTTCTTGGAAATGCTGGAACTAAAATCATCTTCCGGACGAACTATCCAAGCTCCAGGAAGGTGGGTGGCTTCCTAAAACCACGTCGCGGCGAGAATATCGCTGATCGGATCGAGCAGCTACCGGTTGGTAACGCGCTTGTGCAGACTCCAGAAATGAGCCATGCTCTGCAGATACGCATGTATCCGCCCGGCGCCGTAGCTGCCTAGCTGCCGATCGAGACCAACGGAGTTACGGATCATGACGGCGTTGAAAAATCGAAAGGTCGGGGAACAGGCCGCCGACGCTGCAGGATTGTTGGCGTTCAGCGGTTATGAAGCCCCGAAACGAGATTGCCAGTTCAACGGCCATAACCGAGTGATCTTTCGTTGCCTGAGGAACGCCGTGCGGCCGCGGTTGTGGCGAAACAGATCTGCCATCAGCGCGAAGTGGGGATAGGACTTTGGCCGTAGACGCGTGCGGCAGCCTCAATAATTTGGGCTACACGAACTCTCAGGCGGCCGGGCCGAATGACCTCGGCAGCGTCGCCCCACCCCATGACCCAGCGAGCAATCTCGAACGCGCCGCCGGCCCGGAAGCTCAGTTCCACCCGGCCGTCGCGCAGTTCCCGAATGCGTTGGGTGGAGTGCCAGACACGCTCGCGGACATAGGGTGCCTGGTCGGCGCCAAATCGGATCACTACGTTCATTGGATTTTCCCAGATCACACCGAACGACTCCCGCTGGTATCGGTCTACATCGAAACCAGGGTCCACCGCGAAGTTGGCATCGGTCATATCCAAGGTTTGGATGCGGTCGACCGCGAGCGTCGTGACGTTCTCATAGGGCGGCACTCTGCCCAAGCAGTAGAGGGCCCCGGAAACGGTGAGTAGCCGATAGGGTTCGAACTCAAAGCGCTTGCTCGCCGGATTGGCGGGTGACCAATAGCGAAGATCACAACGCTTGCGGCGCACGATAGCCTCCACCAGCCGTAATACAGTTTCTTTGTGCGGTTCGTAGTCCTTTGCCGCGAAGCCCCCTTCTCCGATGGTGGCTTCGATCCCAGCCGCGAGATCAGCTTGCATGCTGGTACCCATGGCCCGCAGCTTCGCTCCCGCCGATGCTAATGCACCCCGAAAAGGAGAACTCCTCTTTGCCAGTGTACTCGCCCACAATAGTGCGGCGATCTCGGAGTCGGACAGTCGCAGGTGAGGCGCATATCGCCGTGCCTCCGCGAGCAGACGAGGATGGCTCAGCCGCCCCTGCTCGTCGCCCACAATCGGGTAGCCGGCTTCCTCCAACGCACGCATGTCTCGATAGATCGTTTCGCGCCTTGTACCGTAGCGGCTCGCCAATTGGCGAATTGATGGTTGGCTACCCTCCAACAGGGTGCCGAGAATGCCAAGTATACGAACAACTTGGCGATCCCTGCGCCGAGATGCTGCGACCGTCATCCCTCTGAGTATATTCGGCCACCCTCACGAAGTGTGACGTTAGATCAAACAGTCCCCGTTCACGCTGGATGCGGAGAACAAATGCGACGACTACTTGAATTGGGCCTGGCATCGCCGGTCGACGCGATGAATGCAGCCCTGGAGCCGTACCAAGCATGGATTGAATCGGTGGTAGGTTGTCCAAGGCCGGAAACAATGACCCTGGAATTCGAATTCCCATTCAGCCATCTGGTCGCTGAAGACCTGATGGCCGGCGTGACTCTCGACCGTCAGTGTCTTGGATCTGCGGCGGCGTTGCGCCGAATCGTACAGAAATGGGAGTTGCCTCCGAGCACCAGCCCCAGACTGGAATTGCATGCTTCCCGCGACCGTCAGGCTCGCGTAACTGACCGCAAGTTGGCGTGGGACCCCCACTGGAAGGAGACGCCAATTGCGGTCTGGCTTGACGGCATCGACCACGCAGTTGTCAGCACAGACATCCCGTATGTCTCCTATATCGAAAAGGGCGGGCTGAACTGGAGACAGTGGGTGATCGTCAACCGGCGCGATGTCGCCGCAAGCCTGAATCTGCTACGCCAAATCGAGCCGCCGCGTCGGATCACGGTTGTTGGTGGCCGCGACATACCTCTACCCGATAACGGCTACAACTGGAATTCTGTGGTGCTGGAGCCTTCGCTCAACGAGCTCGTCCGCGACGATTTCGAAACGTTCTGGGAGAGCGAGGCGTGGTTCGCGCAACAGAGCTTGCCATACCGCAGGGGCTTCCTTCTCTACGGCCCTCCGGGAAATGGCAAGACTAGTGTTGTCCGCATCATGGCGTGCCACCCTCTCGTATCGACATTCAGCATCGATTTCTCAGCCGAAGGTCTGCCCAACGACGCCCTCTCCGAGTTGTTTCAGACGGCTGAAGATAAGGCGCCAGCGCTGATCATTCTCGAAGATCTCGACCGAACATTTGGCGCAGGAGGTACTGGCAACCGAACCGCGATCACACTTCCTCACCTGCTGTCGTGCCTGGACGGTCTTGCCATGCAGAACGGAATTGTCACGGTTGCCACGGCCAACGACCCAACGGCCCTCGATCCGGCGATTCTCAGACGGCCGGGGCGATTCGACAGGCTTGCTCCATTGCCGCTCCCCTTGCCAGAACTGCGCGGTCAGTACATTCAAAAACTGGCTGGAGGCAGCATCGACGAACATTCCCTGGAAACTATCGCGCGGGAATCAGACCGGCTTTCGTTCGCGCAGCTCCGTGAAGCGTACATCCTGGCTGGACAGCGTTCGTTCCGATGTGGCTCCGCCGTGCAAGCAGAACAGATTCTCGCTGCGATCATGACGATTCGTGAGGAAGCAATTGGCATCGCCACCAAGGCTGACGGCAAGCGCCTTGGCTTCGGACCAGGCAATTCACACGAAGGCCCGACATCGACGAGTCGACGTCGAGATGCGGGCCAGTGATCCGCCCGCCCAGCGTGCCGGGCCAGTTCGGCCTGATCGAAAGGGGGATGGCTTGAACAAGGGCCGGGTTTCCAAGTACGGAGTTGCGGCGGTCGTCGATATTGAGACCACGGGTCTCTGTGTTGGCACTGATGAGGTCATTGAATTAGCGCTAGTGCTCTTCCGCTACGACCGACGCAACGGCAGGATCGAGGAGAAAATGGACGCGTACTCTGGATTGCGGGAGCCCAATTGCCCGATTTCGCATGGGGCCTATGAAGTTCACCATATTTCTCGCGCCGTCGTTCGTGGCCGCCGGCTCAACTACTCTCGAATCTGTGCCATGCTTCGGAAGGCCGAGTTCGTTGTCGCACACAACGCCGAGTTCGACCATGGCTTCCTGGAACGCCTGATGAAGTCTTTCCGAACCAAAACATGGCTTTGTTCGATGCGCGGAATCAACTGGAAAGCCAAAGGACTCGCCAGCCGGAGCCTGCAAGATCTGGCCGCAGCGCATCACATAAAGAACCCGCTCCCACATCGCGCGGGAGGTGACGCCGACACCCTTATGGCACTCTTGTCATACCGGCGCCGATGCTGCAGAACACGCCTATCCGAGCTGCTTCGGAATGGCCGGGCGCACGACTCCGTCATGTAATCCGTTTGAACCCTAAAAGATGGTTCCACTTTACGAAGAGAGGGCTCGGCTGAGCGTCGTATGTGTAGGTCCTAAGCACTGGATACGTGGCGTTGTTCGGCAAGGACATCCAGCGGTCTCGCCACCGCTCTGCAAAGGTCTCTGCGAGCAATACCCCCCAGACTTCGTCCGGACCTTCCAGTCCCCACTTGTCCTTCTTAAAAGGCGGAATCTCGGTTTTCAGGTAACGGCGCAGGCTATCCTCGAGGCTCTCAAGCCGTGCGGCTCGATCCTCAAGAGAACCTAGGCGCCCGTAGTCCAAGCTGCTCTTGGCTTCGATCAAGATTATTGCGTCGATCCGTCCAGAGTCAGATCGGTACTCCAGATTGCAGCGGGTTTCGATGGACTTAGCTAAATGATACACCGAGAAGCTAAGTGGGTTATCACCTCTTATCAACTGTTAAGCGCGATCCTGCGCCCTATTCGTCGCGCTAGCGAATAGTAAGTTTCTGGATGAAGCCCCGCAGCGGCATTCGTTCGACTGCTTAGCACACCTTAGGCCCAAGGACGCGTTACTGACCAGCGCCCGTTCCTTGGCCTCGATCCTCTTCCCTCGCGTCTATTTGTACGCGACCAGCTCACAACTGGCGAGGTGAATGCTGCCAGTCAGACCCATACCTTTGACCTTACCTCTTACTGTCACTACCATACCCGGCAAAAGTTCGTCGATCGATGGGCGCACCTCGGTGTCAAAAGTACACTTAACCGAGTTGGGGTCATCGGGTTCCCGCAAGGATAGCTCGTTTCTTTCGATTTTCGCCAAGGGACCCACTACCTGTATGCTGTTTCCCTTGAGTGCCCTGTCCATCCCGTGTCTATTCATCTTATACATCGCAAATAGCCCAGTCGTGGTGTATATGTGCATCACTGGTTGGGGAGCTAGCAATTTCGCTGACGGTGGTGCAACCGGCGACAACGAGGCTGTAGCCTGGGAGGCAGTGCCTTGGGGTGCAAGGGGCAGGGTCCCCATTGGATAGGCTTCACCTCTGGCGGCTTCCTTTTGAGGCTCGACTACGGGTATCGTGGTCGGAATTACGCCACCGACTGGCGCGTTCATTTCCGGTGGTAGAGCTTGCATGCTCGTGGTAGAGGCCGGCTTTGGCTTTTCAGCTGGCGCCTCCGTCTTTGGTGGCGGGGTTTGAATGCTTGTAGTGGGGCTCGGCATCTTGTGTTTCGGCGCGAAGAAAAGACCAAGGACAACCAACGCCACCAGCCCAAGCAATCCTGTCCCGATTACTACGAATGCCCACTTCAGGACTCGGGGGAACGTCCACGCGTGTACCCTGGATGAAGATGATGGTGAGGCCTGTGGGACGGTCGCAGCGGGAGCAGCGGCAAAAATCGGATCGTTGGATTCACCAGGGCTGGAACTGTGGGATTGCTCACCGCTTCTTCCAACCAGCGGCCTACCACATCGAACGCAGAAACGCCCCTGTCGTGGTTGCGCTTGGCCACAGGCCACACAGAAGATGGCCTGCACCTCATCGGCGTCATTTTCCATTGTCTGTGCGAGTTTCTCGGCGCGGGCTTCTGCTTCTTTCCGAGCTACTTTTTCTCGCTCGGCCTCCTCTCTGGCGCTCCTCTCCTGCTTCTTCGCTGCCTCAGCCTCTTCTTTGGCTCGACGCAACTCCCCACCATCGGAGTCCTCACTGTTTCCATTCGTCTCGGCAAAGGATTGTGGCGTGAACTCCGCATAGTGCCTGCTAAGATAGCTGAAGGCTTCATTAATCAACCGTAGCCGCTCGTTGGCCTCCGGTCGATCCTGGGGGAGGCGGTCGGGGTGCCAAAACCGGACCTGCTTCTTGTAACCCTGCTTCAGAACTTCCAATGAACATCCAGGCGGGACGTGGAGAACATCAAAGTAGCCCTTAACTTCATGAAGGTTTGGGAGTCTTTTCATGGCGTGCCCTACCCTCCATTATCGTTGGCGAGGTCGTTTGCTGTAAGGCCTGTCCATCCGCTGTATGTGTCCCGCCGCCCATGCGCGGTCTTGCCTGCGATACTCCACTTTGCGCTCGTACTCTCTCCGATCCTATTCCCGCTGTTCGTTCTTTCTTTGTTCCCCTCTGCTTTCGCGCTCCTTTGATTCCAGGTTCTCTCGTTCACGATCGGCACGTGCTGTCGGAGTGTCGTAAGACAACACGGCCAGGAGGTCCCCTGCGTTTAGATCCGCTCGCGGTGGCCCCGAGGTAGCAGAGCCCTACTCCTACACACATGCGCATTCAAGACTGGAACCGCAAAGAGCAGAGCCCATTCCGAAGTCGTGCCGCCGTGACGGGATCGGTGAGCACTCACTGGCCGCCAAGGACCACTCGGAGCCGTTCTTGAATTAGCCGATTTCTCTCCTCCAGAAAGTACGGAAACTTGTCCATTTGCCACAATGAGGATTCTGCCGGAATCAGGTGCCGCCGTCTGAAGGCAGGCTCTCGTGTCTCTATCCATTCCTTAAAAGCCCTGCTCTTCTTCGCTCGGTTTTCATCCTGTAGGAGAAGAGTCAGGTTTGCAAGGCAGTCTTTCTGGTCTTTGTATTTTATGAGGAATGACTTGAAAGCCTCCTGGGGAAATATGTGGTCTACATCATGAGAGATCGTCCCCCATCCTCGCTCATCGAACAGCAGCGTCAGTGCCAGAAAGCAGCTTGGATCCTTGTACTTGAGAGCGAGTATCCTTTCGATTGCTCTTGGGTCCGATGTCGAAATTCTCCCCGCCCTGGCAACCGCCGCGTCGATCTCTCCAACGGGAAAGTCATTGCCTGGTCCAGCATGCCTTTTTAGAACATCACGTACCTGGCGCAGCATGTCATCCGAGGCGCCGCCAAACACTCCATTTAATAGCGACAACATCAACCAACGACGAACGAGAACCGCATTGCGCGCGTCCGATTCTGCGTCGGATCGCAGGCGAACAGTTCCTCTGCTCCGATAGATAAAATACGCAATCGGGATCAATGCATTTGCGCTGGTAAGATTTATGCCGTTCAGGCCGAACCAGTTGCAAACACTTACAGTCTCGGCGAGTGCCTTCTTAATCTCCTCCCACTCTTCAAGGATGGCTTGGCAGGTATCCCTGTTGAAACTGGGCAAGTCATAGGCTATCGGCCGATTCAACAGCACCAGGCACGATTTCAGGACGAAATCCTGACGAAGAGCTGGCTTCGTGTTGCGGCATCCGGTGTTCAATGACGCGTTCAATTCGTCAACGAATCCCTTCACCTCTTCACGAGCGTTCTCGCGAACATTTCTTTCCTTCCAATGGACCGTAAGATTCGATAACAAGAGATCTGGTTTGCCAAGTGGCTTGCCGCCTGAGTTCGCGCGAACAAAAATCTCAAGCATTCGTCTCTGATCCGCGTGTGTCTCGGTGTAGTGCTGGATGGCCGGCTCTCGAAACACTACGGTATGCAGACGCCGTAAGTTAGCCGCGACCAGATCGAGATGCTCCGCCGAAACATTACGGTAGGCCCTGACCTTGTCCAGCGTAGCCTGGACGAGAGCTCCGAGCTGGTTATCTGTTGGGCACTCAAGGATGCGACCGACCTCAAACCAGAATACCTTTCTATTATCTGGATTACTTTCCGACTCTCGAAAAGTGAAGCCGTATGACGGCTCACCGCTGTCTTCAGCCTTGTCGCCGTCCTTGAGGAGATCGAGGTACAGCTTTTGAACGCTCGCCTTGTTCCCTTCCCGGCCGTATTTCCTCCTCGCCTCGTAGGACCCGCGAAGGCCGACCAATATCGAAGTCAGGCGCTGCTGACCGTCCAGCACGAACGTCAATTCTGAAACTAGATCGATCCGCCTGCGTTCGTTGTGTTTGCCCAACTCGGAGACGGAATTCAAGAATTTGTATATTTCGAGATCCTCGTGGGCCTCGGGCGGAACCTTCCACAGGAGAAACGAACTGATGGGGTATCCTCGCATCAACGAGTCAAAGAGCTTGCAGATCCTCTTGGAATCCCAGACGAACTCCCGCTGTAGCGTGGGCAGGAAGTATTCCTTATTGAGCTTCTGTAAAGCTGACACGATGGTTTCAGACTGGTAGCTCATTTGAAGAGCATTATAGCGGATTACATCGAGACGAGCAGCATGGCGCCAGACGCTGGGAGCTGGATCCGCCGCCCTTGGAGCCGTTGCGCACGGGCCCATCTGCGCGCATCAACGCTAATCCAAGTACCCCTTTATGGAACTTGTGCGGCCAATCTCGTCGCGCCTTTTTGATTCAAGACCAATACGGCTTCGTTGGTCAACGCTGTTCTCACGCTCAGCGTAAGCTGTCAACTCGCTCAATGCCTCATCGCTCTCGTCACTGTTCGAGGTGCATATCCACAACTGGCAGGCTGCGCACCAAACGTCGGTGTGATCGAGGTGTGGTTTCCGGTTGTGCTCGTTCCAACAGGAGAAGATCCCACAACCGCAATGGAAATACCCCGTTGCACGGCAACACGGACAGCCATCGTAGAGGCTGCCGATCTGGATTCTGGCGCTCATATTAAGTGCCTGGAAGGACGCGCCTGGATCCTTCGGGATTGATCCAGCTGCACCGCGGCTCGGCGCAGCATGGGCTTGCGGCTGAGGTAACAACTTCCGGCCGCACACGCTACAGAAAGTCCAGGTAGGATCCAACTTCCGTCCGCACACGCTACAAGAACTCCGGGGTGTGGAGGCAGGCGTCGCAAGGTGAACTGCCACAGGCATACCTGTCACCGAAGGCACGGCCTCAAGCGCGATCGCTCGAGTGAGTTCGAGCACGCCACGCCCTTGCCGGCGAGCCACCATCAAGAACGCTTTACCGGTCTGTCCACAGATCGCAGGTAGCGCCAGTTCGTCAGGAGACAACAGCCCTCCCGACTGTAGCGTCCCCTCAGTAGGACTTCCTTTGTGCGTGCCATCAGTTGCGAGTCTCATGAGTTAGCTCCAGTTCTCGAACCGATACTCCACTTCGTATGTCTTCCTACAAAACCTCAGGACTATCGGGCCACGTATGCAATTGCCATCAAGATCAGAACGAGCAGCATAGCCCCCGCGGCGACGACCGCTCGAGCCAAGAGACTGGCCGCACCAACCTTCAGGAAAGTCCCCGCAAGCCCGGTAATGGTGAATCGATCGCCAGGGCGGACCGCAACCAAGCACCGAACTGGCGTTTGGAAGCCACTATTCCTTCGTATCATTTTCGTGTCGCGTCCTTTCGTCCGAGATGGAGGTTACTACCGCCTGCTTAGGGTATTTTGGGCCAACCTGCGCACCTGGGGATCAGGATCCTTCAAAAGCTGCCGCAAAACAAGCTTGGGCGCGTCGCCGTTAGACGCAAGGGTGGCACGAACAGAGGGATCAGCGCTGCCCGCCAGGAGTTTCGCTACCGCGGTGATATCGCTCTGATAGTAGCCTTCCACGCTCTGTGCAATCCGTCGGTTTACCTCACTCCAATTGCGCTGAATGATCTGGGTCAGGGCCGATTCGCTAAGCTTACGGCACTGTGCACATAAGAGCGCCTCGATCACCTCTGGACTTGGGTCGGATGCCAGGTTTGCGACGGTTTCCTCCGAGATGTTGGCCTTGCTCGCTACGGCGGCTCGCACCGTGGCTATGTTCGACTGCGCCAAGTCATGAAACAGATCGGCCAACGATTCGTCTTCATCTGGAAGATTGTCGATCAGCGAGCCGAGTGCTTCCCACCCGAGTTGTATTTCGTGTTCATCAACCACCAACTTGATTTGCATCTGGTTACGCTCCTTCCGGGCAAATGACTGACCTTAACATTGTCTCAAGGTACTTTGGGCCGACCGGCGAACTTCGGGATCGGGGTCTTTCAAGAGTTCCCGCACAACAGGCTTGGGCGCCCTGGAATTAGACGCGAGGGTGGCACGAACAGAAGGATCAGCGCTACCCGCCAGGAGTTTCGCTAGTGCGGCAATGTCGCACTGTTCGTAGTAGTCCTCCACGTTTTGTGCAATCTGTCGGTTTGTCCCACTCCAGTTGCGCTGGATGATCTGGGCGAGGGCAGATTCGCTGAGCTTGCGGCACTGCGCCCTCACGAGTGCCTCGATCACTTCTGGACTCGAGTCGGACGCCAGGACTTGTACGGTTTCCTCCGAGATGACGGCCTTTCGAGCCACGGCGGCTCGCACTGCGGCTACATTTGATTGCGCCAATTCATGGAACAGATCCGCCAACGATTCGTCTTCATCCGGAAGACTGCCGACCAGCGACTCGAGTGCTTCCCACCCGAGTTGTACCTCGTGTTCAAGAATGCTCAACTTGACTTGCATTGGCTTACGCTCCTTCAGGGCGAGTGACTGTACCTATGGATGCCAGTACAAAACCAATTCTAATGGAAGGAGTAGCTCAGGGCGTGAGCTAGATGGCGGATACCTAGGCGGAAGGTACTAGGTACCGGTTGGCAGCGGATCGAAGTTGCTCTTCCACGTGGTGGCGGAGGTGGTCAGGCGCAAGGACCTCGATGTTGGCGCCATAACGGAGGATATCCATGGTGAGCTCGTAATCCTCCGAGTACGGCACGGACAGGACAAGGTGGCCCGTTGCCTCTATGTGCTGAGTCTGCTTGGAATGCCAGACCTCACGGCAGACCCAGCGTGCGACTTCGGGTTCGAAGCGCAAAACCGCGGTATTCTGGGCCGCGCCGGCGAAGATTCCGTAGCCACTGCCAAGGTGCGCATCGAGCGCTTCATCAGGGATCTCGTCCGCCGGAGCATCGCTGATTTCGGCACTACGAATCATGTCCAAGGCAAAGCTGCGCAGATCGTTGCGCAAATGGCACCAGGAATCCAGGTACCAGTTCGCCCGATAGTAAACCAAACGTTGTGGTGAGACCTCGCGAACGGTTTCCTCGTTACGGGAATGACTGCAGTATGTCAGCTGCAACCGCCGGCGGGACAATGTCGCCATACTCACCGACTGGATACATTTGGCATCGACCGGACGAGATGCCATGTGCAGGATGCGAATCCGGCGCCGAATCTGGTCCGGTTCAAACTGTTTGGTGCCAAGTAGCAGTTGTAGTCGTTGCCGGAGGGGTGCGAGATCCATATCGAGCAGACCGGGCTGGAGTTGGATGAGAAGATCCTGCATGAGCAGCAGCGCATGGATCTCACTTGCGCTGTACATTGGGCCCGGGATATTCCTTGCTCCGCCTCCGGAACGGAGATCTTCGCAGTAGTATCCGCCCCGTTCCCGGCTCCACTCGATGTTGACCTGGAACCGGCTACGCAGGAATTCAAGGTCACGCTTTAAAGTCGCAAGCGAGACTTCCAATTCGCCGAGGAAGTCCTCCCGCGAGATGACCTTTTTGACCTGCAACATCTGCTGGATTCGCAGCACGCGTTCGGCTTGGCTCATTTAAGCGAACAATTATACCCCGTGGCTCTGGATAGTGGCTCTCGCCGACTTGACTGACCTGGCGCACGACGCGTCGTCGTCGTGCGATTCTGCCGGCAAAGATAACATTAACCATCCCTCTGCGGTCTTCCGGGAACAGCCGGTTCCCTATAGAGATCACAAAGGTATTGCCCTCTTGCGCGTTGTAATAGCGGCTAACTCACGAACCGATCACTCCGGGGAGAATGGTAGTATTCTCCCATCCCTAGTGTGAGGAAGAAGTAGGCATCACGGGAGGGCCAATTGCGGGCGTACCGGACCGTCTGGTAATCCTCTTTCGTGTCGCCCTCATGGTCGTCCACCTTGACCTCAAAGAGGATTCGGGGGCCTCCGGTGCTTTTGTCGAGAATCGCCAGATCTACCGAGTTCCATTCTCGCCGAGGATCGGGATTCGCAGGTACATTCGCCCCGAGGGCCCCAAGTAACGATTCGAAGGGCTTCGTTATTCCTTATAACTAATTGATTAGGTTGACCCTGCGATAACCTATAATAGGCGCCGAAGCCGCGATGGCCATTTTGGCCTTGCGGCCCGCCAACAGTATATCCCTATCCGCCTCTCTTGGGAGGGTTGGATCGCGATTTCTTGCCTGCAAATGTCCGCATGCGCTCCGAGGAAGGGCAAGTTCTGCACCTCTCTCTCGTCCATTCTAAAGGCACCTCTGGCGTCCAGGCCCGCCGGTAGTCCAAGAAGCGACAGCCAATTTGGTGCCGCGTTTGACCACGAAACGTCGGGACAGTACCGATGTTCACCGTCAAAGAATCCGAACGGCCCTGCCATTGGCCGTGATTACAACGATGTGATTACCGAGTTCACGTTCACGGTCCACATCGAGCAGTCTCACGCTGTGACCGTCTCGCCGCGAACGTCGCCGCTCAACTGCAGGTCCCGCACCGAATAGATCCCGGCAAACGCTACTCTCTCGTTGGTAATCTTCTCCCAGATCCGGGAATACGCTCGCACCTGCTCGCGATATTCCGCGACGAGCTCATCAACGCGCATTGAGTCAGTCTTGTAATCGATAATCTGCATCCACGAGGTGTGCGCAGCACCAGATCGATTACCCCTTTTGCTAACACTCGGGGTGGCTGCTGGTCATCCCACGGCGCCCCGATGGGCACTTCCGTCAGGCGCTGTTGGGCCGACGTCACCTGCTGCCAAAACTGCGAAGCACGCAATTTATCAAGCGTGTCGAGGGCTGTTGCGATATGTTCCGTAAGTGCGGGGTTGTCCGAAGCTTGCCAGCGTGCGACAGCTTCAAGGTCCGCTCTGGTGGCGGACAGATTGGTCGCCGCGTACTCCAGGAGCCCGTGGATCAGAGCCCCCCAGGCGCCTCCAGAAGGCCCTTCGGTCGCCGCGATGCCAGGGCCTGCCGGTTGGTGCGACGCAAGCGAAGAGATGGCTACCGTTTCAAAGCATGGATTCTTGATCGCCGCCCGCCTGACCTCTCTCATTTCTTTCGCCTCACGCCTGCTGCGCTCGGAGAGGTCCGGCAGCGCGGCTGATGATAATTCCACGGAAAGAGCCTTTTTTATAGCCGGCCTCGATTTGAGGAAGGGTTCCAAGTTGCGCCAAGGTGGCACAACGCTTCTCGGTTTTCCTTCCCACTGACTGACTACCAAGGTCTCACGAGCCCGTGTGGCAGCTACGTACAGCAGACGAATCTCTTCAGCCGTCACAAAACCGAGTTCCGCCGCTTGAAGAGTATCCCAACCAGAGGGCAGGGCAATGATCTCTTTGCCCCACTCACCTTTCGCCTTTGTGATCGCCAGGTATCCCCGCGCCTTTCCTGCCTCGCGCTCGATGTGCAGATCAGCTCGCGGTTTGACGCCCCCAAGCGGATCGGCCAGAAACACAACTTTTGCCTCCAGTCCCTTCGCCTTGTGAAGGTTCATTATGCGCACAACCTCGCGACGTCCGGGTTCGAGTACCGGCGAATCGGATTCGTCGTCTTCGCTGCTTTCCTCTAGAGCAGTTACCGCGTCACCGAGCGTCATGCCGGATTCGCAGGCGGCACGAAGACAATCGAGGGCATAGACCAGTTTGCCTGCTTCTCCGCCGCCAGCCGATGAAGCTGCGGCCTTTGCCAGCAAGCCGGATTGCTCGAGGATGACCTCGATCGCCGCCCCTGCCGGAAGGCGGCGAACCAAAGGGCGCCATCCTAGCAGCATGCGGAATGCACTGGCGACAAGTCCGGTGTCGTCTCCGTTTACTGGGACTGACAGTGAGAGCACTCCGCCGTTCTTGCAGAATTCGTAGAGCTGCGGATCGCTAAGCCCGAAGCACGGTCCGCGCAACACGCCCGCGAGAGCAATTCCGTCGTCGGCATGCGTGAGCGCAAAGAGAACTGCAACCAGTGTCTGCACATACTCGGATTCGAGCAGGCTGCCGCTACCGCTAACCTCATACGGAACATGAGCGGCTTCCATGGCATCGGTGTATACGCCCAGTCGACCTACCTTCTTCCGCGTGAGGACCAGGAAGTCACCCCAAGTACGCTTACCAGATTCCACTTCGGATCGGATGTAGGCTGCAATCGCATTTGCGTCTGCGGCCGGCACTTCTCTCTGACCTACCGAATCAGCATGGACCAAGCGAACGGCGCCCGCCGCGGTTCTTGGATCATCTGCTCCGGGGTCGAGCCGGTCGAAGCCTGGCTGATGCATCGTTGCCTGTTCTGGAAAGAGACTGGGAAAGACTTCGTTGGCCCAGCCGCAGATCGCAATGCCAGAGCGGAAGCAAGTGGTGAGGGGGACGATCTGGCCACCCTCCTGCTCGATCCTGAGCCGAGCTTGCAGGTAGACTTCGATGTCAGCGCGTCGGAAACGATAGATGGATTGTTTCGGGTCACCGACCAGGAACAGAGCGCCGGGACGCAGTCGGATTCTAGTCCAATCGTCGCCCTCGCTGGGCTCCGCCGCGAGCAGGAACAACAACTCAGCCTGCATGGGGTCTGTGTCCTGAAACTCGTCGACGAAGATACGCCGATATTTGCGTTGTAGCGCTTCGCGGACGACACGTTGCTCGCGCACCAAATGTGCAGCAAAAAACAGCAGGTCCGCGAAGTTCATTAGAGCGGCGCTGCGACGCTGTCCAGCGGCCCAGTCGCGAGCGTCCACGAGGAGGGTCATGACGATGTGGTAAACGTACTCGCGCCAGGCTCGCAGGAAAGGCTCGACTGTCTGCACCCGGAAATCGTCAATGATCGCATCGGCCTTCTTGCCCTGGCCGCTCCACCACTTCTGCGTAACGGTCGTGCTCCCCGCCCATTGACCCAGCAGCCTCGCCAGCACCGCCACACGCTTGTGGTCCGCGTTGCGAAAGCGTGGTGAAAACCTGGACATCAGGGCTTGCACTTTGCAGGTCGACTCTTCCGCGATCGGAGGGCAAAGCTTCTGCAAGTCGCGCCAGAAGTGATCGAGTGCCGTCCAGGGCTGGTTGATGTCCGGGATCTTTCCATACCCCGCTGGGAACTCGACGTCCGGGTGAGCACAAATCGTGCGGAAGGCGTCATCGAGGTCCGACGGCTTGACCTCGGCTGCCAGGAGTGCGAGGAGTGCGGGCGAGCGCGTGCTTTGCGCACGGTCGATGTATTCCCGCCAAAACCGCCTTCTTAGGACAGCGTCTTCCGGCTCTTCGATTTCGCGGAAACCCGGTGCCAGCCCGGCCTCCACAGGACGCTCCCGCAACAAATGCGCACAGAAGGAGTGAATGGTGCCGGCGAACATCCGCTCCATGGCGTACATGGCGTTCAGGATGCGGCCTTTTCGGACGGGGTCCAGTTCTTCTGCCGCCCGGCGTTCCAATTCCACTCGGAAACGGCCGCGCAACTCGGAGGCCGCCTTCTTGGTAAACGTGACCGCAGCAATCTCTTCCACTGAGCATATGCCGCGGGCGACGGTTTCCACCATGCGACCGGCGAGGCTCTCGGTCTTCCCCGACCCGGCGCCGGCTTCTACCAGCAGATTGATATCGAGCCGCTCGCGAATCAACTTGCGCGCGGTAGCGTCACGCAGTTCCGGTCTATTCATGGGCGGCCAACCTCTCGATTGCGATGAGAGCCGCTCGCTTTGTTTCAGCTTGCTCGACGTCGGATTCGGCACAGGCACGCCGGTAGTCGCAGAAACGGCAACCCGCTTCGTCACGGCCACGAATGAACGCCCCCGACGTAATGGCCTCGGCGATGTCCTGCAGTACCGGTTTCACGTCGAGATCCCCCGGTTTGCTTACCCAATCGCCCCAGCCGCGCTCAGTACAGAAGTAGTAGCTGCTGAGCCGAACGCGCGGGTTTTTCTGTGCCGACCGGAGCAGTTCACGCGCTGCGGCGGCGTAGAGCGCATGTTGGAGCAGGCGCCCGCCGGAAAACGT